>Ga0183095_10501_pt1 | contig 114324 bp, 109 predicted proteins | sample BioMet4_FD_130346 | JGI IMG/M metagenome (GOLD analysis project Ga0183095, IMG submission 130346) | Microbial communities from bioreactor (seeded with sewage sludge) at LBNL, California, USA - Biofuel metagenome 4 (v2) (version 3) | ecosystem: Engineered > Bioreactor > Anaerobic > Unclassified ...
CATTATAAGTAGTTCCCGTAGCAAAATTAGTTAAGGCAGTAATATCAATAGCTTTATGTGCCAATTCAATAATAGCGCTAGCACCCTTTTCCGGTTCATTACCTGAATGTGCCGCTACACCTTCAACCTTGATTTTGGGACGCCATAATCCTTTGCGCCCTGTTACAACTTCACCCTCAGTGCGACCTGGCTCCATGTTGAAAACTGCATCCATGCCTTTGCCATATTTTTTGAAATTTTCTACGGCATTAGTTTTAGGATGATTTATTTCCTCGTCTCCAACAAAAAACACGGTCAAATCTGTATCATCCCACTTATTATCAATAAGTGCCTTTAATGTATATAATCCGATGGCTATCCCTGATTTCATATCCATAACTCCCGGGCCATAAGCTATGCCATCCTCAATTCTAAAAGGTCTAGTGGCAACTGTGCCTTTGGGAAATACCGTATCCATATGTCCCATAAGCATAACTTTCTTCTTGCCTGTTCGCGGCCGCGTAGCCAAAACCTGTACAGGCTCATTTGGTGTTTCTAAATATTCTATCTTAAAGTCAAGCTTAGCTAAAAAATCGCCGACAAGATGAGCTACCTCTGCCACACCCTCAGGACAATCATAACCGGAATCAATATTTACAATTTTTTCAGCAAATTTTAACATTTCCGTTTCTTCATTTTTTATTTGTTCTAATATAGTTTTTTCCATAATATTCTCCTTTTATTGTAAAGTAAAACAAAGGCACGGCCTAAGCCGTGCCTTTGAAGTTTATCCTCAAGGTGCAATAATCTTCATAACAAACATAGCAATAGCTGCGTTTACAAATGAAATTCCTAAAAGAACAGGATAATGTTTACCTGGAACACCAGCAGTACCTAGCAAACGACCAAGATACTGAATTTTTGAACCTAGTAGATAAATAGCCGGCATTAAAATAGAGATATGTGTACCATTAAGAGTTCCGTCATTAAACAACGACATTGCAACACCAACAGCACCACCCATAGACATCAGTGCTCCCAAAATTACCATAATCGCTTGACCCGGTAAGCCCCAAATAGCCATAATAGGAGCAAAAGCTGTACCAAACCAGGCTAAAACGCCGGTTACATTTAAAATCTTTATGCATACATATGCCATTAAAACGTTAGGAATAATATTATCAATAGCTACTTTCCAACCCTTACGAGCTCCTCTAACAAAAACATCCATAATAGTATCATTAGATGCAGGCACATTTTTTTCTGCCGCAATTACTTGTTGATTTACTTCTTGGCTCATATTATTCTTCCTCCTGCACAAACATTTTGCAATACAAACGCATCATATTAGCACCAAAAAGTTTCATTACCAGCATAACAGCCAAAGGAACAGAAATAGGCACTGTCATATAACTGAATAAAGCAGAACCGGAAGCCAAATAGTTGCCAATTATACCACCTGCAGTAAATTGAAAGGCGGTGAAAATCAAAAGCTCATTACCTGTAATATCCTTATTTTCACGTAATGCCTTTGTCATACCGGCACCGGCATCAGTACTTTGTAAGCTAGATACCAAAGCAACACAGCAAATACCGGGTATGCCAAGAATAGGCCGCAAAATTGGCGTTAAAAGCCTTTGAGCAGCTTTCAGTCCACCGTAATGTTCAACAATTTCCATAAGTCCCAGTGCTAACATAACCCCTGGAGCCAGGCTAAGTGCAAACAAGAAACCATCTCTCGCACCGGAACCGCCCTGACCCATAAAAGATGCCGTAGCGCTCTTCATTAGACCAAATTTACCATTTAAAGTATCAAAGTCCAACATTGTCCAACCGCCACCAACTTTTGCCATCAATCCGGAAAAAATAACCAATGCGACTATAAGCGCAATGTAACCGGAAATAGGCACTTTTAAAGCTTTTTTCTTTAAATCTTCCAAGTTCTTTCCCTCCATTTTAAAAAAAATTCGGAATAGCGCCCTTATTTAATAGTAAATTTCGACGCTATTCCAATAACTTTGTATATTATATCAAAACATGGAAATTCTTACAAGTTTTTATATTTATCCTAAACAATTTCAAGGCACTGTAATAAAACAAAAAACAAATGCTTGAAATATCTTTTTACTTTATTTCCTTTCAAAGTTCAATAAATATCCTAATGCCATTACTGCTATAAAAACAATGCTATAAGCTATAACAGCTTTCCCATGAGAAAAACAAGCAGCTATTACCATAAATATACAAGCCAAAATTGCTAGTGATGGCATTAAAAACCGTTTGAAAAATCCCAATCCTGCTTCTTTTTTCATCATCATGATGAAAATAGGAATATACATTGCATAAATGCTTACTATCGGCAATTCCGAACTATCAAAACTAAAAAAGCCAAACCAAGACTTAGTTACCAAATTAGCACCAAAAAAATATAATAGCCAAATACCTGACAGCATTAACCCTACTATAGCCGCATTAACAGGCATATTTGTGACAGGGTCTATACTCTTAAAAATCCTAACATTCGGGCCCATATTTCTAATGGAAATTGCATAAAAACCACGTGTACATCCCATCATCAACCCATTTAAAGTACCTAAACAAGAAATGACCACAAAGACAAATAGCACGGTGCCGCCAACATTAGAGAATAAGGTAGAAAAAGCAATTTTTGCTCCTGTTTCTCCACTTTTCATCATTACATTATTATCTATTGCCCCTGCCAACCCCACGTAATACAAAATGTAAATTAAGGCCACAAACATAGTCCCAAAAGTTAACGCTCGTGGAAGATTCTTTTTAGCATCTTGCAGCTCAGCATTAATACTAGTAGCAATTATCCAACCTTCATAAGCAAAAGCCGTAGCAATAACCGCTGTAAAAAGAGGATTGTCTACAGTTGTTGCCGATATGGCCCCCTCAGTAAAGTTCTTTAACAAAATACCATTCTGTAATCCTGATATTGTCCCAATAACAGCCATCAAAATTAAAGGAATTAGTTTAATAATAGTTGTAGAAACTTGAAACTTTCCTGCTAATCTTGGTGCAATAGCATTCATAGTAAAACTCATAACCAAGAAAAATCCTGAAAGTGCCATAGCTTCCGCACCAACAATATTCCACCCCAATAACACACACAAATATCTAGCGGACACCCAAGCTAAAACGGAAGTAAGAGTTGGGTAATAGATCAAGGCTAAAAACCAAGCAACATAATACCCATAAGTACGGCCTACAGTTGCTTCGGCATAGTCTACCACTCCACTCACCTTTTCATAACGCGTAGCCATAGTAGCAAATACATAGGCACAGATTACCATTATAAGGCCGCCAATAGCCCAGGCTAATATTCCTAATGGTAAATTCCCTCCTGTAGCATTAAGAACTTTTTCTGCTTTAAAAAATACACCACTACCAATAACAATACCTACAACCATGGCTATTGCAGTGTACAACCCATATTTCTTTTCCAATGAAGTTTCCATAGCTAAGTCTCTTTTCTCCAATCATTTTCAAATTAACCACTTCATAATTGTAACAATTTTGTCATAATTAAGCAATTAAATAGTCCTATATTATTGTTATAATTCAGTCATAAAATAAAAATACCCATTTCCTGAAATTGCTAAAAAAGTTAAATAACAACATTTTTAGTTCATTTCATTCCATGGGCACTTTTGGTGAATTTAATATTAATTTAATTCGCTATCTTTAAAGTAACGAATCCCTCTTACAGTAGCACTAAGTTCCAGACCCTTGTCAGTTACCTGATACAGCCAAACATCCGGTGACACAGGGATAGCTCCTTGCAAAGAATCCCCTGTAACGCTATCTGTTGCAGCGGCAGTAGCCTGTCCACCAAACTGCCAACCACTATTGATAAAGTCAGAAAATGCTTTTTGGGTTCCAAAAACAAATAGTACATCATACTTTTTTATTCCTAAACCAAAACCTACTTGAACATCGCCGGTTTGCATAAAAATTTCTTGCCCTGTAGCGTTGTCGACAGCCATACCTTTACCTGCGCCTCCACCAAAAAACACTAATTTAGCATCGGTAATAGAAAAGGCAGCATACCCAGCTGCGTTTGCAACTGCGTTCTTGGCATGTGGTTGAAGCTTATATACTTCACTTAATGTGTCACTTGCTATATTGCGGATAACTTGCCTTTTTTCTTCAACAGTTTTGGCACTTACCACACCAATAGACATGGTGAGCAAAACAAGTAATATAGTACCGACTTTCATAATTCTACTTAGCAACATTTTAAAATCTCCTTTACCTTAACCTATAGAACAAAATATCTAGGACAAAAACTGCATCCCATTAAAACTAAATACGCGTAGTATAAAACACTATTTTTTGTCTAACAAATCTTTAAAGGCAGCCTCAGCTTTTTCTTTAGAATACCCGTATTTTGTCTGCAGAAGTCCTAATAACCGGTCTTTTTGGCCTTCGGTTTTATCGAATTCATCATCAGTGATTTCTCCCCACTGTTCTTGAATTCTTCCTTGTAATTCTTTCCACTTACCCTTTATGATGTCTTCATTCATTAGCTTCACTTTCCTTCCTTATTTTTTCATTTTTTTGTAACCATGTGTGAAACAGTCAAGCGAAATTTTCCTGCATAACAACCAAAATTGACCATTTCTTCCCTATAAAAGGTAAATAAAAAAGTCTCCTCTAAATGGCGACTTTTTTTGTCAGCTTAGAACAAAACACGCGTCTGAATATCAATTTCATTCATCATGCTTCTTCCTACTGAAATATATGGTTATATAAATAGTATACACTATATCCTAGATAATAGCTATCTTCCTTGAAACCTTCCCTTTGCCTTAGCAAACAACTCAAATTAAACTTGCGCATCTTGCTCTATCATTTTCTCCCTTGGTAATGGCACAATATTATTCTTATAATTCTGTCTCAAAATAAAAGCACTCATTTCCTGAAATTAGTAAAAATGTTATGCAACAACATTTTTTATTTTTTCATTCCATGGGTGCTTTTTATAAATTTAATATTAATTTAATTTGCTGTCTTTGAAATAACGAATTCCACGTACTGTTGCACTAAGTTCCAACCCTTTATCGGTTACTTGATACAACCAAACATCCGGTGAAACAGGTATTGCGCCTTGCAAAGCATCTCCCGTAACACTATCAGTTGCCGCAGCAGTAGCCTGTCCACCAAATTGCCAGCCGCTATTGATGAAATCAGAAAACGCTTTTTTCGTTTCAAAAACAAATAAAACATCATATTTTTTTATTCCTACCCCAAAGCCTACCTGAACATCCTTCGTCTTCATAAAAATCTCTTGACCTGTAGAATTATCTACGGCCATGCCTTTACCTGATCCACTACCCAAAAAGACGATTTTCGTATCTGTAATAGAAAAAGCCGCATAACCCGCTGCATTTTCTACAGCTTCCTTGGCATGTGGCTGAAGTTCATAAACTTCGCTTAATGTCGTACTGGCTATATTGCGGATATCCTGTCTTTTTTCTTCAACAGATTTTGCACTTACGACCCCAATTGACATGGCCAACAAAACAAAAAATAGAGTTCCTACTTTCATAATCCTGCTTAATAACATTTTAAAATCCCCTTTCAATTAACCATAATTTAAAACTAATAGCCTTAAATAAGGGCTAAATATAACCATTGTCAAATATGTTTGGCAAACAAAAAAGCCTCCTGAAACAGTGACTTCTTGCCAATTAGAAAACGCAAGTGCTTTGTTTTCACTTTAATCCATTATACTTTTATACCTCAAATATCCGGTTTTTATGATAGTATACTCTATATTCTTGGTAATAGCTATATTTTCCTAAAACCTTTCATTTTCCAGCTATATGGTCCTGTAGAGGCAAGCATAAATGATTGCCTCTACAGGACCATCAACATCTTACCCTTCTCTTACGTACTTTAGCAATGGTGTAAAGTCCTAATATTTCACTACTTTTTCATTTATTTCATTACTTTCGTGTTAATAACTAAAAAAAATAGTAATTTATGCTATCTTTTGAAAATATTTTAACTACGTTTATACATTAAATGTATTGACTTTTTAACTAAGTCAATATAGAATAGTGTGCAAAGCAAGGATGCTCAGTCCGTTAGGGATTGTAAGCATCTTTGTTTTTTTTATCGCGTAAAAATTATTGCACGAAAGGAAGGATAGCCGATTGATTAGATTAGCTGGTGTAAATAAATATTTTGGCAGTAACCACGTACTAAAAGACATCTCACTAACAGTAAAATCCGGTGAAAAATTAGTCGTCATCGGTCCTAGTGGTTCCGGTAAGAGCACCATGATCCGCTGCATGAATCAGTTAGAAAAGCCCGATAGCGGAACAGTAATATTAGACGGTATTGATATAACCGCGTCTAATGCCCTAATTAAAGAAGCCAGACAAAAAGCCGCTATGGTTTTTCAACAATTTAATCTGTATCCTCACAAAACGGTATTAGAAAACTTAACTATAGCCCCTATTCTGGTGCAAGGAATAAAAAAAGAAGTAGCAGAAAAAACAGGTCTTGAATTTTTAGAGCGTGTAGGCCTAAGAGACAAAGCATCAGCCTACCCCTCCCAGCTTTCCGGTGGTCAGCAACAGCGTGTCGCTATAGCAAGGGCCCTTAATGTACATCCCAAAATAATGTTATTTGATGAACCAACTTCTGCGCTAGACCCGGAAATGATTAATGAAGTTTTAGATGTAATGGTAGATTTAGCACACAGTGGAATTACAATGGTCGTAGTAACTCATGAGATGGGCTTTGCCCGTAAGGTTGCCGACCGCGTAATATTTATGGCAGATGGAGAAATCTTGGAAACAGGAACCCCCGAGCATTTCTTTGTTGATCCAAAAAATGAAAGGGCGCAACAATTTTTAAGCAAGATTATTCGGTAATTAATAATATTTAGAGAGGGGTTTTATTATGAATTTATCAAGGAAAAAGATGTTAACTTTGGGGCTTGCTCTAATAACCGCTTTTGGGCTTTTCGCAGCTGGGTGTGGTGGCGATACAAAGAAAGATGCTGCCCAAAAACCTGCGGCAACAAACGACGGAATTCAAAAAATTAAAGACCGTGGTGTATTGAAAGTTGGCTGTAAAGTTGACGTACCTAAATTCGGATTTAAAGATCCAAAAACCAATAAAATAGAGGGTTTTGAAATTGACTTGGCCAAGGCAATTGCTAAAAAAATCTTGGGTGATGAAAACAAAATAGACTTAACCGGTGTTGTTGCCAAAACCCGCGGTCCTTTACTAGATAGCGGTGAAATTGATCTTTGTATCGCCACCTTTACTATTACTGATGAAAGAAAACAAACTTATAATATGACTACTCCTTACTACGAAGATCCTGTGGGATTCTTGGTCAAAAAGGATAGTGGCATTAAATCTATCAAAGACTTAAATGGTAAAAATATTGCTGTCCCTCAAGGTGCTACAACTCGTAAAGGTGTGCAAGACGCTGCTGATAAAGCCGGCGTGAAAGTTACTTTTTCTGAGTTTCCCACCTACTCTGAATGTAAAACCGCTTTGAGTGCCGGCAGAGCTGATGCTTATGCCATGGATACCTCTAACCTGCTTGGCTATATAGACGACTCCACAGAGATTCTTCCTGATAAAATAGCTCCACAATTCTACGGCGCAGCAACAAAGAAAGATAATAAAGCTCTTTTTGATTTAGTTGAAAAGACCTTTGAAGATATGAAAAAATCCGGCGAGATGGACAAACTATTGACTAAATGGAACCTTAAAAAATAATGGCTACAAATCCCTTTGCAGAATACAAATGGCAAGCGCTGTTTACCGACTGGCGTCTTTTCGCTGATGGTTTAACCGTAACAATTGAAGTGGCAATCGTCGCCCTGTTGGTTGCCCTCCTGCTAGGTATTCTGTTTGGTGTCGCCGGAGTATTTCCAAATAAAAACCTACGCATCCTCAATCGCGTGTATGTTGAATTTTTTCAAAACACGCCACTTGTTATTCAAGTTATATTCTTATACCATGCTCTCCCTCACTTAAAAATAGTTCTTCCTGTCTTTGCAATCGGCTCTTTAGGCATCGGCATTTATACCGGTGCCTATATGGCTGAAGTCGTTCGTTCAGGAATTCTTGCCATACCACGTGGGCAATTAGAAGCCGGTCTTTCCCAAGGCTTCACATATTTTCAAGCAATGCGTTACCTTATTTTACCCCAAGCCAAAAAAATCATTTTACCAAGCATAGCCAATCAAGGCGTGAACTTAATAAAAAATACCTCTGTACTAGCAATGATCGCCGGAGGTGATCTTATGTATCAAGCTGATTCTTGGTCTGGGATGAATATGTACTATGGTCCTGCCTACATCGTAACCGGTTTGTTATACTGGTTATTATGTTTTCCCTTAACAAAATATGTTAAACACCTAGAAGGTAGTTCGGAGGTGCGGCCATAATGGTTAGTGATTTAATGAATGTTTATTTAATCAAATTTCTTTTAGAAGGTTTAATCGTTACCTTAGAAATATCTTTTTTTTCCATTGTATTTAGTGTTATTTTAGGAACACTAATAGGCATAGTCCGCTACTTAAATATTCCAATTCTCAAACTGTTAAGTAATCTTTATGTGGATATAGTGCGAAACATCCCCTGTTTATTATTTATCCTTGTAGCTCGCTTCACAACGCCACTAAGTCCTACTCTTTCCGGCATTGCCGCCATGAGTTTTTTTACAGGAGCAATAATGTCTGAAATAATACGTGGAGGCTTAAATTCCTTATCAAAGGGACAAATCGAAGCCGCTTTATCACAAGGTATGAGCACCTATCAGATTATTCGCTACATTGTTTTACCTCAGGCTTATAGAAATATAATCCCGCCCATGATGTCTCAGTTTACTACTGTTATTAAAGACTCTGCCTTTGTATGGGCAGTTGGCACAGAAGAATTAACCGGACGCGGCATGATTCTTATTGGTAAATACGGTTCTACTGCACAAGTTTTCACTATTTTTGCTGCTGTTGCAGGACTATACTTCATTGTAAACTATACTCTGTCACACTTTGCACGCAAGCAGCATAATAAAATGGCTGTCAGAAGCTATTGAAAAAATACACCCTTTTTACTAATTGTCATACTGATATAAATCTTATCAGTAGGCAATTTTGATTAGGGTGTATTTTATGTTTTATTAGTAAGCTTATATTTTATCGTTCTATTGGAATAGTACGTTCAAGTTCCTGCATCCATGTTTCCGTTTTGTGATTAAAAGTTCGTATAACTATTTTATCCGGATATAAGAATAACGAATTAGTCCAAATAGTTGTACGCTCCATATCGGAATTATGTAGATTGAGAACTCGTCCTTTATAAAGATTTATAGCAGAAGCAAATGAAGGATTAGTAGCCGGTGTATGAGTATGTCCTGATACCCATAAGACAATTTGTTTATTATCCTCTATTATTTTAGCAATTTCTGCGGCCGGCTGTGCAATAAAACTAGGTTTATTAGCATTCTTATTATAATTGCTCAATGTTCCTTCAAGAGGTGCATGAAAAAATATTATGGTAGGTACTGTTGAATTATTTTTCAGTGTATCTTTTAACCACGCCAATTCTTCTGGGGACATTTGTGCCAAATATTGTGAATCTAAGGAATCTATCGATAGAAAAACAAGGAGGTAGCCTGCAACCTTTTTTTCATAAAACAATTGTGACAACCCAAAATTTTCCTTAAACTTAGCTAGTTTTAATAGTCTGGATTTCGCGTCTCCCTTAACATATCGCCCACTTGAGCTGTGAATATCCTGATAAATATAATCATGGTTCCCTACAATAAAAGAAATAGGTTTATGCAATTTGGAAAAATAATTTTTAGCATACCCATACTCTTCATCTGTTCCGGTATCTCCTACAACGTCACCCAATACCGCTATTTCTCCCACATCTTGCCAATTATTTATATCTTCTATGACTTTGTTTTTGGCGGAAATAATCCTATCTTCCTTGTCTTTATCTTTAACGTTAAAAGTTTTAGTCGGTAGATGTGTATCTGATAATAATACTATTCTATAATACCCCTCGGCCTTTTTTGTATGATCAACCGTACTACTAACTCCTACATATCCCAACAAAACAACCACTACAAGTATCATAACTCTAAACATATTTTTTTTCATCATTTATCCTCTTTTATATTTTTATATAATTTACACCAAGGGCTAATTGTCCCCAATTTTAACAGCATAACAAAAATTCGACATATTATCTATTATTCCTCTTTTGTACTTGCATTACAAGCCATATATTAATAAAAACATAGCTGATTTTTCCACAAAGGAAATCACAGCTATGTTTTTATTATTTATGACATTAACGTAATATTGGGAATTACCAAATATGCAACAATCTTTGGATAAGGAGTGAAACACTCGCAACAGCAACCCAACAACAAACTCCTAAGAAAATAGGCTTAACTCCATTTGTTATTAGCTTTTTAAGATTTGTATTTAAGCCTATGGCAGTCATAGCCATAACAATCATAAATTTGCCAACCGCTACCATAATATCCGAAATTGTAGGAATAGAAAAATATGTATTAACTATAGCCGTAAGCACGAAACCTATAACAAACCAAGGAAAAACATCGGCAACACTAAACTTTTCTTCACTGTTTATGGCCTGATACTTTTTTGCCTTATGAGCCTCATATGCAGCCAATATAAGAGTTATAGGTACAATCATCAACGTACGTGTAAGCTTTACAATAGTTGCAAAACTCAAGGCGTCATTATTCCCGGCAGCATTACTCCATGCCGTCCCTGCCGCTACAACAGAAGATGTATCATTAATGGCCGTACCCGCCCACATACCAAAACCTTGATCCGTCATACCAAAAAAAGCCCCCATAGCCGGAAAAATAAATACTGCAATAATATTGAAAAGAAAAATAGTTGAAATAGCGTGTGCCACATCCTCGTCTTTTGCTTTAATAACCGGTGCCGTTGCCGCAATAGCTGAACCGCCGCAAATAGAAGTCCCTACTCCAATCAACGTTGTCATCTTTCCATCAAGTTTTAAAATTTTTCCCATAAAAAAGGCAGTTAAAAATGATGCTGACAGCGTAAAGACAATTACATAGAGAGATTGACCTCCAACTTTTAATACTTGAAAGAGATTCATACCAAAACCAAGTAAAATAATGGAGTATTGCAGAAGTTTTTTAGAAGTGTATTTTACTCCAAATTCTATTCCACCATGGTTTCCTTTAAGAAGGTTAGGAAACACAAAAACCACCAACATGCCAAACAAAATACCAAAAACCGGGCTGCCAATTACAGGCAGTGCCTCTCCTAAAAACCATGCCGGTATTGTCACCGCAAGGCAAAGCATTACACCTGGAATATTTTTTTTCATTTGCGTCATTTAATTCATCCTCTCAAACATAATATCTATATTTTAACGTTCTATTATGTTTTTGTAAAATACTATAGTATAATAATTATCATAGTATTTTACCTATATATAAAAGGAGAAAAAAAATGACCTTAAGACATTTAACAATCTTTATTAAGGTGTTCGACCTAGGCAGTATGACCGCTGCGGCCCAAGCGCTATTTATTTCACAGCCGACCGTCAGTCAAGCCATATCTGAATTAGAAAATTATTATGGTATAAAATTATTTGACAGACTGGCAAAACACTTATTTATAACCGACAAAGGTGCACAGCTGCTAAGCTATGCACGGCATATTACTGACTTAGTAACAGAAATGGAACAAGCTATGAAAAATCCTGATCAGCACGGAATAATAAAAGTTGGAGCCAGCCTGACAATTGCCAACTATTTGTTACCGGATTTGGTCAGCGATTTTTCCCAACAGTATCCACTCATAAAAGTTCAGGCAATTACTAAAAACACAAAAGATATCGAATCCTTAGTTATGAAAAATTCCATTGATTTCGCCATAGTTGAAGGCAGTATTCATTCCCCTGATATAATAGAGAATGTATTTATGGAAGATAAACTAATCCTGGTCTGTGGCAAAAGCCACTTTTTATACAATAGCAAAAGTATACCACCGCGTTCTTTAAAAGATCTTGCCTTTATAGTCCGCGAAGCAGGCAGCGGAACACGAGAACTTTTTGAAAACATGATGGCTGCCCAGGAACTAACATGGCAGCCATCATGGGAATGCAACGGTTCAGATATATTAAAAAATGCTGCAATTAAAGGACTAGGCATAGGAGTTATCTCTCAACGCCTAGTAGCAGACGAATTGAAAGCAGGCACTCTTGCCCGTATTAATGTTAAAGGTATTGAGCTGCAACGAAAATTTAGTGTTATATACCACAAAAACAAATTTCTTTCCGGGAGCATGCAGTCTTTCATAAACCTTTGTTATAAGTTTGTATAAATTTATAGGCATCTTGCTCCCGCAAAGGTTTACTAAATAAATACCCCTGGACACAGGAGCATCCCTCTTTTACCAAATAGGCTAATTGCCTCTCTGTTTCCACACCTTCAGCTACAACCGTCATATTAATTGCATTAGCCATATTAATTATAGCTCCAATCATCTTAGCACCCGGAATATCATTTTCTATCATATCGATAAAAGACTTATCAATTTTAATAGTTTCAACCGGCAATTTTCGCAAATAAGTTAGTGAAGAATATCCTGTACCAAAGTCATCTAATGCTAAAGTAAATCCTAATGCTTTGCTTTTATTCAACTTAGAAATAGCCTCATCCAGTGAAGCCATCAAAAGACTTTCAGTAATCTCAATCTCCAGTTGTTTGGGTAAAATACCGGCAGTTTTTACAGCATTACAAAGTGTCTTAACAAAATCGTCTGAAGCCACCTGTCTTGCAGATATATTAACGGCAACACGCACGTCAGCGTAGCCATCTTGGGCTAACCGGCTGGCAAAAGAACAAGCTTCATGCAAAACCCACTTACCGATGCTATTAATAACCCCTGATTGCTCTGCCAATGGTATAAATCTTGCTGGTGACACATTCCCGTACTCCCTGCTATTCCAGCGCAAAAGTGCCTCTACGCCTTTTACAGTTTTTTGTGGCAAAAGTATTTGCGGTTGATATACAAGCGAAAGCTCTTTTCGTTCTATTGCATAACGCAAACCCTCAATTAAACTTAAGTTTGTGTATACTTCATCTTGTAGTTCCTTACTATAAAATTTGTAACAATTCCTTCCTTGTTTTTTGGCTTTATACATAGCATTTTCGGTATTTTTTAAAATTTCGTCCACTGTAGACCCATCTTCAGGATAATCAGCAATACCAATACTCGCAGTAACATGGATGCTAATACCCACATGCTCTTGCTTTTTCCCTAAATTTCCAATTATTTTTTTGGCAAAAGCTTTGCTTTGTGCAGTAGTAAGCTTCCCTTGCAACACAACAACAAACTCATCGCCGCCAACTCTTGCTACAAAGGATTTTCCACCAACTGACAATGCTATTCTAGTACTTGCAGCAACAATTACTTTGTCGCCAAAATTATGGCCATATGCATCGTTAACCAATTTTAACTGATCTAAATCCACAAAAAAAACTGTACCCACTCTACTTTCAGCTTCAGGCTCTTTCATTTGCAGTGCAAGCCATTCATATAAATTATTTTTATTGGGAAGGCCTGTTAGGGAATCATAATAAGCCATACATTTTATTGCTTCTGCTTGTTGACGTCTTTCTTCTTCATCTCTTATTCTCTCCGTAATATCTTGATTTGTTCCATAAGCTTTAATAATATTTCCAGCCTCATCTATAATGAGTCTACATCTCACAAAAACTGTACGAATCGCTCCATCCCGACGAATAATGCGATGAATAATGTCATTAGGTATTGTGGCCTTTTCATGTTTTGAGCGAGAAAGTAACTCTTTATGACCAGCAAGCATCCAAACATCTTCCGGATGTACAAACTCACGAATATATTCATCAAGCCGCATAAACTTACCTTCGCGCACTGAATTTGTACCATAAAGGGCATAGAACTCATCGCAAAATTCAAAATGTCCTTTTCTAACGTCATATTCCCATGGGCCAATATTTGTCAATGCCGCTGCCGTAGACAGCTTATTGCGGCTAATTAGCAGTGCTTCTTCCTGTTTCCTCTGCAGGGCTTTAGCTGCTGCTTGCATGCTAATATCACGAACAATTGTCAAATAAAATACTTGTTCACGCAAAATACCCTTCTTTACTATAAGCTGAGCATACAGTATTTCTCCATTTTTTTTGTAAAAAGGAAGTTCTATCTTGTGAATTTTATCATTGCCTGCAAGCATCTGCAGTATTTTCCTGCGATCAGCTAAATGGACCCAGCCACCCAGATCTGTCAGACTTTTACCAATAGTTTCTTCCTTAGTAAATCCTGAAATTGAAGTAAAACTAGGATTAATCTCAACAAAAGTCTCATCGGCATTCAACAAAGCTATAGCATTGGGACTCATATAAAAAATGTGAAAATATTTTTCTACTGATTGTCTTAGGCATTTTATTTCTTTTTCATAATCGCTGATTAATTTTTGGGCATTATTTTTCACCGTCCGCACAACCATAAAACACTCCCCCTTCACGATTTTTTCTATTAAAATCTCACCCTTTAATTTGTAGTAAAAATACGACAATCATTCTTTATTAATTAATTAGCAGTAATTAAAATAAACGCCCGTATACACTTATTTATACTAGCTAATTCCCATCAAATTTCTTGTTTTTTAACAAAGAGAAAAATTTTACATCTTCACTCAACATATGCCCTAATATTATATCTGAAACAATAAAAGAAAATAAATCAGTCGGCTTAACTTCTCCCGACAAATATTGTTCTCTAAGGTATTTAGCTTTTACAATAAGCTCTTTGTGAATATTGGTATGTTCTTCATATTGCATATAGCTTAAATCAGCTAGCATTTTTTCTTCATAATTAAAATGCATAGAAATATCTTCTAACAATATATCAAAATATCCCACTATTTCTTCGTTATTTGCCTCAGAAATAGACAGCCTAATTAGCTTGTTACCAATTTCTAATATATTTTTATGTTGTTCATCAATTTCTTTATTGCCACTTTCCCACTCATGTTTCCACGATAAACTATTGGCATCAAAAGTTGACAAATCTTTATCACTAGTAACAACCACCTTGTTCCTACCGCCCCTTTTAGCTGTATACAACGCGTCATCCAACCTCAAATACCAGTATGGAAATTTTTCCCCCTGCATTCTTTCACTGACACCGCAACTAACGGTAACAAAACCAACAAGCGGATGAACATGCTTTTCCATTATACTGCGTATATTTTCAGCAACTTTAGTAGCTGAAACCTCATCAGTTTCCGGCAATAGAATTAAAAACTCCTCGCCACCTAACCTAATAAAACTATCACTTTTGCGCACGATTCCTTTTACTATGTCTGCAATAGATTTAAGAACAATATCTCCAACCATGTGCCCAAACGTATCATTTACTTTCTTAAAATGATCTATGTCCATAAGAATCAATGACAAATGTCTTTTGTGTCTCTCCGCTCGATTTATTTCTGCCTCTATTATCCTCATACCAAAAGCTCTATTAATGCATCCTGTTAACTTGTCATAGGTCAGCATTATCCTTGTTTTCATCCTATTTTCTTGATATATAACGACCAAAAATGTAAACAAAAGAGAAAAAATTATCATGCCTAAAAGCAATAATGGTGTATGAAAAGCATTAACTAAGCTCAATAAATAACCATTACTATCATTAGCAAAAGGTTCTGCGTTGGTTGAAATTTGCGAAATAACAAAACCTAAGGGCTTGCTTACTTGATCCTTTACAACATTATCTTCTCCATTAACATTTATATGTACAGTAGCAGTTGCCTTTAGCGAACGAAAGGTAAAGATTCCTTCCTTGTTAAAAAACTGCCCATTTTTTATAGTTGTAATACGGTTCCATTCTTCCGGGAAATCATTTTTAAAAGATTTGCTGCTGTGCCCAGTATAAATAGAAGCCAATTCATGTTCTTTCCTTGGTCCTGCCAAGAAATCCCCACTGCCGTTCACTAATTGCATATGTCTTATACTAGTACTGGCATTTTTTATATCGTCGAGTGCATCTTTCCCTAAATAGTCAAGAATTATAATTCCTTGTTTATTATTTTGAGCGTCAAAAACAGTGATTGCCGCCCTAATAATATGCTTATATGGTAGTTCTGATACATTTTCCCCTGCTCCCTCAGCCTCTAGATCCATCTTGGAGACATATCTTTCTCCAGCACCATGTGCAAAGGCTTCTGTAAAGTAATATCTATTACTTTGATTTTCTAACAAAGCATCCTCTACCTTTTGAGCATGATCATTATTGAAATTAATCCTTACGATTTCATTGCCACGCCAATCAATATATCTCAATTTATCATACTTTTTCATACTATTGACAAAAACTACCCATTCTTCTTGTAAACTGTCTTTGGTCCCTTCACCATTAACATATTTTTTAAAAGCGGGACTTTCAGACAAAAAGTCTAAATCATTATCAATATTGTTAAGTTCTTCCTCTATTTTATTAGCTTGTGCATCAACGGCTATTTTCTCACTTTCACTCATCAAAAAACGCATATTGCTTATATTGTTTTGTTGAAAACTGGCATAGAAAAATAAAATAACGGCAAATATAAGTAAAAATGTAATTACCGCTACTTCCTTATGAGCCCTGAATATCTTCGATAATGACTCGTTCATGTTCACCCATCAACTTTCTATACAAGTTTTTTACTTATAATACCAGCAAAGGAATCGCCAAAATTATTGCCTTGAGTAATAGAGGAATTATTTTGTTTAATAACATATTAATATATTTCGCTAACAATTAAATTTCCCCTGCATAACTACTATTAAATACAAAATATTATGATTTTAACACTAATAAAGAGGTTGGAATTACTTGCTTTTGCAGTAATTCCAACCTCTTTATTTTTCTTGCGTACTTCTTTTTATCCCTTAAAATTCTCCAAAAATTTATATACTTCTTTTTCTTCTAATGGCTTACTAAACAGATATCCTTGTATATAATCACAACCCTTCTCCATTAGATAATTCAGCTGGTTTTCAGTTTCCACACCTTCAGCCACAACTTTCATATTAATTGATTTAGCCATATTAATTATTGCCCCAATCATCCTAGCTCCAAAGCGGTCTCTCTCTATTATATCTATAAATGACTTATCAATTTTCAAGGTCTTAATAGGCAATCTGCGCAAATAAGTTAAAGAGGAAAATCCAGTACCAAAATCATCTAACGCTATATTGAATCCCATTGATTTAAGCTGTTCCAGTTTAAATATGGCATCATCAAGTGAAACCATTAGAGAACTTTCCGTAATTTCTATTTCCAATTGTTGGGGTCGAATATCTGCCGCCTTTGCCGCCTGATAGATAACATCAACAAAATCGTCTACGGTCAATTGCCTTGCCGATATATTAACAGCAACCCGTACATCTCCCATACCTTTTTGGGCTAAACGACTAGCAAAGAAACAAGCTTCAGTCAATACCCATTTCCCAATGCTATTAATAAAACCGGCTTGCTCTGCCAAAGGTATAAATATTACCGGTGACACATCGCCATACTCTTTACTATGCCAACGTAATAATGCTTCCAAGCCCCCAACAGCTCGTTGGGGTAAAGTTATCTGCGGTTGATATACAACAGAAAGTTCCCCGCGCTCTATTGCATACCTTAGGCCTTCAATCATCCGCATATTTTTGTAGGCTTCATCCTGCATTTCTTTGTTATAAAACTTCCAACAATTCTTCCCGTTTTTTTTAGCTTCATACCTAGCATCTTCAGCATGTTTAATAATTTCTTCTACTGTGGCACCATCTCTAGGATAATGTGCAATGCCAATACTAACGGTTGTGTGCAAGCTCATATCTAAATATTCCTGTTTTCGATTTACATTTTTCCTTATCTTTTCAGCAATAGACTCCACCCTTTCTTTGCTGTATTTACCTTGCAATACTACTACGAATTCATCCCCACCGGTTCTTGCAACGAATGTTCTTTCTCCAACTGCCTCTATAATTCTATTGCTTGCAGTGATAAGAATCTCATTTCCTAAATCGTGCCCATAAGCATCATTAATAATTTTTAGGCCATCCATGTCAATAGAAAAAACCACACCTTTTGTTTTTCCATTTTTAGACTTTTCTAGCTCCTTAGCCAGCCACCCATGCAAGTTATTCCTATTAGGAATATCAGTAAGCGGATCAAAATAAGCCATATGCTTGATTGTCTCCACCTGCTCAATACGTTCACTCTCTGCAGCTACTTGGTTACTAATATCTCGCCCAACTACAATATAATATGGCTTTTTATTTAAATTAACCCTACGTGCCAAAACTTGAGTGTGCACAATTTGGCCATTTTTTTTATATATAGGAACTTCTATTTTTTCAATTTCATCCGGAGAACTAAGTAATTTCAAAATTCTCTTTCTGTCTGCTATATTAAACCAAACGCCTAAATCTTTTAACGTTTTTCCAATAGCCTCTTCTTTGGAAAATCCTGTAATTAAAGTGAAGCTATGATTTACTTCTACAAAAGTTCCATCAGTATGCATAAGCACTATAGCATCAGGACTCATGTAAAACATCTGCGCATACTTATCTTCTGTTTGCTCAAGTTATTTTATTTCTTTTTTCTGGCTGCGTATTACCTTTTGCAGATTATATTCTTCCAATATCTTCCCTAAAGAAATCCCCGCCAAATCAGTAAATTGCTGCAACAAAGAAAGTTCTTTGTTTTCTACTGCATCTCCTGATTTTTTAAAAGCCGTTCCTACTAAACCCAGTAATTTATCTTCGTACATCAACGGTAAAATAATCAAACAAGCTATTTGGTTTAATATGAAAGTATCTAAACATAAATTTTTAAAACTAGGACTATCCAATATTACCATTCTTTTTGTTGCATAAAGTTGTTCCAAGATGTTTTTCTCAAATCTAGCGGTCATCCTAAAGTCAGTAAAAATTCCTGTACTCATTTTTAGAGTACAGGATTTTTTCCCCTCATTTACAAAGCATACAAAAATATCTTCTACGGCACTAAGCTCCCAAACTGCACCACTAATTTTGCTAAGCATATCATCTATTTTATTTTGCTTTGAACCGTACATATAATGCACTCCTTTTACAATAGTCTTTTATTGTAAACATAGGTTAGTTTCCGTTTAAGTATATACTTGTATAATTCGCCATTACTTACTTTTATCCTGCAATAACGGCAATATCTGAAAAGGGCTATGATTAATAAACATAGCCTAAACTTATTGCTCTATTCAAAATATTATTCTATCTCTTTAAATTTGTAATTTTAAGTAAGTGTGTATATCTTATTATTTTTTTAATGGATTAGCCTTGCCGTAACTTAGCGTATCTGCCATAGGACAGGCCTCTATACATTTAAAACAATTTATGCATTGTGCATTTCGCACGTTTTTATTTGTGGAAAGATTTATATTCATAGGGCAAATGTTATCACAGCGCTTGCATTGAACACAGGTGCCCACATTCCTCTTTATTGTAAAAAATCTTGTAAAACTAGCAAGACCATATTTAATCCCTTCCGGGCAGCAATAATTGCAAAAAGGTCGTTCAACGAAAAGCGCCAATAGCAGAAATCCTCCCATAATAAACACAGCCGTTGCCTGCCCAAATGTTCCTGTTATTCCACGCACAAATGTTTTATAGGCATTTATTTTAGATAAATCAATGAAAGTATTTACAACCTGTGATACAAAAATAAGAGCTAAAACATAACGTAAATACTGCAGATATTTTTGCAAACTAGGAGGCATTTTAAACTTTCTCGTGCATACCATTGAGCCTATTTTTCCAAAGAATTCTTGCACCGTTCCAAAAGGGCAAATCCACCCACAAAAATAATTACCGGCAATAAATGCCAGAGGTAATAAAATGACAAACGTCGGTTTAACAATTTTATACATACCCCCAAATAATATCCCTAAAAATAGCAGCTGCACTGCCACTCGTATCCATTGAAGATTCTTTTGCCGCTTGCGAGTAGCTTGAGATTTCTGATAATCGAACTTTTCCATTTAAATCACTCCTGGCAGATTAATTTTCTATACGTTTTTATTATAATTGCAGCCTATGTTTTATTTATGGCAGCAGGTAAATAATCTGAAATCATAACAAATATAGCAAATTTTACTGTTTTTTTGCTTTTTATGTAGCATTTCCAAAAGTATTATAGTATACTAATGCCTATATTATTATTTTAAAGCATATACTATTATTATTTAGCGTAGTGTTGACTTCTCATCTACTAAAATACAGACTTGGATGCATAAAGTAGAAAAAGCTTCTTTTGCCTACAATTATACGTTCCAGATGTCTTTAATCATATGAAAAGTATCCTCCTGGCAATTATTTGCCAAACAACTCAACTATTGCCAGCTAAGGGAACAATTTATTAAGTTATTTTGGAAGGGGTATGTTATGTTAATGCTATTAGGTTTTATAATTTTATTGTCTTGTCTTATTATAGGTGTTCGCCGTGGTGGCCTTGGTTTAGCCGCTGTATCCGGAATAGGTTTAATTATTTTTATATTCGTTTTGGGCTTAAAACCGGGAAAAGCCCCTGTAGATGTTATGCTTACTATTATGGCTGTTGTTACCTGCTCCGGATTTCTCCAAGCCTCTAAAGGTTTAGATGTAATGCTTAAATACGCAGAAAAGTTTTTACGCAGCAACCCAAAATATATTACTATACTAGCACCAATAACCACATGGTTTCTTACAGTATTATGTGGAACAGGACATGTTGTTTATGCAATGTTTCCAATTATCTACGACATAGCCATAAAAGAAAATATACGTCCCGAAAGACCTATGGCTTCAGCTTCTGTTGCCTCCCAAATGGGCGTTTGCGCCTCTCCTGCCTCGGTAGCAGTTGTATCTGTTGTGGCAATACTAGCCGCCACCTCACAGCCTTTCGGCGTAGTACAAATACTAGCTATTTCAATTCCCGCATCATTTTGTGGTGCTTTGGCAGCTGGATTATGGAGTCTAAATCGCGGTAAAGACCTAGGAGAAGATCCTGATTTTCTAGCAAAAATAGCTGACCCAGAGCAAAAAGCTTTTATTTATGGTGATTATGCTGATGCTAAACTTGCTGATATAAAGTTACCAAGTTCGGCTTATCGAGCAGCCGGTATCTTCCTGCTGGGTATTTTAATAATCGCTATTTTCGGCAGTTTTCCTGAACTTTTACCTAAAATTCCTAACGCTAAAGGCATCCTTAAACCACTCTCCATGACACCTACTATTCAACTTTTAATGTTAGCTATTGCAGCAACGATTATGCTTTCCTGCAATGTTAAATCTTCAGATGTTGCTTCTGGCTCAGTCTTTAAATCCGGTATGGTTGCTATTGTTTCTGTATTTGGAGTAGCCTGGATGGCAGACACCTACTTCGGTGCCTACATTCCTGCTATGAAAAAGACTCTCAGTGCTGTTGTTCTATCTTATCCCTGGCTTTACGCAGCTGTACTATTTTTAGTTTCCAAACTAATTAATTCTCAAGCTGCTGCCGTTGCTGTTATTGTGCCAATGGCCCTTAGCGTAGGTGTTGATCCTCTCATAATAGTATCCTTCATGCCTGCTTGCTATGGTTACTTTATTCTGCCTACCTACCCTTCCGACCTTGCCTGTATTGGCTTTGACCGCTCCGGTACAACCAAAATAGGTGCGTTCATAATTAACCACAGCTTTATCATGCCCGGTCTAGTTGGGGTAACAACCGGCTGTGTTGTAGGTTATGCCTTAGCACATTTAATTTATTAATTTTAAATTTTATTTCTCTTTGTCTCCCCTCGTAGGGGAGGTGTCGACGATGTACGCATCGTTGACGGAGAGGTTTGTAAAGGCAGTGAAGTGGCAACGTAGTTGCCAGTGAAGTTGTAACTTCGTTACAAGTGAAGTGCACTTCGTGCAGTGAAGTTAGCCGTTGGCTAAGTTGTGGATGTTTTCATTCGAAAACTAAGAAATTATTTTCTTTCCTAAGTTTAAGTTTTTGGAACAAAAACTTTCCTTAACTGTTCGCTTGCGAACACTTCACTTATGCGAAGCATAACTTCACTTGTGCCATTTACAAACCTCTCCGTCACCGATATTTCATATCGTTGCCACCTCCCCTACGAGGGGAGACTAAGCGGACTCAACTTAATGGCACAATTTCACTTGCGTTATATGCAACTTCACTGCTTTTCTGCTTCACTTGCGTTATATGCAACTTCACTTGCAATCTTGTGCAGATTTGCCTCCGGCAAAGTGCAGTTACGGCAGAGCCGTAGTGCAGCTTCCACTGCGTGGAGTGCAGCTTTTCGAGCTAGCTCGAAAGTTATTGATGTTTTCATTCCGAAAACTATAAAATTAACAAAATAAAATGCGATTAAAGCATCATTGATTTTTATAAGTTTTAGTTTTTGGAATAAAAACTTTCCTTAACTTTGGAAGCTCCGCTTTCAATACTGCACGTTCCGTAGGAACAGCTGCACTTTGCGGAGCAAAAGCTGCTCTTCGATGAAATCGATACTACACAGTTTTTTTACTTTCTTTTAGTCTCCCCTCGTAGGGGCGCCTGTAAGTTGAGTCCTAATAGTCTCTCCTAGTAGGAGAGGTGGCATCAGTGTCTTGCTGATGACGGAGAGGTTTGTAAATAGCGACAATATGAAATATCGGTGAGGTCGAGGTTTGTAAAAGCAGTGAAGTGGCAACGTAGTTGCCAGTGAAGTTGTAACTTCGTTACAAGTGAAGTGCACTTCGTGCAGTGAAGTTAGCCGTTGGCTAAGTTGTGGATGTTTTCATTCGAAAACTAGAATTTATAAAACCAGATAGAACTAACACTCTATTATCTTTTTATAAGTTTAGTTTTTGAAAAAAACTTTCCTTAACTGTTCGCAAAATTACACTCAGGCAGCGAACACTTCACTGCGGCTTTGCCGCACTTCACTTATGCGGAGCATAACTTCACTTGCACTTTTGTGCAACTTCACTGCCTTTCTGCTTCACTTGCATTATACGCAACTTCACTTGCAATCTTGTGCAGATTTGCCTCCGGCAAAGTGCAGTTACGGCAGAGCCGTAGTGCAGCTTCCACTGCGTGTAGTGCAGCTTTTCGAGCTAGCTCGAAAGTTATTGATGTTTTCATTCCGAAAACTATAAAATTAACAAAACAAAATGCGATTAAAGCATCATTGATTTTTATAAGTTTTAGTTTTTGGAATAAAAACTTTCCTTAACTTTGGAAGCTCCGCTTCCAATACTGCACGTTCCGCAGGAACAGCTGCACTTTGCGGAGCAAAAACTGCACTTCCGCGTTAGCGGATGCTGCACATGCTTTTTTATACGCAACTTCACTGCCTTTCTGCTTCACTTGCATTCTTGTGCCTTTTTTCTCTGTCCTAATTTAGTGTACTTTAGTACTTCATACAGTCCACTATTAGGCCTATTTATGTTACAAATAATATACCTCATTTGACACAAAACCGAATAATATGTTACACTATATTATAGAAATGAGGTTATTTATGATTAAATTTGCAAACGTTACTAAAAAATACAAGAATCAAGAAGTCCTTCACGGAATTGATTTAGAAATTCCAAAAGGCAAGCTTATTTCAATTATTGGTTCCAGTGGCTGCGGCAAAACGACTATGCTTAAGATGATTAATCGTTTAGTTCCGATAACGTCTGGAACTATTTCTATTAACGGTAAGAACATCCTGGATACGCCACCTGTAGAATTGCGCAAACAGATTGGCTATGTTATTCAGCAGACAGGCCTTTTCCCACATATGACTATAGAAGAAAATATTGCCTTACCCATGCTCTTGCACAAATGGTCTGAAAAAGACATTGCAACGAGAATGAAAGAGCTTCTCAACATGGTAAGTTTATCCCATGATATGCTGCAACGCTTTCCAACAGAATTAAGCGGAGGTCAACAACAAAGAGTTGGCGTAGCAAGAGCTTTTTCCACTAATCCTGATATTATTTTAATGGATGAACCTTTTTCTGCCTTAGATCCTATTACCAGAAATAATCTGCAAGAAGAACTTAATGACTTACAAAAAGAACTACTTAAAACCATCGTTTTCGTAACCCATGACATGGACGAAGCAATTAAAATTTCTGACACCATTTGCCTAATGCGGAATGGATCTATCGAACAATTCGCAACTCCCGAAGAACTTTTAAAAAATCCTGCTAATGATTTTGTGGAAACTTTTATTGGTAAGAATCGTATTTGGTCATCTCCTGAATTTATAAAGGCCAAAGACATTATGATAGAAAACATACCAACTTGCGGACCCAAAACAAGCCTACTTAGCTGCTTGGAAAAAATGCGTTCCGAAGTTCTTGATTATATATTGGTAAGAAATCGCTTAACTAGCGAATTTCTAGGGGTTTTGACTGCTGGAATGCTCAGAGATTTACCTAACTATGAGGGTATAGCAAGTGATATCATGGGACAACCTGTGCTAACATTATCTGAGACTGATAGTTTAGTGGAAATCTTACAAAAAATTAACGAGCACAATCGTCCCTACTTAATTGTTCTTGATGAAAACAAAGTGGCCACAGGAATAATTACTCGTAAAAGCCTTATCGCTATACTAGGCAAACAATATCTCAGTGATGATAGCGATGAAGGGATGGTGATATAATGAGTATTTTTACTTATATGTTCGCCAATTGGTCCCAGGTTTTTACGCTTTTAATTGAACATATCCAGCTAACAGCCTTAGCAGTAAGCATTGCCATTCTTGTAGGCGTACCCATTGGTATCTTAATCAGCTATAAACGTTGGTTAGGCAAACCTGTTTTAAGTTTTGCCAATTTAGTACAAGCTATTCCCAGCATGGCTTTGCTAGGTTTCGCAATACCATTTTTTGGTATTGGACCCGTACCTGCAGTGATAATTGTTATTCTCTATTCCCTACTGCCAATTATAAAAAATACCTATACAGGTATTACACAGATAAGTCCACAAATGATTGAGTCAGCTACCGGCATAGGCATGACAAGATGGCAGATTTTACGAAAAATCCAGTTTCCTTTGACACTGCCAATACTTATGGCCGGTGTCAGAATATCTGCTGTAACAGCAGTAGGACTTATGACTATTGCCGCTTTTATAGGTGCCGGTGGTCTTGGCTATTTAGTTTTCAGTGGCATCCAAACCGTAAACAATGGTCAAATAATGGCCGGTGCATTACCAGCCTGTATACTGGCCCTAGTTTTAGATTGGCTGCTCTCTTTAGTTGAAGAACTAGTAACGCCAATAAGCCTGCAACCCGAAGCACTTAAAAACAGAGATACCATAACACGTAAGCGCAAAAAACAAAAAGCTACCTTAGCTGTTGCAGCTTTAGTTGTTATTGGTCTTTTGTTCAACAGCCTCATAGGTCAGTTAAATAAGGACAAAAATGTTTTCCGCATAGGCTCCAAAAATTTTACCGAACAAATGATTTTGGGAAATTTAATTGGTGACTTGTTAGAAGCCAAAACAGATTTGAAAGTTGAACGCCATCTAAATCTTGGTGGTACAAATGTTTGTTTTACTGCCCTTGACACAAATGAAATTGATATGTATGTGGAATATACCGGAACGTTGTATGCAGAAGTACTTGCTAATCCCCCAATTTCTGATGTAGTAAAGGTTTATGATACCAGCAAAAAAGATATACAAGAAAAATACAATATAGTTCTTCTTAAACAAATGAACTTTAATAACGGTTATTCTATGGCTATTACAAAAAGTTTGGCAACTAAATATAAAATATCCAAGCTCAGCGACTTAACTAATTCTGGTAGGCTGCTACGTGCAGGAACAACTCTTGAGTTTCTAAACAGAGCCGATGGCATGGCTAGTTTAGAGCACGCCTTTGATTTTAAATTTAAATCTGCCAAAGGTTTAGATGGCGCCTCTCGCTATATAGCCTTAGAAAGTGGCGATGTTGATATTATTGATGCCTTCACTACCGATGGTCTACTAAAAAAATTCGATCTTGTAGTACTAAAAGATGATAAGAACTTCTTCCCACCTTACTTTGCTGTTCCTCTGGTACGTAGCGATGTATTAAAGAAACATCCTGAAATCGTTAAGCCCATAGAAGAATTGGGAGCTTTGTTAGACGACGAAACCATGAAAGGATTAAATTACCAAGTTGAAGAAAAAGGTAAAAGTCCGGAAACAGTTGCCCATGAATTCTTGGTAGAAAAAGGCTTGATTGAGAAATAAGTTACGTGAATTAGCCATAGGCTAAGTTCACTGTGCAGTCTTTGCGACTTTAGTCGCAAAGTGCAGTTACGGCAAAGCCGCAGTGCAGCTTCCACTTCGTGGAGTGCAGCTTTTCGAGCTAGCTCGAAAGTTAATGATGTTTTCATTCCGAAAACTATAAAATTAACAAAATAAAATGCGATTAAAGCATCATTGATTTTCATAAGTTTTAGTTTTTGTAACAAAAACTTTCCTTAACTTTGAAAGCTACGCTTTCAATACTGCACGTTTCGCAGGAACAGCTGCACTTTGCGGAGCAAAAGCTGCACTTCGATGAAATCGATGCTGCACATGCCATTTACAAACCTCTCCGCCATCAGCAAACCGCTGATGCCACCTCTCCTACTAGGAGAGACTAAGCGGTCTCAACTTAATTGTGCAACTTCACTGCCCTTTCACTTCACTGCTTTGCAAAAGGCCACTCACATTATTTTTGTGAGTGGCCTTTGCTTATTTAATTATTCAATTTACTGATACTATCCCGCAGTTCATTAATACCAACTGTTAGTTTCTCCAGTTTCGTTTCCATCCTGACCAAAAGGAACCAAGATAGGACCATGGGGAACCCGTAGTTTGCGATTTGTGTTGCAAAGAAAGAATTATCCATACTAACTTTTTAAGCCAAATCTTCAACTGAGCTCACTCTAATTGCAGACACTTCGGCCAAATCGCCATTAGTAGTAACAAATGCTTTATCAGTAATTAAACCTTCCATAACGCCTTTTACCTCAGCCTTAGTAATATCCTCGCGCGGATCTGCAACGCTGATATTTTTTGTCTTACCGGCTACATCCTTAAAAACCATTTCTAAATTTTTACTCATTTAAAAACCCCCCTTATTAAAAGCAGTGAAGTGAGAACATAGTTCTCAGTGAAGTTGTAGCACAGCTACAAGTGAAGTGACAACGTTGTTGTCAGTGAAGTTAGCCTGCGGCTAAGTTCATAAATGCCGTGAAGTGGAAACAAAGTTTCCAGCGAAGTTGTAGCATGGCTACAAGTGAAGTGCTCTTCGAGCAGTGAAGTTCTCCTACGGAGAAGTTGTGGATGTTTTCGTAAACGAAAACAAGAATTTATAAAAACAAATAGAACAAAACAGAATTTGTTTTTCAAGTTCAAGTTTAAGTTTTTGGAACAAAAACTCTCCTTAACTGTTAGCTTGCTAACACTTCACTGCGGCTTCGCCGCACTTCACTTATGCGGAGCATAACTTCACTTGCACTTTTGTGCAACTTCACTGTCTTTCTGCTTCACTTGCACTTTTGTGCAACTTCACTGTTTTTTCGCTGCACTTCGATGAAATCGATGCTGCACGTTAAGTTGCTCTTATTGCAACTTAACTCCTTATTCCCCTGCCGTCAACAGATGTTTTTCTGTTGCATAAATCGCTTGAACCTCGTGATTTAACAACCCACCAATTTTAGCGCCTGCATTATAAACAACGTCAGCCGTTGCTGCAGGATTAACATTACTAATAGTATAAGTTTTGCTTACAGCTTTACCGCTGTCATTTACACCATTATCAACCTGTACTTGCAAAGTTGCTTTTTCAATTAATTTCTTTGTCATTTGAGCACCTCCTTTCAACTAAAAGTTGTTTGCATGTCTTACATCTACTATCCTCTTAGACGATAATAGATTGCTTTTCCCCTGAGCACCACGCCACCGCTGCGCCAACCACCGTCGTAGTCTGGCAACCGCCACAAATCCCATTTTTCGAACTCCGGCGTTCCCATCATCCGCGGACCGTAACCGTCCAGGTCTGCCGCTTCCGCATGAGTCATAACGTGCTGCTCATCTAGGGGAATATTCCAAATCTCAGTCAGCAGCGCTACCAACATAGACATGGCTTCAATTTGTGCCCTTGTAGGAGGTTCTTTGCCATAGTTAAATGTACCATCAGCGAAAATCATTGCATCGCTGCAACAGCAAAGTGCTATCCCTACAGAGGCAGTGTTTCTCTGCCAAGTATGACTAAGAATATCCGTGAAATCATCAGTACTTACGTAAATGTTCCCATTGCCCGTAATATTAAAATGATAATCATCAAACTTGCTATCATAGTGACCTGCTGTCCAATGTAAATATAACTTGTGGATCTTTCCTTTAGCCAGTTTTGCCAACTGGGCAATCTCATCAAAATAAACTTTTCTCATTGCGTACCTTCTTTCCTATAAATAAGCTGCTTTTCTTTACTTCTGTTTTGCCTTACACCTTGTAAATGTCCTGGGTAGAGGGAAAAACAACCGGAAAAACAGTGAAGCAATAAAAGCAGTGAAGTGAGAACATAGTTCTCAGTGAAGTTGCAACTGCGTTGCAAGTGAAGTGCACTTCGTGCAGTGAAGTTCTCCTACGGAGAAGTTAATGATGTTTTCATTCGAAAACTAATAATTTATTTTCTTTCATAAGTTTAAGTTTTTGGAACAAAAGCTTTCCTTAACTGTTCGCTCGCGAACACTTCACTGCGGCTTCGCCGCACTTCACTTATGCGGAGCATAACTTCACTTGCACTTTTGTGCAACTTCACTGCTTTTCTGCTTCACTTGCGCTTTAGTGGATGCTGCACAATTTTTCACAAACCTCTCCGCCATCAGTAACCCACTGATGCCACCTCTCCTACTAGGAGAGACTAAGCAGACTCAACTTATGCTTCACTGCCCTTTTACTTTTCAGTTTTGCAAATTTCTGCTGAAACTTATCCACATTTTTCCCAAACTTCGCATAAACACTAATTCCTAGGGTTTTTCCTCTTGCATGCATTCTCAAGTATTTCCTATACTAAAGTCATCGCGAAATATACCGAGAGCCGGCTACTCCCAAAGGAAAGTTTTATGTTAATAGATTTTTCTAAGTTAGTCCCCGCTGCCCAAAAAGGCGATGAAAAAGCCATGGAAGAAATCTGTCTTGCCTTTCGCCCACTAGCTTTAAATTTAGGGCACAAAAAAAGATATGCCGTTTTAGAAGACAATGTGGAGAGCATGTCCTACTGCACTATTATTCAACTGGTGAAAAAATATTCAGGTACCACCTATCAGTTTTTTCCGGGCTATATTAAGAAAATGCTTGTTTTCGCTCTGAACAATGCCGCAAAAAAACAACAAAGAATTAGCTACTATGAAGTCAATAGTATAGATGACTTTGGGGCCTTGTCACCCATTTCTACCGGCAATGAAGAAGAACACTATATAGAAAGGATTATGCTAGAACAAGCTATAAGAAAAATGCCCTTGCAACATCGTCAGCTTCTCAAAAGTTACTATTGGGAAAATAAAACTGACAAAGAAATAGGACGGCAAATGCAGATATCACAGCAAGCGGTAAGTAAGATACGCAAGAAAATACTGAGAGAACTGAAAATTTGCATGTTAGAAAAGCGGTGAAGTTAGCCTGCAGCTAAGTTGATGACTATGTGCAGATTTGCCTACGGCAAAGTGCAGTTTGCTTCGCAAGTGCAGCTTCGACTGCGTAGAGTGCAGCTTTTCGAGCTAGCTCGAAAGTTAATGATGTTTTCATTCCGAAAACTAAGAAATTAACAAAATAAAATACGATTAAAACCTCATTGATTTTCATAAGTTTAAGTTTTTGGAACAAAAACTTTCCTTAACTTTGAAAGCTCCGCTTTCAATACTGAACGTTCCGCAGGAACAGCTGCTCTTTGCGGAGCAAAAACTGCACTTCCGTGTTAGCGGATGCTGCACATGCTTTTAAGGACGTGAAGTGAGAACATCGTTCTCAGTGAAGTTGCAACTGCGTTGCAAGTGAAGTGCACTTCGTGCAGTGAAGTTCTCCTACGGAAAAGTTGTGGATGTTTTCGTAAACGAAAACGACAAACTAATAAAAACAGGTGCAGCTTTTGCGACTAAAGTCGCAAAGTGCAGTTTGCTTCGCAAGTGTAGCTTCCACTGCGTAGAGTGCAGCTTTTCGAGCTAGCTCGAAAGTTAATGATGTTTTCATTCCGAAAACTATAAAATTAACAAAATAAAATGCGATTAAAGCATCATTGATTTTTATAAGTTTTAGTTTTTGGAACAAAAACTTTCCTTAACTGTTCGCTCGCGAACACTTCACTGCGGCTTTGCCGCACTTCACTTAAGCGTTAGCATAACTTCACTTGTGCCATTAAGTTGAATCCTTTTAGTCTCCCCTCGTAGGGGAGGTGCCGACGATTGCTTTTTATCGTTGGCGGAGAGGTTTGTAAAAAGCTCTTTTTATAAGTTTAAGTTTTTAGGACAAAAACTGGAATTAATACAACCGGAAATAGCTGAAAAAATATCGTATTTTACATTATTTCAAGTTACTGATTAAAACAAAATAGGTCAACTTCTTGACTACATTTAAGATTTCAATTTCCTATAATATTCATAGTGATGTTTGGAGGTAACTATGGATATTAATGAAGCCATTAAAAAAAGAATATTTGATTTGGCTACTGAGCATGGTTACTCTACCTATCATCTGTCGCTAGATTCTGGCATCTCTCTAACCACTTTGAAATATATTCAAAAAGGCCAAACAAAGAGTGTGAAACCGCTTTATTTGGCAAAACTCTGTATAGTTTTTGGTATATCATTATCAGAGTTCTTTGACTGTAACTATTTCATAGACTTAGATGTAGAAGACTAGCAACTAATAAAAAATATCTATAAAGGAGAGTGTTGTACAATTGCAATAAGAAAGCCGATAAGTTACACTACTGCAGGTTAAGTATTCTTCACATATCCAGCATCGTCGCCCTACGTGGAGCTGCTTTACAAATCTACTACCGTTTTCACCGGAAAACTTATCTATCATCTTATAGCTTTTAGTATGAAATCTTTTTCAACTTTATACCGTAGGCAAATTTCACAATGACGAAGCCCGACTTCACTTACCGTAGGTAACTGCAATATTACTCAGTAATATCAACTACGAATGTAAGGAGTACACACATGACAATAACTTATGACCGCTTATGGAAATTATTAAAATCAGTAGGCCTCAAAAAGAAAGACCTTGCAGAAATGGCGAACATTCACCCTTCCACCATTAGTAGAATGGGCAATAGAAAAGGCGTCAGCAGCATGGTAATTATCAAAATATGCGTTGCACTCAATTGTGATTTGAGTGATATTGCTAGAATAAAACGTATTTCAACACATTAATGCACAATAAAAAATTCCGAGATTACTACCATCTGGTAATAATTTCGGAATTTTTTTGTTGTTATAAAGATAATAAAAATATTTATTTACCCTTTTTTGTACTTGCAGCTTTTTTCACCGCTTTTGGTTTCTTGGCTATGACTGCTTTTTTTACTTCTTTTGCTTTCTCGGCTACCACTACTTTTTTTATAGCTTTTTTAACCGCTTTTGGTTTCTTTGTTTCTATAGCTTTCTTCAATTCAGTTTTTGTTTCAGCTGGTTTTACAGGAACAACTTCTACCATATCGCCTAAACCACATAAGTCGAAATATTCTTTATTCAATTCAGGGTCGCTCTTGATTTTAGAAAATACCGCCTCTATGATACTGTCAGTATAACGAGAGATTACTTTCTTAGCAAATTTTTCTATATCCTTCTTCGCAACTTTCTTTGATTTTGCCACCTTCATCACCCTTTCAAGTTTTCTAATTAATACCTTTGGTCGTTTACACTATTTTGTAAACTTTTTATACACTTCGACAAAAATATTGAAAACCCTTCATAAAAACCGCACAGTGGAAAATAAATCTCCACTGGAGCGAGAAAAGCTGTGAAGCTATAAAAGCAGTGAAGTGAGAACATAGTTCTCAGTGAAGTAAAAAAGCATGTGCAGATTTGCCTATGGCAAAGTGCAGTTTGCTTTGCAAGTGCAGCTTCCACTGCGTGGAGTGCAGCTTTTCGAGCAAGCTCGAAAGTTATGGTTGTTTTCGTAAACGAAAACTAGAAATTAATAAAACCATAAAAGGCAAGACAAATTTAAATCTTTTATATAAGTTCAAGTTTTTGAAAAAAACTTTCCTTAACTTTGGAAGCAGTGCTTCCAATACTGCACGTTCCGCAGGAACGGCTGCACTTTGCGAAGCAAAAGGTGCAATTCTCAGTGCAACTTAGTTGCCTTTTTCACTTGTTCCCAAACCATATCTACTGTAATGTTTTGCATACAAACCGGATTCCTACATTTTGACTCAAAACCCAAACTTATACAAGGCTGACATGGCTCATTACTCTGTACAACAACGGCCTTAGCACTAATTGGTCCCCACCGTTTATAATCAGTTGCTCCATGCAAAGCAATAAGCGGAATATTTACTGCCGCTCCCAAATGCATAATACCTGTATTAACCGTAACGAGTAACTCCGCCTGTCTTAGAACGCCGTTTAATTCATCTAGTGAAATTACTCCTGCTACTGATACTGCAGACACTCCAACCTTCAACAACATGCTGAGAATTTGTTGCGCATGTTTACAGTCTTCGTTTCCTCCAGATAATATTATTGCATAGCCATATTTGGAAAATATCCTTTTTCCCAATTCTATCCATTTTTCATTAGCCCAACTTCTTAAATCCGCACTTGCTCCTCCTGGGAATAAATGGAAAACAACATATTTTCCTTGTACTAAATTAGAAGCATTAAATTTTTCCTGAGGAATAATATAGGGTATAAACTTCTTAAGCGGTAAATTTAAACATCGCAAAATATTCCTGTAATTGTCAATTTCATGCAAGGTATCCTTATGTTCTACACAAATATCATATACATAGTGTCGATGCATAGCTTTACAGTAGAATCCAATCTTACATTTAGACTTTAACGTCCACGCAATCAATCCATTAATTCTTGTCCATGCAGCAAAATCCAATATTACATCAATATTATGCAATCTTTTAATTTTAAATAAAGAGATAAGAGGGTTATTCATTTTAAAAACGTAAATATCATCTATTTCATGTAATAATTTACCCATGGCTGCATTATTTTGAGAACAAACAAGGGTAATATGGCTCTCAGGGTAATAGCTTTTCAGCTCTTGCGCAATCGCCGACAACAAAATAGTATCACCAATTGCTGCCGTCTTTAACAAAACAAAATGATAAGGCTTGCCCCTATCCAATAAATCAGGCAACTTATTTTTAACATGGAAAATTCCTAGGAAATATAATAAAGGAATCCCTATATAATAATCTAATTTTTTCATTACTTTGTTATTACGACTCTGCAAGATATTACCACCTTAATATTAATACCGTATCCGCAAATCCAGCTTTAAAGGTCTCGTTTAGAAATACCATAAGCGCTTTGTTAATTATCTGCCTGTCCGATTTTTAAAATCTTCAAAATTCTGTTGTTGGTTAAACATTATATATCCTATCATTATAACTCTATCATACTGCTTTCTTTTTAGCCTATTTATCATAGCACCCAGAAGGCCCAAATATAAAGTTGGCAGGCACCATTTATGAAATTTTTTTGTGAATAAAATTCTGCTTCTAATACTATAAAAATCACCGATGATACTTTTTTGATTTTTATTGTGGTTTGAAGCGCCTATACTTGCGCCCTCTTTATGATAAACTATACTTCCAAACGCACACTGGCATTTATAATGTTGCATGCCAGCTCTATAGGCAATATCTGGTTCTTCATAGTATAAAAAATATTCTTCGGACAGTAGTCCAATATTATGTAATAATTCTTTAGTTAAAAATAAAGAAGCACCTGTTATATGGTCAATTGCACCAATATTATTGATATCAGTAAAATTACCTGTTGTTCCTAACAGTTTATTATACCAACACCCCAATGATTCAACTTTGTCACGAGCATAATAATTCATAATTTTAGAACCTATAATACCAGCTTCTCCATGTATCGCTGCATATTCAACCAATTCCTCTAAGGCAAACTCATCGATAACGGTGTCGTTATTTAAAATCCAAAAATAATCTCCGTCACCTTTTTTTAAAGCATACCTTAGCCCCACATTATTACCGCCCGCATAGCCTAAATTTGCCCCAGTTTGAATCAGTGTAGCTTTTTCATTGCCATAAGGTTCAGTATTGAGCCATTCTTTAATCCTTAAAAAAGAATCATTCTGGCTATTATTATCACAAACTACAACACAATAATTCATGTACTTGCTCTTAAAAACGCTTGCTAAACACTCTATAGTATCTTTCCACGTATTCCAGTTTAGGATTATTATATAAACTTTTTTTTGCATAACTCACCCTTTAAAAATCCGCTAATTTTTGAATCTCTGAAAAAACAATTTTAACAGATATTCCTGTCATACAAATATTATTATCACAAAAAGCATATCCTTTTCCATCGTAGCAGGGGCAGCATGGCAAATTAGCCGTATTGCATATTACCTTTGTAAAAGAATTGCTTCTCACCTTTTCCCGATGATTAGTTGGTCCAAACAATGCTATAACCTTTGCCCGAGCCAAAATGGCTATATGCATAGGTCCTGAATCGTGTGTGACAAGGCATAACGATTTTTTAAATAAAGTTGCTAATTCCAATAGATTTGTTTTCCCGACACAATTCTTAATAGGTAAATCTTTAAAATATGGCTCTATCCATTTATCTGAATTTGCCCCTGTCAAAACGACTTCATAGCCATTTTTCAACAACATACGAGCCAACTGCACATAATCATTAATAGGCCATCTTCTGCATCCATCATCACGCATTATATTTTTAGCACCGCCTGGGGCTAATGCTACAATTTTTTTCTCTTTTCTTGTCTGAATTGAAGATTCAGCTAATACTTTTAACATTGGCAGTTCAGCGGAATACATCTTATAGTCATCAACACCTTTAATCAGGCGTGCATATTCATCTACATGATATCTGCCAGGAATTGGGCAAGCTCTCCCATTGATGCTGCCAAACCCTGTTCTATGGGTAAAAAATGTTAAAAATGTCAACAATCTGTAGCGCTTATCTCCATGAGCTATTACTCCAAGATTATAGTGTTTAAAACATATATGAGACCACACTGAAAAAACTGCCCCTAATTTCTCTAAAAAATTCCCTGCAAGCAGCCTGTTCTCATCAACTTCTATAATCTCGTCTACTGAGAATTCTTTTAAAAGCGGTGCAACATTTCTACCACAGATCCAAGTAATATGAGCATTAGGATAAGTTTCTTGTATAGCAGTAAGCATTGATAAGGCCATTATGACATCACCGATAGCCGCAATTTTAACAATTAAAATTTTCATATAGCCCCATCCTTCAGCATACAACAAAATCTATCCTTCTTCGAAAAAAGAAAAACTATTGTTTTAGTTTACGTATGTATGATAATAATTGTATTATTTTGTTTTTATTAAAATATAAATATAAAAAATAGACTGAAAAATATATGATAAAGCCTATATAATTATCCATAAACCAATTACAACTAACAAAAATTATAATAACACAAATATCTATAAAATTATAGGTTTTTATATTTATATGCAATAATTTTTCAACCCAGAATTCTGCTAATACACATCTAAAGGCGACTAAAAGCAAAATAAATAAAACAAGCCAATTTAAATTATGAATTACACTTGCTCCTATATATGTAAACAATATGCTAAAGATTAACGTGCAAATATTTATTTTGAGCATTAGAGATTCTTGCCGCATCGATTTAAGATAAGTATTAATTAATAAAGCCATTTTGCTTTCAAAAAAGCATAATGGAAAAAGTATGGCCATATATATTAATGACGAAGCATATTGCGGTAACCACAAAGACAAAAACTGCCTTACAGGATAATATAAGAACAACAAACCTAATAAAAATATAGACAAAAAACTTTTTGATTGAGTATAAAGCCTCCCCAAATTTTCCTCTTTAACTTTTTTTAACAAAGGGAAAAAAACAATACTACCCGCGTTAATAAAGGCCAAGATAAAGTTAGAAATACTAAGCGTCAACGAAATCTTGCCAAAAGTAGCAATATCCCAGTTCGCAGAAATTCCATAACGAAAAATTCCTATAATCAAAATACTAGCGATATTGGCCAGCAATAATTTTGAACCTACGCTAATATTCTCCCACGCTTCTTGCAAAAAAGCGTTGATATCAAAAGAAGTGAAATGCATCAATTCTTTTATCCCAAAGCAAGCAAAACAAGCAGAAATAAACAATGCTGCTATCTTGCAATAAATTAAGTTAATATAACTATTTAGTCCGATAAAAAGCGTAAACCCTACGAATGACAAAAGTACTAACTGTTCTACTACTACCATTTTTGCATAATATGAAATACGATTAGTTATTTGAAAAATAAAATTACAACAATTATTGAAATTTGAAAAAACCATTGCAATACCTATAAAACCAATGATTTTAGTTTGAACTATTGATAATGTGAAAATTTTTGCCATATAAAAAATTGTAATACCCAAAATTATTTGCAGTAAAATAATTCCATAAATCTGTCCTGAAAACATTTTTCTGTCCAGAGAAGCATAGTTGCATCCTGCATATCTTAAATAAATACCGTCTATCCAACCAAAATGCAAAAAACCAACATATGAAAAATAAAATAAAAACAATTGCCATGCACCATAATCTTCAATGGACATAAATTTAGGAACAACAGTAATCATGGTGATGGAGACTATTATGGATATTAAGTTGCAAAAAAAAGAATATGATATATTCTTTAAAATAACACTAACGCTCACAATCTGTTGCTCCTTGCTTTTCCGAATACCATGGCAAAACATATTCCCAACAACAGCCAATAAGTATAAATTACTATCAAAAGACTACTAAACCCTGCCAATAGGGTCCCAATTAAAGAAATATAAGTACACATAATAACATTTTGTTCTTTTTCGCCAAAATATTTGGTTTTTTTTCTGAAAAAACTGGCTAAAACTAGTAAAGGTATAAAAAATAACAATAATCCGAATAAACCTGTTTCTGCAAAACGTTTACTGTATTCACAAGGAGCTGGATAACCTGAATTTAAAATTCCCTTTTCTTTCTGATCTTTGACACATGACCCTATTTCACTGTTTATTATACCATTCTTTAAAAAATACTCTGTGTTATATGCATTTTTAAGGTTCAGACCAACACCTAACAACCAGTGCTCCTTACCGATAAAAATATCGCTCTTAATTAGAGAGTAACGGGAACTATTACTACCAGCTTTTTCATCAAAAGTTCCAGCAATATTTCGCTCAAAATATTTTTGCATAGCACTTTCCTCGATATTATGGTTATTGTTTACTGCAACTTTTTTATTGTTATTTGCCAAATTTCCTTTATTATTTCCTATGCTACTAAAAACACATATTCCAAACGTTAGTAAAAATATTCCTAATATGTATATAGCTTTTTTTATAAACAATCTGTTTTTTCTTGCTAAAATCCACACAAAAAACAACATGAATTCTGCTATTAATAACCCCATGGTGGTTTTGGACTCTGCCAAGTAAAGGAAAGCAGTTAAAACTGCAATTATGGTATAATTAAATTTATTTTTTTTATCATTCAATATTGATAGCCACAAAAATGGCATGACAAATGCTCCGTACATACCGAACCATGACGGCTCTGGAAAAATTGACCTTATTCTGCCTGGCGATAATAATGGTGGCCACCAACCAAAGTTTTCCTTTATTGCGTGTAAAAAAGGATTTATAGCTATCAATATTTGCATAGCCCACTTATAATTCAATAAATAAAAAACTTCTATAAAAGAATATATGAAAATAATACCGCAGACAATGTAAATAGATTTTATTAGTATATTTATAGCCGTCATCCAATCGTTCTTAAACCAACAATACACAATATATGAAAAGCCAAATGCATAAACTAGATCTGATAGCAACATTCTTAAGGAAAATGCCATTAAAACGCTGCCAACTTTAAATGTGGTATTAATATCACTATTATGTAAATTTATAATTTTCATAATAGATCCTAGTTTCTCAAATTGGTTTCCCTGTCCATTTAATATTAGATCATAATACGGGTAGTTCCATACTCCAAATGCAATTGAAGTAAATAAAACTATAAAATAAATCCAACAAAATTTTGCGAATATTTTTTTATTAACAAAAACTGCATTAGTTTTATATTGCCAATATAGTGTAAATATATAACTTATTACCATCGGGTAAACAATTAAGCCAGTTCCAGCTTGTCCACCTATAAATCTTAATTGCAGATATTTAGGAATAAATAAGAACGGCATACAAATACATAAACAAAAAAATAATATATTACGCCATTTTATATAGCAATTATTTTCTTGCATGTTATCTTCAATTTCCATATGTTATTAATATGCCCCTTTCTTTTCTACAACAACCTTAAATGTTCTCCACAGAAGCACAATATCCAGCCAAACATTCCAATTTCTGACATACCACGTATCCATCTGCACTCTTTCGTCATAGGTAACGTCACTACGTCCGCTCGTCTGCCAAATGCCGGTAATTCCAGGCCTTACCATATAATAATCTGCTATATATTTGCTATAACGCACAACTTCAGCTTCCACTATAGGCCTGGGTCCAACGAGACTCATTTCTCCTTTAAGAACATTGAAAATCTGTGGTAATTCGTCAAGACTTGTCTTACGTAAAAAATCACCACTTTTGGTAATACGTGGATCTTCTTTCAGCTTAAAATCTTTTTCCCATTCAGCTTTTGCCTGTGGGTCATGCTCCAATAAAATTTTCAATTTTGCTTCAGCATCTACGCACATAGTTCTAAACTTATAGCAATAAAATTTCTTACCGTTTTTACCAATACGTTCATGCCTAAATATTATTGGTCCCGGAGAATCAGTGTATATCCATAAAGCTATAAAAAGAAATATTGGGGAAATCAAAAGCATCCCAATAAAAGTAACTACCATATCAAAGCAAAATTTAAATGCCTCATTATGCCACACAGAAAGGTTGTTCCGTATCTTGAAAATAACAACATGTCCATCAATAAGACTCTCTGTATCCAGCGTCGCCAGTGGCATATTCCCCATATCAGGAATAAAGGCGATTTCTTTTACCAGTGGTTGCAGAGAAGAAACCAAGTCCTGGATAGATTTATCATCTAAGCCCGGAGCTATTACTAAAACATGAGAGACCTTCATTTCAGATATAACACGTTTGGCATCACTAAATTTTCCTAATTGGGGGATTATTGCTACAACTCTTTTATCAGGAATATTGTCTTCCAAAAACCCTACGAAATAATATCCTAGTCCAATATCATTTTTAAGCTCTTGTAAAACTAAAGCAGCCGTTTTACCTGCACCCATGATTAAAATTGGTATGCGTAAAATTTTACTTTTATCTAGTATTAACTTTAGTAAAAAATGAAAAAGAATGATAAGGAAAAAAGAAAATATCCATAATAAAAATATAAATAACCTTGAGATAGTCCCTGCTATATGTGCAATATAAATAATCAATATCAATGTTACCATGATATATATGTTTGTTTTGAAAATTTCTTTTACACTTACCCAATACTGCATGCGTTTTGTGTATATACCATTACTGTGGAAAAAAATCATATAAATAAAAGGACAGATTACAAAAAAAGCAAGCCAAGAAATATATAACTGCCCCCCATCAGGAACAAGTATATTCCTTAGCTCAAAAGAAATTTTTTCGGCACATAGAATTGCGCTATAATCTACTATCATTAATATCACTGGCAGCAAAAAATCAACATACTGTGCTTTGTGTCTCTTTATCCCAGATATAAAAGTATTTTCATTTATCATATTTACCCTCCAAAGGAGAAAAAGTAGTTAATTGGCAACAAAGTTGCCAGTGAAGCAATAAAAGCAGTGAAGTTGTAGCTCTGCTACAAGTGAAGCTATAAAGGCAGTGAAGTGAGAACATGGTTCTCAGTGAAGTTGTAGCTCTGCTACAAGTGAAGTGACAACGTTGTTGTCAGTGAAGTTAGCCTGCGGCTAAGTTGATGAAGTTTTCGTAAACGAAAACTAGAAATAATATGTGCAGCTTTTGCGACTTTGTCGCAAAGTGCAGTTACGGCAAAGCCGTAGTGCAGCTTCCACTGCGTGGAGTGCAGCTTTTCGAGCTAGCTCGAAAGTTATGGTTGTTTTCGTAAACGAAAACTAGAAATTGTGAAATAAAATACGATAAAAACTGAATTGAATTTCTTTTATAAGTTTAAGTTTTTGGAACAAAAACTTTCCTTAACTTTGGAAGCTCCGCTTCCAATACTGCACGTTCCGCAGGAACAGCTGCACTTTGCGGAGCAAAAGCTGCACTTCGATGAAATCGATGCTGCACATGCTTTTAATGGCACAACCTAGTTGCCCTCATTATATCACATAATCTAAAATTTTCAGAATGTTGAGACTTTCATATTCTGTACTAGCCCAAACTGTTTGAAATAAACACAAAATAAACTAGACATCTAGCATATAAAGCAATAAAATTAGACATAATCATTATAAATATTTTAATAATATAAATTTTTCTATCCTATATAAAGAAAAGCAGGGATTTCATTGGAAAAGTTAAAGCAATTTGATATGGAAAGCTATCGTATTTTAGCAGAATTAAGCAATGCCATTCTCTTTGAATGGGATATTACCACCGATTGCTTCTATGTTTCGGCAAATTGGCAAACTACTTTTAGTACAAAACCGCAAAAAGAAAATTTCAGCAAGAATTTCACAAAAATTTTTACTATACCTCTCCATCACCCCGACATGCTTACACCTTATATAGCAAATATAAAAAAAAATAACAAAAGAAATAATCTTACAGATAATTACCATAAAATAGAGGTTCAGCTCTTAACTAAGGAACATTCATACGTATGGTTCCAGTTGCGTCTTCTCATGCGTTATGATGCAAAAGGGCTCCCAGATAGACTTTTTGGTATGATGACAGACATAGATTTACAAAAAAAAGAAAATGAAAAATTGCTTTATCAGGCACAAACTGATGTTTTAACCGGTCTTTATAATAAAGCAACCACACAGTTAGTTATTAGCGATTATCTAAAATATTCCGGTTTGCAAAATAAAAACCAAGCTTTATTTATTATTGATATCGATGATTTTAAAGAAGTTAATGATTATTTTGGTCATCTCTTTGGTGATGCGGTAATAGCCGACCTAGCCCACTGCATAAAAAAAGCCTTTAGAAAGTCCGATATCGTTGGAAGAATCGGTGGAGATGAATTCCTTGTGCTTTTTAAGAATGTAACGGGAAAAGCCCCCATTCAAAAGAAAGCAGAAAATCTTATAAAACTTCTACAGCGCAAATACACCAGTAACCAAATAACCTATGAAGTTTCGGCAAGTATTGGCATCGTATTATCCCCACTGTATGGAACAAATTTTAATGATTTGTTCCGTAAAGCAGACCATGCTCTTTATCATGTAAAAGAAAATGGTAAAAATAATTTCTATTTCTACCATGAAAAGTTAAAAGCTCCACAATATGTAAGTAATAGAACGCTTGAAACGTCTGACGTAGAAAATAAACGAAAACAAAAAGCTTTTCACGAAAATGTCATTGAATATATATTTAAAATTTTATATAGCAGCAAAGATGCTGATACGGCAATTAATCTCATTATGGAAATCGTTGGCCGGAAATATACTATAGACCGAGTATTCATACTGGAAAAAAACAGAAAAAATGAGTACTGTAATACCTTTGAATGGTGTGAAAAAAATGTTATATCCAGACAAAATGAGCAAGAAAAAATACCTGATGTAATTGCTCAGAAATTTCTTGAACGCTTTGACGAAAATGGCCTTTTCAATTGCAGCGATGTTAGTTTGTTGGACCCTGCTATAAAAGAATATCTTAATGGTGTACCGGTCAAAGCCTTATTGGAGTGTACTATGCTGAAAGAAGGCATAATTGCCTGAATTATTGGTTTTGAAGATCATAAAAATCCCCGTGTGTGGAAAGATGATGAAATAGAGGTTTTATCTTTTACGGCAGAAATTTTAAGTACCTTCCTCCTGGGAAAAAGAGCTCTTGACCAACTAAAACTGTCACATGCCCAGGCACTGGAAATTTTAGACCATATTGATTCCTTTATATACATTGTCGATAAAAACACCCATGAAATTCTCTTCTTAAATAAAAAAGCTGTTGATTTCTTCGGCACAGGCCAAGTTGGTGGGAAATGTTATGACTTCATCAGCCGTGAAACTCTTCCCTGTCCTTATTGTCCTATGCTTTTACTTACCGATACTATAGAACAAGTGCAACAAGATATTTATTTTCCTAAGCGCGATTTATGGGTACATTCATCTGTTTCCAAAATACACTGGGACGGCTCTCGCGAAGTATGTATGCTACACTCTCATGATATTACGGCATTAAAAAAAGCTGCTAAAATTTAATACAATATAAAAGACATGTTTCATTTCTCCATTATAAATAAGGAGAAATGAAACATGTCTTCGCTTTTGCGACGCTGTCGCATTAAAAGCATGTGCAGCAGAAAAGCAGTGAAGTGAGAACATGGTTCTCAGTGAAGTAAAAAAGCATATGCAGATTTGCCTATGGCAAAGTGCAGTTTGCTTCGCAAGTGCAGCTTCCACTGCGTGGAGTGCAGCTTTTCGAGCTAGCTCGAAAGTTATGGTTGTTTTCGTAAACGAAAACCAAGAATTAAAAAAACTATAAAAACAAAACAAATTTAAATCTTTTTCATAAGTTTAAGTTTTTGGAACAAAAACTTTCCTTAACTTTGGAAGCTCCGCTTCCAATACTGCACGTTCCGCAGGAACAGCTGCACTTTGCGGAGCAAAAACTGCACTTCGATGAAATCGATACTGCACATGAAGTTGCACTCTTTAGTGCAACTTCACTGCCCTTACAATTTCCACTTAACTTCGCCCATGACAAATTTGCTTTTGTCGTTGCGTCCATTTACGTAATCAGCATTATCAATAAAGGCGATTCCAGCCATAGTGTTCAGGTACATATTACCATGCAATTTACGTTCATAGTTAACCCACAATTCACTTACCTTTTGAGTAACACTAGAAGATCGTTGCATATCAATTCTCATGGCGTGAAATCCGATTTTTTCCACATTGCTTAAATGTCTTTCTATCCCCATATAAAGCTTCTGAGCATCCGGGCCCATAGAGTCGCCCATAATGTCATGATGGTATGTCCAACCATTTTGGAAGGCACTGTGTCCATACCAACCCGCTTTAGTATGTACATATTCTAGTCGCATATCCCAAGAGCCATCTGCCACCAACTGAGGGAAATAAAGTCCCACACGTTCTGCCACATCCGATGGTAAAAATCCAGACTGATCTTCTCCATATAATTCACCATACACCTGTACACCAGGAAAACGATAACGAAAATCGGCACCGGCAATATCATCCCAGCGGTCAGCTCCTGCAGTATCGGCATTTTTTCCCGATACCCAGTGCCACCAGTCACTCCCGCTAAGTCCGTGGTTATTTCCACCCAGGATTGACACTCTGCTCATACCAAAAGTAAAATTTTTAAAAGGCTTATAATCTGTACGTATACCAATCAGACTAGCATTATTATAGTCTGTGCGACCATTGTTGTCGGCAATATCACTACGATTACCTTCCATTTGACTATAAAAAACCGTATAATTTTGTTCTCCTAAAAACTTGAAAAAGCCATTACTTTTATAAGGCTCTAGAAAGTTCATCTTCAACATAGTCCTTGGTGTGGCATTGTCTCCAAGGATTAAAGAACCTGTTGCTCCCTGCCCCCATGAGAGTGCTTCCTTACCGACTTCTACACCTACAATACCCATGCGAGTCTTAATATATCCTTCTTCCAGACTGGCAGTCCCGGATTGGTCACTGTTGTAACTCACGCGCGGACGCAAAGTTAGTACAGTATCATGACCAATGCGCCCTGATAGCTCAACACCGGCATAAAGATTAAGATTTTTACCATAACGATATCCATTGTTATTCTCATTAAGTGGCTGCCACGTAGCGGCAATACCATTACTATAACCGTAATCCATCTGGTCAGCGTTCAAATACGCCAAACCTGTTTTAACTTCGGTCAGCTTAAAACTATCCGGTGTTCCCGTTCCTTCTATGGTGGCAATTTCAGGTGCTAACCCTGTTTCTAGCTCCTGCAAATAGGCAGCTAGATATTTAGGCATGTTTTTTTGAAGAGCCGCTTTGCGGGCCTCTATAGTCCATTTTGCCATAGAAAGTCTGCTATAGGGCTTTGCCCCCATCGGCATAGAAGAAATGTACCCCATTCCCTCCAATTTGTCTATGTACTCATAATAGGAACTTCCTAGTGAAACATTACCTGTAACCTGGGGAGCAGCAAAACATACTTGGCCACTCCACCCCAATAAGTAAATTGCAATACCTAAACGTAACAAAGATGACCTTTTCATAATTGCACCCCCCAAGGATTTTTTTTAGAAAAAAAGTGAAGTGGCAACGTAGTTGCCAGTGAAGTTGTAGCATAGCTACAAGTGAAATGCTCTTCGAGCAGTGAAGTTAGCCTTTGGCTAAGTTGATAAACATGTGCAGCTTTTGCGACTAAGTCGCAAAGTGCAGTTATGGCGTAGCCATAGCGCAGCTTCAACTCCGTTGAGTGCAGCTTTTCGAGCAAGCTCGAAAGTTATTGAAGTTTTCATAAACGAAAACTAGAAATTAATAAAACCATAAAAGGCAAGACAAATTTAAATCTTTTATATAAGTGCAAGTTTTTGAAAAAAACTTTCCTTAACTTTGAAAGCTACGCTTTCAATACTGCACGTTCCGCAGGAACAGCTGCACTTTGCGGAGCAAAAGCTGCACTTCGATGAAATCGATACTGCACATGCTTTTAAGGCAGTGAAGTGAGAACATAGTTCTCAGTGAAGTTGTAGCAAAGCTACAAGTGAAGTGCTCTTCGAGCAGTGAAGTTCTCCTTCGGAGAAGTTATTGATGTTTTCGTAAACGAAAACTAGAATTTATAAAACCATATAGAACTAACATTTTATTATTTTTTTATAAGTTTAAGTTTTTGGAACAAAAACTCTCCTTAACTGTTCGCTTGCGAACACTTCACTGCGACGTTAGTCGCACTTCACTTATGCATTAGCATAACTTCACTTGCATTCTTGTGTAGCTTTTGCGACTAAGTCGCAAAGTGCAGTTATGGCGTAGCCATAGTGCAGCTTCCACTGCGTGGAGTGCAACATAAAAGCAGTGAAGTGGAAACAAAGTTTCCAGTGAAGTTGTAGCATAGCTACAAGTGAAGTGCACTTCGTGCAGTGAAGTTAGCCTTTGGCTAAGTTATGGAAGTTTTCATTCCGAAAACTGAATTTACTTACTTGCAGTTTTTATTGAAGATATTAAAAGAAACCTTATAGTACTACACTTAGAAGTTAGTTCCTTGTAAACATCATTGTCAATACAATCTGTTTTTAACAATATTTCCAACCAATATACCGTTTCGTTAGCTTCCTTCAGGGCAATTTTAAATTTACTAATAAAATCTGCCCTACTCTGTGCGTATTGTGCTTCTCTTATATTCGCACCGATTGAAGTACCACTCCTACCAATTTGATTAGAAATAATAAATTCTTTGTTCTGCTGTAGTGTTTTAGATAGGTTAATAATTTCAGTTGCTAGTTCTGTTGAAATGTCTAGTAGTTTTGATTTTATCATATCTAAGCATCGTTCCCTTGTTCATATTAGTTTTCGGAACGAAAACTTTCCTTAACTGTTCGCGAACCTACATTAAGTTAGCGAACACTTCACTGACAACTACGTTGTCACTTCACTTATGCGTTAGCATAACTTCACTTGCGTTAATGCTACTTAATTGCATTTTTCACCTGCATTAATGCAACTTCACTGTTTTTTATAGTATTCCCTAACGTACCAATCAGTGAACTTCTGCAGTCCATCCTTTATGGAGGTTTTGGGTTTGAAACCAATGGCCGCTTGCAACAAATCTGTAGAGGCATAAGTTGCTGGCACATCTCCTGGTTTTAGAGGTTCAAATATTTTTTCAAAGACAACTTCTCTACCTAGTGAAAGGCTTAAACATTTTTCCAAAGTTTCAATGAAAGTCATTAGTTTTTCCGGGCTGTTATTTCCTATATTATACACCCTGCTGGGAACACCGTCTGATAATTCCACAGGCTTTACCAAAAGCCTCATAATACCCTCTATAATATCATCTATATAGGTGAAATCACGATAGAGGTCATGGGCAAAATCCCCATTGTTAAATATCTTTATGGGTTCATTATTAAAATACTTATCAGTAAAGGCAAAATATGCCATATCCGGTCTTCCCATAGGGCCATAAACAGTGAAAAACCTTAATCCTGTAGTAGGAATCTTGTAAAGATGACTGTAAGTATAGGCCATTAATTCATTTGATTTTTTCGTAGCAGCATAAAGTGATACCGGGTGATCCACGAAATCAGTCTCGGCAAAAGGAACCTTTTTATTTGCTCCATATATAGAACTAGAGGAAGCATACACTAGTTGTTCCACAGGATTATGTCTGCATGCTTCAAGGATATTATAGAACCCGATTATATTGCTTTGGATATAGGCGTCCGGATGGTCAATAGAGTACCTTACTCCTGCTTGTGCTGCTAAATTAATGACCATGTAGGGCTCGTATTCCGCAAAAAGACTCATAACAAGTGCTTTATCAGAAATATCTCCTTTAATAAACTTGAAGTGCTCAAAAGGTTTTAATTTCTCTAGCCGGTCATGCTTAAGCTTTGTATCATAATAATCATTAATATTATCAATACCTATTACATGACAACCCTGCTCCAACAATCTTTTTGCCAAATAAAAACCAATAAAACCGGCTACGCCTGTGACCAATATTTTTTTCGTCGAGTCCAAAATCCTTAATGTATTCATTTAATTCCCTGTCCTTTATTTCTACTTTTACTTCTTCTTTAAAAGTTATTAACTAGAGTGGTTATTACCGCACAGCTTATTCATCCATATCTCTATTTTGTTGTCAACAAGTTTTTGCAATTCATCAACCTTTAATCCAACTAATACCAATACAGGTCTTTCGATAAACACTATTCTCACCCAATCAATTACCGCACATGACATTAACACGATAGGAATTACCCATAAAGCATGTGCCCACAAATTTGGGGCATTAGTATATTCAGCATTATGAAACAAGGAATTCCATATAAAATTTTTGACCAAAGGATTATCATGAATCAAATATACCCCGAACATTGTAAGGGCAACGTTATTCACATTCTTGCTGTAATTTATTTTGGCAGCCTTAAATATAAGAAAAAGGCTAACCGCGGCAATTATAATAAATATTGAACTCATGCTGTAGAAGTGAGTAGCATTTTGGGAAAAAACTGCGTATTTCACTTCCGCTACATCAAACATTAAAGCCGACAAAAATGTTAAAGTCACACTTGTAAAAAAGATTTTTATCTGTGTTCGCACATCCTTTAAGAAAATGGGCAATGGATATAAACGTAAATATGCCCCAACCAAATATAGATAAATAAACCATCCAGTTTGTGAATAACCCATCCTTTTGTCAATAAATATTGGTATTATAGACCAACAAAATGTAATTAAAAAAATTACCATTAAAAATTTATTTCTATTAAGAGAATTTGCAAGCTTATTTATAAACGGAAATATAAGATAAAGCACAATATATGCTTCAGCAAACCAATTCAAACCGGGAAATGGAACAATGGATTTTATAACTATCCTAGTATCAATTGGATGAAGCTTAAAAACAATAGCAACTATCAATAATAACGTTCCATAAAACCAAACTTGAAATAAAAGTTTTAAAAGTTTTTTTAAGCTAAAGGTTTTTTTAACAAGAAAAAATCCGCTAATTATAACAAAACAATTTACTCCAAGTTTTCCACCCAATAAAAGCCCCTGCACTAAAATTTTATTAAATGATAATTCTTCTCCATAAATAAAACCACTATGCAATGCAAAATGATGCATTACAATAATAAACATACAAAATATTCGTAACAACTCCAAATTACTACTTCTTTGTTTCTTTTCGCACGGCAATATATTCTGCTTTTCAAACATAAATATAACTCCCTTATCATAATATTTTAATTTAATTTCCAGTAATATATTTACGGTACTAGGACAACAATCGTATTCTTCTTTATAAAATCACAATATGATAAAGGCTGTTTTTAAAAGGCAAAACCTCCTTTATCTTCCAATCGAGTAATACTCTACGCCCGCAGCTTGCATTGCTTGTACTGCATAAATGTTTCTGCCGTCATAGACAAGTGCAGTTTTCATAATTGCTTTATAGGTTTCCGGTTTAATAGCCTTGATTTCTCCCCACTCGGTGAAGATAAAGCATACATTGGCGCCCTCCAGAGCTTCCTCTACGTTACCAGCATACCGTATACTGCCATGACCAATTTTCCCTTCAGGATATTTCTTCTTGAAATTTTCTGCTCCAACCGGGTCGAAGGCACAAATATCCGCTCCCTGTTCTAACAGAAGCGGCACATTATCTAGTGATGGCGCTTCACGCAAATCATCTGTTCCAGGTTTGAAGGTAAGGCCTAGTACAGCAACTTTAAGATTATTAAAGGTAATTAAGCGTTTGCAAGCTTTCTTGTACAACACAACCTTTTGGGACGTGTTCACATTCACGGCTGCTTCAACCGTTTTCAGCTTGTAACCATGCTGCTCGGCAAGATAGGCTAAAGCTTTTGTATCTTTGGGAAAACAGGATCCGCCATAACCAATCCCAGCATTTAAAAAATTCTTGCCTATACGCTCATCGTAACTCATACCCTTGGCAACATCTTGGATATTCGCCCCTACCAGTTCGCAAAGATTAGCAATATCATTCATATAGGATATCTTAAGAGCCAGAAAATCATTAGAAGCATATTTAATCATCTCCGCTGACCTTCTATTAACAGACACTATGGGCAGCTTAAATGGCTCATAGATTTTCATTAGCATATCTTCTGCCCATTTGCTTTCAGTGCCAATAATAATTCTAGCTGCATGCAGCGTATCGTGTACCGCAGTACCCTGAGCTAGAAATTCCGGGTTAGAAGCAACTTCCACCTTTACATCTTTAACTAAAAAATCTTTAATAAACTGCTCCACCTTATCGTTGGTACCGACGGGAACAGTGGATTTTACCACAACCAGGCAGTCTTTCACTATGTTTTCAGCAATCTGTCTAGCAACTGTAGCTATATAGCTGAGATTTGCGGAACCGTCTGATTGCTCCGGAGTCCCTACGCCAATGAAAATAGCATCAGCAGCAACATATGCGCTAGCATAGTCCGTTGTATATTCCAACCGGCCTAAAGCGTAATTCTTTTGCATCATTGCCTGCAAATCCGCCTCATATATTGGAGACACTCCTGAACGCATCATAGCGACCTTCTCACTATCAATATCCACACAGGTGACCATATGTCCCATCTCGGCAAAACAAACCCCTGCCACAAGTCCTACATAGCCAGTTCCTGCAATTGTGATTTTCATTTAATTAATCTCTCCTGCACGTGCTATTAAAATAGCTATACTAATATTACTTCTAAAAATTCCGATTTTTCAGCATATAAATATAAGTCAACTTAAAATACTTGTCCAAAATCTTCAAACCCTACTCCAACCATATCCCGTAGTAGATATATAAAAATAAATACGGCTTATATTTCTTTAGTGAAATCAAGCTATAGGGCCAAATATAATAAAACATTTTTCTATGTATCATAAAACATGCCCCAAAACAATATGGCATTGTCAAAGTTGTTTTGTCCCTATAATCCTGCTTTATTTTTCTATTTGTATGCCGAAGCTTAATTGCCTACACAAAAAATATATCACTGGAACACAATACCTTTTATATAAAAAAATGAAATATTGTATAGAAAAAAGTATCTCTTAAATTCTTAATACCCTGAAATTAGTCCATTTTTACATGCTATTTCCCAAAATGTATTCTCTTCGCCTGCAACAAATCATCTACATCATCAATTTCTGTCCAATTATAAATTGCTATATCAACATATTTCAGTTCGAAATTCTTTGTAAATATTATTTGTACCAAGGCATTTTCATACCATTGATCATAATACCCCTTGTTAACCATATATTCCACTTCGTCCTTAAGCACCCTTGCACCAACTGCATCTAATTTTGTAATCCCAGCATATTCACCGAAATATTCCTTTAGCTCCTTGCTCATAACGGTAACCTTATTGTCATGTACCTGTACATTATAATCACCATCTGCTTTAATTGAACTATCTACAAACACAGATGTTCCAACTGTCTTTTTTACTATTTCATCTTTACAAAGAGCACTGTCAAAAACAATATCAGCATTCAAAACAACTGTATCTCCATTAAGATATTCTCGAGCAAACCAAAGGGATGCGATACTGTTTGTAACCTTATAAAACGGATTATGGACAAAAACAATATCTTCATAATCTTTTAATGCTGCTCTAATCTTATCTTCATAAAACCCTGTTACAACAATAATCTTTCCTGATGCATCAACCTTTTTTATTTCACTAATTGTACGATTAATAACTGTCGTATTTTCATCAAGCTTAAATAAGGCCTTAGGATTTTCATTGGTTAACGGATGTAAACGTGTTCCAATACCAGCTGCTAAAATAATATAATTCATTTATTTTCCTCCTACCATGCTATTAGTCCGTATCTATGAAAAACGTTTTTTATTGGGAACTCTATTTTGATGCCAATATTAGCTAAAGTTTTTATAACGTTAACACCAGTTGCCTCTAATGGTATCCGTGCCTGTCCTGGATTATTACAAGCATCCTTGCCACATCCATTTTTACATAACTTGCATGAGCCACCTATAAATGAGACCGCCAAACTTTTGTTATTAATATATAAAAATCTTTCAAGATCCAGTAATGTCCTATGTACATCATTTGTTGATTCCGTCCTAATAATATCAAACTGATCATCGGAAAATGTCTTATCATATTCTAAAATGGCCAAGTTCTCATATTCTGCCATAGTTTGTCTGTAATCAATTTTAGGTATATTTGGAGGGCATGTCCATTTTTTATTATAACGTGCACAATAAAAACAATTTAACGAAACCCTTTCCTCAAAAACAAATTTTGAAAATTCAATAGGAATCAATTTCAATGCATTATTGACACTCACCATTTTAGTCATTACTTCAAAATTTGCAATATCATTCATAACAATAACCTCCATCTATTTGCAAACAAGCCCCATTTATATATCTATTAGTAAGTGCCTGATATACCAAAGAAGCGATTTCTTCCGGTTCAGCAAACCTATGTGCGGCAGTCTTAGCTTCAATGCGTTTGCGTTGCGCCTCTGGTTTGTTCTTTTGCCATGGAGTATTCACAAAGCCAGGTGTTACTACATTAACTGTAATACTCCTATCTGCAAAATGTTTTACTAATTGCTTTGCTAACATATGAACACCGGCCTTTGATATTGCATAAGGAATAGACATAGAATGAGGATAAATTCCCATTACAGAACCTATTAAGACAATTGAACCACCAATAGATATCTCTTTTGATAATTTCTGTGTTAAAAAAAATGGCATAGTCAAGTTAACGTTCATTACATTGTTCCATTCATTCAATGTCAACTCTTGAAAATATGCCCTATTCGTTGTTCCTGCATTAAGTATTAAGTAGTCTAGATGTTCTCCCTTATCTACAATACACTTAGCAACATATTCCACGCCACATATATCTGATAAATCTGCCTTAATAAACTCATAGGCATTAGGATGTTTTGCTATTAATTTTACATCTAAGTCTTTAGCAACATCAACATCACCCGCATAATTAATATATACCTTACACCCTTCTGACAAAAGCTTGAGGACAATAGCTCTACCAATACCTTTAGTACCACCAGTTACCAATGCAACTTTTCTATTCATACTACACCTCCTTATTATTGTCTAAAAAGCCGTAAAAATAATACGCATAAATTTTATATCATATTTAATTGGTTCATTGTAAAATTAACTTGCATACATTTAAAAATTAAAATCCTTTGAATTTACTATTTATACGCAACTTTTTAGCACTACATTTGTTTTTTAATTTAAATAATACAGCTCGTTCTTTATCTTATTGTATATTACGTACAAAGCTAATCTCTCCAATATGCTTTTCCCGCTTTGCTTTCTCTACCTTGTATAGGCGGCGGCGTCATGTAATCACCATATATCTGTCTTAAAATAAAATCATAATTTTTAGGCGCATTATATAAGTCCCCATCAAATGAAAGCTTTGCAACTTCGTTAAAAATCGCTTTATTAAATGTCTCTTTCTTACGTCCATATCCACTTAAATTTGCAATTCTTGTACATTTATTAGGATCGCCTTTTTTCCCCATTTTATCCAAGACAATAGCCATATCTCTACAATCAAACAATGTAATAATAGGATAAAGCAACGCCTTCATAAAAGTAACGTACCATTTTTGGGAAGCATAAAAACCATTTTGAGATGAAACTCCAATGATTATTCCCAATATTCGCACTTTTGTCCAAAATAATATATTTTCTATTACACCATTTGGCACAGGATCTAATGGAAATATATCAATGTAAATTCCCATTTCTTTTAGTTTTATTTTTTTCAAAGGATAATAAATCGTCTTACTATCCACAATTCTAGTCGTAACAAAATAATCTTTTACGTCGTAGACATTTAGCATATTATAACGGCTATTTTTTTCTTCTTTATACAATAATTTAAAACGTTCGTAATCTGCCCTAATCATCCAAATATCTATATCGTTATCCCAAGGTATAAACCCTTTATGTCGAACAGCCCCCAACAATGTTCCATATGCTAAATAATAATTTAATTTATGTTTATCACAAAATTCAACAACAGAACGTAATATATTCGTTGTCACTATTTTCGCGTCATTTTCATTAATTGGAATCATTTCTCGACTCCCTCCCATTGTTTTTCTACTCTTTTATTTTTCCAAAGCAGTTTTAACAAAAAATATATTTCTTTTTTATAAACAGCCATTAATGCTATTTGCAAAATAACTAAAGGTACATAACAATATTCAAAATAATGCAATAACAAACTTTGCATTCCAAGTATTATTAATGCAAAGATATTTTTCATAAAATGAATTTTAATTCTAAGAATTTTATTTATCTCAATTATTCTTATTACCAAAACTACAAAAAAACATGATCCGCTAGCAATTGCAGCGCCAAATATGCCAAATTTTGGAATTAACCAAAAGTCCAATGCCACACAAACAAAAGCTCCTAATATTGTTGATTTTAAAACGCCCTTACTATTTTTAGTAACACTATAAATTACACTCCAAAACACAGGCAACGCACTAAATGTCCCACTTGTAATTAATAAAGCAGGAACATATTTTGAAGCTATACCAAAGCCACCCTGAAATAAAATTGAAGATATGATATTTGAAAACAATATTATAAAGCCAGTAAACAACATTATAAAAGCATTAGAAAAATTATATACATTACTAAAAAAAGCAATATTATTTTCATCAAACTCACGAATTGCTGAAATTTGCCAAGCTTGTTGAAAAATTAAAATTATTGTATTGAAAATTAGCGTTATTTTTACTGCAGCAGAATAAATACCAGATAACCCAATTCCCAAATAAAAAGCAAGTAAATATCTGTTAAGAGAATTTGTTAGCCACCATGCTATTTGGTTAATAACTAATGGCAATCCATAATTAGCCATGTTTCTTAAAAGTATAATATCAGGAAAAGAAAAAACATCTCTTAGCCTAACTCGCAATATAAAAAAAATCATTGCAAGTACAATCGAATTTGACAGAACCTGCGATAAAAGATAACCGTTAACTCCGTACTTAAGTTTATAAACAAATCCGTAATTGAAAATAAATAACAAAATTGAAAATACAATACCACTAATAGCAAATAATCTAATCTCACCAATTCCTTTAATGTACTGCATAAATATATCTTTGTAAGCAAATGCTAAAAAAGTTGCTAGTATATAAAATATGTATGGTACAATTTCTTTGAAAAAAATGCTTCCAACCAACAACGCAAACAGCAATATAATTGCACCTACAAATGGAATTGAAAGTGCAATATTAAGTATTTTTTTTTTATTATGTTCATTGTCCATAGAGAATCGCATAACTGCCTCGGAAAGCCCGAATGTGCATATAGGTACCGATAGATTTACAATATTATAAATCATTTCAGCTGTACCAAATTCACTAGTGGACATTGCAAGTGTTTGCAGTGGTATAAGAATAAATACCACTCCTTTAGCAAGTATACTGCCCAACCCAATTACCGAAATATTTTTCAAGAAATATCTGTATATATTCATTTATAGCACACCTATAGATTACTTCATATTTTAGTTTACTAATATTAAAGTCAAGTCCAAAATCTTGTGTAAAATTATCGGCACAATATTTAATGGTCTTACATCTTGATATAATTTCTCGCAGCATATTCCCACTGTTCCGACTGATCTATCAATAAAGCTCCAATCAAGCGATTTGCAGACGATACATTAGGAAATATGCGAATAATTCTTTCCCGCCTGCGTAATTCTTCATTTAGCCTTTCTAAAAGGTTTGTGCTTCGCAACCGTGAATTTCTCCCACCGGATGTAATATATTGAAACGCGTCTTCAAAGCCTTCATCCAAGATAGTGCAAGCGGTTTTATATTTGCGGTCATCAATGTAGGTCTCTGTTATCTTTGCTTTGGTTTTTCTTGCAATGTCTATATCAGTAAACTTGAACAATGCTTTGATCTGTTCACGAAAGGCAACGGAATCTTTTTTGGGGATACTTGCAAAGATATTACGCAGGAAATGTACCTGACAACGTTAGCGGAATTAATCGCAGCAGCAAGAGATACATTGCAAACAACAACGAAAAAGATTCGGAAATAACGCAGCATCTTTTGGCTTTAGCCGCAAGGTGGAAACGATTCGGCTATCGGCGTCTGCACATCATGCTGAAAAGGGAAAACATCAATATAAATCATAAAAGGACATATCGGCTTTATAAAAGTGCCGGATTAATCCTAAAAAAGCGAAGCAAAAAGAAAAAGTATGAAAAGCGTGGTATGCCCGAGCGCAATTTCACAAAAGCAAATTCAAGGTGGTCTATGGACTTTGTGAGCGACCGGACAAGATACGGAGCCAATATCCGCATTCTTACCTTAATTGATGAAGCAACAAGAGAGTGCCTCGCTTTGGAGGCAGACTCATCGCTAAGCGGAAGACGAGTGTGCGCTGTCCTAAACAACGTTGCCATTTTCCGAGGAATGCCTAAAGAAATATTGACGGACAACGGTTCTGAATTAACGAGCAATTATATGAACGCATGGGCATATGACCATAAAGTTGCACATATATTTACTGTTCCAGGCAAACCAACCCAGAACGGCTACATAGAAAGCTTTAATGGTAAACTCCGTGACGAATGTCTTAACCAGCATTGGTTTAAGAATTTAACCGAAGCAAAGAAAACAATCGAAGACTGGCGGCAATCTTACAATAAAATCTGACCACATTCATCACTTGGGCAATTGACCCCGGAGGAATACGCCTTGAAAATTTCTGGTGAATACTAACATTTCACTTGGACAGTTTTTGGGGGCAGGTCACCCATTACTTAATGCTTCACAAACCTTGGTTATCACATCACATTTTGACATTTTCCGCACAGCCTCACTTTCACAATTAACACACCTAACGAGCGTAGCAAATATTATAATTTTCCATACCTTTTCGCAAAACCCTCTATTTCTTTTACCCCCATAGCAAATAAAAAATCCCCCAAACCGAAGTTTAGGGGAACATAAAACACATATTTAAAATTATTGATAAACCCGCAAACTTTATTATTACTGGCTATTTCCGCTCTATCAACGCTACACACTCGACGTGAAACGAGCTCTCCATATTGATGTCAAAAATCCCATAAATACTAGGCGTTTAAGGGAATATGACAATAAAATTTCCAGTCTAAATTTAAATATTGGCTACTATAGTATTGTTAGTAAAAATCTACGAATTTTGGATTGGTATACCGTCATCGTCTCAACCTACCAGCATCAGACCATATTATAACCGCCGCCAAATACAGTCAACTCCTCTATAGGTATAGCCATTCTAATATAATCAGTTAAATCAATATCTCTTGCTATAACTCCGCCACACATTGAACCTGTTTTACTATATTTCTTACCAACGACATCAACAGCAGTCATATTCCAATCACCAATATCTGTGGCGACTATACAGATATCATTATTTTCTATATAGCTAGAAATTAGCTCTAACAACTTTGCTGCCCTAGCCTTCCCTATGAACAATTGCTTCTTTCTACCGACTTCATACTTTCCATATCCGGTGCCATAGTTATATCTGATAAACCAAATGCGTCCTGATGACGAAATAGTTAAACGTTGTTCTACTTCGTCATTAGGTTCAGGACGAGGCCCATAACATAAAAGATCGGATATTATTTGCACTTTCTGTATTTGCATAAGTCACCTGCTTTATAGAAACTTTAGGTCATCACAAGCTATAGTAGTAGTCTTTGATTTTCTTTGCCATCATTACTCTTCTCTGTTGAAGAAAGCTTGGATAATCAGAAGCAGTCATATTAACAATGCTTTGAGGGATGCTATTTAGTTCCAAGTTTTTCAATAACTCGGTTCTATCAGTAATAGTACCTGCCACCAGCTTTTTATCATCACATTGCTTCATAGCTTCGTTAAAGTATTCACTTGGAGCCTTATCTCCTACAGAGATATTCACGCCAGTATCCAAATACGCATAATTTGCTACTTGATTATAAGTAGATTTATCCTCAAAACCGTTGCGTTTCAAATATGCCTTAGGGAAAATATGATGTACATCACCTGCAACAGAAATCAAATCGGAAACCTTAGAACTATTTGATAATAAAGACCTATCGCTCTTAAATACCTGTGCAGCAATGTAAGTATTGAAGAACGGACTATTTATAGAGGACGTCTCTAAGTTTTGAACCAACCTTACATCCCAAAATGCGTCTGACAACATCGACTTCTCGTTTTCTCTAAAAAAGGCATAAAATCCCTTACTCACAATACCTCTGAGGTCTCTATCCATTTGTGATTCTGGGGAACCAACATAGCGACTAGTTAACGTCGATAAAACAAACCATTTTTGTATGCACTTTTTAATCTCAATTTTGGGAACTTCACCAGTCTTTTGTAAAATCAAAAACAGAGTATACGCGAAGTCCAGAGTCATTTGTGAATTCAATAACTTTGAAGATATGAAGCCAGCGGATTGAATAGCTAACACAAATTGCTCAAAATTAAATTGGTTCATAAAGTTCAATACACCAGCCGTAAGTTTATTGAAACTATCTTCAGCAATTTCTTCCTTAAAACTTCTATCAATAAAATCACGTCCGGAAAGCAAACTAACCAAATCGCCTAACTTAGCTCTACCAAATGTATGCATAAAAGAAACACGCAACATATCATTATAGCTTGGATCATAGATATCACCATTGTCATCTTTAAGCCATTTCAACTTGCTAGCATATTGTGATTCCATAAATTCAACATCGCTATTCTCTATTTGATTGTAAAATGCTGGTTCTACCGCAAGATGACAGAAATAATCAATTGCCTTACGCAAAGTATTACCACCATATCTTTCATCTGCAGCAATCTTAGACATAGCAAAGTCAGCCTCATTTAGGCGCTTACCTTGAGAGTTTATACGCACAAAAATCTCAGTTACCTCACTAATGTCTAGCTGAGCAACGAGAATAATAGCTCCTAATTGGCAACTTCTAATGGAGATTAATTGTGTTATTGCCTGCTCTACCGCATCACCATCTGCTTCTGGATTGTCAGCTAAATACTGGTTAATAAACTTTCTTTGAGAGAAATTCGGTTTAAACAATTCTGCGATATCCGAAATCCATACCTTGCTATTAATATGAGCAGAACTTGGCACTGCAAAACGCTCCTCATCTCCTGATGCCTGAGGATTAAAAGCCAGTTTAATTATCTTCTCTTCATAGTTTTCTGTAAGAATTTTGTGTCCAGAAATAGCCGTCATAAGTGCAGTAACACGTTGTTGTCCATCAATCAGGACCTTCTTGCCACTAGCTTCTTTCCCATTTTTCAGCCTAACATTAGGATTCTGCCAAATAATTAAATATCCTGTAGGATAGCCATTATAAAGAGAATCAATTAAATCACGTACCTGACTCGCTTTCCAAACAAAAGGACGTTGAATTTCAGGTATAGCAATATCTCCGGCGTCAATATATCCTAAAATCGAGCTAACCGAATACTGCGTTACAGAATACTTATCATAAGATGCTGACATTTCTCATTCTCCTTAATCCTATTTTTACTGCTACATAAAGAAACCATCAGTGTCAAAAATATGATCCAACTCATCATTCGTCATCGCACTAGAAACCTTATCTCTTATTGCGCTCTTTGACATATCAAGTCTTTTGAACTTATTATTTCTAGCAGCATCTTTACTCATTCTAATTAATTGTATTCTACCAACACCTGGATTTTGTCGTGCGTATTCAGCAAATCCTCTGGCCTTACCCAAATTATCTTTAAACTCCGGATTATGTGGTTCTAAAACATCAATAACATAGCCGGAGATATTATCCTTACGTACAACAATAAAATCAGGATATGTAGGTTTTGTAATGCTATCAATTTCATAAGGTATGCATAACGCCCAAGCTGCACGCGACGGATTACGAATCCAGCAAACAAAGCCCTCTTGGTTTGCCTCCTCCTCAATAACTCCAGCTTCCCACGTGTTTAGTTTCAATACTGCAACGCCAGAATCAGGATTAACAAAAAGATGTTTCTTATACTCCTTACCACCTATTTCATGATGTACTTGAATAGTCTCCGGTAGCCTAAAATTATGCTTACTTACAATATCACCATTAGAGACAATATCGTCATATTGTTTTCTAAAATTATCTGATTCAAGTTTAGCAATATATCTACGATAAGCATCATTCAATTCATGAAATTTATTTTTAGCATAGTCATATAATTGGCCCATACAAGTTTCATCTGCAACGAACAAGATAACATCAACTTTAAAAGCATACGGTGCATTTTCATCAAAGTATTTTTTTCCGTAGGCATTTCCTATTCCCTCACCAGAAAGTTTTGTCTCTACAATGCGGAATTGTCTATCTATATCTGTATCGGTTGTTGTATAAAGATCATGTACAGAAAAGTTATCAACAGTTTCTCCAAAAGCATCAAAAATTTGAGTCGCTAATTTGAACTGTTTTACATCCAGAACCAACTTTTCATATTTACCTTGAATTTTCAACTCTTCTACATAGTCATGTATTAGCTTTATGACATCTATTTGTATATCTGAAATAGCCGCTTTATACAATCCTGACATTGTAAGAAGATGTGCCATTTTAAAAAGTGAAACCAAATAATCATTAATACGCACAAACCTAACAGTATAAGAAAGTAACCCTGCATCATTGATAAATTTCATTACAGCCTCTCTATCAAACAAATCATCTTTTTGTTTATCATTAGCGGCATCTACAGCAGGCGTTATATCATTTATTACTTTTTTATCACTAAAAGCATTTTTCCCTTCGAGGCCTGATTTTTCTTGTATTTTTTTGTTACCATCATCTAATTTATCAGTATCATATGATATAATGGCAGCATTTTCATCATTAGCTTGGTAAAGAGCTTTTCTTTCCTCGTTTGTACCAACATTTTCTTCAACCTGTTCCTCTGCAGGTGTAAAGCCTAACGTCTGCTGCCCCGGTATTACAGGATCCAATATACGTTTCTTAGGTTTTACTGTTAGTGTCACAAATTTTCTGCTACTAGCTGTTTCACCATAAATCTCTGTAGGAATATTACCACCTTCAGTACTTTGCAACTCTTCCACAATATTTTTAACTGTTTCCTCGTTAAAATATGGCAAATAAAGATGCACATCATTTAAAACATCATCCACTTGAATATGCATTTGCATTGGAGTTCTAACCATACGTCCCAAAAGTTGTGCTATATAGGTAGCATCGTTGGCATGTCTAAACGACATCATTGTTTCAGCTCGCGGGCAATCCCAACCTGTAGATAAGTTTTCCTTAAAAAATACTACTCTAATATTTTTATCATCAGATATACGAGAAGGCTCTTCATATCGTACGTCTAAGCCATTTAATACTATTGTTGAACTTGTCTGACCAAAAGTATGAACAACCTGACCACTCTTAAACTTTACTCCAATTCTTTCTTCAATTTTAGCTAAGCAATCAGCCAAATCTGTATCTGATATTGTATCGCCACTACCATTAAGTACTTGAACAACCAAAATAGGATTTACATAAGCATAATGCTGTTCAACACAGTATTGAGACCAATGTTCCCACTTTTCCTTCCAATCATCCGCAGCGGCTTGCAATATAGCCATATCATTATTAGAACTTCCTTCTTCAGGATAAGTAATAATAATCCTATCCTTCAACAGACCTGACGAACGCACTTCTTCGGCTGTAACAACAGATTTGTGAATAGTAGAAGCAGTTCCCTCTACCAAAGTATTAAAACGTTGAGTAGTAGCTGACATTCCAATCACAACAGGCATAGGTTGAAGTTTATCTTCTTCACTCCCCTTAAGAAACTTTTGCATGATACTAGTTGCTTTACCAGCTTCACGACCTTGCATACCACGATGCGCCTCATCAATAATAAAATATAGTCTATTGCTTTTTTCTCTAACTGTATTAGCCAGTGTTTCCCATATCGTAAAAGCTCTTCCATCGCCTGTTTTTGTTAAGTTTGAAGTTTTGGAAAGCTTTTGTGTATTTAGAAAATATACATGCCCATCTTCAAATACTTCTCTATCGAAAGAATCTTCACTAACAGTTATACATTGCCCCAATCTGATTTTATCAGCCTTAGTATCCAATTTTAATTTAGATTGCTCGTTTAATTGAGGTGAATCAGAAAGCCACACTATAATAGCATCCTGTTGTTCTGCATATTGTTCATCACCGAAAAATATGCTCTCTATTAGAGATGCCATAATTATTGTCTTGCCAGCACCTGTAGGAGCCGTAAACGATACTACTTGTGGTGCGTGTGTTCTATAATAACTGCCCATCGCTTCAGCTGTTTTCATTCTTATATCAGCAAGAGCCTTTTTCTGAAACGGGAATAATTCTACCCTCATAACATTTACCTCCCAGTATTAATACGAAAGTTATCTAAATAGTCTCTATATAGCTGATAACATTCTTTACCATCATAAGTGCGAACCATTTCTTTATAAGCACTCTCTGAATCGGTTACTATGAAAACAGTTTTTACTTCTTGATGATTGCGTAACTCCGCATCAAATTTCTGATAATGAATCTCGTCAATTAGTATGGCCATTTTATTTTCGGGCAAAATAAGCATATCTGGCAAATTATCTGATATCAACTCAGGGCATTTACCAGCGGCGCCACTCTTCATCCATAGCACGGGCAACAACTCTTTAAATTGTCTACCTAGAGCAACAGAAGTTTTATCAAGAAAACTTAGCTTGAAAAATGCAGCATTGGTTTTAAAGCCATTTGACTTAGGTAATTCATATCCCAAATCAATTCCTTTAGCAGGTGTGCCATAATCCCCTTCGAGCATCTCATTCTTCAAATTAACGCCTTTAATAGCGCATCTAAGTCGTGGCCAAGTTACATATCTAGCAATTCCATATTTATCCCACTCATTTTCTCCTGGATGCAATCCTTGCTTTGCAAGAACTTTCGCTTCTGTGTCTGACACCTCATTGTTAGTCACACAAATGCAACGTCTATTTCCATTATCAATAGCATTTAAAATATTCACAGCATGCATTGTTGTCCCTGATCCAGCAAAAAAATCTAATATTAACGCATTTTGTTTTTCTTGAACAAAATATCTCAGTGTATCAATAACAGAGTAAATTGACTTTGGAAAGCTAAATTTTCCGTCTCCAATAATTGACTTCAGCAAAGAAGTTCCATAGGCTCCGGCATCATAAACTTTACTTTGCCACACTGTTGTAGCCCGTGTTATTTTCCCACTTGTTTCTACAATTATTTTACTTGAATCTTTTCGTTCACCAACTATTTTCCACCTATTCTCCTCGAAGTTTTTTTTGTATTTTGTGCTCACGTACTTAAAAATGTAAGGTTGCAGCTCATAGCCTTCTGTAACTTGTACAAACCCTTTATCTTTTAGGTCAAGAAGCGTATCTTTTGTTACGCCCCAGTTCATTTCAACTCCATCTTCCCTAATTGGAAATACAGCAGTTGCCCCTTTTATTTTAGGTACTTCTAAAACACTCTGCTCCGGTGTTAAATAATCACCTATGCAAACTATTTGTTTAGTTTTATTATCCACATAAATAGGATAAAACTGCGCTATTCCACCTTTTTTTGTTCCTCTTCGTGAAGCATAGTCAGTTCTTCTTAAATAGAACCAACGTATTTCTTTCTCATTACCATCACCTGATGGATGAACAACATGCGCCTTTCCAAACAAAACAATGTAAATATATTCGTCTGACCTGGAAAACAAATTATCTCGTTTTGCACCAGACGGGCTAATTGTGATACTTACCATTTGAATTCTTGCCTCAGGAAATAATTCCTCTAGCAAACATCCCAAATGTAAATATTCCTTTTCATCAATTGTGACAATAAGTACTGAGTCATCTGGATTCAGCATTTTTTTTGCTAATTTCATTCGTTTTTCCATCATGGACAACCACTTACTATGGCGATAAGAGTCGGAACCATCTACATAATTGTTATTGTATTTCCAATCTTTAGCGCCCGTGTTATAGGGTGGATCAATATAAATACAGTCAACTTTTCCTGCATAAAGATACTCCAACATTTGAAGGGCGTGATAGTTATCCGCCTCAATCAAGGTATGCCATAAATCACTATCTGGTGCATTCTCAACAGCATCAATAGGTGTCAATGTCGGATAAATAGGCTCTCCAAATTGTGCAACTACTACAAGCTCATTAAGGCTAATAGTACTTTGTTCATGACTTTCTCTACGTTCGCACACAGCTTCTGTTCCTTTAATTTTTAATACAATATATATATCATTAACTGGACCAGTTTTCATAGCAACATTAGAACCAACACGAATAGGCACATCATAAAGTGGTGTACATTCTGGTAAATGCTCTTCAAATACTAAACCGAACTTTTTTTGCTTAGCTAATTTGTTAGCTTCTTTCAATATTCTTTCTCTTAGTGCTACATCATCAATTTGTTGAATTAAGTCTTGTAATAACGCCATTACTTTCACCCCATCATTTAGTAATCGTTTTATCCTTGATATGATACTTTATGCCATGTTCCTTGCAAAAACACATCACTTCGCTTGCTCTTTCATTATAAAAGCTACGATGTTCTTTATAGCTACTAACTTCTTTACTATAATTAGCACGCCCAAAAATTATTTTGTCTACAAAGCTAATTTCTTCAAGTATTTTTAATAAATCTTGCTTTATTAAATTTGGTGTAGGATATGGTTCCATACTCACCCAAGTTTTGCAACCTGCATCATGCAATTTACGCAAAGCCGATAATCTTCTTCTGCATGATGCCGCCCCAGGCTCCATTACCTTTCTATACTTTTCATTTAATGAAACAAGCGTAATTCCGTACTCATTCTTTTTGGATAATTTTTCAAGTTTGCTTGGCAAAACGCCCTTAGTTAACACCATACATTTAATACCTGCTGCATTAAGTTTACTAATAGCAGCAATAGTCATTTCTTCTATTTCTGGATAACCACACATAAAGGGGTCCGTCGTAAAACATAGCTGTACTGACTTAATATTATTTTTCAATCTAGGGATTTCTTTATCTAAAAGTGCCAATGTATTAGAAACCAAGCAAGGCTCCAGCCAGCTCTCGTAATCTTTCACTTGTCCAAAGCGTCTCTTCATTAAAAATGCGTAACAAGGATACTTACATCCATGAGCGCAACCTTGAACGTGATTCATTGTATAATCGCCGTACTCCACACCAGTTTTATAGAGCATCGTTTTTCTTATAATTGTTTTCAAAACATTACCACCTTTACTTATTTACTCTTTAATATATAGTCGGCAATTCTCAACGCCAATTTTTGTGCCGATTTACTTTCATTAGAAATTGCAAAACAAAATAAAAATAGAGGTGAATTTTTTTTATTTCTAAATATTCTAGCTTTTTTAGATACACATGGAAAAACAGATTCTAATCTAGCAATAATATAATTTTTTAAACCATCTGGTGGTACATTTTTAATAAAATTTCTTTCATTTTCATCAAACAAATTTACTTCTAAATCCTCTTTATAAAATTCCGTTCTCCACTTGGTATCTCCTAAAAGACGATCTATGCATCCTTCATAAGCTGGATTAATACCACGTCTAGGTAACAATCTGTTAAGTACAGAAAATGGAAATAAATACCAAACATCAATGGATTTTGTTTTAGCTATTATCTCAAGAGTAGACCAATTCACTTGTGTAGCATACGGATCGAGAAAAAGCAGAGCTCTACTATAACGCCAGTCCACATTGTTTATAATATTACTTAACTTATCATTTGCGTTACCACAATAAATGGTAACACGATTTTTTATACTAACAAATTCTGTATCAACCATTTCCTGCAGTTCCGCAACTTTGCTTGGTTCTTTTTCAATAAAATAATAGTGATCAAATTTAGAGTTTGCTAATAAAGCGCTTTTTGCAGAACCAATAATCTCTTGTTCCTCATCATTAGTTACTATTTCTCCCGTTCCAGCAAAAGCATCAATATATATTTTTTTAAACTTCATATTTTTTAATGCCACCAAATAAGCCTCTAAATATTTCGTGAAAATATTTAACTTCTCTTTAGTCCAAGTTCCCCCAAATTTTTGCGATGTTTTTTGCTCTTGATCATCGGCATTTGTCATTCAATTCACTTCCTTGCTTTATAAAAACGATAAGACTATCTCTTTCTTTCCAGTATTAGTATTAATTATTTGTTTCTTTGATACCCCATAAACCTCAAAAAGTTCCTTTTTTATTTCCTTTTTAAATCCCTCAGAAGGAAATACAGGATGTTCTTCAAGTAATTTCCACATCTGCTCAAGTCTAACATTTTTCTGTTTTTTAAAGCTATCATATAAGTATTTAGCAATATCTTTTATGTAGAAACATGATTCATCCGTTGGCACTGTTATATTTCCATTCTCATCTAAAGCAAGCTGATACGAATTTTCCGTGCCACGTTTAGCTGAGGATTTTCCGCCAAAAACTTTCCAGGCACAATTTTTATATAATACAAAACCAGCTTTATTACTAGTGCAATGGATTAAATTGTACATTTGAGAATTTTGTGAATTATAAAACGGAAATGCTGCTACATAATATCTACGATTACCTTTTAATAGCTTTATTATTTCTTCGACACGCGCCTCGTAAGCGTTCTTATCACTCCCAAAAGGCACTAGTTTTTCAAAATCCGTAAGATATGTATTTTCATATTTTTTTATAGCCGCCTTCTTTTTTGCGCTAGATATAGCACGTACTGGATCAAGTACTGCGTGATTAATCATTACTTCTCCCCAGTTTCCAAAAAAAGGCAACAGTGCATTCCAATCAATGGAAGCATTGTATGGATCATACAGCAAAAAATAATTGAAATGCCCTTCTGGAGTTAGCCTTGGTCCTATTCTTTCCAGCAAATTATTAGCATCCCCAATTAAAGTGATAGTGCTAATATTTCGCTCATCATCTGGCAAATGCTTCCTCAGTTCATTTATTTTCATAGCATCGTTATCATTTAAATACAGAAAAATCTGTTTGTCTTCATACCTTCTGGCCACGTCACGCAACGCTTTAGCAACTCTAATAGGCGTACCCTCAACAAGATTTCCATAATCATCTTGGTAAATGCCACTATTGCACATGCAATCAATAAAAATTAAACCATTACATTTTTCATTTTGCATCAATATCTGCGCCCATGATTTTATATAAGTTTCAATTAATTCAAATTTCTTTATAGTATGTGGACTAGCCTTACTTATAGTCTTTTTATTATTTGCACTAACCATAAATGGTCTCCCCCTTATTCAGAAACATCCTCCCCTGATGGCACTAAGTCCACAATATCTCCAATATTGCAGTCTAATGCTTTGCAAATTTTAATCAATACTTCCATGCTAACAGTCTCACCTTTGGATAATTTAGTAACAGAAGTCCAACTAATAGCAGCAATTTCTTTTAAATCCTTCTTTTTCATGTCTTTATCTATTAAAATTTTCCATAATTTTTTATAACTTACATCCAATGGTATCACCTCTCACTCGTATATAACTATATACTTACCTGTATAGTATAGCATACTATTTAGGAGCTTTCAAAAGAATTATCTCCGTATTCACTGGAATATTCTTTTACATTAATTGATTAAACATGGTCATTATATTATAATTAAAAAAAGAAACTATAAAAGGATGTGCATTAATTGAATACCCCTAAAAACGAAATAGAACAGTTCATTTACACCGTTTGCTATCAGTCTATCTGGGAAGCTGTATATAGACATATTTATCAACATCCTTACACCTTGGATTTATCGCATTCTAGAATAAAATATCCCGATTCAGCTGTACTCGAAGATATGATTGTAGAATTTACAAGAAACATAAATATTGATGAAGATACCTTGAATTTCGATGTTATAGTAAGTTGTACAATAGATTTAACTGCTGATGGCACTTTTGGTGTTGCAAATCATGATATAAGTCAATGGTTTATTCTCTCATGTTCTGCAACTATCACTAACAAGTTAGAATCACTAATAGTCTTATCCATTGCTCCTTTTAAATTCCTAAAACATCTTGCTACAAATGGCATTGCTGTAGAAAAAAATATTATTCCAATACTCTATAAAAAAGATTTAGATAACGAAGCTTCTTCTTTTTTAAAGAAATATTATCCTGAAGCTCTCGAACAGCCCTTACCTGTTCCCATAAAGAAAATAGCAGAAAATCTAGGTCTTGAAATAATACAAGGGCATTGTATTACTGATAACTTTTCCATTTTTGGTCAAATATGTTTTTCAGAAGGAACCATTAATGTATATGACTTATTCAAATGTACAAATTACGACATACCAGTAAAAAGGGGTTCTATTATTATTGATGCCAGCACATTCTACGAGCGAAACTTAGGATGTGTTAATAATACTATTGCTCACGAGATATATCACTGGTACCGGCATCGAATTTACGCATCTATTAAACAAATAATACATAAGAAAAAAGTTATTGCTTGTCGGTGTCCTACCGATACTGCTTATCCACAAAAATTTGAAACTTGGAGTGATGAGCAACAAATGGAATGGCAAGCTAACAAACTTGCACCACGCATTCTTATGCCCTTAAAAACATTCTGCATAAAAGTTAACGAACTATATAAACTAAATGGCTATTCTTCTCTAACTATAACAGCCGAAGAATTAATAATATTAGCTACTGAACTATCAACATTTTATAGCGTATCACGCCAATCTGTTTTAATACGAATGCTGGAAACAGGATTTAAAGAAGCCGCTCTAGCCTTACAGCCTATTGATACCCGTACAACACATTCTTTAGTAGACTTACATGGCGCTTTTTCTGAATATAGGAATAATAGCGAATTAAAGGAGCTAGTTAACAATAATTTATTTAAATATGTTGCTGGCTATTTTGTTATAAATGATAGCAGATATATCGAAATCAGCCCTTCCGGCAAGCCCTCCCTAACTGATTATGCACTATCCAACATGCAAGAATGCACTTTGCAATTTTCATGGCAACTATCAGAACAACAACGCTTCCACGAACAACACTCAACTGATATTCTCTATCGAGCAAAAGAAATACCCCAAGAATCTAAGTTTACCTCAAAAAATAACGTCGCTGTTATAAATTTATCAGAAAAATTACAACAAAAACGAATTGAATTTGAACGTCAAAATGCGGAGTATAAGCTTAGTGCCACTAATAAGTCGTGCTGGCAATTAATATATGAGATTATTCAAGCTCGTGGCCTAAGCAAATCTCATTTCTGTACTTTAACAGACCTTGATGATATTAACTATAGACGTGCAGAAAAGAACGAAAGAACAAAGCCTGCATTTAGAACCATCGTCACGATTGCCTGCGGTCTCAATTTAGGTATTAATACCACAGAAACATTATTAATGCTTGCAGGTCATGCCTTCGATGAATCAGATGAACATCAAGCACTAAAATTTTGTGTTACTTCTTTAATGGGAAGTTCTATAGAAGAGAAAAATGCCTTCTTAGCCTCCTATGGCTATGAGCCTCTTGGCTCAAAACAACGTAAATAATCATCATTTCTATCTGCGTATCTACTTGATATGCAGATTTTTTATTTTTCCGACTTACCAAGTCAGAACAGACCTCCATTTTAAGCCAACTTTTAAAATTTAATGCTATCAAAATTTCTCTAAAGCCGCATAATAGCGGCTTTTTTCTTTTTCTAATCTGACTCAGCAAGTTTTTTCTTTTAAACAAAAATGCTTTATTATGAAATCAGCACATGAGAACTAACTGCGCAGAGTATTTCCGGTCTCGTGTGACTAAAAATTAAATAACCTGTACAGATCACCGGAAGTGATGTACAGCCGAAATGGAGTAATGTTTCGGCTTGTACTACCTACCTGTGGTCTAGTCGTATTTATGTAGCTCTCCATTTCGGCATCTGCCGTAGGAGGGCTCAATTTATGACAAAAAGAGACAACGCAAGCCAATCAAAGCAGTTCAGCATCTATCTTCGCAGCACCAATGAATGGATACCTGTGACAAAAGAGCAGTACAAAGAACATTCAAAATTCTATGGTAGTTTCCGCAAGAAAAAACAGGACCACTGCAAGTGTACTTGCCCGCACCAAAAATGGTGGTTTTGCAACGCAGACTGCGAGACCTGCAAGTATCGTACAGGCGGAGATACTGTTTCGTTTGATTTCATGTACTTCAATGCCGAAACTGCCGGTATTACCCCACTAGAATTTTTAGAGTCTAATGTTAATGACTTCACCATTGATGTCGACAACAAACTGATATCCATTGAAATTATCCACTATATTCAAGATGTTGCTCCTTTTATTCTCTCCGTAGCTTCCATGCGTCTCAAAGGACTTACTGACACCGAAATTGCTAAAAAATTAGGAATGCCACGCACAACACTCCTTGCAAGAGTGAACAAAACAGCAGATCTCATTCGCGAAAAGTTCCCTGATTATAACGTCTAATTTCATCACTAGGCCGTTAGTTATTATACTAGCGGTCTTTTTTACACAAAAAAAAATATACCCACCAAGGAAATTAATCCCTGATGGGTAAAAATGACTTACTTGCAAATGTGGTCAAATGAGAAGAGTAGATTTCAATTTTACTACTTCTCAACAGGTGGCAATTTCACTAAATACTTATACTCTGTGCCATCGGAAAGTTTAACACGAGTAATTTTAGTTACAACTTTTTTATCTCCTACACCCTGTTTAATAATATTAGCCTCTTTCTCTATGAACTGATTTAGTTTCCAAGTATTCCACATACTAAAAGATTTATTTTCTCCCACAAAATTCCCACTCACGTTACCTGTCCCTGACCACAAAATATTATTACTTTGGTCAATCAGCTTTACTTCAATGGTATATTCTGTAATCGGAGTAATAGTCTTTAATAAAATAGGATAATCAAATTTCAATGTGTAACTAGCAAAGAAGGGATTCCCATCACTAATAACACTAGCCTTAGGCGTATCTTTAAGCTCTAATACAGAAGCAATTTTTTCTGCCACCGGCTTATTTAATTCCGTTAACTTTTCGGCTACAGCTTTATCATGTTCTTGCACGTACTCCTTCAGGTTAGAAATTTCCACAACTTTCCAAGAACCATTATCTAATTCCCGCATTTTTACTTGGATTATAAAATCTTTTTTGACTTGCTTGTCATAAACTTTAATATCTACAACAGCTATTTTCCCATCTTTTTTAGTATTTCCTACACCCTTAAATTCTATTGTATCTACGCCAGTTTTATCCTTCATACTATCAGCAACTTCATTAGGGTCAATTTTTTGATTATTCTTAGGTACTTCTTTCTTTTCAAAATTTCCTGTTTCTACATATCTTTTTGTTGCATCACTTAAAGCTGGCACAGCCACTTGTTTAAACATTTGCATCATTCCAGCTACAAGAGGATTACTAGCATCCGCCCCATTAGCACTTATTAAATCGTCAACGGCTCTACCATATAGCTGGTTCAAATCCACATGTTCCTCAAATTTAACTAAATCATGCTTCTCAACTGCAGTCCGTATTAAGTTAAGAGAATATGTAGGCGTTTTAATCCAGTAACAAAAATAAAAAATAACAGCAACTAACACCGCAATAACTATACCAATTAAATAATATATCTTGCGTTTATTGTTACCATTCAAATTTCCTGCAGCAGTTTCTACTGCATCTTTATTTTCAACTACTTTGCTCTGTTCTTCGTTTAATGTTCCCATTTTTACATCTCCCAACATTTTGCAATTCGTATTTGCATATTAAATACTAAGCTTCCTCTTTAATATTACTACAATTACCTTTAGCCCGCAAATATATTTCAAACATAAAAAACTCTTCTAAAGTAGAACGAGTCTACTCAAAACGATGTTTTCATCTAGCCTAACCAGCATCTCTTAGAGCAAAATTGGAACAATACTACCTATAGAACGTGAAGTTCACTACTTCCTAACCAATCCATATAAGAGTGCTGCCCCAAGACCATATGCCACATTGCGCTGAATTCTAATTACTTTCATTCTTTTCTTCTCCTCTTGCGCATATATCTCTAAGGATTTGTTGGCATTCTTTAATAAGCTCTCCTGAGCTAGTGATGTCTCTTTCAACGTTCTCAGCTCTGTTTGTAGCAGCGTCAATTCCTGCTTCGCTTTTACTAACTCGCTCTTGGATGTTTTCAATTCTAGCTTCAGCTCCTTCAATTCCTTTTGTGAACTCTCGTTGTTCTTCTGTAGCTGTAGTAAGTTGTTCTCTAATTGGTTTAATTCCTGCTCCGCTATCCGATACGTCCCGGCATAGGAAATAGGCGCAAATAAAAATAAGCACAAGACAAATAGCACCGCAAAACATATATTTTTTCTTTTCACTATCCATTCCACCACCTCAAATTCTAGTAAACGGCTATAATGCTCAAAACGAGCATTATAGCCGTTTTTTCGTAGGTCAAACTATACCAACCCCTCTTTAAAAACCGCTCACAGGGCAAATCTCGCGGTCGATTTTTAGAGGTTTTTCTGCCACCAAGCGACTTTACCACGAATTACCTCACCACCAACTTTTACAGCATTTTCGTTAGGCAAATCTGGCAAATACCACAAGTCCCAACGCTCACAAGTCGTACTTGGACCATAGTCATCTTCCTCTGCTGCCTCGCAATGAGTTTTCACATGATCATAGTCTACAGGAAGTCCTAGCTCCTCACACAAAACTGCAATGGCCTGACATACTCCATCCATCTGAGCTTGAGTAGGTGGATAATCGCCAAAGTCAGTATCAAAGCCATTATTAGGTTCTGCACCATAACAGCCGGCAAAGCAGATGCCAATAGCTCTGCTATTTCTCTGCCAGGTATGTGGCAAGGTTTCAGTAAGGTCACTGGTGCTAATGTAGATGCTGCCATCATCATCCACATTGATATGGTAATCATCAAAAAACTGATGATAGCGCCCGGCACTCCAATGGACATAAATAGTATCCACATAGCCGTTGGCGCGTCTTGCTAATTTTCGTAATTTAGTTAAGGATATTTTCTTCATAAATTCTAACCTCGTTTCTTATCGATAATTTCTTTTAAACGCTTAGCTTCTTCCACGCCAGCGTCTTCCAAATTCTCCACAATAGACAATAGCTCATTGACGGACAAATAGCCTACCACCAGTGCCACAGCAAGTGATGGCTTTGCTTGGGAGACGAGCATTACATCTACGAGACCACCTGCGAAGGTTAAAAGGCAGTAGATGAACATCTTACCAATAAATCTATTCTTCATTTCCATAGAGCGGATGTACCCTGCTCGTCTTGCTTTTGGTATATTCTTCAGCTCATACCAAAGATTTACTTCCTTGCCTTGATTCTCCAAATGCATCTTGGATAGCGCCAGCCACTTGGTGCCTAAGTCTAAAAACACTAAAACAGCAAAAGCTACTAAAAGCTGCACATGAAGGTTATACACTGCCGCCAAGAAAAAAGACGTCATGAGCTTTACTGCCCAGACGTCCTGCAAATTCTTTAGGCTATCCATAATAGCCCCATATAATGCTTCCTTATTCATTTAATCACTCTCCTTATATATTTTTATGCTATTTCTCACATCTTCTGAACTTAAACTACCAGTACTTGTCCAATAGCCGATATAAAGCATATTGTGATCAGCGCCCGTGGTAATTGTAAGTCTGCGTTTAGCATTAAGAGAACCTTCCCCATTATCGTCCAGCTCATCTATTAAAACTGCACTTAGCTCTGTTCCACTTACTGGCTGGCCTTTATAACTAAACACCCTAAAACGAGTATCCATGAGAATTTCTACGATGTAAGTAGTATTAGGCTCTACAGTGCAGCGTGCCATGAGGTTACTAGCATTGGTAGAAATGTTAAAGACCTTATTGGCATAGCGCACATAAGCCCAAATATCAGCTACAGACTTATCGTAGATATTGGTAGGTTCGACCGGCATTTCACCGCTTGACCATACTAGCTTGCTACCTACATAGACTTTGCTGACATTCTTGCTCCCCACCATGATGTTTTTTACCTTCTTTGCTCCGATAGTAATCATGATTCCGTCACCATATAAATAACGCCAGCCACAGGATTGGTTGGAAGGCTTGTCACTACTTGAATATTTGGTTCAGTTATCTTCAGCCAAGTAGCACCTAAATATCTGTAATCTGCTTTGGTAGAAGTCACATATATCCTCATACCTTCAATAGGAGCATAGAATTTGTATGCGCCATTGAGGTAATGGGCGATATAGTTTTTCTTACCACTAAAGACTCCGGTAGGATTTGCACCCACTAAAAAAGCAGCCCCTTCACTAGCACTACTAGGAGGACTGCTCAAAATATTATCTACGGTAAGACCTACGAAAAGGTCTAGCCTATTAAAAGCTTCATTTACCGTTACTTCCTTTTGGGATTGGTTTACCTCTAGGTATTCCAGTCCTATTCTTTTGGTCATCATAAAATCACCTCCTGTCCTAGTCCCCTGCCTCTGACTTCACTAATTTGATAAATTCTAGCCATGTATCCTGTGCCTTCATATTCTAGGCTTGGTACACTGGTACTTCTAGTTTCTAACACCTTGCCGGCTTTATCTAAAATCTCCACTTCGTATGCCTCTGTATTTTCACTTAAAGGTACATCTGCGTAATCCTTCCAGGCACCATTCTTACGAGTTCTGCGTTTCCAAGATATTAGATATTTCTCTCCATCCTGCTTTGCTTTTACGCTACACACGCTCCAAGGCCTATAAATCTCACCTTGCGGTGTGAACTTATAGTTCTTATAGCTATCATTGATAATGTTATGTACCCTAGGCCCAATCTTCAAATTCACCTCGGAATACCAATCTTCTGTAGAAATAGGTAATTGCATGACACCACTAACACTTAGCAGAATAAACCTTTCTCCTATGGCGTGACTATTTACCCTATGCTCAGTTCCATTGCGTCCTCTAAGTAGACCACTCAGTCTATAGGTATTTTCTGCTATAAGCTCTGCATTCGTGAATTGGATAACCTCATCCCCCAAGACTGCAGCATTGGCAAAGTTCAAAAGTTCTTCTTTGCTATGGCTTTCTAACGCTCCTGCAGCTAGTTCAATATCTACGCTATGCCCATTATCCCAATACTGATGATTAGCACCTTCTAGAACAGTAAGCGCTTTACCAAAGGTAGCTGCTCCAGTAAAAGTAAGCTGATGCTCGTAGCTTATGCCTGAATCATAAGAGCGATAAACATTAGCACCATAAAATTGTTTAGCACCAATGGCTAGATAAATGTAATCGTCACCACTGGCTGTATCCATAGGTACTTTAGGAAAGTCTAGAATAAAAGCAAATACTTCACTAGGAATGCTTTCTATGATGTTGGGCACTTCATCCACCGGACGTGTTACCAGCTTATAGTTACTAGCATTCACATTGGTAGCAGATATTACATTTATACCCGGTCTGCCAAAGTTTGCTTTATTTACTACCACGAGCTGCGTACCTGTAGCATTGGGCATGGATAATTGCAAAATATCTCCCGGCAATATGTAGCCGTACTTCATAGGCAGTTTAAAGTCGTGACTAGTGCGAGCCATCCACAATTCGTACAACCTCATCTCTGCTACTGCCTTAGCTGCACTATCTGTTAATACTACTGATGTAGAAACGCTTTGCTCCGTAATAGCTCCAGTTAATTGTCTGTAGCCAGTTTGACTACCAGTCTGGTAATCATTATCCTTGGACAGATATTTAATGGTAAGACGCCTTGGTAACTCCATATCATACTTGGTAGCTGTGGCAATAGGCTCATCACTGGCCTTATTCTCATAGGCTCCTATTTCTCCTGAGCTTACTGCTATTACCCTAGAAAAGTCACGAGGAGCAAAGACTATCTTCCCAAAGCGCTCCACACCTTCAAAGATGTGTACCACTCTTAGCTCTTCCATTTGCTCACGGAAGGTTTTAGTACCACTGCGGAGAAAGCCATCTACCTTGAGCCCTTCTAAGCTAGTAGCATCTACTTCCTGCTGAATAATAAGTCCTGCTTCTTCACTAATATCTTCCACTATTTCTTTTAAATCATTTTTAGGAAACTCTACCACAAAGCTAAAGGTAGGTATTCTATTACCAAAGTCCGTCAAGATAACATTACGAAAGACAATGTAAGCCATACCTCTATAGGCTGGCACATTTCCTGCACCTTCGATAGCCTCCATAAAGTCATCAGGCATTTGCGTGTCTGTTCCCGTATAAAGTCTGTAATCTAAGTCCTTTAAAGATATATCATTGCCATCCGCCCATACATCACCAATGCCTACAATAGGGCCATTGGCCAATGCAATAGCAAAGGACGCAGAATAGGTATAAGTAGTTGTGGTAGTTTTAGCTCCGCCACCGCCCTTACCTCCAGAAGAAGAAGTTGTTTTCTTAATATGCTCGGTAAACTTCGTCCCCCAGATAATATTTCCAGTAAGTCTTACCTTGCCGTAGCCTTTGGCCATACCAGTACCTACTGTGCAAGTTTGAACGGAGAGATCATTTACCTGACCTTGACTTACTTCTGAACCAGGCGTTAAAGCAGAGATAATATAGCTATCTACCATACTAGCAGCTGCCATGACTAAAAAAGAGCTGAAAAAGCTCATAGGATTAGCAGCTAAGACTAGGCTCGCTGCAATAGTTGCCATTAGTCCACCACCTCCCGAAACTTAAAAGCACTGCGCAATCTACCTTTCCAAAAGCTGTCCAAACGACTTACTATCACCTTTCCTGCATCCATATCGCTATGAATAAACAAATTGCGACCAATGTAGATGCCAAGATGGTGACTAACAAACCTCGGTCTAAAAGCAAAGAGCAAAACATCTCCAGGTTTAATGCTGGTAAGAGCTACTTCATCCATAAGTTCTTGGCATGTTTCGTAAAGTCGCTCTTCCTTCTTAAACAAATGCCAGCTTTGTGGATAATCCATGACTTCCACATGCGTACCAGATACTTCAGCATAAACACCTCTGGCAAGACCTGCGCAATCACAAGCTACACCCTTCTTGGCTTGCTGATGTTGCCATTTAGTACCAACCCATCCTTGAGCCTCTACCACTATTTCATTTCGTGTTATTCCCATTTATATGCACCTACTCTCACATCTTCACCTTCGCTGACTATATTATTCGATGAACTTACCGGATAACTAGCTGAATAAGAATTGCCGATGATATAAGGCTCTCCTCTGAAATTCACTAAATTATGAAACCTATTTCTACAAGTAGTAGCATTCCCATCACAGCCGGCCACAATAGTAAAAGTATCACCTAGACCTACTGATTCACCTAAAGGCAAAAATAGCTCCGTCCTACCATTGGCATGGTACTTCTTTATCTCCATTTGGCTACCAGCGTTCTTCCCAGAAGTAAAAGTAATAATCCCGTAGGAGAAATAGTCCTCAGCCTGCTTTACATCTATCACAAAACTACCATCTTCTTGGATGCCTTTAACATAGCCACTAAAAGTAAGATTTGGTAGATACATGCCACATTCGCGACTACCTAAATTCGTCCGGCAGCTCTTTTGATACACCTTGCCAGTTTGCTGTTGGTAGGCCTCCATAAGGCCACGTATTTCCGCCTTAAAGCCGTTCTTGCCATAGGTCACTTCTCCTAAAGTCCCTTTACGCATGAGGAATACTTCGTCTTTAATATTTTGGTAATTGATGAGAAATACCTCAATAGCAGCATTGGTATAAAGCCCCTTGCGTAAATCTTCTGCAGTAATAGAGTCCCCTCGAAGCATTCCTTCCGCATCAAGATTATCTACGGCCATGTCTCCGGAAGTAGAAACCGCCGATGGGGCAAAACCAGTAGCTGCTTTATAGGTTACTCCGTTATAGATAATATCCTGATCATGAGAAGTAAAGCCCAATACCACACCATCCGTGCGTGTAAGTTTCCAGCACCAAGCGCTATGGACGATTTCGCTTTGCATCCAAGGTATGCCATAGGGCTGCTCTACCGTTAAAAGAATATTATGTCGCTCCGACATATGGTCTAAAGTTACAAAGGCGATACGAATAAAATCGCCCTGTATTTCGTTATCAGCAGGAACATTGATGAGCCGTTTACCTTTAATGCGAATACCGCCTGTTGTCCAGATACGCTCCACATCAGCTTTTATTCCCCTATCAGCAGGAGTATTAATAGCACGTTTAGCTTTAAGCGTAAATCCTCCAGGCTCATAGCTGCGCTCCACATCACCAGTTATTTCACCATCACTTGGAATGTTTATGGCTCTTTTTGCTTTTAGCATGAGTGGAACGGAGCTATAGACACGCTTAACGTCACCCGTTATTTCGTTGTCCGCAACCACATTTATCTGCCTTTTAGCTTTTAAAACAATTACTTCATTCATGCTACCGCATCCTCAATATACGAAATAGAGATTAAATCTGTTAAAGAAGTACTATCGTCAATATTTCCCATAACGGCAAGTACGATCAGCACATTGGTCGTGCCTACATCAATTCCTGTAGCAGAAGAATAGAGAGAATTAACATTCTTACTACAGCTAGCCATCACTTTTTTAAACCGCTCTAAGGTTCTAAAATATTGATCAGAATCGTTATAACCGCTATAGAACATTACATAGTAGGTCTTATTCACGCCTACTAGCTTTACATTACTAGCTTTAAAGCCTTCTTCGCAGCGTAAACAAATCGGCAAAAAAGCACAACCATGACCTTTACTACTGGCTTGAGTATTAGTCATAATGCCCTTAATGGTGGTATCATCCGTCCACTCCTCACCATCTGCAGCTCCAGGAGTTCCTTTTAAATAAACTTTAAGATGCGCCATTGTAACAGCTCCTTGCATAAATTTTTGTGGTAAGGTCAGGACTATCATCCTCATTACCATTGACCAAAGCTAATATTTTAATAGGCGTATTGGTATCTCCTACCTTACCTAAGAGCAATCCATCACGATAGTAATAAATTCCACCGTAGTTAATAGAATCATTGACAGAGCTGCCATAATAGTCCATACCATAGTTTGAACCTACCCCATTAGCCACGTAAAACTTACGCGCATTAGCACCTCTGATTTCCACCTGCACTAGATAGTACTCTTCACCTTCATCCGCTCGTAAAAATATGGTTTTTCCTTTATAGAGAGTTACACCTGCGGCAGGATAAAAACCATCAAAAAGTAGAGGGTTAGTAAAGTCACCTTGACTAAGCTCCTCTCCATCTTGTGCGCCCTCTTTGCCATTTATAATAAAATGCAGTCCCAAATTACACACCTCCAAAATAATCCAGTACCAAGAAGTTAGCTAGGTTATTACCATAATCAGCGTCTTCTGGTACATTGCATTTAATAAAGAATAAAACATTCTCCCCTTTAATATAGGCCACGTCTAAATGATTGCCCCATTTGCTCCCGTCCAGGGAAATGCTAAACCATTCCTTCTGTGGTCCTATAATGTCCATCTTCACAACTAAGGCAGGAGTAGAAGTACCCAAGGTTCTTAGGGCATATGTTTTGGTGACTGGATTACCACGCAGTCCTTTTAAGGCCAGCTTACGCTCATTGGTAATTAGGTCACCATCTGCATCTCCTGCCGTAACATCACCACCATAAATACTTAATACACTCATAGCTCCTCCTTTTTCTGGCAATAAAAAAGCACTACCACAATTTAATGTGATAATGCTTAAAAAAAGCTAAAACTTTCTTATTGGAGCACCTCCACTTGCCATTTGTAAACCAATAGTCCCGTAGTCCACACCATATATATCATGATTTATGACATAAGCCTGTGCATAACCTTCTTTTAATTGTTCTTTTAGATGCTCCCATTCAGATTGTCTGTTATTTACAAACAAGAAAGAATCCATCGTTCCTAAGTTAGTAAATGATCTCACAATCAAATATACCTTGCAATGATTAATGCCCTCTAGTTTTGCGATGTTTTCCTTATCCTCTGTTTCTAGTCCATATAAAGCACCTTTAGGCGGCTCACTTATCATAACTGTATCATATTTATCAAATTCGCTAATACATGTTTCATCCAGAACTATTAATTTGAGTCTTCTTAAACATTCTTCTTTTACCAATTCAGGTTTTATCTGGTCCTCCAAATCATCATTACGGTCCTCGTCATCTTCGTCCCAGTGGGCATACTCATTACTGTCCTCATCATTTTCGTTTTCATCTTCTAGTTCATCCTCTTCAATTGGTAATTCTTCATTTTCAGCCATGTTATAAATTCGTCTTTTTACGGCATTTTTCACTTTATCAATGGGCTTAAATTCATCTGAGTCCAGTGCATCAAAATACCGTTCCAGCATATCTTTATCAATATCCTCTGAAGGAAAATAGATATTATAAAATTGACCGTCTAGAATATCATCATACCTATCCCAATAAACTTCATCTTCATCTTGAAAGAAATAAACCATCGATGTCCAAAAAGAACCAGGTAAGCTTACTTTGGGATCGCGCGGCAATTTTTTTAGAAAGTTAACGATTTTATCAGCAATATCAATAACCATTTGGAAACAGTATTCTTCCATAGCAAGGTCATCATTATCCATCCATACTTTTAACCTCGCTATAGCATCATCATATTGTTCTTTTTCAAAAACATATGGTCCTAAATTTCTATATGTCCAATCTCCTCGAAACGCCCTGCTAAAGTCGTACCAAACTACAACACGTCTCCCCTCATCAACACGTATAGTAAATGGTTCACATTCTGTGACACCACAAACGCAGCCAAAAATATTAGCCTCCCAGTCAAATACGGGATTATAACAATGCTTTGTTAAATTGTTATATAGCTCACTAATATAAATAGGTACAAAACCACCTTCTGCACCCTTTTCATTACCAATTGCTAGAAACTCCTTTTCGTAATCAACAATCATATCAAGAAAATCTTTACCATCAATAAATATCCTCGTAACAAAGGTTGGTTTTGAATCAGCACCAAATTCAAATCTATCTAGTCTAAAACTAAGTGTATTCATACAATCACCCCCATAAAGCTCTCTTTTTTTATTATAAGCTTTTAGATGATTTACAGCAATGTATTTTCGTTTAGCTGTTTTACAATACTCATAACTTCAATTCTATCAAGGGCACGTCTGTCCAGCCTGCTGCTTGGACTAATTCCCAATTAGCCGTCATGGAGTCGGTGTCAAAACGTACCGGAACATCAAAGTTAAATGATGCTACGACTAGCGTATTGACAGCAGGAGCTACATTAAAGGTAATAAGACCTGCGCTATAATCACAGCTCCAATTAAAGAGCTGTTCATCGCCTTCTTTATTTTGCTTTATCTCCACAGCCTTCTGCCAAGAGAAGTCCTCCTTCTCGTCAATAGGTATGAAGTAGATATGCAAACTACCTTCTATAGGCTTTACTATCTTCCGTTCTTTAGCAATCCACAGCTCTTCATCAATGTAATATTTACGCAGTTGGAAGGTTTTAATGCCACCATCACCCCTGCCTAAATATTCCCTGTTCCCAACATGATCAAAGTAATCATAAAAGCGAAAACCATAGGCACGACCGCAGCGATTGTGAAAAAAGGTCAAAAGCTTATAAAAATCTTCCTCTTCTCTGACAGGCATAGATACGCTACCTGAACATCTTGGGTAGCTCCAATTCACGTTTCTTTGCTCTGCCCCATTAGGCATAGTAACAATATCCGTAGAATAGCTAGGTCCAAAAGTGGACCCAGCCCCTACTGTTAATGGAAATCTTACTTCATGAAATAATGAACTCATTAACTGTTTCTCCTTCCCCTAGCGACCATTGCAGCAAGGCCAGAGGTAATTTGCGCCCTAGACTGTTTAAAGCTTTCTGCGTCCGGAGTATTCACATACATATTAACGTTTCCGCCACCACCTAAAAGTGCTCTAGTATCTCTATTATTAAATACCCTAGATGGACTATTAAAGCGTACTAACTCAGGACCATATTCACCCACCAAGGTTAAACCACTAGCTACACCGCCGCTGGCTTTACCTGGAATGCTAAATAAGGAGCTTACAATAGTGCCACCTAGATTTCCTAGAAAACTGCCTCCGCCACCACTGGATGTATTTTCCTTCTTCCTAAAGCCGCCAAATATTTTCTCTGTGAGCTCTGCGGCTGCCCAACGAGCTACCATCTCCTGCACCATACTAACAAAACTAGAAAGCAAATCTACAAAAGCATCGCCTAGGTTTTTCTTACCAGACAACACACTTTGAAAGAAGCTCTCAAAGGAACTATTAACTTCACCAATAGAATTCTTAAGAGCATCTATATAACCTGTATGAGCAGTTTTCCACACGCTGATGTAACCATCCACAAAGTTCTTAGCATTTTCTAGACGTAGGTCATTGAGTGCTTCTTCTGTATTTAAAAGGTCATAGGCACGAGTGAAGTCCCCATCTTTTTTGGCTTCATCCAAATCATCTATGAACTTTTGACGCTCATAATTTAGGTCTTTAATCTTCTGTTGCGTTTCTGCTTCTATGAGCTGACGCTCTTTAGCAGCCTGCGCAGCAAAGGCTACCTTCTTATTCTCCAACTCCTCAAAAGCAATACCGGCGTCCTTCCAGGCTTGCTTCATGGCCTCTTGTTCTAGAGCATCTGCCTTTTGAAACTCTAAGGACATATCTCTATAGCGATTTTCCATGTCAGTAATGTTCTTTTTAGCTTCTTGGTTCACTTCCACTAAATCTCGTCTTACGCCTTTAAGACCTACAAGCTCTAAGCGATTATTTACTTCAGTGGCTATTTCTTTGGCCTTATCCTTGATGGCATTTAACTTCTCTGCCCACTCGGCTGCTTGCTGTACTAAGCTCTTAGCACTCTTTTGTCCTACGGCATCATAACTATCTCCGAAAAGCTGACTTGTCGCAATATAGCCAGTAATATCGTCCCCAAACATCTGCTGAGGAGTAAGACCGGATTCATATACCCCGTTATGACTTTTACCATTTTGGATAACGCCATTATTTTCTGTAACCATAGCAGCGTGCATACGTGGGTCCCAATTTCCGTATTTATCATAGCCACCCACTAGAATAGTATCACCCGCTTTAGGCGTATAATCTGTACCTCTATCCAGGCCTTCTTTTTTCGCAATCTCATAAGCTGTATCTACATTAATAACCCCTTCAAAGGGAGTCCCTTCTAAGGCCATACCAATAGTGCGCATACAATTAGTACCATCAGCTGCATAAAAGGCAATCTTGCCTTGGAGAGCACGCATTTTATCTACTGCTATCTTGCCGCTAGTAGTGCTTTTAGCAATAGCTGCAGTATTCTTATCTATGGAGCCTATCTTCTTATCTGTGCCACCAGCACCCGTAGAAACCTCCGGTGCTTTACCATGCCAGCCTTTCCACTTGGTATCCGTCATTATATCTGGCACATCAAAGATAGTTTTACCGCTACCCTTGAGCTTGGCTATAATATCATCTACAGACATGTCCATGCCGCTACTAGCTGCTTTTTGCTTTTCATTAGCTGTAACAATATTTTCCGATGTTACTTGCAGCTTCTTACTTACGGCAGCAGACCATCTATCTGCAGCTGCATCCATCCCAAAAAGGTCAAAGACCGGTCTTAAATAATTAATAGCCTTTTGTACAAAGCCATATAAGGTATTTAAAACACTGTTACAAGCCTTGGTGCAGGAGCTAACAATATAGCTCCATACATTACTAAACAAATCTCCTAAAGGCTCCCAAGCCTTATATACTACAAAAGCTACGGCAGCTATGGCAGCTGCGCCAGCAATAAAGGGCAAGGCTGCTACAACTGCTGAACCTAAAGAAGCTGCCATTGCAAGAATAGCCGGAACTGCAGCACCTAACATGGCAGCCGCAATAGCTAAAATTGTCCCTTCAAGCCAAGGAGGTACGAAATTCTCCAAAGTTTCTCTTACCCCATAGGTTTTAATAGCTACAGCAAACTTACGCACGGCTTCGGTGGCTTTGGCCATAATATCTGTAATGCCAAAACTATCCATCAGCTCAGAACCAATGGCTTTCATCGCGTAGGTAATATTGTATTCCATAGTTCCTAACATACCGGCTAGAGACTTTTCGATATTATCCATACCGCCACTAAAATCTTTTTGCATGCCTTGCATCATAGCACTAATGGCAGTACCACTATCTACGCTTTTATTCTTTACCATTTCCATAGCCGTGGCCACATCGGTATTAAGATAGGCAGCTAAATAACCATAGGCATCCACTTGATTATTGATGAGCATTTTCATGTCTTTGGAAGAAGCAGCGCCCGTCATACTCATGCGACTAATGGCATCACTCATGGCATCTATACCAGCTTGACCACTACCATTCATGGCAGCAGTATTGCCTAAATTATTTAAAATAGGTATCAAGTCTTCTGCAGCAACACCTGTGGATAGTAACTTTTTAGATGTTTCTTCCATATCTTTAAATTCAAAAGGTACATTAGTTGCCCAATCAGATAATTCCTGAATAGTCTTTTTGGCTTTGCTTGCGCTACCTATAAGACCAGTAAAGATGCGCTCTGTCTCTTTTTCTCTATCTGCCATTTTAATACAAGCCGCACCAAAAGCACCTAGAGCAGCAGTGGCAGCTCCGATGCCTAAAGCAAAGTTCTTAGATAACTTCATGGTATTTTTGCCTAATACCTTATCCAGGTTCTTTTCTACATTTGCCAAATTTTTGCTCAGGTTCTCTATATTCGCCCGAACAAAGATAGTCATAGTCTTAGCGTCCACTGCTCTCACCTCCTAGCTTCTGTTTAAGTAGCGCCAAATCTTCTGCTGCTGTTTCTTTCGTAATAGGCTCCGTTTCTTTTTTATAGGGATCGAAACCTAATAAATCTTTTACTTCTACGCCCTTTTTTAGATTCATACCACAGGCGTTAATCACAATAGTTACTAGCTCAGCCCTGCGGATATACTCTTGTCTTTTGCTTTCCCTTTGGAGCTTTAGCATCTGCATAAATTCACTAAGAGTAAGTCTTCTAAATTCCAAGGGTTTAAGACCTAATTCCACTAGAGCATATCCTTCCATAAGGCTTGCGTATTCACTGCAAGACTGAGCTAGTTTAAACCCTCTTCCTCTTCGCTCACTTCTTCCTCAGCATTTGCTTTAAAAATACCAGCCTCCATGAGAGCCGCCATGACCTTATCGCTAATATCACCCAAGGAACCGTTAGCATCTAAATATTCCTGCATTAAGATGCCCGTTCTGTCCAAGGTCAGTCCCTTTTCTCTATGTCTTAAACCACCCCATAGTAATGCACGGATAAGACTAAAGCCAAAATAGGCAGGATTCGAAAGCATGGTGATTAGGCTTTTACCACCAAAGAGTTCTTCAATACGAGTAACGGAATTAATGTCATAGCGGAGTGGTCTTTCTTTACCGCCAAGCTTAATATAAATCATTAGGCGTTATCCTCCTCTCCTGCAATTTCTGCTTCTGTTCTTACCGGCTTACCAATACCGGACAAGGTCAAGGTATAGGTCGCTACATCGTTATGAGGACTGGATTCAGAAAGGTCAGTAATGGTTGCCTTACCTGTCCAAAAAGAGCCATCCTTGCGCGTATACTTAATATCCACAGGAGTTCTGTTCATATAGCATTCATCAAGTTTAGCGTAAGCCTCGTCACCCTCAAGCACTAATGCATCTGCATCAATACCCCAACTGCGAAGACCTGGAATAGTATCCTTCCAACCTTCACTGGTTTTAGAGCTGGCATCTATTTCATCCGCTTGACGTTTAAAGGTCGCACTGCGCTGACCGCCCAAAATCTTATACGCCGGTAATGCACTAGTACCTGTATTCACACTAATTAAAAAATCTACGCCATCTACTGGTGTTCCACTCATGTTTATTCCCCCTTAAAAATTTTTAAATTTAAATCTAGCTGTGCTTCTCGATATTCTTCCATACGCTCCACACTGACTGTTTCTAGGCTTTGCGTGATGACTTTGTAGCCGTCTTGAAATGTTAACTTTTCTACTAATACTTCATGTACCTTGGCCACAATTTCATTTATTTCTTTATCGCCCTTGTAGTCCGAATAAACAAGTACTCCCGTGGTAACCTCATAACCTTTAGTGGTTTTGGAGTTCCAGGGAGTAACTGTTGTTTCAGCAAGTACTATATATGGTCGCTTGGCATTAACCGTAACACTATCTGCAACGGTAATACCTTTAATGCTTTTTAGCCTATCATAGATAGACTTATTAATAAGCTGTAGGTTCACTTACTCACCACCTTAGCAATGGCAGCCATAATACGCTCCTGTATTTTAGGCAATAGTTCTTCTCTAGTTTGCTTCATAAAGCCTACTGCAGGAGTGCCACGCTTAGTGCCATACTCTTGAAAGCGAGCTACATAATAGTAAGGCTTGACCAAATAGCCGTCTTTCGTTTTACAGCGTTTGGCCTTAATACTTTTTCGAAGTTTGCCAGTACGCTTAGGAGCTAGTTGCCTAGCACGCTTACGTATTTCGTTAGCACCAGCTCTAGTTTCCTTTTGCACTACATCCGAGCTTTCTACCTTCATCCTATCTAGCATGGAAAGTGTCTTTTCTAAACCATCTACTTTAATAGAACTACTCACGATTTACCTCCGGCACTACTTGTCTTACTAAAAGTTTTAGATATCTGTGCTTTTCTAGAACATCCACGCTAGGTGCGAGCTGAATAAATTCTTTGTCAATTGAATAGGCTCTGTCCGTAAAAAGCACGTCCCTTCTAAATCTAATGGTAATTTCGTAGTCTGCAATGGAGATAACTTCTTCCGCTTCTAAACTTTTAGATACGGTCTTATTGACCACTTTGGCCCAGACCGTAGCATAAGGCTCATAATGCTCCTCATAGCCCCCGGCCTCATCTTCTACCTTCACTAAATGCTTTAAGGTAATCCTGCTATTAAGCTGTCCTGGATTCATACTACCACCCCACATTTCTGTAAGGTCTGAGTAGTGTCATTACCACCTTAGGCACATCCGCACCACTGCGCTCCTCATAAAAGTGCTCGGTGACTATTAAAATTGCCTGCTTAATAGGTGGCTCAAGCTTGTCTTCGGATACATCCCATTTCAAAACATCACTTACATATTTTTGAGCCATAAGAATAAGGGAGGAGATGAGTTTATCCTCCCCATCTCCATCCACTCGTAAATATTCCTTGGCTTCTGCTACTGTAACTAATAGCTCTGCCATATCTTGCCTCCTATGCGCCTAGCTTTAAGATTTGCACTGCTTCAGGAAGGATTAATTTACCATCCACACGTTCCTTAGCTACATAGCCAATCATACCGTTACCAGCAAAAAGCTCACGAAGTACACTCATAGAACGAGTACCACGATCACCGATGTTGTAGTAGCTGTAGTCACCAAAGGCAATAGCGTCCTTAGGTGCATAAGCAGAGGTGTGAATAGCATAGCCTAAAATTCTATCAGGCTCACCTGCTTGGTAAGAAGGCTGCCAAATATAAGCACCATTAGTATCCTTTAATTTGCGCAGGGCAATCAAGGTTTGGTCGTTCATAATGAAGGATGCGTCCTTACGATATGGTCTCTTTAGAGCATAGATAAGACTAATCATATCGTCAGACTTAATGCCGCTAGTCAAAGTATCTGCTAAAGTGCCACCGCCAGTTTCTGCGAATAAACCTAAAGGCTTACCAGTACCATCGCCATTTAAGAAGGCATCTTCTTCAGCATTGGCTAAGGCTTTACCAAACTCAGTGATGATGTAGCTTTCTAACTGGAAAGCATTATCATAGAGCAATTCTTCCGTCACCTTAATAGCTACATGTAGCTTATGTGCATCCAGTAAGGTTTGGCTAAAGGTAGCCTCACCAAAGGTAAGTGCTTCGCCTTCATCAATCCATGCAGCCGCAGGTTTGGTAGCTGCGATGTTAATCTTGTGATCACCAGAAGTAGTGATTTTGTGACCAAGGTTACGCATAATGTTCTCTTCGTTTAAGATGTCAATTAAACGAGAGTCATATTCTTCCGGCACCAAATAGCCACCATCTGTATCCACTCCTTCTTGCAAGACATCACGGACTTGCTTAAATTGACTGCGCAGTGCTACTAGCATTGCTTCTCTGTAGGCATCACTTGCTCTGCCTTTCTTTTCTGCCATAGTGCCGGTTTGGGGTTTAGCAGTTAAAGGAGTGGAAATAGCCAAGTTTAGCTCTTTGTCCAAGGCTTCCTGCTTTTCCATACGTTTGATTTCTTTACCCAAAGCATCCATATCTTCCATCATACGGTTATAGGCTGCATCATCTTCAGCGTTTAAGGTGCCTTTTTCGTTACGATGAGTTTCCAAGTACGCCTTAGCGCCTTCCCATAATTTAGTTCTCTTTTCACGCAATTCATTTACATTCATGTCAAAACCCTCCTAGGTTATATATGATTTTTAATACGATTTAGTTCTTCCAAATACTTATCTACCGAAGTTCCTACTGGTTCTTCCGGTTTAGGCGGTAAGGCAATTTTGCACATTTTAACAATTTTCTCTTTAAAGCAATTGGTTACATAAGCCTTAGAATAAATTTCCGCTACTACCGGTTGCTCCATATTATTTTCAGTACCCTTACGCTCTAAAATACCATCCGCAAAGCCAAGCTCTACAGCCTTATTAGCATTCATCCAACTTTCTTCATCCATGAGATGGGCCAGCTGCGTTCTGCCAAGGTTACTCTTACGCTCATAGGCATTAATAATGCTCTCCTTGACTTCATTAAGCATAGATATTACCTTTTTAAATTCAGACTTATCTCCGCCTGCAAAGGTAGAAGGATTATGTATCATAAGCATAGATACAGGGCTCATGAGCACCTTCGTTCCTGCCATAGCGATGACGGAGGCTGCACTTGCTGCTAAGCCGTCTATTTTTACAGTAACATTACCTTTGTATTCCATAAGCATATTGTAGATTTGGGCAGCTGCGATGCAATCGCCACCTGGACTATTAATCCAAACCGTAATATCTCCAGTGCCTTCCAAAAGCTCATCCTTAAAAAGCCGTGGCGTTACATCATCATCAAACCAACTTTCCGCAGCAATAGTACCATTAAGGAATAAAATGCGCTCCTCGACTTCCTCGTTTGTTGCTTTGTTTACTGTTTTCTTGCTCTGCCATTTCCAAAACTTCTTCATTATCGTTTTCCTCCTTCCTCGCAAAGATACCGGCATCTGCTAGTTTCGTCATACTCCCATTAATGAGATATAAGTCTCCACCTAGTTCGGCCGGTATTTTGTCCAAATTCTCTAATTCACGAATATCATTAGAACTCATCCACCCATTTTGTCTTGCGGTAGCATAGCCGTTCATGCGACTTTGGTAATCACCTCGAAGTAAGCCATCTACATTAAACTTCACAAAGTAGGTTTTCTTTTCTTCGCTAGAAAAAAGCATTCGATTAATAGTTTGTTCCCAGCGCACCACCCACGGGTCCAAGGTGTATTTCACGAATTCCATACTTTGCTGCTCTATATTAGAAAAGCTCGACTTCTCAAGGTCACCTACCATATGGGGAGGGACTCTGAAAATGCGAGCTATTTCGTTAATCTGAAATTTTCTTGTTTCTAAAAACTGTGCTTGTTCAGGAGAAATACCAATAGGTGTATATTTCATACCTTCTTCCAGCACTGCTACCTTATGAGAATTGCCACTCCCTTGGTAGACGCTATTCCAACTTTGGCGCACCCTTTCCGGGTCTTTGACGATGCCAGGATGTTCTAGAACACCACCAGGAGCTGCGCCATTAGCAAAGAACTTAGCACCATATTCCTCACAAGCAATAGCCATACCTACTGCGTTTTTCGCCATAGCAATAGGCGAATAACCGATGATACCATCAAAACCAAGACCGGGAATGTGCAAAACCTCGTGAGGACTAAGCACTACTTCTCCTAGTTTACTAAGCTTGGTATCATCTTGTGTGCGAGAATAAGTGTAGTAAATATTGCCCTTGCTATCTCTATCTACTTTCATTTTGTTGGGCATAAGAGGATATAGGCCAATGACCTCACCCCTGCCATTACGAATAATCTGCGCATAGGCATTACCCCAGAGCAGCAAATGGCTCATTAAGGTTTCCCTAAAAGCAAAAGCGGTCATCTCTGTATTAGGCTCATCATGGAGGAGCCTGTACAAAGGATGGTCTATGGCCTTTTCTTTACCACCGTTATCGTTGTACCGATAAACATGTAAGGGTAGACCTGCCACTGCTTCAGATAATATTCTGACGCAAGAATATACAGCTGTCATTTGAAGTGAGCTACGTTCATTAACATTCTTACCACTAGAAGTAGCTCCCCAAAAGAACCTCAAATTGTCTCCATTAATGCTATTTTGAGGTTCTGCCCTCGTCCTAAATAATCTGTGTAAAATCTCTAAAATCTTAATCGCCTCCTAATTTTACGCATAAGAAAAGCACTCATGCGTATTTGCACAAGTGCTTAGTAAAATATTACTTAAATTAATTAATTCCAATACAGACTTAAGGTTGCACTCTGATAATTTGATCTTATCCAAATGTATTCATTATTACCAATTTTAGAAGCAAATTGTCCGGGAGTTCTAGACATTCCGTATGCTCTAGCAAACTCACTTGGAGAGCTTTTTGCTGTTAAACCAGTTCTATCAAATGCTCGATCCCCATAAGAATATATCGTAATTTGAGTAACTATATTATTCCTTATATCTAATTCCATACCTAAATTTGCATAGCCTAAATCACACATGCCATGGCCATTATCTTTAGTAATTGTAGGTTGTCCATAAAGTGCTTTTACCTGTTCAATTGGCATGCCAAGATATATTCCGCCAACAGATTCAAAATACCTTTCTGCTGGAGTTCTTCTATATGACGCCCCATTAATATCCATATATTGGTGGTATTCAGCTGGTCCATTACGCAAATTAGTGAAACTCAACTTCCACGTTTCACTAATACCACCTACAATTACATCTAACTTACATCCAAAATCACTACTACCCCCAGCAAGGTCATACAAATTAGTAATTTTATTACCATTTACATATCCATTACTGAAAACATAGGCCTCCTTACCATTGGTGTCATACCAGGTTCCCTGCATTCTATTTAGTTCGTGCATTATATAATACATTTCTCCTGGATATGCAAAAGACTGATTTGTTATTGATACTCCTCCCAATACAATTACTGAAATTAAAAGTACAATTCTCATAAACATCTTTTTCATCAAATCACCCCATCTGCATAATCTTTTAACTAAATTATACCGCTAGGATGCTTTTCCTACAATACCAATAACCCTCTTTGGTCATAGATGGAATTTATGGCACCATCATTTCTTAGTGACCTATCCAGCGCCATGATGGTAGCAATCGCACCATCTATCTTCTCCGTAGACTTTTCTTTATCAGCTTTAATGTTACCGGCTGGGTCTGAACGAATGAAAATATTATCCATCATCCACCGAAGAACTGGATGTCCACCGTGTGCTATTTTCTGCTCCAAGGTAAGCTTCATAAGCTCTTTAGTAGGTGGGCTCATATCTTTAAACCCTTGTCCAAAGGGAATAACAGTGAAACCCATACCCTCTAGGTTCTGTACCATCTGTACAGCACCCCATCTATCAAAGGCTATTTCACGGATATTGTACTTTTCACCCAGCTCCTCTATGAACTTTTCAATATAGCCGTAATGCACTACGTTGCCTTCGGTAGTTTCTATCTTGCCTAGTCTTTGCCAAGTATCATAGGGCACATGGTCACGCCTTACCCTTAAATCTAGCGTTTCCTCTGGCACCCAAAAATAAGGCAAAACAATATATTTATCTGTTTCATCTCCCGGAGGGAAGACTAAAACGAAAGCCGTGATATCCGTAGTCGAAGATAAATCTAGACCTCCATAGCAAGCTCTACCACATAGACTCTCTTCGTTTACCGGAAAAGCACAAGCGTCCCATTTATCCATAGGCATCCAGCGGATAGCTTGTTTTACCCATTGATTAAGGCGAAGCTGTCTAAAGGAGTTTTCTTCAGCAGGATTTTGCTGAGCAGACTCACATGCTGCTTTAACCTTGTCTATGCCCACCGTAATATCAAGGGATGGATTGGCCTTCTTCCACACTTTGGGATCAGTCCAATCATCCGTTTCTTCAGCACCATAAATTACCGGATAGAAGGTTTCATCATGCTTGCGTCCTTCTAAAATATCCTTAGCCTTTTGGTGCGTTTCATAGCAAATAGAATTAGTATCCGTTCCTGCTGTCGTAATTAAGAAATACAAAGGCTGCATTCTTGCATCACCAGAACCTTTGGTCATAACATCAAAGAGTTTTCGGTTAGGCTGTGTATGTAGTTCATCAAAGACAACCCCATGAATATTAAAGCCATGCTTGGAATATGCTTCAGCAGACAATACTTGGTAAAAGCTATTAGTCGGAGCAAAGATGATTCTTTTTTGGGAGGCTAGTATTTTCACGCGTTTATTTAAAGCCGGACACATACGCACCATATCAGCAGCTACATCAAAAACGATAGTAGCTTGTTGCCTATCAGCAGCGCAGCCATAAACCTCGGCTCTTTCTTCTTTATCACCGCAACAAAGGAGCAAAGCTACCGCAGCAGCAAGTTCTGATTTTCCCATTTTCTTAGGTATCTCAATATAGGCTGTATTAAATTGCCTGTAACCATTGGGCTTTAAGGTACCAAATACATCGCGGATAATCTGTTCCTGCCAGTCTATTAATTCAAAAGGCTTACCGGCCCAGGTTCCTTTGGTGTGACAAAGACATTCTATAAAGCCTACAGCAAAATCAGCTACAGCTTTATCATAGGTAGAAGTCTTAGCCTTAAATTTAGTTGGCTTATAACTTTTTAGTTTTCGCAAGTGCTCACCTCCCCCTTTTCAGACATTAAAAAAGCCACCCTCTAGGTGACTACGAGATACAGAGCCTTATGGCCCTGTGTCTTTGTTTAGTTGTTAAGCAATCTTTATCTTAAGAGCCGGCAGCTTTTTAAACTCGCCAGTGATGTAATCTTTAAATCTATCGTTGACTTCGGTCAGGCCTTCTAGCTTACAGTCTAGCTTTTCAAATAAGGCTAAGGTAGGAATGAGTCCTGAGAAGTTGCTGCTAATGGTGATTTCGTTGATAGCGAACGCATGGCAAAACTTGATTATATCTTCTACATCATGGTCCCAAATAACTTCATTAAAGTTCAAAGTTTCATTATCAGCTTCTTGACTATAAATGTATGCCCAAAATGCGGTGTGGTTTATATCTCCTAAAGTTCTACCTTCAAGTCTTCCAGCGTGTAAATCGTCTAGCAATTGTAGCTTCTTCATGGTGCGTCCTCCTTAATTATGTTCCTTGACTAAAATGGCTAAGGCAAGTTCTGCTTCTTCTGAGGTTGGCTCAACATCCCAGCCTCTATCGTAGGAGGCTACTTCTTTGCCGCCTTCTCTTATCAGCAGCTTAGAAATCCTACCGCCTTCAATGCCGTACTCGCTACCGCTTGGGTACACTTTAACCTCATAATGGTAAACCTTGCCTCTTACTAAAATTGCTCCTTCTTTCCACATGGTGCCTTCCTCCTTTGCTTTTGTTATACACATATTCGCTCTTATTGAACTATATAGCAAGCGAATACTGTTAGAGATACTGTATACTTTACAGTTCTCCTGTGAGGATGAAATGCACATATTCTGCCTTGTGCTCCTCAATAAAAAGCACCAATTCATAGTAGCCCATGGAATTCGCAATGACCTGCACCATATTTACCGCGAACATATTAGTTTCGCCTGAGTCGCGGATATCTAATATCTGAGAACGTATTTTAGTTTTATTCATTATCTCGCACCACCCTACATAAATCTTCGCCTAGAACCACGCTGAGGGTTGAACCATTATCCCAATCAACCATTACGGAGCCTAAGTCATCCACGCCTGTTACCGTGCCTTTAGTGCCCACAGGAGGCGCTTGGCAGTCCTCCATACGTATTAGCTCAACCCTCATGCCCTCTTGGTAGCGTTTTTTCAAGCTTTCTATTCTTGCTCTAGATGGGAAGTTCATTATTTTGTACCTCCCTTGAAAGCTGCATTACCGGAAAGGTTACTCAGTAAAGTTTTTCTGATTTCCTTATATTCCTTGCCAATAAAGCCGAGTCTTAAAAGAAAACATCTGAAAGCGTACTTTTCGTTGTGTACTTCCTTCTTCTGAGCAGTAATGCGCTTTTGGTCTTTGCTCATTTTGCAAAGGGCCACCACAAGCTCTGCTGCAGCTTGGCAAGTTTCGTATTCCGGCTCAATTCTAAACCAAGGGAAGGAAACCTTCTCTTCGTCAATCTTGATGGGTAGTTCGTCAATCCCCAGAGCCTTTTTAATAAGGTCACCCTTTACCTCTAGAAGCCTCGTTAGCTTACCGCAGTCTACATGCTCCAAGGGAATGCTAATAGTATAGTCTATCTTTTCAGCATCTTCTGTAGGTTCTTCCACCGCATTTAACTTTGCTGCCAAAGCTTCTAGCTTTTCATCATGCAGGGTAAAGCCGCGCTCTGCCAAACCGTCCAGCAAGTTTTCAATCTCCTCGCTGTCTGCCCTATCGTCAAATTCTAAATTGCCCTCTTTGGTGATGGTGAAGTAATCCACAAGGTATGCCATGCTTGGTGTTCCTTGGTAGATGGCCTTTACTCCAGTCAATTCGCTGATTGCTTTTACTAAAGCCTTTCTCTCTTCGCCTTTTAAGTTAAAATTGATTTTCATTTTTGTGCCTCCCTTTCTTTTGGTATGTACATATTCGCTCTAAAGGCACATAATAGCAAGCTAATTAGGCGAGAGATACTGTATACTTCACAGCTAGGCTAGGAGCTAGTACCTGGCACTTCTTCATATTGCAAAGTCACACCATCGCGCTCTAGTTTTACATCATTACTTGAACCGACCTGCTCAATATAGCGTTTTACAATTACATCGCAATATTTCTCGTCTAGCTCCGTAGTAAAGCAAATTCTGTTTGTTTGCTCGCAGGCAATGAGTGTAGAACCGCTGCCGCCAAAGGGATCGAGTACGATGCAATTACTCATACTGGAATTTTTAATGGGATATGCCAAAAGTGGCACTGGCTTCATAGTAGGATGATCACCATTTTTCTTAGGCTTATCAAACTCCCAGATAGTAGATTCTTTTCTACCGGTGTACCATTCATGCTTGCCTTTACGCTTCCAACCAAAGAGCACTGGTTCATGCTGCCATTGGTAAGGAGAGCGTCCAAGCACCAAGCTTTGCTTCTTCCAAATGCAAGTGCCGGACAAATAAAAACCCGCATCCGCAAATGCCCTGCGGAAATTAAGTCCTTCTGTATCAGCATGGAAAACATAAATACTAGCATCTTGGGCCATGACCTTTTCTGTATTAGTAAAGGCATCTAACAAGAATTGATAGAAAGCACTGTTTTCCATATTATCATTTTTAATCTTGCCGGCGCTACCTTCGTAATTTACATTATAAGGTGGGTCCGTTACTACTAAATTTGCCTCTTTACCATTCATGAGCAATTCATAGGTAGCAGCTTTAGTACTATCTCCACAGACTAAGCGATGCTTTCCTAAGTGCCACAAGTCACCTGCTTTACTAAAACAGGGCTTCTTGAGTTCTTCATCCACATCGAAATCATCGTCTTTAGTTTCTAGCCTATCATCAAAAAGAGCAGCTAGCTCTTTAGCATCAAAACCAATAATATCAATATCGAAAGCGGCTTTTAAATCTTCTAATTCTACAGCGAGCATTTCATTATCCCACCCTGCATTTAAGGAGAGTTTATTATCAGCTAGGATATATGCTCTCCGTTGCGTTTCCGTTAAGTATTCTTCCTTAATGCAAGGTATCTTCTCTAACCCTAATCTTTGTGCTGCGTAAAATCTACCATGACCACAAAGAATGGTATTGTCCTTAGAAACAATTATGGGAGATAAGAAGCCAAACTCCTTAATAGAGGCTGCTATTTGAGCAATTTGTTCATCCGAGTGGGTTCTGGCATTTCTTGCGTAAGGAATTAACTCTTTTATATCGGCTAAATAATACTGCGTGCTTTTATCCATTTCATCACCTATTCTCTCTAGCCCTAAGTAGACGCTCCATCAAATCCGTCTGAGGAGTAGGTGCGTCATAATCAGTGCTACAATTTTCTTTTACTATTTGAAAAATTTCATTCCATAGCCGCATGGCTTGATTCATATAATTAATACCAATGTTTATAAAAGGAGACGGAATGGGTGCTTTCGTAGTCGGATGAACAGAAAGCATGCCTAGCTTATTCGTCATCTCCTCGCATTGAATCCATCTAGCACTTGCCATAGCGTACCGTTCTAAAAGCTGCGTAGATACTTTAGCACTACAGCCTACGCTCTTAAGCCACTGCCACGTTTCTTCGTAGATACTTGCTGCTTGTAAAACGCTACCATCTCTTTGCTGTGCAGATAAAAGCTCGTTAGGCTTAGGCATTTCCACACCTTTGATTTCAGGTATATCTAATATCTCTAATCTGCGTCCTCCTGGATTACCATTCTCAGCTTTTTCGAGTACAGCCTTCTTCTTACGCCCGGCTCCTGGCCTTGCTCCGCCACGTCCACCGATATTATTTGACTTCGTGGGCATTTGATTTCCTCCTATTACCCTTTTGATTTCGCTATTTTTGTGCGTGATAGGGGCGGTCGCTGGCTCTATGACTACGTTCTAGAGATTTGACCTCCCCCGCCCCTTGCTATGACTGCTTTTGCGATACGTGCCTGTCTGCAAGTGTGATAATATCAGTACCTACAAGCTTCGCCGATATTGCCTTGTTATTCTAGAGTGACAGCTCTTGCAAAGAGCCATGAGGTTTTCTTCGCTACTATCTCCACCCGCACTTAAAGGTTTAATGTGATGAACCTCTTCAGCTAAGACCATTCTGCCATTAGCTTTGCACAGCTCACAAAAAGGTTCCTTCGCAATATATCTATCTCGTATCCGTTTCCAAGCTCTGCCGTAGCGGCGCTTGCTTTCAGGATTACGTCTGTACTTGTTGTAGTGAGAGTACACTTCCTTTTGATGTTTCTCACAATAGCTACTCTCGGTTAGCTCTGGGCAGCCAGGATACCCACAAGGTTTCTTAGGTCGTCTGGGCATTGTGCATCGTCCTCTCTAAAAGCTTTGCCTTCCGTCTAAGTTTCATGGCATGAGCTTTCTCTTGCTTTAATCTATGTTTAGTCTTTAAATCCATATCTACTTCCTCCTGAATTTAGGCATAGAAAAAGCCCTAGAGGTTCGTGCCCTCTAAGGCTTGGTACTACTTTATATTCTCTTACTGATTACAGTATATCACACTTGAAACGGACAAATCGGACAACTTTTCGATTTGCTTGTAAATTCTTTACTCTCTTACTGATTACAGTATATCACACTCGAAGCGGACAAATCGGACAACTTTTATTTTCTCTTTAAATATCTATCGTGAGCCTTACGCACGCTGTCCTCGGTGTTACCACCAATACTTGCTGCTATCTGATTCCAGGGCAAGCCATTTATATACCGCAAGGAAAGTATCATCCGCATTTGACTATCCTCCACGGAATTAATAAAACGGTTTAGCCTATTGAGCTCGTAAAAGCAGCGCTTGATGTTTAAATCAATAAGACCTCTAAGATCAGCAATCTCAGCCACATACCTAGATAGCTTGTCCACCATATTAGAGCTATGAGGCATACCGGTAATACGAGAGGTGCAACTTGTGGCCATACATTCTAATTCCTGTAATCGCCTTTGTTGTTCTTCTATTTCCCTATTCAGCCAATATAGCTGGCTCAGTTCTTTTTTAGTCATTGTGCCTCCTTTAGGAGTCTATCGATGTACCATTTGGCTTTCTTTAAATCTTCAGTTCCGTTCTTGTGCTTCCAGCGCCATAGATACTTAATGGCGTTAGCTGTACAAACTGCCTCGATACCAACAAGTCCTGTGGTAGCAGCTTCTAAGGCCTCAATACATTCTACCTTGCCATTTGTATAGTGACTGGGATGATTCACTTTATCTTCCATACTCCTACCTCCTAAGATTAGCTTTAACAGCATTTATAAGCTCGTCCTGCGATTTATTCTTCTTACCCAAGGCAAGTATCACGTTCTCATCAATCGTGTCTTTACAGACGATATGGTGGATTATAACGGTATCCTTTTGTCCCTGTCTCCAGAGTCTGGCATTGGTTTGTTGGTATAATTCCAAACTCCAAGTTAAGCCAAACCAAATAAGTGTGGAGCCACCAGCTTGCAGATTTAAACCGTGACCAGCAGAGGCAGGATGAATAACTGCAACTGGTATTTCGCCTGCATTCCAATCGGAGATATCCTTGCTCTCTTTAATCTCACGAACTTTAAAACGTTTCTTAATTCGCTCTAGGTCATGCTTAAACCAATAGGCTATGAGTACCGGCTTGCCATTTGCTCCTTCGATTAAGTCTTCTAGGGCATCAAGCTTCCGGTCATGAATGCTGATGACCTTCTTATCCTCACCATAAATAGCACCATTGGCCATTTGCAAAAGCTTATTACTAAGAACTGCAGCATTCACAGCATCTATTTCTTCGCTACCCACAGCAAGGACCATATCCTTTTTGAGTTTGTCGTAAAGCTCATGTTCCTTTTCAGATAGGCTAACCTCCACAGTATTCATGAGGCACTTAGGCATATCAAGGAAGTCTACTGACTTCATGGAGATGGTGATGTCTGAAATCAGCTTGTAGATACATTCTTCAGCACCAGGCAGTGCTTTGTAGGAAAAGACGATTTGCTGATTACGTTTATCCGGTGTAAAGAAATCCTGCCTAAAACCGGAGATAAAGCGTCCTAACCTTTTACCTAAATCTAGAATTCTAAACTCCGCCCACAAATCCATCAGGCCATTACTAGAGGGTGTACCAGTAAGACCTACAATGCGTTTAATCTTTGGTCTTACTTTTAAGAGGCTCTTAAACCTTTTAGCACTGTAGGATTTAAAGCTGGATATCTCATCAATAACAACCATGTCAAAATCCCAAGGGTAGTTTTTAACAAGCCACTCTACATTCTCACGATTGATAACATAGATTTCTGCTTCTGTAGCTAAGGCTGCTTTTCTTTGGTGCTCAGTACCAACTACTACCGACATTCGCAAATCCCCTAAGTGATCCCACTTATCTATTTCTAATGGCCAAGTATCTCTTGCCACTCGTAAAGGAGCTATTATTAACACCTTGGATACTTCAAATCGCTCTAGCATAAGTTCTCGAATGGCAGTCAAAGCTATAACCGTTTTCCCAAGGCCCATGTCTAATAGCAGAGCTGCTACTTCGTGATTCAAAATATGCTCAATGGCAAATTGCTGATATTTATGTGGTTTGAATTGCATATAGCACCTCTCCAATCTGCTCGGCCTCATCAAGGATAAATACCTTAAACCCTAAACGCCTTAACTTCTCATGCCTTACTACCTGCAAGGCTCTTGGCTTTTTACCGGGAGCCTTTACTTCTACAAAGCCAACCTTCCCATCAGGTAATAAAACTATTCTGTCCGGCATACCGGATAAGCCTGGACTCACAAACTTAGGATTAATACCTCCCATAGCTTTTACTGCTTTAACGAGCTTTTGCTCAATTAACTTTTCTCTCATAAAATCAACCTCGTTTTTAAGTTGTGTCACCCATGGCATATATATCTCTATATATTTATATATGATATTTTTTAACCCTATATAAAAAGTTATATATATGACTGTCATGGGTGTCACTCTTATATTATTCAAACTCCGACTTTAGACATAAGCCCTTAATAAATCGACCTTTATTAGTCCTAATTTTTGCATAACCATTACTTTCCAGTGCTTTATAGAAATCTGCTGAACCACGAACATATTCACCATTTTGCAAGCAAAAACTCCTGTATTCGTTATATAGCTCGCCAGATTTTTCCATTTTATCTGGAGCAATTTCGCAGCAGTCTTCCAGAAAATGTCCAAACCAATTATTGCTTTCCCTGTATTGACCAATAGCTACTCGCACCTTTTCAGGCTTTGTAATTTTCATATCGTGTTCAGCAACGAGCCTAGCACCCTCTATAATCCAACTAAGAATAGCTCCTGCCGCATTTTCAAATAGGTAATCCGCAAAATTCTTAACATCGGCGCTACCTTCAATTTTTGCACCAAAAGGAATAACTACTAACCTGCGCCAAGTTCCAGCATCAATTGCTCCAACCTTAGGCAAGTGATTAGTATAAAGTACTAAAGTATGAGTAGGCACATAGCTAAATGGGTCCTTATACTTTTTCTCAGCATAAATTTCATCTGTAGAACATAACTGCTTGACATTGGAAGTATTAAGACGCATTCCTTCTTCCAGCTCAGCTGCAATTAAAAGTCTTTTCCCCTTAGCTTCTGCAAGCTCCGGTTTCACATTACGCTTACAACCTACCGTCAAAACATCTGCAGAGATATTCCCACTATAGGAACCTAATACCCTAGATATAACATTCCAGAAGGTAGACTTGCCATTACGACCTTCACCATAAGAAATAATGAGCGATTCTTCATACACCTTACCTATCGCAGCAAGGCCGGTAACCTCTTGAACATATTGAATAAGACTAGTATCTTTCTCGAAAATAGTATTTAAGGCCTCCTGCCAAAGGTCCCTTCCATCTTCACTAGGGTCCACTGCTGTTTGCTTGGTGATAAGATGCATAGGATTATGCTCCCTAGCGCCATTTAGACCTATCTGTAAATCAAAGGTAAAAGTTGGAGTATTAAGCAAATACTCATCCGTGTCTAAAATACGCTGTTCAATTTCTAGCATTGGCCTTACTTCTTTTAATGCTGAGGTAATATACTTACTATCCCTGCGCTTAATAGCGTAGTTCCTATATACCACTGCTTCCTGATACTTTTTAAAGGAATTAAGCTGCTTTTCATTCATTGATTGTGGTGCTTTTTTAGGACCTACTGCCGCCAGCACTTCCCATGCACCGTTTCCCATCATCTCCTGCATAACTTTTTTCATTTCTACTTCTGCTTCTTCTAATTGCCGATAAGTAAGCTCTTGAGCCACAGCCTGAGACTTTGGCCTAGACTCTTCCCAATAACTACTGTTATAAACAAGGTAATCTGTAGCAGGAGAATACCTAAGCATATTTACATATTCTTTGGCCATAATCGTAGCTTGCCCTACATCGGAGTAATCTAGCGGTTTCAACTTGTACTCAGAGTTATATTCCTCAGGCGGTATATAGCCTTCTTGGTTTTCCACTTTCTCCCCAAATTTCACAGCGCTATGCCAAATGGTCTTAAGTTCTTCTTCTGGTAGTGGCGGAGTGCATTTTTCAGCTTCCTTAAGAAAAAGTTCATAGGCCTTTTCCGTATTGCCAAAACGCTTCAATATGCGTCCAGCAAAATGGCTCATAGTACTATTACGCTTGCCTTCTGGTACTTCTTCTAAGCTTTTCTCCCAAGCTGCAAAAGCATCTTCATAGAGAAACTCAGTTACTGTCCTACTGCCCTCCCAGAGCTCAACCTTGGGCTTCGCTGTACCAAAAAGAAAACGAGCACTATCCAAGGCGTTTTCATCAAAGTGTTTAAAATGAGCTGCTATCTGCTTTTTTAGGTCTGTATATTCTTTAACATTTGTGCAGGGCTGAATAGGAAAATAAACGTGAAATTTTGGCCTTGCTACCTTTGTCCCTTTAGCTTTCATATTGTTTCTGCTATAGACCACAGCAAAACTAACATCAGGAAACGCCAGTGATACTTCTAGAGGTGTAACCCAAGCTTTCTCATCCTCTGAATTATCATTATCACAATCCATCGGAATACAGTCTGACTGGATGAAGTTATCTGAGCTTCTATAGCTGTTTCTATACTCTGCAGTTACATGATCATATCGGGTAGCTTCCGCCAGCGAATTTTTGTCCGTGATTATCTTTTTGTGGGGATAGACACAGTTTTGTGTACTGCCCTCAATAGTTGATGTGCATAGAGTAAAACGCATAACTTAAGCCTCCCTTTCCACGATAGGCAATATATCATCAGCTTTAAGCAAGTCGTAAATAAAGAGTCTGCCAGCTTGCGTCCAGTACGTATGGACATAATTATGCATATCTCCATGAGCGTCAGGAGAAATAAAAGTCTTTGTACTTGTATAACCCTTCTCTGCATAGGCTTGATACAACAACCAAATTTTTCCCTGCTTAAACTGCACGCCGCATTCATGTAAATACTTATTCATGTGACTGGCGCTCCACCCGTAATCCTTAGCAATAACAGAAATAGGCACTAAATCCTTGCATTGAAGAACAATATCGTAATAACTTGCTTTAGGCTGTAATTCTAAAATTTGCTGATTTTGTAAAGCAAGACGGTCAGCAAAAGCCATATTTTCTGCTTTAACAAGCTCCAATTGTTTTTTAGCAAATCCTAAAGCTCTCGCCATTACTGCTTCCGGTGAATTCCATTTTTCCTCTACAGCAATGAAATACTGCCTAAATTGTTTACCCATTGTCGACCGCTGTAACATGCATAGCTCCTTTGCCATAGCAATCGTGAGCTGATGTTCAACACCAGGTCTTCCTTCTGTAGTTTTACTCAAAAATGAGTAAAAGTCCGTACCCTCTTCAAAGCCATATTCGCACATCCGCTTAAACCAGTCATTGTAACGAGTTTCAACGCGTAGTGCTCTGTGTAGTTCCCTGCCCTTCACCATAGGCTTTCCACTTTCGTAGCTTACTTTGATTAACTCTTGCATAAAAATACCTCCATTAGTTTTAGTAAGGATTTACATCCTTCACTTACCAATGGAGGTGAGACACCCGTTTTGACGAAACTTTTTGAAAAAAATTAATCTTTTTTATAAAAATCGCACTCATAGCCATCAGCACGTAGTACTAAACCTTCGGCCCAAGACGGAGTTCTACTCATTTGAGCACATACTGCTGCTAGTGACATCCTTCTATCAGCTTCAATAATTACCTCATCATGTACATGGGCCACAATAGCACAATGCTTTAAAGTAAGCATCGCGTAAACTAATAAATCCCTGGCTATGGCTTGAATAATATTTTCCACAAATTTCGGTCCGTAGCTTTCTAGCCTTTCCCACTTTTTGGTCATACCTATGCCTTCATAGGTTACTGCTTCTCCGCCAAATTTATTTTCACCAATTCTAGGTTTTATATAGGCTAGCTTCCGTCCAGAGGGCAGAGTAATAAACAGGAAACCACTCTGGTAGCGAAATTCAAGGTCATAACATTCTCTTGCGGTACGCGTAATTACGCATTCCTTGATGGCCTTATCTACCTCCCACCATAGACTTACTATCTTAGGATTAGCACTACGCCACGAGGTAACCAAAGGTTTTAGTTCTTTTTCTTCTAGTCCCATTTCTAAAGCACCCATAGCTGTAAGAGCACCTACTGAACCACCATAGCCAAGTGCTAGTTCAGCAATTTTGCCCTTTTGCCTAAGTTCGCCATTAATACCGTGCTTTACTACCTGTACCTTAAACATCTTAGAGGCTGAGGCACAATAAATATCTCCACCTTCTTCAAAGGTTTTAAGGCGCCAGGTTTCGCCAGCAAGCCAGGCAAGAACACGAGCTTCAATGGCGCTAAAGTCTGCTACAATAAATTTCCTGTTTTCCTGTGGCACAAAGGCAGTACGAATAAGCTGTGACAGCGTATCTGGTATATCCCCATAAAACAGTTTTAAAAGCTCATAGTCTCCAGCCCTTACTAAGCTTCTTGCTTCAGCTAAATCAACCATATGATTTTGCGGCAAATTTTGTAGTTGAATTAGCCTACCAGAAAAACGACCGGTTCTATTCGCGCCATAGAATTGAAACATGCCTCTTGCCCTACTATCTGCGCATAGTGCACTTTCCATAGCCGTATATTTTTTTACTGAAGATTTAGCCAGTTGTAGTCTCAGCTCCAATACTTCTCTAAGTTCTGCTGGTGCTGTCTTTAATAGCTCTGCTACAGCCTTTTTCCCTAAGCTATCTGCTGCTAGGCCCTTTTCTGACAGCCAGCCTAAAAGCTGCTGCACAGAATTAGGATTATCTAAATGTGTCAGCTCCTGCATTTTAGTTTTCAATTCTGCCTTAACTCTAGTGTCTAAAGCTATAGCTTCCTTAACAAGCTCCTTGTCGATACCAATACCTCTATCATTGATTTGCTGATCAAGATAATATTCTTCCCAAAGCTCCTCTGGAACCGGAAATTTAGAAAGCCTTTTCTGAATGGCTAATTCTGTTTCTACATCACGCTTATTGTAGGCCTTAAAGAGCTCCCACTTATCCAGCGCATGACTTGGCAAATTCCGTAAGCGTCCTCCGTTAACCTTACTAGGAGCACAGGGCACACAAAAGTACTTAATCAAACTCTTGCCCTCTATTAGCTTTTGTTTTTCCAGCCCTAATACACTACCTACTCCCTCCAAAGATAAAGGAAGTCCTAATGTAGCAGCCCAGAGCATAGTGCAATGCCAGCCCTCTGGCTCTAACCATTCCATAAAATATTTAGACAGACATATTCTTTCAAAATTAGCATTAAAAGCCCACTTCAAAACCTTAGGTGATTTAATGGCTTCTTCTATTTCTAGTGGTATACTTTCCCCTCTAGCTAAATCAACGACCTGAACCGGTCCTCCATTTAAGGAATAACTCAAAAGCAATATCTCAAAGTCTGTTTCACCTGCATACCTATATACACCAGTCTTATTTAAATTAGCACTACTGTAGGTTTCTATATCTATACTTAAAGTATCCATAATTCACCTTTCTAGAAAGTAAGGCGGCAAGAGCTTAGACTCCTACCGCCCAATACTTACTTAAAATTCATCTTCACCAAATATTTTCACTTTTATAACCTCGTATTGCTTAAAAACAAAGGTTAATATTTTTGCAGCCACATCTGCTAGTAGCAGAATTGCCACAAGATAAATCAGCGTAAATAACACAAACACATCAACCTGCTTCGCGAATTCATAATAGCTCATAGTTTGTCTCCTCCTATTTCAAAAAGTCATCATCGTCATCAGTAGCAAAATCACTCTCAGCACTGGCCTTACCACCTAAGGGTTCGCCATCACTGATTTTCTGCAAATTATTAAGGCCACAAGCTATACCTCTGTTGCCTGAGCTATTATAAGCGTACAGGGAGATGCTACAACGTCCTCTAACCCCTGAGTACACCTCAGAACGAGTTAAAATCGGATTACAATCAACATCTACGATACCTGGAGCTGTCGTAGCATTGGCATTGATGAAATAGCTATTGGCATAGTTCTTATCATCTGGACGCTCGATATCGCCATCTCTCAAGGGCGTTTTAATTGCTGCAAGGGCAGGAACAGTGCGACCATTGCCTTTTAGTTTCACAGCACCTTCTTTGTAAGCCGCCTCAATGGCAGCCTTAATTTTTTCTACAGTTTTCGTGTCACTCTTAGGAATAATAAGGCTTACGCTATACTTTGGCGTACTGCCATTAATGCTTTTAGGTTCCCAAACATTTACGTAACTCCAGCGAGTATCTTTTCCAGTAATAACCTTCATCGGATTTGCATTTACATTTTTAGTCATAATTTTTCTCTCCTTTAATTTTCATTAAAATCTTCTACCGCTGTATTCATGGCCGGACGCTTATCGCTTTCCGGTACTAAAGTAGGTTTACCCTGCGGTTTAGAAATATACCTACTTAACAATTCTTCAAACTGCTGCTTGCCTAAAAGCTTTTGCATGGCCGTAACACCTAAGAGCTTCTTTTCGTATGGCTCGTAGCCAGCTTCTTCTACTGTTTTTATTACAGCAGCTTCACTACTATATTTACGAATAGCGCGCCCCTCTACCAGTTTCCAGCCCTGCCAACGTTTACCGCTCACGGCCTGTTGCAGCGCATAATCCTTTACATCATTAGCCCAGCTTATAAACTGCTCTACCTTAGACAAAATCACTTCAATTTCTGTGTGTTCTAGAAGTGGTGGCTTTTTAAAATCATATTGAGCTAAAAGTAAATTAGCCTCAGCTCTAGCTCTACATTCATGCTTTACCTTACAGAAGGAGCACCACTCACCACAAAGAAACTTACCGCTACCACTAAAGGCCAAATCTGCTGTAGGCTTTAATACTTCCTCAGCCCATTTATAAAGCTCATCCTTACTAATTTCGTAAGAGCTTACATTGCTACGCCTTGGTTGATAGATGGTCATCTTAATTGTGCCTATATCATAAAAGTCTTCAAAGATTTCTAAGGCACCTAATGCGTAGCACAAAAGCTGAGGATTTTTAAAGGCCTCCACTACATGACCTAAACCATGTTTATAATCACAAATACTTAAAACCTGATCTGCAACTACGATAGCATCTGCTGTACCAAAGCCGTTTTTCACCCATCGTGAGAAGTCTACACGTTCTTCCACTAATACCACCGGGTCCTTACAAAGACTTTTAGCAGCTTCTAGCTCTTCCATTACAAAGTCTACATAGCCCTCAGCGCATTCTTCCATTTCTTCTGAATAGCGTTCCATTGTTTCTATAGGGCAAGTAGCTCCTTCACCTAAAGCCGTTCTCAGCTTGAATTCACAAAGTGCATGGGCCTCTGTACCCTCTGCTGCATATTCTGTAGTGATGTCCTTATACTTAGCACTAAGTCTAGCTGAAGGCGGACAATGAAGCCAACGATTAGCTGCTGAGGCAGATAAAAAGGCATGTCCATTACTTGCCATTTCCTAACTCCTCCGCTTCTAGCTTTAGAGCCGCATAGCTTTCTGGCTTTACTTCAGATAAGGTTTTTGCACCGTATTTCGTAAGCAGAGCTTTTACTTCTTCTCTAAAACCTGCTCTAGAGGTTTTTACTAAGCTAGCCCTTACTTCTTCTAGTGAAATGCTCAGGGCTTTCTTTTCCTCCGAATTTTCATCCTTACCAGAAAGTAAACCAAGCACTGCATTAATACTCACAACTACAGCTTGTAATTCTGCTACAGCCTCTTTTAAGCTTGCATCCGTCATAATTTCTGTCTCCCTTCTGTTTTTGATGTTGCAGCTGAGTAGCCATTGCCTTAGTAACCTTACTAATTGCTATGAGCACCACAGCTAAGTCTTGCTCTAAGCCTTGTCCGTTTCTGTTTTGCATTTTCTTTCACCTCCTAGAAGAGTCTGGTTTAGTTAACCTCTTCTATCTACCAATGGAGTTGAGCACCCCCATTTGACGAAACTTTTTCAAAAAATTTTAACTTTTTTGTTTTTGGTAGTAGAAGTAGGTTTACTTACCCCTCTACCTACCAATGGAGGTGAGCACCCCTGTTTGACGAAAAAAATATAAAAAAACACAAAAAAACTGCCCGATTAATTTTCGAGCAGCTTTTTCTATATAAGGAAGTTAAAGAATTTTTATGTTTTTTTCGTCAAATCACCCTCCTAAACTCCATTGGATAGTGAAGGTACTTTCCTTCGGAAAAGGAGTTCACTATGGAAAAATGTAAAGTAATGAATCAGGAGCTTAATTATTATTTAGCGCAAAAACTAGCTGAAGCACTACTAGCAAAAAGCCTTATTTCAGCAAAAGAATTTGCAACAATAACAGAACTAAACAGAGCTAATTTTAAGCCATTTTTAGTAGAACTATTACCTGAAATACGTTGCTAATACTAGGTTTTAGAGGTAATATGTGTCACTAACAAAGGAGGATTCAGCATGGCGAAAGTCACAAAACTAGAAGGCAATCAAACTCACAAAACGACAAAGAAATTACGGGTAGCAGCCTATTGCCGTGTTTCATCAAATAGCGAAGCACAGGAAGAAAGTCTAAAAACGCAAAAAGAACATTATGAGTCCTACATCATTTCCAGAAAAGACTGGGAGTTTGCTGGTCTCTACTATGACAAAGGTATAACCGGAACAAAGAAAGAAGGCAGAGTGCAACTCCTCCAGCTTCTTGAAGACTGCGAGGCAGGTAAAATAGATTTTATTATTACCAAGTCTATTAGTCGCTTTTCTAGAAATACAACGGACTGTCTAGAATTAGTACGACGATTACTTGAGCTTAATATCCCCGTCTATTTTGAAAAAGAAAATATTAATACTGGTGCAATGGAAAGCGAATTATTCCTATCTATTTTAAGCAGCCTAGCGCAAGACGAATCAACCTCAATCTCAGAAAACAACCTGTGGGCCGTCAAGAATCGCTTTAAAAATGGCTCCTATAAAATAGGCTATCCACCCTACGGCTACGATTGGACCGGAGAAGCTATTGTAATAAATCCTGCGCAAGCACCTGTAGTTCAGCGTATTTTTACAGAGGCACTTAGTGGCAAAGGTACCCACATCATTGCCAAAGTGCTAAATGCAGAGCATATACCAAATAAGAAAAAGGGCCTTTGGCGCGCTACTTCTATTCTCGCCATGCTAAAAAACGATTTCTATACCGGCACCGTTACGTTTCAAAAGACCTATAAAAACGCTTTAGGTAAAAGGCAACGAAACTATGGTCAGAAAGATAAATACGCTGTTGATGAGCATCACGAAGCTATTATCTCTAAAGAGACCTTTGCTGCCGTAACTAAAATCTTAGAAAATAACCTGAAGCTTAAAAACATTAAGATAAATCCAGAATTACATACTAGGCGCTACGCTTTTTCAGGCAAGCTCTACTGCGCAAGCTGCGGCAAGAAACTTAAACGTGTAGTTCACGCATCTACAACTCATCCCTATATAGCCTGGAGCTGCCCTACCCATATTGAGGATGCCACAGCTTGCTCCCTACTCTATCTTCGGGATGATGTTATAAAGCACGCCTTTGTTACTCTTATAAATAAACTTATCTATGGTAGGGAGGTTATTTTAAAGCCACTCTTAGAGGACCTTAAAAATAATCCAACGCTAAGAGTACAAAAGGCCATAGCTGCTTACCAAGTAAAGCTCCTACAAAATACCGAACAGCGTGAAACGCTCACCAAGCTTATGGCGGAAGGCTTCATTGGCCAGCAGCTTTTCATTAAAGAGCAAAATGAGCTGCTATTAAATGCAGATACCTATCGCAAGGAAATAGAGCTCTTAAGCAACAGCAAAACTACTGAAAACACTAGACTACAAGGTGTTAAAGAACTCCTCAGCTTTACAGAAGCTAATTCTATGCAGGAATGCTTTAGTGAAGAAATATTTACTACTCTTGTAGAAAAAGTAACAATCCTTTCTAGAAAGGAAGCTATTTTTCATCTTAAATGTGGTCTAAATCTAAAAGAAAGGTTAAAAGCAGTATGAGAACAATACCCTATGGCTACAAGATACTAAATGGTAAGGCAGAAATTATAGAAGAAGAAGCTAAGCAACTGCAATCTCTTTATGCAAGTTATCTAAAAGGCCTATCTCTAACAAATGCTGCTAAGGAAGCTAACATAGCTTTAAATCATACTTCTGTAAGGCGTCTCCTATCAAAGAAACAGTATCTTGGTGATGCCTTCTATCCGCAAATAATTTCAAGAGAAGTCTTTAGTGCTACGGAAGAAGAAATACATAAAAGAGCAAAAAAGCTGGGCCGTTTAAATCTCAAAACAAAGGTGCGTGACCTTACCGTCCCAACTCGCTTTTCTCTTAAGCCCCCTCAAAAACACTGCGAAGATGCCTTCCTTGAAGCAGAATATTTATATAGTCTTATAGAAAGTGAGGATAGCTAATATGGCAAAAGTTATGCTAATACCGGCCAAAAGAGAATATACCAAAAAGCACGCAGAAGAAGAAACTCCCAAAATTCGTGTGGCTGCCTACTGCCGTGTCTCTACTGATACGGACGAACAAGCTACCAGCTACGAAGCTCAAGTCACTCATTACACCGAATACATTAACAATAATCCTAACTGGAAGCTGGCAGGAGTATATGCTGATGATGGTATTTCCGGTACAGGTACCAAGAAAAGAGAAGAATTTAATAAGCTAATTACTGCTTGTGAGGAAGGCGAAATAGATATGGTCATTACTAAATCTATTAGTCGATTTGCAAGAAACACCTTAGACTGCTTAAAATATGTGCGCCAATTAAAGGCTAAGAACATTCCCATCTACTTTGAAAAAGAAAACATTAACACCCTAGATTCTAAAGGTGAAGTGCTTTTAACAATTATGGCCTCCTTAGCTCAGCAAGAAAGTCAGTCCCTCTCTCAAAATGTAAAGCTTGGAATTCAATATCGCTACCAACAAGGCAAGGTAAAAATTAACTGCAATCATTTTCTTGGCTATACTAAAGGGCCTGACGGCAACCTTGTTATTGTTCCTGAAGAAGCTGAGATCATAAAACGCATCTATAGAGAATACCTAGAAGGCTATAGCATGGATAAAATTGCTGCGGGTCTTGAAGCAGATGGCCTAGAAACTGGTGGCCATAAAACAAAATGGCATACCAGCAGTATTAACAAAATACTCCGTAACGAAAAATATATGGGCGATGCTCTACTCCAAAAAACCTACACCATAGATTTTCTCACCAAAAAGCGCATAAAAAATAATGGCATAGTGCCTCAATACTATGTTGAGGATAACCACCCTGCCATTATTCCAAAAAAATATTATTTACTTGTCCAAAAAGAGCTAGTAAAAAGACGAGTTGTTCATACCAGTTCTAATGGTAAAAAGAGAAACTTTAGTTCTAACCACGTCTTTGCTAACATAGTATATTGCGGTAATTGCGGAGAAATATTTAGGCGTATCCACTGGAACAACAGAGGCTGCAAATCCATTGTCTGGCGCTGCCTTAGTCGCCTAGAACCTACCAGTGCAATAGAGCCTTGCGTGGCAAGAACCGTAAATGAGCTTACGCTTATGGATGTGGTGCTAAAAGCCATAAATAATACCTGCACTAATCCTGAGCCCTTTATAGCTACCTTACAAAAGAACATTGCTGATGCAGTGAAGCTATCCGACAGTGCCTCCACCGAAGCAATAGATGTGAAATTAGAAGCCTTGCAAAAAGAACTCATCAAAAAGGCTACCGGCAAAGAGGACTATAACAAAATAGCAGACGAGATATTTCGTCTTCGCGAACTACGCAACGCATCTACTATGGCTGGTGTCACCAGAGACGAGCAAATAAAGCGCATCAACGACCTGCAGGATTTCATCAAAGAACAAAAAGTAGAAGTGTCTGAGTTCGATGAAGCTCTTGTCCGTAGGCTCATAGAAAAGATTATGGTCTTTGATGACTACTTCGAGGTAGAATTCAAATCCGGCGTAAAAGTAAATATTAAGGGATAAAAGAAGCTAGCCTTGGAGGAATTGATGATGTCCTCTAAGGCTAGCTATATATCTGCCTACGTGAAAATAAAATTTAAAGATAAAAACCAATAGACGGTAAAACTAATACTATCAGAAATTACGCAATCTTTCTTTTAGTTTTTCATTAACCTCTACTTTTTTTAATTTTTGTAAGGCTGATTTCACTTCTACTGATATCTCCAGCTTTTTATCTCGCCAATTTTCTATTACATTCAAAGCACTATTTCTATTTTGAGTACTTAAAGAATTTAAAGCACATATAAGTAATTTTTCACCTAGCCCTGGTCTGTCAAACAATTGTGATAATATTGAACTTAAATTCAAAATATCTGTACTTAACTCATGTCCGAAACCAATTATATCTTCTGGTCCTGTCGCAATCTTATCCAAGGGCAGTATCTGAGTATATAAATCTATAACTTTATTATTATTATCTGTATCATCGTTTAAAACTAGTTCCAGTAAATTTATATGTTTTAATGGGTCCTTTTTTATGCATTTAAGAGCCGCTTCATAATAGTTCATTTGCATGTTTTTTGCTAAATAAAATCCGTCTCCTTCCTCCAAAGCCTTTTCAATTGTTTTCTTGCACTGTACCGTCACCAATAAAGCACCACATAACTGTTTTAAATGATATTGCTTCGGGTTATCATTCAGTCCATGTATATATTCAAGAATGTTATAAATTATTTCGTAATCACGGATATCGTTTTTTTGTTCTGCTGCTCTTAGCAGATACTGCTCAATCACATCATCTTTATTATCCAATGCAGATATACCAGCAACTGGACCTTCAGTAAGAAGATTAGATATAAGCTTGCCTAAATTTTTATATGTTTTATTAGTAATGTTTTTATCTTTTACTAATTCTGCAATATTAATTTTATTTGCAATTTCTAAAGCAGAATATTCATCTAAAATCTCGTTATTTTGCCCCTCATCCAGAAGCCATTTTTTTATTGCTTCTGTTTCCGGTTCAAGGCGTGCAATAGCAAAAACTCTTCCCCAGCCTCTTACTTTTTGAGCCATTTCAAATATTAATTCATTCTTATCTGGCCATGAATTAATAGCAAAAATACAGAATAGCGTAAACTCATTACAAAGAGCCAAATTTTTAATAGCAATACGACATTCTTCCATATCACTTAAATCAAAAAGCTCTAAAAGCGATAAGGAAAACTTTATTGCTTCGATGTTCCTGGATAGAGAAAGCATATGGAAAGAAAAATTCGCTATATTACTAGCATTAAGTTCTTTACTATTATCATATATCCACTTTTGTACATCATCTATAATTGAAAGAGTATCTACAGATTGCATATCACAAAAATAAACATCTAAAAGATTTTGCGCTTCCTCAAATTTTTTATTAGATATAAGATGTAATACTTCAAACAGAGGTTTTGCATCTTGCTCATTAGTAGCACAATGATACATCATGCCCCCATCTGAAAATCCATCAACAAATTTAATTTCTGATTTAGCTCTATTTTTTTCATACTCGATATTTACACAAAATTCAGATGCTAACATTCCATCGTCTTGTATATTTTCCAAAATATAATCCATAATACTTAAAGATGCTTTTTGGTCAATGCCCATTCTATAGCCACCTCCTAAATAAATACTACCTATTTACTGTTATCAAACCAATCAGATTATTCAACCTTTAAAAGCTTTCCACATCTATCTCGGCAACTCCAAAACACTGTTATCTATCGTGGCAACTCTACTGTGCGACTTTTTTGGCATTTTTCTAGTGGATATGTTACCTTGCACCTGTTCATGAGCAAATTATCGCAAAATAAATTTTTCGTCAAAATCACAGAACCGCACTAGGAGCCACGTCCCAAGGACAGCATTCTAAATTCTTGACATCAATACTACCGTCTCGACGTGGCTGGTCTGCGGAAACATATCCACCGGCTGTACTTTAATTATTTTATATTTGGCTTTGGTAAGAACAACCAAATCTCTAGCCAAGGTAGCGGGATTGCAAGAGACGTAGACGATACGTTTTGGTTTAACACTGGCTATTGCTTCCAGTACTCTTACTTCGCAGCCTGCTCTAGGTGGGTCTAGGACGATAACGTCTGGTTTAACGCCTGCCCCAAGCAAATTAGGTAGTTCTTTGGCAGCGTCACCAAGGATAAAATTGGCATTAGCGATTTTGTTTTCCTTGGCATTAATTTTAGCGTCTCTAATAGCAGAAGGGACGATTTCGATACCAAAAACATTTTTGGCTTTTTGGGCCAGAAAAAGAGTAATAGTCCCTGTCCCGCAGTAAACGTCTACAACTGTTTCCTTGCCTGTAAGTTTAGCGTATTCCAGGGCTGTATCATAGAGCTTTTGTGCTTGCTCACTGTTTACTTGAAAGAAAGATTGCGCGGAAATATTAAAACTTAAATCTCCGAGTTTATCTTTAATAGATCCCGGGCCAAAAATTGTTTTGTTTTTCTCACCCAATATAACGTTGGTATGGCGGGTATTTATATTCTGTACTAGAGTTTTAAACCCAGGCACTTCTTTTTGCAGCATATATACTAAGTCTTTTGCATGGGGAACTGTAGGCGTAGCAGTAACTAATACTACCATGACTTCACCGGTGCGCACTCCCACTCGTCCCATAATATGACGAACTATGCCACGCTGTTTATCTTCCATATATCCCGGTATTTTAAATTCTTTCATCCATTTACGTACGACAGCGGCAATGACATTATTCTTTTCGTTTTGGATAAAACATTCTTCTACGTCTATAATTTTATGGGTAGCTTGAGCAAAGCAGCCTATTTCTATTTTTTTGCCTTCCATCGCTACCGGTACTTGCATTTTGTTACGATAATGCCATGGTATTTCATCATAAATAGTAGGCAATACTTTTATATCATGGAAATGTCCAATGCGTTCTAAAGCATCTACCACTTGTTGTTGCTTGGCTTTTAGCTGCCCCTCATAACTTAGGTGCTGCAATTGACAACCGCCACATTCTTTGTACACGGGACAAACCGGTGTCACTCTTTCTTTGCTGGTGGTGACAACTTTAATAACTTGCCCAGTTGCATAGCTTTTCTTTACTTGGTTAAGTTTTACGCGTACATCTTCCCCCGGTAATGCTCCCACAGCAAAGACAGCAAAGCCATCTACCTTACCAACGCCTTCGCCGCTGCTTCCCAAGCTTGTTACCGTCAAATCTATTATCTGTTTTGCTGAAAGTTCTTTTGTCATTGTACACTCCTATATTTTTTCTGTGTTCTGCCTTTTATTATAACTTAATTTTTCTAATAAAAAAAGAAAAGGTGCGATTACCTCGCACCTTTTAAAAAATTTAATTTTTACTGTTTTGCTTTTTGTCTATAAGAGAACCATGTTCTGAACATATAATGTCTAAAGGATCTTGGGTGCACGTATATGTGCCTCCCGACGGGCATAGAGTTGTTGCCCCATTATAGTATGTTGCCAAGTACCACTTCACATAATTTTCCAAAGAAGATGCTTCAGCATCTCCTCTTGCCTCAGCCATAGTATATTGCCGAAGTATAGTCATCCGATTAGCAATGCAGGCTTTCTTTTGTGTATCAGCAAGAGTTTCGCCAAAAAGTGCCATAGCCATACTAGCCAAAATACCTAAGATGGCAATAACTATGACAAGCTCAATTAAAGTGAACCCTTTGCTATGACTATTCATTGTCTTTTCAGCAACCTTCCCTTCGTTATCGTAAAGCTGATATTCATAATAA
>Ga0183095_10102_pt2 | contig 113590 bp, 115 predicted proteins | sample BioMet4_FD_130346 | JGI IMG/M metagenome (GOLD analysis project Ga0183095, IMG submission 130346) | Microbial communities from bioreactor (seeded with sewage sludge) at LBNL, California, USA - Biofuel metagenome 4 (v2) (version 3) | ecosystem: Engineered > Bioreactor > Anaerobic > Unclassified ...
AGCGCAGTGGAGCGAGCGTCTTTCGACGACGGAGCGAGCGTCTTTCGACGATGGAGCTGGTAGACGGACTTGAACCCCCGACCTGCTGATTACAAATCAGCTGCTCTACCAACTGAGCTATACCAGCATCTCAAGAGCATGATGATTATAACGGACGAAGCCGCAAATGTCAAGGACAAAATTTGCTGCTTCTCCCCCGACCGCTGGGAAAGCACGGCAGTGCGGACTTGCCTCTTTCCATTTTCAGAAATCTGCGGTACAATAAAATATTAGAAGTATGTGCTGAGGGGGTCTGGGGGTGTTCCCGACTGAATTTGAAGCCAGAATGCGCCGTCTGCTCGGCGCGGAATACGACGCGTTCGAGGCCGCGGCGGACCGGCCGCGCAGCGCGGGACTGCGGCTTAACCCGCTCAAGACGGACGCGCCGCCCGATCTCCCGGCCTTTTCCCTCTCTCCCGTCCCGTGGGCCGAAAACGGCTTTACTTACGACCCTGAAACGCGCCCGGGCCTCTCCGCCTATCATGAGGCAGGCCTGTACTATTTGCAGGAGCCGAGCGCGATGGCGCCGGCGGGGCTGCTGGACGTCCGCCCGGGGATGCGTGTGCTCGACCTGTGCGCCGCGCCCGGCGGGAAGACCACGCAGCTCGCCGCGATGCTCCGGGGCTCGGGCCTGCTCGTCGCCAATGAATACAACCCCAAACGCGCTCAGATCCTGGCGCGCAACGTCGAGCGGTTGGGCGTCGCGAACTGCCTGGTGCTCAACGAAGACCCGCGCCGCCTTGCGGCGCGCTTCCCGGAATGGTTCGACCGCATTCTGGTTGACGCGCCCTGTTCCGGCGAGGGGATGTTCCGCAAAGAGGATGCCGCCGTGCGCGACTGGAGCCCCGAGACCGTCTCCGCGTGCGCAAGACGCCAGCAGGAGATCCTCGACTCCGCCGCGCGGATGCTCCGCCCCGGCGGGCGGCTGGTCTACTCGACCTGTACCTTCGCGCCCGAGGAAGACGAGGGCGTGATCTCCCGCTTTTTGCACGGGCACGGGGATTTTTCCGCCGCCGCGGCCGACTGCCCCTGGTTCTCGCCCGCAAGACCCGACTGGATCGACGCGCCCGCACCCGGCGTGGAGCTGGCGTTCCGCCTGTGGCCGCACCAACTGACCGGCGAGGGCCACTTCGCCGCTGTCCTCGCGCGATCGGGAGACGGCACGGCGCCCGGGATGCCCGCGGAAGCGGCGGTCAGCCCGCCGAAGGAGCTGGCCGAATTCCGCCGCGCGCTGAACACCGCGCTGCCGGACGGTCCGCTGATCGAATTCGGCAGAAGCCTGTACGCCGTGCCGGAGGGATTTCCCGCTCTGCAAGGGCTGAAGGTCGTCCGGCCCGGGCTCGAGCTGGGCCAATGCACCAAGGGGCGCTTTGAACCTGCCCATGCATGGGCGCACTGGCTGAAATCATGCGAGAGTACCGCGGATTTCGGAGAAAACAGTCCTGAGATCGCCGCATATCTCCGCGGCGAGACAGTTCCCGGCCCGCAGAGCGGCTGGACGCTCGTAACGGTGGACGGCCTTTCGCTCGGCTGGGCTAAGGGCTCGGGCGGCGTGCTGAAAAACCACTATCCAAAGGGCCTTCGCCGCTCGGCCGGCAAAGGTTGAGGGCCCGATCCGACTAACACTGTATGGAGGAAGCCATGGCTAACAAAGTCCTGATCGTGGAAGATGAAAAAGCCATTGTGGAAATTCTGAAATTCAATTTGCAGCGCGAGAGCTACGAGACGCTCGAGGCATTGGACGGCGAGGCCGGGCTTGCGCTCGCGCGCTCGTCCGATCCCGACCTCATCCTGCTCGACCTGATGCTGCCGAAGCTGGACGGCTTCGCCGTCTGCCGGGCGCTGCGGGAGGGCGGCAGCACCGTCCCCATCGTGATGCTGACCGCACGCGAGGAGGAGGGCGACAAGGTCTCCGGCCTCGAGGCGGGCGCCGACGACTACATCACCAAGCCCTTCTCCATGCGCGAGCTGCTCGCCCGCGTCAAGGCGAACATCCGCCGCCGCTCCATGGACGCCGCCCCCGCCGCGCACCACTCGGGCAGCATCGTCCGCGCGGGCTCCCTGCTCATCGACACGGAGCGCTACACCGTCTCCAAAAACGGCGTGCCCGTCGATCTCACGCAGAAGGAATTCGACCTGCTGAACTTCCTGCTCTCCGCGCCGGACAAGGTCTTTTCCCGCGAGGAGCTGATGGAAAAGGTCTGGAACTACGACTATTTCGGCGATATGCGGACGGTGGACGTCACCGTGCGCCGCCTGCGGGAGAAAATCGAGGACGATCCCGGCAGGCCCTCGTACATCCTCACCCGGCGCGGCGTGGGCTATTATTTCACCAGGCCGCAGTAAACCCCGCGCGGGGAGAAAGGTCGCAGGCCTATGCGTTCGCTGCGAACCAAACTGGTTCTCATCATGGTGCTTCTGATCCTGGCGCTGATGACGGTGATCGGCTCGTTCCTCATTAACGGCGTCAGCAGCTTCTACATCGGCGAATTCTATTCGCAGATGGAGCAGACCTTCTCCCAGTCTTTCATCTCACAGCTGCAAACGCTGGCCGACGGCGACAGCGCACCTGCGCGGATGAAGGAGCTGCTGATGGCGCAGCCCGATCTCGGCATCGACGTGGCCGGGCGCAACGTCTACGTCCTCGGTACGGACGGCTCCGTGCTGGAGGGTTCCGACCAGAAGACCACCGTCTCCGTCACGGCCAACCTGCTCTCCGCAATGGATGGAAAGGTGGGCCAGTCCAGCTCCATCACAACCTCCTATATGGATCTCGCCGTGCCCGTGCACGGGCAGAGTGTCTCCTATATCGTCTATGTGCTCGACAGCAAGGCCACGGTGAACGCGCTGACCTCGGACGTCATGGCGATCATCCTGCGCTCACTGGGGCTCGGCCTCGCGATCTGCCTGATTCTCTCGTTCCTGCTGGCGCAGATCCTCATTACGCCCATCCGGGCGCTCTCGGCGGGCACGCAGCAGGTCGCGGCGGGCAATTTCTCGCAGGAGCTGCCAGTCACCAGCCACGATGAGATCGGCGAGCTGACGCAGAGCTTCAACCATATGTCCCGCGTGCTGCGTGAGACGCTCTCCGAGGTGGAGAGCGAGCGCAACAAGCTCTCCACGCTCTTCCTCCACATGACCGACGGCGTGGTGGCCTTCGGTGCGGACGGCGCGGTAATCCACTGGAACCCCGCCGCCGTGCGGATGCTGGGCAGGAACCTTGACGGCGAGTGCCGCTTCGGCGAGATCTTCGGGCAGGAGGCTGATTTTTCCTTCCTCCTCTCGCTCCAAAAGCCGCAGTACGTCGAGGCGGAGAAACACGCGGGCGACCGCGACCTGGAGCTCTTCCTTGCGCCGTTCTCCACCGAGGGCGCGCCCGGCGGCGTCATGGCGGTCATCCACGACGTGACCGAGCAGCGCAAGAGCGAACAGACCCGCCGCGAATTTGTGGCGAACGTCTCGCACGAGCTGCGCACGCCGCTGACCAACATCAAGTCCTACGCCGAGACGCTCTCCTCTGCCGCGAGTGAGATGCCTCCGGAGCTGCAAAAGAACTTCCTGGACGTCATCACCAGCGAGGCCGACCGTATGACCCGCATCGTGCAGGATCTGCTGACGCTGAGTAAATTCGACTACGGCAAGATGGAGATGAACATCTCCCGCTTCTCTCTGCTGGAAACCCTGCGCGACGCGGTGCGTGCCGTCTCCCTCAACGCCAAAAATCACGGCCACACGCTCACACTCGACCTCCCCGAGACGCTGCCGGAGGTCAACGGTGACCGCGAGCGCATCGAACAGGTAATCCTGAACATTCTCTCCAACGCGATCAAATACACACCCGACGGCGGCCGGCTCGACATCAGCGCCGGCACCGGCGGCTCTCACGTCTGGATCCGCGTCGCTGACAACGGCATCGGCATCCCCGAAAAGGATCTGCCGCGCCTGTTTGAGCGGTTCTATCGCGTGGATAAGGCCCGTTCGCGCGAGTCGGGCGGCACCGGCCTCGGCCTCTCGATCGCGCGGGAGATCCTGACGCAGCACAAGGGCGACATCCGCATCGACTCCGCGCTGGGCGAGGGCACGACCGTGACCATCACCCTGCCCACCGCGTGAACCGTCCGCGGCGAACAATGCTCTCACGAAAGGAGGCACCTAATTGAAGCGACGCGCTTTGGAACTATGCAAATCCCTGATCATCGTACTGCTGATCGGTTCGGTCGTCCTCCTGACGCTCTCGGTCAACCGCGGTGCGGTGACGGCCGGTTCCTTCTCTGAGACCGCGCAGAGCGCCGCGACGGCCGCCTCCGTGGACGCGGCGCAGCCGCTTGCGATCTCCGCGCGAAGCAGCGTGGGACGGACGAGCTATTTCGGCGACTTCTCCTCGCTGGACGGCGCGTTTGAACGCTTCGGCGGGTACCTGGCCGCCGCGCTGGACAGCGTCTCCGACAGCTCCGTCGTCTCTGAGGCGGACTTTCTCGCCGCGCTCTCCCGGCCCGGTGTCTGCTTTGTCTATCCCTGTGAGGTCTCCTCGGCGCTGCTGGCCTCCTGGCTGGACGCCTCCGCACCCGCGCAGGCGTTCATCGCACAGCGGCTGCTGCTGAGTGTCTCGGACGGCAAAATCAGCCTGATGACCGCGGGCGACAGCTTCCGCTCCTTCCCCACCGGCCTGGACGCCTCTTCGCTGAACGCCCTGCTCGAGGGGCTGCAGCCCGACGGCAGCTTCTTCGCGTTCGAGAGCGGAGAGCGTACTTACGCCGCCGTCTCTCCCTACTCGCTGGTGTGCGAGACCGCCCCCGCCCCCTCGGCGGCATCGGCCTCCACCCCATACAGCGACGCCATGCGAAACGCGGCCGCGATCGCGCTGGGCTTCAACCCCTACGGCAGCAGCTACCGCGACGCCTCCGGCGCGACCGTATACGCCGAGAGCGACGGCACGTTCCGCATGGGCAGCGACGGCAGGATCGAGCTGCACAGCAGCTCGGGGCGCTTCGCGGCGCCTTCCTCGTCGGACGCGGGGCTGAGCGACTATGCACGCTCTCTCGCCGCCAGGCTCTCCGGCGGTTCGGCCGGCGACGCGCGCCTCTATCTGAGCAGCCTCACACGCAGCGGCAGCACCGTGACGGCGATGTTCGACTATGTTCTCAGCGGCCTGATCGTGGCGCGCCCGGACGGCCCCGCCGTGAAAGCCGTCTTTTCCGGCGGCATCCTGACCGAGTTTACCATGGCGCTCCGAAGCTACACGCTTGTCCGCGACACACCGATCCCCTGCCTGCCGGCCCGGCAGGCAGCCGCGATCAGCGCGCGGGGGGCTCTGCTCGAGCTTCAGTACGCCGACCTCGGCACGGACGAGCTGAACGCCGGCTGGCGATCCAACTAAGCATCGAGCGCGAAAGGAGGCGGGTCCATGCCCTTTTCCAAAGTGAAGAATCTGCTGCTGCTGATCCTGCTCCTGGTCAATCTCACGCTGCTCGCGCTCGTTGTGCCGCAGCGTCTGGCACAGCGCCGTCAGGCGGACGCCGCCGTGCGCCACCTGGAAAATCTTTTCGCCTCCTACGGCCTTACACTGGAGAGCGGCGTTCTCCCGGATCAGGCAAAGCCGCTCACGGCCATGGAGCTTGAGCCGGACTCCGACGCCGCCCTCACCGCAGCAAAGGCCCTGCTGGGTGATGAGCTGCTTGCGCAGGACGGCGAGGGCCGCCTCGCCGTCACCTACGACGCGGACGGCGGACGCTGCACCATCTCCCGGGGCGGCCAGCTCACCGCCTCACTCACAGGGACGGAGTCCTCCGAGAACCTCGGCAGCACCGCTAAAGAACTTCTTCGCCGCATGAAGATCGACGCCGCCTCCGTCTCCGCGCCGGTGCGGCGCAGCGCAGGCGTCTATGAGCTGACCGCCGTGCAGCGCCTCGCGGGCGAGCCAGTGTTCTCCGCCTCACTTGTCTTCAGCTTCCGAAACAGCATGCTGCGCGCCGTGGACGGCACGGTGCATCTGACCACCGGGAGCATTGTCTCCGCCGGAAGAGAGCGCTGCATCTCCTGCAACGACGCACTCGTTGCATTTCTCGCCAGCCGCGACACGCTCGGCTGGGTCGGAGGCACCATCACCGGTGTCGAACAGGGCTATGTCCGGGCCGAGACCGCCTCGGCAGCCGTTATCCAGCTGACTCCCGGCTGGCTGATCTCCACCGACACCGGCAGCTACTGGATCAACGGCCTGACACGGGACGTTTGCGTCTTTAAACCGTAACATTTCGTCACTATTGTTGCCGTTTCGCAATTCTTGCTTTACAATTTATTTACATCATGCTATACTGTTCGTTGGCCGAATCTGGCAGCGTAAATCGCCGGTTCTCGGGCATACTCACTGTGCAGAGAGAAGAAGAGGGCTTGAATTTGATCAAATATGAGATCAACGGCGGGCATCCCCTGTACGGGGCTGTCACCATCAGCGGCGCAAAAAACGCAGCGGTCGCCATACTGCCCGCAACGCTCCTGATCGACGGAACCTGCCGCATTGAAAACGTGCCGGACATCTCCGATGTCCGTCTGCTTCTGGAAATTCTCGGGGAGATGGGCGCCGACATCCGGCGTCTGGGCCCCAACACGCTGGAGATCACCTGTACCCGTGTGAACAATATCACCGCTCCGATCGAGCTGGTGCGCCGCATCCGCGCGTCATATTACCTGATCGGCGCGGAGCTGAGCCGCTTCGGCCACGCGAAGGTCGCCATGCCCGGCGGCTGCAACTTCGGCGTGCGTCCAATCGACCAGCACATCAAGGGCTTTGAGGCCATGGGAGCCACCGTTGACCAGGTGGACGGCTACATCTGCGCCGACGCTCCCGCAGGCGGCCTGACGGGCGGGCACGTCTATCTGGACGTGGTCTCCGTGGGCGCGACCATGAACATCATGATCGCCGCCGTGCTTTCCGGCGGCACCACCATCATTGAAAACAGCGCCAGAGAGCCGCACATCGTGGATCTGGCGAACTTTCTCAACGCCATGGGGGCGAAGATCTCCGGCGCCGGAACCGACGTCATCAAGGTTCGCGGCGTCCGCCGTCTCGGGGGCGGCGTATACTCCATCATCCCCGACCAGATTGAGGCCGGCACCTATATGGCTGCCGCCGCAGCAGCCGGAGGCGACGTCCTCATCCAGAACGTCATCCCCAAGCACATGGACTGCATCACCGCCAAGCTCCGCGAAATGGGCGTGAACGTCACCGAGTTCGACGACTCCATCCGCGTCTCGCGCACCGGCCCGCTGATGCGCACCAACGTGAAGACCATGCCTTACCCCGGCTTTCCAACCGATATGCAGCCGCAGATTACCGTCTGCCTGTCCCTCGCTGTCGGCACAAGCATCGTGACCGAGGGCGTCTACGACACGCGCTTCGGCTATGTGGCCGAGCTGCTGCGCATGGGCGCCTCCATTCAGGTGGGCAACAAGCTTGCCGTCGTGGACGGCGTGAATGAGCTGCACGGCTGCTCCATCAAGGCGTGCGACCTGCGCGCGGGCGCTGCCATGGTCATCGCCGGCCTCGTGGCCGACGGCACCACCACGGTGGAGGACGCGCACTATATTGAGCGCGGCTATGAGGATATCATCGGCAAGCTCCGCGGCATCGGCGCGGACATCCGCCGTATCGAGACCTTTGAGGCCTCGCGCGCCAGCGCCGCGGGCTGATTAAAACCGAAAAACGTCCGCCGCTGCCTGTATGGCAGCGGCGGATTTCTGTCTGATTTGCTTTTCCGGCTGCACCTCGTCCGCTCCGGTAAGCATGGCGGCGAGGGAGCCGATGGGGCGGGCATCCCCCCGGCCATCGAGCATCGCTCCGGCAGCGGCCGCTGCGCGGGCGCAGGACGGCCGGGAGTATTGTCCCCCGCCGCATAAAAAAGGAAGCGGATCTCTCCGCTTCCTCTCTGTGAGCAGATTTTGGTCACCAATAGCGCTTGTTTGCCTTGGACGAGCAAACGCCGAACCAGACGACCGTGAGGAACGAGATGCCGGTGAGGATCTCGTTGACCAGCAGGTTGTAGATGTTGAATTTTTCGTCCACCAGACAGAGCACGCCGAACAGGAACGTAACAATGCCGAGCACAAGCAGCTTCGGGCGCATATAGGCGACAAACGCCTCCTCGTCCAGGCAGTCCTTCGGCTCCTTCCCGGAAGGGAGAAGAATGCTGTTCTTGAACAGGTGCTTCGTCAGACGGAGCTTCATATAGACATACAAGCAATAGACGCCGCATGCGAGGGAGATATAGTCGAAGATCAGGAGGAAACTATCGTCCATGGGTTGTCCTTTCTTCCGCCGCGCGGCGGAACCGCATAAAATACAGGATCATTATAGCGGAAACGCATCGCGCGCGCAATATCTATTTTGGACTTGACAGATACACCGGCGGGCGGTACACTGTAGAAGAAGTAAATAACGCATCCGTGCCGCGCGTAACGCGCACCATGGAATCGGGTGAGAAGCCCGGCGAGTCGGTCACTGTGATGCCCTTCGGGGATAAGTCAGATACATGGCAGGATGCGTCCCGTTTCTGCCAGAACCAGAACGCGATCGAAAACGATCCCGCTGCTCTTGGCTGAGCAGCGGTTTTTTTCGCTGCAGGACAGGTTTTACTTCATTTCCCCTGTCTGCGGGGAATCCGCGTCGGTTCGGCCCCGATGCGGGAAAAAACGGCGGCGAACAGTTATCCCCCCTGTTCGCCGCCGCATTTTATACTCTATTCCTTATCCTCCGCGTCGTCCTCATCCTTGGGGAAGGAGGTCTCTTCCTCCCCGTCTTCGTCGGGCTCGTCGAGGGGGACGTAGCCGTAGCCCTCTTTTTTCTCGTCGTCGGACGGGCGGTCGGCCTCGGCCATGGCGCTGGTCATCTCGCGCAGGGCGCGGATGCCCGCGCGGGCCGCGCTGACGATCAGGAAAATCGCCACGCCGCAAAACAGAACGACGGCGATGATGCTGATAATCTTCGTCGTGCCGACGATCAGGCCCGCCATCAGGTCCTTGGCCATCTTCGCGCTCAGGTAGATCAGGTAGGCCGCGCAGACAAGCCACATCACGATGCGGAAATTCTGGCGGCGGGAACCCTCGATGGATTTCGTGTCGTTCGGGTCGCCGGGACGTTTGTCTTTTTTCTCTTGCATGGGAGCACCTCTTTCGCAAGACCGTTGTGAGCGGCCTGTATGATTTACTCTTCTTATTATACCAGTTTTTTCTCTGTTGAAAAGGGGTCTTTTCCCTGACGAAAGGTTTCGATCATTTCGCCGGTAAGGCTGATGGTGGAGTAGTCGTGCGGCAGCGAGTCCCGCTCGAACCAATCCGCGAGCGCCAGCTCGTCCTCCTGGAGCCTCACGCGGTCCGAGCCGTCCAGCCGGACGTAAAAGCCCATGAGCAGCGTGTCGGTGAAAGCCCACGGCTGGGATTTGTAGAACCGCAGGTCGGCTACGCGCAGGCCGACCTCCTCCATGACCTCCCGGCGGACAGTACCCTCGACGCCTTCGCCGATCTCACTGAAGCCGGCGACCAGGGCGTAGCGCTTGAAGCTCCGGCCGGCATACTTGGTCAGCAGCAGACGGTCGCCGTCCGTCACGGCGACGATGACGGCGGGGCAGATCTTCGGATAGACGGTGTTTCCGCAGTGCGGGCAGACCATCATCCGCTCCGTGCCGCTCTTTTCCATCGGCGCGCCGCAGCGGCCGCAGAAGCGGTTCGCTGCGTACCAGCGATAGAGCGTCTCCCCCACCGCGCAGGCAAAGAGCGTCTCGCGCGGGCCGCAGTCGCGGTATTCGCGCGAGCGGACGTAGCGCCAGCCCTCGGGCGGCCCGGGAAGCTCGTCCTCGAGGAGATAGAAGCCGCGGCCGTCCTCCGTAAAGAGGAACTGGAGCCGCGCGCCCTCCGGCAGCGCGCGCACGGACGGCAGGGACATCTCTCCCTCCTCCACGCGCATCAGCAGGCTGTCGCCGTCAAACGCCAGCACGGCGTCTTCCGCCGTTGCCGGGCGGAGGGAAAATTCATTCCGCAGCACATGCGGGGCAATATCCTGAACCATTGAGGTTTCTCCTTATTTATAAATCTGTTGGGATTCCGGTCGGCACGCGGGCGGATTGCAGATTAAAGGACGGTCAGGGTCTTGTCCGCCAGGGCGATGTCCGTGTTGCCGTTCTCCTCGAGAATGAGCACGTCCTCGATGCGAACGCCGAATTTTCCGGGCAGATAGATGCCCGGCTCGGCGGAGATCACCGCGCCCGCGGGCAGGGGCTTGTCGTTGGCCGGGCTCGCGTTCGGCGCCTCGTGGATCTCCACACCCACGCCGTGGCCGAAGCTGTGGCCGAAATACGGACCGTAGCCCGCCTCTTCGATGACCGCGCGCGCCGCGCCGTCCACCGCCGCACCGGTGACGCCGGCCTTCGCCGCGGCAATGCCGGCCTCCTGCGCGCGCAGCACCACACCGTACACCTCCGCCATCTCGTCCGTCACCGAGCCGACGGCCACGGTGCGTGTCATGTCGGAGCAGTAGCCGTGATAGAGCGAGCCGAAGTCCATCGTCACAAACTCTCCGGACACGATCTTCTCCTCCGAGGGGACGCCGTGCGGCATGGAGGTCTTGGGCCCGGAGATCACAATCGGGTCGAAGGACACGTTGCCCGCCCCATAGGAGAGCATGAGAAATGTCAGCCGCGCGGCGATGAATTTCTCCGTGACACCAGGGCGGATGTCATTGAGCACCTCCGTGAGCGCCCGCTCGGCGATGCGCTGTGCGGCAATCAGGAGCCCGCACTCTTCCGCGTCCTTGACGGCGCGCAGGCCGGAGAGCAGTTCCGACGCCGGCAGAAGGACGCAGGACAGCTTGTCGCTGTACATGTTCCAGTCGCGCACGGTCATGTACGCGTCGTCAATACCAAGCTTCTTTACGCCGTGCCGGCGAAGCGTCTCGCCGATGAGCCGGGTGTACGGGTGCGCCCGGTCGGTGAGCGCCACCTTTGCGTCCGTGACACGCTCGGAGGCCGCCTCGATGTAGCGGCTGTCCGTCCAGTAATACGCGCCGTCGCGCGTAATGAGCGCCGCACCGTCCGTCCCCGTGGAATCGAATCCGGCGGCATAATAGCGGTTGGCCCGCTCCGTCAGCAGGACGGCATCCAGGCCTGCGCCTTCCAGCGCGCCGCGGATTCGTTCAAAATGATTCATCTCTCTTCTCCCCTTTGCGGCATGACCGCCAGCGCGGTCAGCATGGCCGCCGCACGCTCCATTCCCTCGCAGGTGATATGTTCATACGGTCCGTGGAAGCAGTAGCCACCCGTGCCGAGATTCGGACAGGGCAGGCCCCTGAAGGACAGCAGCGCCCCATCCGTTCCGCCGCGGATCGGCACAACCTTCGGCGTCAGACCGGCGGAGACCGCCGCGTGCTTCGCGTTCTCAATGAGGTGCGGGTGGCTGCGGATGATCTCTGCCATATTGTGGTATTGGTCGCGCATGGCGAGCGTCGCCGTGCCGGAACCGTAACGCTCGTTGATCGTCTTCTCCACGCGGCGCAGGTAGTCCTTCCGCACGGCGAAGTGTTCGGCCGAGTGATCGCGCACAATATAATGCAGCATGGCTCTCGCCGGGACACCGTCGAGCCGGAGGAGATGGTAGAAGCCCTCGTAGCCCTCCGTTTTGGACGGGATCTCCGCAGGAGGCAGCATGGCGTTGATCTCCATGGCCACCAGCAGCGCGTTCACCATGACGTTTTTCGCGCTGCCCGGGTGAACGTCCACGCCGCGCAGGGTGAAATCCGCCGCGCAGGCATTGAAATTCTCGTATTCGATCTCGCCCTCGGCCCCGCCGTCCACCGTATAGGCGAACTTCGCGCCGAAGCGCTCCAGGTCGAAGTGGCTCGCGCCCTCGCCGATCTCCTCGTCGGGCGTAAAGGCGAGGCAGATGGGGCCGTGCGGAAGTCTGCGGGAGATCAGCGTCTCGGCCATGGTGACGATCTCGGCGATGCCTGCCTTGTCGTCCGCGCCAAGCAGCGTGTCGCCCGAGGCGGTGATGAGCGTGCGCCCGCGCAGCGCGCGCAGATGCGGGAACCGCTCCGGCGTGAGCACCGTGCCGTGGCCCAACTCCAGCGCGCCGCCGCCGTAATCCGGCCAGAGGCGCGGCACAACGTGCTCAGCGGGGTAATCGGCCGTATCCATGTGGGCGAGGAAGCCCAGGGGCAGGTCGTCCTCCCGGCCGGACGTGGCGGGCAGGTGCCCGCAGACCACGCAGTTTTTATCCGCCGCCGCGTCGGCCACGCCAAGGGCGCGCAGCTCTCGCACCAACAGCTCCGCGAGGTCGAACTGGCGCTTCGTCGAGGGGACGGTTTCGGAGTTCTCGTCACTGCGGGTGTAGATCACCGCATACTTTAAAAAGCGTTCATAAGCTTGCATCGATTTACTCCTTTCCTTTTGTGCCGCGCCCGCGGCTCAGCCAGCTGATCAGCCATGCCGCCAGAGAGCCGGTCAGCAGCCCGACCAGCAGCCCGGCCAGCACGTCGCTGGGATAGTGAACCATCAGATAGCAGCGTGACAGCGCCATCAGAAGTGGAAAAAAGAACACCGGCCAGCGCTTCCCCGCAGCCCCCGTCCGGAAAAAGGCGGTGGCCGAGGTCATAGCGACGGTGACATGGCCCGACGGGAACGAGCGGTCGGATTCCTTCACGGCACCCGCCTCCAGCCACCACCGGTAGAAAACGCGGCTTTCGTCGGCGTAGGGCCGCGGGCGATAGATCAGCGGTTTGAGCAGCACGTTGGTCACCAGAAATCCGAGCCCAACCGCGAGAAGCATGGCAAGGCCGGTCTTTCTTGTTTTTCGAAAACAGCACAGCGCGGCGCCGAGCACCAAAAGAAAAATCCCGCCCTGCCCGAGCAGCGCCATCATACGCGCGAGCGGTCCGAAAACGACATCGGCCCCCGACTGCTGCACGGCGTGGAGCGCGGAAAGACCCCAGGCGTCAAACCCGGCAAAAACGGTGTTGAGCCACAGTGCGGCGGCAGACGGCGTCATACGTTCACTTCCTTCTATGATGTCTATTGTAGCGGGTTTTTCCGCCGCGTCAACCGTTTCCGCCCGTTCCGGCCGCCCCGCCGCGTGCGGAGTGGATTTTTTTTGAAATTTTTAAAAAAAGGGCTTTACAAAATCAATAACGTGTGCTATTATCATAATGTAATTGATAATCATTCCTGATTCGGAGGTTCCAATGGAAAAGGCCAGAAAGCACTCCCGAAAGCGCGACGCCATCCTGCAATGTATCTGCGGGACTACGACGCACCCCTCCGCCGAATGGGTGTACGCGCAGCTGAAGTCCGACATCCCCGACCTGAGCCTAGGAACCGTTTACCGCAACATCGGTATGTTCCGCGAAGAAGGCAAAATCTGCTCGGTCGGCGTGGTCAACGGCCTGGAGCGATATGACGGCAACACTGTCCCACACGTCCATTTTATCTGCGAGAGCTGCGGCGCCGTGCTGGATGTGGACGCCATTGAGGTTCCCCTGACACTGCGCAAGGCGGCCGAATCGGCCACCGGCGGCCGCGTAAGCGGATGCAGCCTGAGCTTCTCCGGCCTGTGCAGAAATTGTGAATCCAGTGATTCATCACTTCACAAAATAAATACAACAAAATAATTATTTGGAGGATTTGATCATGAAAAAATTTGTTTGCTCTGTCTGTGGTTATGTCTATGAGGGCGAGGCCGCTCCCGAGAAGTGCCCGCTGTGCGGCGCTCCCGCCTCCAAGTTTGTTGAGCAGGCCGGTGAGATGACCTGGGCTGCCGAGCATGTTGTCGGCGTTGCCAAGGACGCCCCCGAAGAGATCAAGGAGGGTCTCCGCGCCAACTTCAACGGCGAGTGCTCCGAAGTCGGCATGTATCTGGCCATGTCCCGCGTTGCCTACCGCGAGGGCTACCCCGAGATCGGCGACTACTACTACAAGGCCGGCCTGGAAGAGGCTGAGCACGCCGCGAAGTTCGCCGAGCTGCTGGGCGAAGTCCTGACCGATTCCAGCAAGAAGAATCTGACCATGCGTGTCGAGGCCGAGAACGGCGCGAACGTCGGCAAGGTGAAGCTCGCCAAGCTGGCCAAAGAGCTCAACCTCGACGCCATCCACGACACCGTCCATGAGATGGCCCGCGACGAGGCCCGGCACGGCAAGGCATTTGCCGGCCTGCTGAACCGCTACTTCGGCAAATAAAACTTTCCGAGCTGTCTGCGGAGGGAGCGGAGAAATCCGCTCCCTCCCTTGCTGTACCTGTGCGCGACAGCAAACATGGCGTAAAATCGAGCAAACGGACAATTTTTCTTGTATCTTTCCAACCTTTGTGGTAAACTAAATTAGTTTGTGATTATATCGGTTTGGAGGGGACATCGTTTGCCTACCCTGCGTCAAGAAATCAGCCGCCGGCGCACTTTCGCGATCATTTCGCACCCGGACGCCGGCAAAACTACCCTTACGGAAAAATTTCTGCTCTACGGCGGCGCGATCGCCCAGGCCGGTGTGGTCAAGGGCAAGAAAAATTCCCGTGCCGCCGTCTCCGACTGGATGGAGATCGAAAAGCAGCGCGGCATCTCGGTCACGTCGTCGGTCATGCAGTTTCAGTATGAAGGCTACTGCATCAACATCCTCGATACGCCCGGCCATCAGGATTTCTCCGAGGACACCTACCGCACGCTCATGGCCGCGGATTCCGCCGTCATGGTCATCGACGGCGCCAAGGGCGTCGAGGCCCAGACGCGCAAGCTCTTCAAGGTCTGCGCGATGCGGCACATCCCCATCTTCACCTTTATCAATAAGATGGACCGCGACTCCCGCGATCCCTTCGACCTGCTCGACGAACTTGAGCACGAGCTCGGCATCGACACCTACGCCGTCAACTGGCCCATCGGCTCCGGCAAGGAGTTTCAGGGCGTGTACGACCGGAACGGCGGACGCATCCTCTTTTTCTCCGGCGTCTCGGGCAAAAAGCGCGCGGACAAGCTGGAGATCGAGCTGCGCGACCCGGCGGTCGCCGACCATATCGGCGCACAGCGGCAGGAGCAGCTCATCGAAGACGTGGAGCTTCTCTCCGCCGGGCGCGAATTCGACATGGACGCCGTGCGCGCCGGCACACTCAGCCCCGTCTTCTTCGGCTCAGCGCTGACAAATTTCGGCGTCGAGCCATTCCTGGAGGAATTTCTGCGCATGACCCCGCCTCCTCTTTCCCGAACGGCCGACTGCGGCGTGATCGACGCGTTCGACCCCGACTTCTCCGCCTTCGTCTTTAAAATCCAGGCCAACATGAACAAGGCGCACCGCGACCGTCTCGCCTTTATGCGCATCTGTTCGGGAAGGTACGAACGCGAGGCCGAGGTCTACCATGTGCAGGGCGACCGCAGGATGCGCCTGAGTCAGCCGCAGCAGCTCATGGCCGCAGACCGTGAGATCATCGACGAGGCCTACGCCGGAGACATCATCGGCGTCTTTGACCCGGGCATCTTCTCCATTGGCGACACGATCTGCATGCCCGGCAAAAAATTCCGCTACGCGGGCATTCCGACCTTCGCGCCGGAGCATTTCTGCCGCATCAGCCCGAAGGACACGATGAAGCGCAAGCAGTTCATCAAGGGCACCGAACAGATCGCCCAGGAGGGCGCCATCCAGATCTTCAAGGTGCCGAACACCGGCATGGAAGAGGTCATCGTCGGCGTTGTGGGCGTGCTGCAGTTCGACGTGTTCCAGTACCGGATGCGCAGCGAGTACGGCGTGGAGCTGCGGATGGAGAACCTGCCCTACGAGGAGCTTCGGTTCATCGTCAAGAGTCCCGAGGCCGATCTTAAGGATCTGCACCTCTCCTCCGACGCGGAGCTGCTGGAGGATTATCGCGGGCACAGCCTGCTGGTCTTCTCCTCGTTCTGGTCGATCGATTTCACCATCAAGCGCAACCCCGGCCTCGTGCTCGCGGAGTCTCTCGATCAAAAGCCCGACGACAACTAAAAAGCGTCCCGGTCGGCTGAGCCGACCGGGACATGTTTTCGGACTGCCCCGGGAACCGAAGGGTTCCCGGGGCTCTTTCCATTACAGCAGCGTTTCGACCACGGCCGCGCAGCGGGCGCAGAGGCCGTCGGGATGGGTACTGTCGGTCTGCATCCAGCAGCGCGGGCACTTGACGCCGGACGCCTCGCTGACAGCCACGGTCAGGCCGGAGAACGCAGTCCCCTGCCCTAAGGTGCCCTCGGCGGGCGCGGCATCCGTGACGGTACAGCGGGAGACAAGGAAGAGCTCGGCGAGGTTGAGCCCCTTCACAGCCTCCAGCGCGGCCTTTGCCGCGTCGTCCGCGGCGTACAGCGCGACGTGCGCCTCGAGCGCCTTGCCGATCTTCTTCTCCGCGCGGGCGGCCTCCAGCACGGCATTGACGTCGCCGCGCAGAGCAATGACGGTATCCCACTTGGCCATCGCGTCGTCGGAGAGGCCGTAGGCCGCGAACGGGGCGTTCATCGTGTTGAACACGACGTTGCGCGCGTCGTCGCAGGCGGCATGGGGCATTGCCTGCCAGATCTCATCGCAGGTGAAGACGAGGATCGGCGCGAAGAGCTTGGTCATCGTATCAAGGATCAGGTACAGGGCGGTCTGGGCGCTGCGGCGCTCGGGACTGTCCTTGCCGTCACAGTAAAGGCGGTCCTTGATGATGTCGAGATAGAAGTTCGAGAGCTCGACCACGCAGAAGTCGTTGATCGCGTGGGTGACGGTGAGGAACTCATACTCGTCGTAAGCCTTCATGCACTTTTCGATCAGCACATTCAGGCGGGTCATGACCCAACGGTCGAGCTCGCGCATCTCCCCGGGCGCGGCGAGGTGGTTCGGATCGAAGCCGTTGAGGTTGCCCAGGCAGTAGCGCGCGGTGTTGCGGAACTTCAGGTAGCTCTGGGAAAGCTGCTTGAAGATCTCGTCGGAGCAGCGGACATCGGTGTGGTAGTCGGCGGACGCAGCCCAGAGGCGCAGCAGGTCGGCGCCGTATTTGTTGAAGATCTCGGCGGGCGCCATGCCGTTGCCAAGGGACTTGTGCATGGCCTTGCCCTCGCCGTCGACCGTCCAGCCGTGGGTAACGCATTCCCTGAACGGCGCGCCTTTGCCCAACGCGCCCACGGCAGTGAGCAGCGAGGACTGGAACCAGCCGCGGTACTGATCGAGGCCCTCCATATACATATCGGCCGGCCAGAAGCCCTGCGTCTTCTTCATGGAGGCGAAGTGCGTGGACCCGGAGTCGAACCAGCCGTCGAGCGTGTCCTCCTCCCGGGTGAAGCCGTTCGACTTGCCGCAGTGCGGGCAGGCAAAGCCGGCAGGCAGAATGTCGGCGGCATCTTTTTCAAACCAGGCGTTGGAGCCTTCCGCCGCGAACAGCGCGGAAATGGCAGAGATCGTCTCGTCGGTGACGACGGGCTTGCCGCAGTCCCTGCAGTAGAACACAGGGATCGGGAGGCCCCATTTGCGCTGGCGGGAGATGCACCAGTCGGCGCGCTCGCGGATCATGGAGATCATGCGCTCCTTGCCCCAGGCGGGCACCCAGCGCACGTCATCGCACGCCTTGACAGCGGCGTCCTTGAAGGCGTCCACCGAGCAGAACCACTGCGGCGTGGCGCGGAAGATGATCGGGCCCTTGCAGCGCCAGCAGTGCGGATAGCTGTGGACGATCTTCTCGGAGGCGAGCAGCGCGCCGCTCTCTTTCATGTCGGCGAGGATGACGGGGTTTGACTCCTCGGTCTTCATGCCGGCGTACTTACCGGCGTAGTCGGTGTGGCGGCCCTGATCGTCCACGGGCACGACCATGTCCATGCCGTAACGAAGACACGTCTGGTAGTCGTCCGCGCCGAAGCCGGGGGCGGTGTGGACGCAGCCGGTGCCGGAGTCCATGGTGACATAGTCGGCCAGCAGAAGGCGGCTCGTCTTGGGCAGGAAGGGATGGTCGGCGAGCATATTTTCGAAGAACGCGCCGGGATGGGTCTCGAGGATCCTGTAGTTCCCGATGCCCGCAACGCCCATGACTTTGGCGGTCAGAGCCTCGGCCATGATATAGATCTCGCCGTTCGGAGCCTCCACAAGGGCGTAGTCCTCGACTGGGTTCATGGCGATGGCCAGGTTGCCGGGGAGCGTCCAGATGGTGGTCGTCCAGATGACGAAGAAGAGCTTTTTATGATCAACGCCGGGGAGCTTGCCCAGGTCGTCGTGCATGGGGAACTTCACATAGACGGTGGTGCAGGGGTCGTCCTGATACTCGATCTCCGCCTCGGCGAGGGCGGTCTCGTCCTTCGGGCACCAGTACACGGGCTTGAGGCCCTTGTAGATGTAGCCCTTTTTGAACATTTCGCCGAAGACCTTGACCTCCTCGGCCTCGAAGCCGGGGTCCATGGTCTTGTAGGGATGCTCCCAGTCGCCCAGGACGCCCATGCGCTTGAATCCCTCGCGCTGCACGTCGATGTAGTGGTCGGCGAACTCGTGGCAGGCGGTGCGGAAGTCCGGCACGCTCATGGCCTTGCGGTTGAGCTTGTTCTTCTTGATGATGGCCGACTCAATGGGCATGCCGTGGTTATCCCATCCGGGGATGTAGGGCGTATAGCGGCCCCGCATCGCGTAGGAACGGGTGATGAAGTCCTTGATGGACTTGTTGAGCGCGTGGCCCATATGCAGTTCCCCGTTGGAGAACGGAGGGCCGTCGTGCAGGATAAAACGGGGCTTGCCCTCGTTCTTTTTCAGGAGCTCGCCGTACACGTCGATCTTTTCCCAGTTCGCCAGCATCCCCGGCTCGCGGTTAGGCAGGCCGGCGCGCATTGGGAAGTCGGTCTGGGGCAGGTTGATTGTCTTGTTGTAGTCCATATTTTTCTCTCCTTGCCGTGAAGCATATTCAATCAATGATCCATTGTTTTTACAGAGTTTATGGGGACGGGAAACGCAGCCATTTTGCCATCCCGCGCGGAGCGGCGGATCTGTGCGGCTGCGGCAATGCATGGGGCGCTCCGGTGCGCGGATTCTTCGCCGCCGTGCTTCTCGGAATGGCTGATGGGAAATTTCCGACAGGCGAAGAAAAACGCCTCTGTCCCCTAAGAGACAAAGGCGCTTGACCTCTGCGGTACCACTCTTGTTGCCGGAAGCCCGGCCCCTCGGCCGCGAAAACGCGGCAGGCGGGATAACGTCCGCCACGCGGCCGCCTTACTGAAATTCGGGCGGCATGCTCCAAGGTGATTTTCGTGCGATCCGCAGCGCCGCCTCACACCGGCCGGCGGCTCTCTTGGCCCGCGGGAACGCGTTACTCTTCCTTATCATTGCAAAAACAATATGAAACTGTGGGTATCATACCCATTTTTATGCCGTTTGTCAATAAAAAACGCAAAATTCCCGCCTCAGCGGTTCGGGTCGTAGTTTTTTCCGAACTGGAGGTCGGCAAACTTCCCGCTCGCGTTCGTGTGGGCGACGCGGGTCTTGTCCAGATCGCCGTCGTCTTCCGAGCCGACGATGGTCTCGACGTTCTTCTCGATCTCATCGGCGATGGACTTCGCGTCCATTTCCGGCGCGGGCGCGGCCTCGGCCGGACCGGAGGGGGCTTTCTCATAGTCAAAGGCCGCCTTCTTCGGCGCCTTCGCGGCCAGGTTCATCATCTTGAGGTTGTTGAGCAGCTCGAGATGACGGCTGACGTCTTTCTCGATGACGTCGATGAAATTCCGCGCAGCCTGCTTGGCGCGCTCAATGCGCTCCTCTTCCGCGGCAACCTGCTGCTGCACGCCCTCGGCCTTGCCGCGCAGATTGTTTTCCGCGTCGGCGCGCATCTGGGCGCATTTCTTCTCGGTCTCGGCGAGCATAGCGTCGGAGGTCTTCTGCGCGGCCAGAATGGCTTTTTTCATGGACTCCTCCTGGCTGCGGTATTCCTCGAGCTTCTCGACGAGGATCTTCATCTTGCTTTTCAGAACGGCGTTTTCCTTGTAGAGGGTGATATAGTCCTCGGTCAGCGGCTCAAGAAAGTCGTCGACACCGGCCATGTCATAGCCGCCGAACACAGCTTTGGTAAATGTTTTCTCCTGAATTTCCTGGGGGGTAAACATGGTGAGGTCTCCTTTCGCCCTGAATTACAGGTAAACGCCGCTGTTTTCCAGCTCGTCGATCAGATCGCCGACAATGTCCACATTGTACGGCGTGATCAGGTAAGTGGAAATGGCGACCTTCTTGATCTTCCCGTCGAGCGCGTAGGCGCAGCCGGACAGAAAATCGACAAGGCGGCGGGCCACGTCTTTGTTGGTGGACTCGAGATTGAGAACCACGGCGTGCTTGTCGCGCAGATGGTCGGCGATCTCGGAGACATTGTCAAAACGGTCGGGCTTGACCAGCACGACCTGCAGCTGGGCGGTCGTATGGATGTTCACGACCTTGCTGCTGCGGCGGTCCCCCGACGAGGCGGACGATGTGGATGACGGCATATCGTCGTAATTGTACGCGGGGGCTGTCCGCGAAGCCTTCGGGGCCGGCGCGGCGCCGTCCTCGGCGGAATCCTCGAAATCATCAAAGTCGTCCTCGTCCTCGGCGTAGGGCTTGGCCAGCTTCTTCAGTTCGTCCATAAATCCCATTTTCAGCGTTCCTCCTGTTGCAGAGCCTTCTATTATTTTGGGTAGTGTCTGGGCCCGAAAATCGCGGTGCCGACGCGAACCATGGTGCTGCCTTCGCGGATGGCGTCTTCGAAATCCTCGGACATACCCATGGAAAGACACTCCATGCTGACATTATCGTATTTTTTTGCATTTATGTCAACAAGAAGCTTCTTCATTTGCGCAAAATATCTGCGATTTTCTCCCGGAAATTCACTCACAGGAGGGATGGCCATCAGTCCGCGCAGGCGGACGTTGGGAAACTCCGCCATTTTTGCCGCGGTCTCCCTGGCTTCGTCGGATGTGTAGCCGGATTTGCTCTCCTCCGCGCCGATGTTGACCTCCAGCAGGACGTCCTGCACGAGGCCCTTTTTCGCGGCCTCCTTCTGGATGCACGCGAGCAGTTCCGCCCGATCGACGGACTCAATGAGATCCACCGAGCCCACGACGTTCTTCACCTTGTTGGTTTGCAGATGCCCGATGAAGTGAACGGGTCTGCCGGCATACGCGCCCTGAGGCAGCTTCTCAGTCAGCTCCTGCACGCGGTTCTCGCCGCAGCAGTCCACACCCGCGGCGACGGCCTCCTTCACGGCGGCGGCATCGTTCATCTTCGTCGCCGCACAGAGGAGGATTTCTCCGGGCTCGCGCCCCGCCTCCCGGGCGGCCTTTGCCATCCGTTCACGGACGGCGGCCACATTTTCATGAATTGCTGTCATTTATCTTACGACCTTTCCATCAAAGAGCCCTCTGGCGTTGACGATGATCTCGTCGCCCGGCCAGAGATTGCCCGTATCCGATTTGTCCATTTTCACCACATAGCTCTCCCCGTTGTCATAGAGAATGCTCACCGGCTTCCACTTCGCGCTGGCGCTCTCGAGTACATAGACGCCCGGCGCGCCGTCCTTTCCGATACGCAGCGCCTCCTTGGGTACGCGCAGGCCGGAATAGGAGCTGAACACGATATCGGCGGTCTGGCCGCGCAGGAGCGTGGCCTCGCTGAGATAATCGCCGCACGAGAGCACCAGCACGCGCTGGCCGCTTTCATTATCGCCGATACGGGTGATCTTCATGGAAAGGGTGCCGTAAAAATCGTGGGAGAACGTCACGTTCACGCGGTCTCCCTGTTTGAGGTCGTCGAGGTAGGCCGAGGGGACGACGGTGACATAGTACCAGGTATCGTCGGTGATGAGCCGCCCGAACGCGCCGTTGGGCAGCGTCTTCGGCGCGAGGGAATTGAAGGTCGCCACGGTGAGCTTGTCCAGTGCGTCGGGCGTGAGGACGGTCTCATAGCCGTCGGTGGTGCCGGAGAAACAGCCCGAGGCGGCCGAGGAGATCACCTGGGTGTCGGCGTCGGCCTGATGATTCAGCCCGTCGAGCTGCGACTGGAGATCGGTGATCTGGCTCTGGATGGCCGTGAGATCCGCCTCGCCGGTATTGCGGCGCAGAATCAGGCCCTTGAGCTCGCTGCTCAGGCCGGCGTAGGAGTTCATGTCCCGCCGGACGGCGTACTGCCCCTCCGCGGTCAGGTCGGCGAGAATCTGGGCATCGAGCGAAGCGGCGTCGGCGCTGCCGGTATGATAGGAATAGGCATACTTGAGCTGTTGGAGCTGAGCCGAGAGCGTTTCGATCTCGGCCTGACGGGCCTGCGCGTCGGCGCTCTGGTAGCCGGTGGCGACCGTCTCGCCGACGCCGACCCGCTCGCCCTCGCTGTGGGAGGGCACCGTGATGGAATAGGGGGAGGTCAGGATCGTCTCGTCCCGGGCGACGAAGCCCGTGGTATGGCAGCCCTTGCCCGCCTCGTACTCGATGGCCGTGGTGGTCGTCAGCGGCGAATAGAATGCCGAGAAGACCGCGTAGCCCAGGTAGAGCAAAATGGCGGCCAGAAAAACGAGCATGATGATTTTGTTGTAGATCCTGCCCTGTTTCATGCGAACTCCTTTTTGCGCGCTACGGCGTGGCCGGTTCCTCCGGCGCGAGCCGGACGGCGGTGGCCGGGGCGATGGTGGAAATGGCGTGCTTGTAGATCATCTGCTGCCTGCCCTCCGAGGCGACAATCACGGCATAGCTGTCGTAGCCCGTGACGACGCCCCGCAGCTGAAAGCCGTTCATCAGAAAGAGGGTGACGGCGGTATGGTCGCGGCGGACGGCGCGCAGAAACTGATCCTGCAGGTTTTCGTTGGTTGACATGGGTATCCAGCTCCTTTTCTCTGTAATACCCACATATTACCATTTATCATTGTCGAATTCCGAAAGATAACGGACGGCCTCCGCAAACACGGCGGGAAAATCCGGCGGGTCGGACTGGGAGATCCAGTGGATCTTTTCGTTGCGGCGAAACCAGGTGAGCTGGCGCTTGGCGTAATGCCGCGTCCCCTGCTTGATCTCCGCGACGGCGGCGGCAATGGTGGCGCGGCCCTCGAGGGCGGCGATGGGCTCCTTGTAGCCGATTGCCTGAAGGCTGGTGGCGCTCTCCGCCACGCCGCGTGCGAGCAGCGCGCGGATCTCGTCGAGCAGGCCCGCGTCGAACATCGCGTCCACGCGGCGGTCGATGCGGCGGTAGAGGTCGGCCCGGTCGGCGAATGTCAGGCCGATCCAGGCGGGGCTGTATTTCGGCGGGACAGCCTTCGTCTCCCGGTCGTGCTCGGTGAGGGTTTTGCCTGTCTCCAGGTAAACCTCGCAGGCGCGCAGGACACGCTTGCGGTCGGACGGGTGCAGGCGCGCGGCGGCCTCGTAGTCGAAGGTGGCAAGCCACGCGAGCATGGCGTCCATGCCGCGCTCGTCGGCCATGGTCTCCAGCTCCTGCCGACGCCCGGTGGCCGGGCATGGCGCAAATTCACGCCCCGCGATCAGGCTGTCAAGGTAGAGGCCCGTGCCGCCGGCGATGACGGCGGTCTTTCCCCGCGCGAGGATGCCGCGCAAAATCGGGTCGGCCATGGCGACGTAGCGCCCGGCGGAAAAGTCCTCGGCCGGGTCGGCCACGGCGATCATGTGGTGCGGGATACCGCCCATCTCCGCTTCGGTCGGCGCGGCGGTGCCGACAGACATGCCGCGGTAGATCTGCATGGAGTCGCAGGAAAGCACCTCGCCGCCGTATTTGCGGGCCAGCTCCACGGCCAGCCGCGTTTTGCCGGAGGCCGTCGGCCCCACGACGCAGATGATGTTGTCCATTTCGGGCTCCTTGCCGCCGCCCTGCCGCGCCGCGCGGCTATGACCGCTTGAACTGCTTCTCGAGCTGCTTCTTTGTCAGCGTGATGCAGACCGGGCGGCCGTGGGGGCAATACTTGATGTCGGGATTCTCCATGACCTGACGCACGAGATCGTCCCGCTCGGCGGGCTCCGTGTGCCAGCCCGCCTTGATGGCGGCCTTGCAGGCGATGGTGTGCAGAAGGCTGTCCCGCACGGCGGCGGGGTCGGCGCCGCGTCCCTCGAGCAGGCGCGCGGCCAGCTCCTGAAGGACAGCCTCCGCGTCGGCCTCGTCGAGATCGGCGGGAATCTGGCGGATGAGCACCGTGCCGCCGCCGAACTCCTCCACCTCGAAGCCGAAGGTACGCAGCGTCTCCGCGTTCTCAAGCACAGCGGCGGCCTCGTCCCGGCTGAGCGCGGCAGCCACAGGGGCCATGAGCACCTGGGCCATGATATCCTCCTGATCGGCGCGGAGCTTTTCAAAGAGGATGCGCTCGTGCGCGGCGTGCTTGTCGAGGAAAAGGACGCGGTCGCCCTCCTCCACGATGAGATAGGTATCGAGTACCTCACCCACCACGCGGTAATCCGCCGACGGGGGCATAGGCAGCGCGGCCTGCTCCGGCGGCGACTCCGCCGGGGCCTCGCGCGGCAAAACAGCGGCAGACTCCGCCGGCGGGAGCGGAGACGGCGCAGGCGGCTCCTTGGGCGCAGACGCGGGCAGGTGAATCCTGTCGGCCACGCCGAAGACCTGCTTCACAACGGCGGGCGAAGGCGCCGCCTTTGCCGGTTCTGCCAGTCCGGCGGCGAAAGCGCGGTAGGTCTCCGCGTCCATGGTCTGATAAAACTCCCTGCGCTCCGGCAGCTTCGCACGCGCGGCGGGCTTCGGGGCAAGCGGAGGCTCGGACGGACGGGCGGGAGCCGGCGCGGCAGGTGCGGGCTCTGCGGCGGGTCTTCCGCCGAGCGTCATCTCCGGGCGGGCGGGCGTACGGTTCAGCGCGGCGAGCACGCCGTAGTGCACGGCGTCGAACGCGCCGCGCTCCGAGAGGAACTTGACCTCGGTTTTGGCCGGGTGCACGTTTACGTCCACGGCGTTGGCCGGGAGCGACAGGTGCAGCACGCAGCCCGGGAAGCGGCCGGTCATGATCTGGTTGCGGTACGCCTCCTCAAGCGCGGAGGAGAGAAGGCGCGACTTCACGGGCCTCCCGTTGACAAAAAACTGCTGCCAGGAACGGTTTCCCCGTGTGGCGGTAGGCTTGGTGACATAGCCGGAGAGCGAATACTGCTCCCACCGGCTCTCCACCGGCGTGAGTTCAAGGGCGAACTGGCGGCCGTAGACACAGTAGATCGTATCGAGCAGCTTGCCGCTGCCGGGCGCAGAGAGAAGCTCTTCCCCGTCGCGCAGGAAACGCACGGCCATGTCCGGATGGGAGAGGGCCTGGCGCTGCACGGCGGTGAAGATGCCCGCGCCCTCGGCGGAGTCCGATTTCATAAATTTCATGCGGGCAGGCGTGTTATAAAAGAGATCGCGCACGATGATCGTCGTGCCGACCGGACAGCCGGCGGGCGAGCGCTCGGTGATCTTCCCCGCCTCGAGACGGAGGCCGACCCCCTCGTCGGAGCCGGCGGCGCGGGTCATCAGGTCAATGCGCGAAACGGAGGCCACGGCGGCGAGCGCCTCGCCCCGGAAGCCCATCGTGCCGATGGCCGCGAGGTCCTCCGCCGTGTGCAGCTTGCTCGTTGCGTGGCGGAGGAAGGCGGTCTCTGCGTCCTCGGGCGACATACCGCAGCCGTCGTCCGTGACGCGCAGGAAGGTCATGCCGCCGTTCTGGATCTCCACGACGACGGACTTTGCCCCGGCGTCGAAGCTGTTTTCGACGAGCTCCTTGACGACGGAGGCGGGGCGCTCAACGACCTCGCCGGCGGCGATGAGGTTGGCGATATGGGCGGGGAGCTGATGGATGACGGACATGATGACCTCCGGTTCTCAGAAAACATGGCGCAGCAGGCCCATGGTGACGGCGTTGATCAGGCCGTGCACGAGGACCGGCGCCCAGATGGTGTCGGATTTTTCATACGTCCAGCCGAGCGCGATGCCCGCGGGCAGATACTCCACCGCGGAGACCAGCACGACACGCCAGCCGTCGGTCAGAGCGTACTGCCAGACGTGGATGGCGGAAAAGACGAGCGTCGAGACGGCATAAGCCAAAAAACGGCTTTTCGGGCGGATGGTACCGAACAGCAGGCCGCGTGTGAGCGTCTCCTCGGTCAGAGGCGCGAGGAGGATGGTGCACACGAGGAGCAGGCGGTAATTCTCCCCCGCAAGCGCCTGAACGGCAGCGTCGTTGGGGTTATCCACGCTCAGGCCCGTCCAGTCCAGCACAAACGAGAGGGCAAAGAGCATCGCGTAGTAGAACGCGAAGCCGAGCACGCAGGCCTGCAAAAACGCCCAGAAGCGATGTCCCGCCGCCGAGAGGGAGCCAATGAGGAACCTGCGGAAGATCACGGCGGTAAGAAGGAAATTGATAAGGAAATAGCAGATATTCAGCTTCGCGCCGTCCTCCGGAAGCCCCAGCAGCCGGAACGCGAGCTGCAAAAGCCAGCTCAGGCCGACGAGATAGACCGGCCAGTAGAGAAAGCCGCCGATCATCTCGCCGCGCGTAAGCGGCGTGCCGGTCGTCCCGGCTCTGCGGGGATTGGCCATGAGCGGCCTCCTTTCTTGGCGTCAGGATCAGGCGGAATGTTTCCGCAGGGGAAGCGGGGCGTCCGGGGTGCCGGCCGCCGCCGCAAATTCCGCTCACGGGTCGCCCGCTGCGCCGCAGAAGCGGGCGCGGAAGGGGACGGCGCAAGCCGGCGTGCTCTCCCCTTTCGGCGCGATTACAGTTTCCCCGCGAGCTGCTTGAGCTCGAAGAGAGCGTTCATCGCCTCGATGGGGGTCATGGTTTCGACGTTCATGGCGCTGAGGCGGCGGCGGATCTCATCTCCCGCCAGATCGAGCATGGAGACCTGCACGGTCTCGCGCGCGGGCGCGGCCTTCGCGGGGGCAACGGGCTGTCCGTCTTCCAGCTCCTTTAGGATCTGGCGCGCGCGGGCAATGACGGACGCGGGCAGGCCCGCAAGCTTCGCCACGTCCACGCCGAACGAATCGTCCGCCGCGCCGGGCACGATCTTCCTGAGGAAGATCACATCGCCCTGACGCTTTTTGACGGAAATATTATAGTTTGCGACGCCCTGCAGCTCGTCCGAGAGGACGGTCAGCTCGTGATAATGCGTGGCAAAGAGCGTCTTTGCGCCGAGCTTTTTGCGGTCGGCGGCAAACTCCAGCACCGCGCGGGCGATGGCCATGCCGTCGAACGTGGAGGTGCCGCGGCCGATCTCGTCGAGAATGAGGAGGGAACGCGGCGTGGCGTTGCGCAAAATCTCGGCCACTTCGGTCATCTCCACCATGAAGGTGGACTGGCCGGAGGCGAGATCGTCGCTCGCGCCGATGCGGGTGAACAGGCGGTCGACGATGCCGATGCGCGCCGAGGCCGCCGGGACAAACGAACCGATCTGCGCCATGAGGACGATCAGCGCGACCTGCCGCATATAGGTGGATTTGCCGGCCATGTTTGGTCCGGTGATGATGGCGACGTTCCCGCCGCCGACGCCGAGCGTTGTGTCGTTGGGGACGAAGAGGCTGTCCTTCAGCACACGCTCCACGACCGGATGGCGGCCGTCGCGGACGACGATCTCGCCGGAGAGATCGACCTCGGGGCGGCAATAGCGGTTCTTCACGGCGTTGGCCGCAAAGCAGGAGAGCACGTCCGCCGCGGCGATCGCGCCGGACGCCGCCTGCACGCGGAGCGCCTGATCCGCCAGCCACAGCCGGAGCTCCGTGAAGAGCTCGTACTCGAGCGCGGTGATGCGGTCGTTCGCGGTGAGGATGGTGTTCTCAAGCTCCTTGAGCTCGGGGGTGATGTACCGCTCGCAGTTGACGAGCGTCTGCTTGCGGATATAGGTGTCCGGCACCTGGGAGGCGAACGACTTGGAAACCTCGATGTAGTAGCCGAACACATGGTTGTATCCGACGCGGAGGTTCCTGATGCCGGTCTTCTCCTTCTCGGCCGCCTCGATGGAAGCAAGCGAGCCCTTGCCGCCGGACATGATGTCGTGGAGCCTGTCCACTTCCTCGCTGTAACCCGGGCGGATCATCCCGCCCTCGCGGACGGTGAAGGGCGGCTCGTCCACGATGGCGCGGCCGATCTTCGCGCGGATGTCTTCGAGCGGGTCTAGGTTCTCCGTGAGAATGCCGAGAAGGCCGGCGTCAAAGCCGGAAAGGGCCTTTTTGATCTCCGGCAGCCGCTCGCAGCCGACGGCCAGGGCGACGAGGTCGCGGCAGTTGGCCGTGCCGGTGACGATGCGTGTCTCGATACGCTCAAGATCGGAGACCTCCCTGAGCAGGAGGATCAGTTCCTCGCGCGCGACGGTCTTTTTCACCAGCTCGTCCACGGCGGCGAGGCGCTTGCCGATGGCGGCCGGATCAAGCAGGGGCTTTTCCAGCCACGAGCGGAGCAGGCGGCTGCCCATGGCCGTCTTCGTGTGGTCGAGCACCCAGAGGAGGCTGCCGCGCTTTTCCTGCGTGCGAAGCGTCTCGGTGAGCTCGAGGTTGCGCCGGGCGGTCATGTCCAGCTCCATGAAGCGGCCGGAAACGTAATAGTCGAGGGAACGGATGTGGGGAAGGTCGGATTTCTGCACGTCACGGAGCGTTGCCAGCAGCGCGCCGCAGGCGGAGACGACCGCCGGAACAGCGGCAATGCTGAGCTCCGCGGCAGACTTCCCAAACTGCGCCTCCACCACCGCCCCGGCGGTTTCGGGCGCAAACAGGGTGTTCTCCCCGGTGTCCACGCAGGCGTGCAGGCGATCGGTGAGGGCCTGCGAAATCATCCCGCTGCCGCCCGCACCGCCGCCGAGCAGCACTTCGCTCGGGCCGAAGCGGCCCAGTTCGCAGACGACCTTCTCCTCTGCGCCCGCGCCCTGCGCGCTCGTGGCAAAGAAGGCGCCGGTGGAAACATCGCAGAAAGCAAGTCCGTAAACGCCGTTTTCTTCAAAAATACAAGCAAAATAGTTATTTTTTCTCTCATCCAGCATGGAGCTTTCGGTAACGGTGCCGGGGGTCACGACGCGGATGATGTCGCGCTTGACGAGGCCCTTGGCCAGCGCGGGATCTTCCATCTGCTCGCAGATGGCGACCTTGTAGCCCTTCGCCACGAGGCGGGCGATGTAGCTCTCGCACGAGTGATAGGGCACGCCGCACATGGGAATGCGGTCGGGATCGTCCTTGGCCTTGCCGTGGTCGCGGCTGGTCAGGGTAAGATCCAGCTCCTGCGAGGCCAGCTTCGCGTCCTCGGCAAACATCTCATAGAAATCGCCCAAACGGAAAAAGAGGATGCAGTCGGGGTTCTGCTCCTTGATCGCGAGATACTGCTGCATCATGGGCGTGAGCTCGGCCATATGGCGGCCTCCTTCCAATGTCAGAGATCAGATTTGTCCCGTCAGAGACCAGGTGGTGGCGCCGGTGATATGGACGGGCACAAAGCGTCCGGTCAGGGTGCGGTCGCCCGTGAAGCGGACGAGGCGGCCGCCTTCGGTGCGGCCGGTGAGCAGGCCGCCGTCCTCGCCGTCGCACAGGACGCGCAGCGTCCGGCCGACGTAGGCGGCGTGCTTTTCCGCCGAGACGCGGTTCTGCGCCTCGCAAAGGTGGTCGAACCAGCGGTTTTTCTCCGCGCGGGGCACGGGATCGGGCATCTCCGCCGCGGGCGTGCCGGGGCGGGGGGAATAGATAAAGGTAAAGAGGGCGTCGAACCGGACGCGCTCGATGAGCGCGACGGTCTCCTCAAACTCCGGCTCCGTCTCGCCGGGGAACCCCACGATGACATCGGAGGTGAACACGAGCTCCGGCATAACCGAGCGGGCGTAATCCACCAGCGCCAGATACTGCGCGGACGTATAGCGGCGGTTCATCGCCGCAAGAACGCGGTCGCTGCCGGCCTGGAAGGGCAGGTGGATATGCTTTGCGATCTTCGGCCAGGCAGCCATGGTATCGAAAAGCTTCTTCGAGGCGTCCTTGGGGTGGCTCGTCATGAAGCGGAGCAGAAAATCGCCCGGGAGCTGCGCGAGCGAGGCGAGAAGATCGGAAAAATCGACGCCGAGGCCGAGGTCTTTTCCGTAGGAGTTGACGTTCTGGCCGAGGAGGGTGATATCTCTGCAGCCGGCCTCGGCAAGGCCGCGCACCTCGGCGATCACATCCTCCGGCAGACGGCTGCGCTCGCGGCCGCGGACGTAGGGGACAATGCAGTAGGAACAGAAATTGTTGCAGCCGTACATGACGCTTACCCACGCCTTGATGCTGTTCTCCCGGGCGACCGGGAGGCCCTCGGCGATGGAGCCGTCCTCGTTTTCGGTGGCGAAGACGCGCTTGCCGGTGCTCAGCACGCGCCACAGGAGGGACGGAAACTCCCAGAGGTGGTGCGTGGAAAACACGCCGTCCACATGAGGATAGCTGCCCTTGATGCGCCCTGCAACCTCCGGCTGGCCCATCATGCAGCCGCAGACGAAAATTTTCTGGCCCGGATGACGGCGTTTGGTGTGCACGAGCGCGCCGACATTGCCGAACACGCGCTGCTCGGCGTGCTCGCGGACGGCGCAGGTGTTCATCACCACAACGTCCGCGCCCTCCGCGCCGTCGATCAGGCGGCAGCCGCACTCGACGAGCATCCCGCGGATGCGCTCGGAGTCGGCCTCGTTCTGCTGGCAGCCATAGGTCTCGACATAAGCCGCCGGCGAGACGCCGCGCGAGAGCCACCAGCCGCGGATCTGCCGGCACAGTTCCTGCTGTGCGCGGAGCTGCTCAGAAGAAATGACATGGGTCGTGCGTTCCAAGGCGATCCCTCCGGAAAATAAACTTCAAGTATCAAGTATTTTATTGTACCAGTTTCACCCCGTTTTTGCAAGGCTTACCCCCGTACAAAAGCTCCCCGTACAAAAGCTCCCCGCCGGAGGGCGGGGAGCTTTCAGCGGGCGGGGGTCATCTTCCCGAGATGATGCCGGGGACTGTTTCGTCCTGCGGAACCATGATGCGCAGGGCGCGGGAATGATTACTGATCTCCGCCGTCTCCACGCTGCCGCCGAATTCGCCGTCGAGCGTCCAGGCAACGGGAGCGTTAAACTCAAAACGAATGCTGTCGGTCTGGAAGAAGTCGAAATAGTCATTGTCAAAATCCTGGCGGAGGATGGCGCCGGCCACAGCGTTGAAATCGATCAGGTTCTTGATGTCCTTCACAAGCACGACCTCGGAGAGGCCGTCGTTGAGGGAGATCTCCAGATCGCGCCAGGCCTTGAAGCCGCCGACGCTCGTGGTGCTGCACACCATGCCGATGAGCACGTCGTCCTCGATCATCCGGTCGGGGGCAATCGCCCGGACGTGGACGGGCCGGATGTCGCCGATGGCGCGCGCGCCGGCCAGCAGGTAGGCCATGCGGCCGAAAACGCGCTTATCCTCCTGCGGCGTCTGATAGGCCACGTCCGTAAACGCGCCGAACGCCGCGACATAGGTAAACCAGTTTTCGTTGAAGCTGCCGATGTCCAGCAGAAATTCCCGTCCGGTGACGACGACCTTCGCCGCGTCGAGCGTGTTCTTCGGCAGCTTGAGCGTGGAAGCCACGTCGTTGACCGTGCCGCCGGGGACATAGCCCAGCACCGGCGGATGAGCAAGCTGCATCAGACCGGATACCGTCTCGTTGAGCGTGCCGTCCCCGCCGGTGGACACGATCATGTCGTACCGTTCGCCGACGGAGGCGATAACCTCGGTGATCTCCCGCGCGTGGCTGGTGGGGTGGACGGTGACGTCGTAGCCGCCGAGCGTGAAGATCTGGAGCACCTCCATCAGATTGGCGCGGATCTCCGCGTGGCCCGCGTTGGGATTGACAAAAAACAGCATTTTTTTCTTCATGAGGCTCTCTCCTTCCGGCGGCGTAAGCGGCCGCCGAAGTCTTCTCCGGCGGCCGCTGCGTTGTTTCGGTCAGTTCTTCACGGCAGCCGTAGTCGTCTCTGCGGCGGCGCTCCCCGTTGTGTCGGCGGAGCTCTCGGACGCCTCGGGCGAACTCTTCGTGCCGGAGGCGGCCTGTGCAGTGAGGTCGGACTCCATCAGCGCGACCTTGGCATAATCCACGGTGAAGTCGCTGTCCGCAATCAGATCATCGGTAAGTTTCTTCTGCTGGGCAGTGACATAGTCGTTCTCGGCCTGAGAATACCAGTAGGCGGTATCGGTCGTGCCGGAGAAGTACATGACATGGTAGCCGTAGCTGGTCTTGACGATGTCCGTGTCGCCCGCCTTGCGGCCCGCGGTGAAGCACCAGTCGTTGAACGCGGTCTCCATCTGGCCGGGATAGACGTTCTCATAGAGGCCGCCGTTGGAAGCGGAGCCGGTATCCTCCGAGCTCTTCTTCGCCATGGCGGCGAAGCTGTCCTCGGTGGCATCGCCGGCCTTCCATGCGGCGTAGATCTCCTTGGCCTTGGCCTCGGCGTCGGCCCAGTTCTTGTCGGTCAGAGTGGCCTGGCCGTTCGCGTCGGTCGCGGCGCCGCTGTCCGCGACGGGCTTGATGAGGATGTGACGCACGTTGATCATCTTCGTGTCGTCCTTCTTGATGCCCTTCTGCTTGTACTCGGAGGCGTGCTCGTCGTAATATTTGGAGACGTCATCCGCCGTATGCTGGAGCTTGTCGTACTGGGTCTTGAGATAAGCCGTGGCGGTCATGGTGACGCGGGCGTATTCCTTATAGCTGTCCTTGGTGGAATAGGGGCCGTAGAAGCTCTTGAGGTAGTCCTCCCCGTCCTTGTAGCCGCTTTGCTTGGCGCTGTCGTCCAGATTGGAGCTCATGGAGTCGAGGTAGGAGGTATACTCCTCCGGGAGAGTGAAGCCCGCTTTCTCAGCAGCGGCGCAGGCCACAGCGTTCTGGCGGAACGCAGCCATGGACGACTGGAGCAGCATATCCTGCCAGGAGTGCGTATCGTCGTACATCTGGGTGGCGAGGGGCTTGGAGGTATCGAGGAAGTAAGAGATATACGAGCCATAGTTGCTCAGGAGATTGTAATACTGCTGCCAGTAGTAGTATGACAGCATCGCGTTGGTGAGCTTCTGACCGGCGCAGCTGGCAACATTCTGATTGGCGATCGCGTCGGTTACGTCCGCGTCGGCAAGCTGGAAGTCGTGCGCGACAAATTTACCGTCCTGATCGACGTACTGCTTGATCTCCAGCGCGGCGTCGGCGGCGGTCGTCTCCTTGGAAGTCTCGCCGGACGCGGCGGAAGTCGTTTCTCCCGAGCCCTGCGCGGCAGTCTTGTTCTTTGCGCCGTGGGAAATCACAAAAACAAGCGCCACAACCGCCACCAGCGCGGCGGCGATCAGACCGATCAGCAAGCCGCGGCCGCCCTTTTTCGGCGCGGGGGCTGCCGGCTCTTCGGCGGCTTCGCAGGATTCGGTCGCCAGCGCGCCGGCTTCGCCGGATTCTCCGGCCTCGGCGGACTCGTCGGCGGCGGGCTCGGCAGACGCCTCGGGTGCCTCCGTTTCGGCGGCTGCCTGATCGTTCAGGACGGTCTCCGTTTCGGAGGCGGCATCCGCCGTCTGATCCGCGCCGCAGGCCGGACAGACGGTCTGACCGTCTTCCAGCGGTGCGCCGCAATTCTTAAAATTCATAGAATATACCACTCGCTTTCCTGTTATCTTTTGTCATCTTATCACATTTTTTCCTGATTTGCAACGCCGGCGGACTCACGGGGTGTTCTCCGTCCCGGCGGCCGCCGCGAGGTTGTCCGGCTCGCGGATGCGGATCGCGCCGTAGTTCACCAGAAAGCGATCGTTCTCGGTGATGCGCGTGTACGCGTCGGCATAGGTGTCGTGGCGGAGATCTGCCTCGGCGGCCTGCTGCCAGCGGGTCTGGGCGGACAGCCCCTCAAAACGGACGATGGTCCAGCCGTCGTCCGTTTTCATCACGCCGGAGTCCCCCGCGCGGCGGGCCGGGTCGAACGCCCAGTCGAGAAGCTCGCCCGAGAGGTCGGCTCGGCTGACATCTTTCTTCTCCCCGCCGTTTGAGGCGGTGTCCGCATCGTCCGACTGCGCTTTGGCGAGCTCCGCGAGCGCCGCGTCGCTGCCGCCGCCCGAAATCCAGCTCCGATAGAGTGATTCCGCAGTCTGTTTCGCCGCGTTCCAGCTGGCGGCGCTCCGATCGTCGTCGGGCGCGAGAAGCACCACGCGCAGGCTGCGGAGAAGCTCATCGTCCTTCCGGATGCCCTCGGAGGCATAGCTTTCGGCGTAGTCGTCATAATACTCCGAGATCTGCTGCGCCGTGAAGGACGGCTTGTCGTAGAGCGCGTCGGCGTAGGCGGAGGCAAGGTAGGAGTCCGTCAGGTAATCGGTGAACGAGGCGAGTGTGGCGCCCTCGCCGTAGGACGCGCGGAGATATGCCTCCGTGTCGGCATAGCCCGCCGAGGACGCGCGCGAGGCGAACTGGGAAAGCACAGTGTCGAGCGACTTCCGGTAGTCCGCCGGCAGCGCAAAGCCCGCCGCGCGCGCCTGAAACACCATGGACATCGTGCAGCGCACGGTGGTCAGGGCCTGATCGAGCAGATAGTCCTGCCAGGTGGTCTTCGCATCATAATACTGGCTGTCCAGCGGCCGGGAGGCATCCGGCGCGGAGGCGGAGCTGCTCCCGCCGGATTTGAGGAAATAAAAATACTCGTTCCAGAAATAGTAGCCCAGTTCCGTATTCGTCAGCGAAAAATCGCCGGAGGTCACAACGGTGCGGGCCATCTCGCGATCCGAGGGCGACCGGTCGGCCGGGGAACCGCGCAGCGCCAGCGCCAGCACGGCGGCCAGCAGCACACCCACTGAGAGAGCGGCCAGACGGCTCCGCCGTCTCCCGCGCGGCACTGGAGCAGCCTTCAGCGTCCTTCCGCAGACCGGGCAGAAAACGGAGTCCTTCGGAACCGGCGCGCCGCAGTAACGACAGAACAAGAACGTCTTCCCCCTTTCGGCCGATTTTATTCAGTTTACCACGCGGCGCATGCCGATTCAACGGGAGCGGCGGAGGGGGGGTGTGAATATTCTGTAAATAATGCTGTAAAAAGCGCCGGGAGCCTGGCTCCCGGCGCTGGAGACTGCCGAAAAAAACCTCCGGCTGTTTCGACGAGGGGTTTGCGGCCGCCGCTTCGCGCTTGCCGTTCGCCGGAGGCGGACAGTTCGCACGCTTACAGGCCGGGGAGCATTTTTCCGACGCACGCGCCGCCGGAAAATAACTTCAATTTTGCCACCGCGGCGGCAAACCCCCGTGGGGTTTATGAAAGGCCGAAGAGCGGTCTTTCCGTTCAGATGACGAAACCGCCGTTGACAGGCAGAACCTGGCCGGTGACGAACGGCGCTTCCGCCAGCCACGCGATGGCCGCCGCGACGTCCTCCGGCGTGCCGTTGCGGCCGAGCGGCGTCTCCTCGCGCAGCTCCCCGAGCGTTTCGGCAGACAGGGAACCGAGCATGTCGGTCTCAATCACACCGGGCGCGACGCAGTTCACGCGGATTCCGGACGGGCCGAGTTCCCTGGCGAGCGACTTGGTGAGCGCGATGACCGCGCCCTTGGTGGCGGCATAGCACGCCTCGCACGACGCACCGACCTGGCCCCACATGGAGGACACGTTGACGATTGACCCGCTCTGGCGGCGGAGCAGATACGGCAGCGCGGCGTTCACGCAGTGGTAAACGCCACGGACGTTGACCGCGAACAGCCTGTCCCACTCGGTCTCGGTGATATCGGAAATGAGGCCGTAGTGCGCGATCCCCGCGTTGTTCACCAGAATGTCCACATCGGCGATCTGTTCAAACGCGCACCGGACGCTCTGCGCGTCGGCCACGTCGGCCTGCAGCGCGAACGCGCCGGTCTCCGCGGCGAGGGCACCGGCCGCCGCGCGGTTTTTTTCATAGAGAAAATACACGGTGTTTCCCCGCCGGGAAAACCGCCGGACGACCGCCGCACCGATGCCGCGCGCGCCGCCTGTGACGACAATGTGCAAGGGTTCTCCTCTCCTTCCCGCACCAAAGCGCCCTTTCCGGACGGAACCGAAAAGGGCGCCTGATCTTGACTCAACCCACGCAGCCGGATGCGCTCAGCGCCGTCTGGTCTTGCTCTTGTGGTCGGAATACTGCTTGATGGAGGAAATTTTGCTGTCGGAATCGGCCATGAACTGCTTGAGCATATCGTCAAACGTCTGCGGCTGGTTCGACGGGGCGAACCGCCGGGAATCCTGCGGACGCGGACGGTCTGAGGACGGACGCTCCCTGTTCTGGCCGGGAAAGCGCGGCTCGGGACGCTTGGGCGCCTCCTGCGTGCGCTTGATGGAGAGGTTGATCTTGCCGGCCGGATCCACGGCCAGCACCATGACCTTGACCTCCTGGCCCTCGGTCAGATACTCATGGATGTCACTGACGTAGGCATGGGCTATCTCGGAGATATGTACCATGCCGGTACGCCCGCCGGGAAGAGAAACAAAGGCGCCGAATTTCGTGATGCTCTTGACTTTGCCGTCCACGATCGATCCTACTGTAAAATCCATACTGTGTGCTATGTCCCCCTTAAAATTTGCGCAAAAAGCGGCTGCTATTGTCCCACGTCGGAGAACACGATCTCGCCCTGGGACACCATCCCCAGCTTGTTGCGGGCAATCTCCTTGACCCCTTTGTCGGTATCGATGTTATTAAGAGCGCTTTGCAGACGGTCGTTTTCCTGCTGCGCGCCCGCGATGCTCTGCGAGAGTGTGCCGGCCTCGGCCCGTTTCGCCCGGATCTGGGACTGAAGAGAGACCAGGGTAACGGTAGCATACACCACCAGAATCAGGACGATCACTTTCATAAGAAGCGAGGATCTTTGGAACTTCATTCGTCTTTCCTCCCGGGGCTCTGCGGCGAAGCCGGGCAGAGTGAATTTGCTTATTTTTTATTTTAACCCATTTGTGGGCAGTTGAAAAGATTTTTTTTATCTGTTTTTGAGTTTTTTTGCAGAAATGTGCAAATGGGCGCAGGAAAATGGAAGCTAATTTCCAAATTGCATAAAAAAGCGCCCTGAAAAATGTGAGAACCGCGCGGCTGAGCACGAGAAAATAGAAGACGGCGCCCAGCGCGGCCGACGGATAGAAAAAAAGCCGGAACCGTCCCCGCCCCGCATAGAGCGCGAACAGCAGCAGCACGGGCGCGAGCGTCAGGCCGAAGACCGCGTCCCAGAGCACACCGGTACGGGGCTGCGCCCGGCGCAGCGCGCGCAGAAAGTCATAGCACACACCCAGCGCGAGGCCCAGCGCCCCGGCCAGCAAAAACTGCTGCGTTTGCAGCGCGACCGGCTGCTCCATCAGCCGAACAGACGGCTGAGAAATCCGCCGGCGGCACGCTGGTCGTCCTCATAGGTCATCGCGTCCACGGTGCCGTCCACGCTGACCTGTCCGCCGTCCAGCGACAGCATTTGCAGATGCAGCTGACGCCCGTGGATGATCAGCGTGCCGCGCGTGGTATAGAGCACCACCGCGTTCTCGTCGAAGCTCTCGATCTCCGTGATGCCCGTGACGGACAGGCGGCTGCGCCCCTCCAGCACCAGGCGGTGCGGCAGTTCCAGCGCTTTGTCGTCGGCCGTGTTCGTCATACTCTCCGCCCCCTTCGCCGCAGGATAAAAAATCCCGCCCGGAACCCCTCCGGGCGGGCCCTACGGTATATATACGGTGAGGGAGACCGGCTTATGCCGGTTTTTTTCAGAATTACTCCGCAATCTCGCGGTACATGGCGGACGCGTCGTCCTTACGCACCGCCTCGGCCACCCGGAGCACCTCGATCTTGAGCGTCTTCTGGCCGAAGCGGATCTCCAGAATATCGCCCGGCTTGACCTCGTAGGACGCCTTGGCCGGACGGCCGCCCACAAGGACGCGCTCGCCGTCGCACGCCTCGTTCGCCACCGTGCGGCGCTTGATGAGGCGCGAGACCTTTAAAAATTTATCCAGTCGCATGGGAACCTCCTTCCGGCGGGCAGGCCCGCCGCCGTTCTTTTTTCAGTATACCGCGCCCCGGCGGGAAACGCAACTGCTGGAAATCGTCCGGCGCACTTGCCACGGGGTCGGCGGCATGATATACTGAGTTTTTAGAACTATCGTGAAAGGAGGCCGCCCATGGCCTATCGTTTTTACGCGCTCATCTCCCGGATGCGCTACATCCAGCGCTGGGGGCTCATGCGCAACACCTTCCAGGAAAACGTGCAGGAGCACAGCCATATGGTTGCCGTGCTGGCGCACGCGCTCGCAATGATCGGCCGGGACGTGCTTGGCCTCCCTGACGACCCGGACAAATGCGCCTCCGCCGCTCTGCTGCACGACGCGTCGGAGATCCTCACCGGCGACCTGCCCACGCCCATCAAATACTACAACCCCGACATCCGCTCGGCCTACAAGCAGGTGGAGAAGGTCAGCGCAAGCAAGCTGCTGGACATGCTCCCGCCCGAGCTGCGCGCCGGCTACGAGCCGCTGCTGCTCGAGTCCGACCCGGCCGTGCGAAGAATCGTCAAGGCCGCCGACAAGCTCTCGGCGCACATCAAGTGCATCGAGGAGATGAAAGCGGGCAATTTGGAATTCGAGTCCGCCGCGCGCCAGACCAAGCACGCTCTGCTGGATATGCACCTGCCGGAGCTCGACTGGTTCCTCGACAACTGCCTCGACAGTTTCGCGCTCAACCTTGATCAGCTGGAGTAATCTATTTTAAGGAGAGATCGCCATGCGCGCCATCGTCACCGTCGTCGGCCCCGACCGGGTTGGCATCATCGCCGAAATCTGCACCCTGCTTGCCTCGCTGGGCATCAATATCGTGGACATCTCGCAGACCGTTATGCAGGACTTCTTCACCATGATCATGCTGGCAGACACCTCCGGGGCCAATACCGGCTTCGACGGCATCGCCGAAGCGCTCACCCGCAAGGGCGAGGAGATGGAGCTCTCTATCCGCATCCAGCGCGAGGACATCTTCAACGCCATGCACACGATCTGACTGCCCACGGAAATTTTCTTCTGAGCTTCCTCAAGGAGGGATCAAATGCTTAACCATAACGACATTATGTCTACAATAGACATGATCGACCATCAGCATCTTGACATTAGAACCATCACGATGGGCATTTCCCTGCTCGACTGCGCCGACCCCGAGCCCACCGCCTGTGCGAAAAAGATCTACGACAAGATCTGCCGCCGGGCGGAGAAGCTCGTCTCCACCGGAGAGGCGATCGAGCGCGAGCTCGGCATCCCCATCGTCAACAAGCGCATTTCCGTGACGCCCATCTCCCTTGTGGGCGCAGCCTCGCGGACGGACAGCTTCGTGCCCTTCGCCCACGCGATGGACGACGCGGCCAAGGTGTGCGGCGTGAACTTCATCGGGGGCTTCTCCGCTCTCGTGCACAAGGGCATGACGCCCGCCGACGAGACGCTCATCCGCTCCATCCCCGAGGCGCTGGCCATGACGGAGATGGTCTGCTCGAGCGTAAATGTGGCGACAATTCGGGCGGGCATCAACATGGATGCGGTGGCCCTCATGGGCCGTATCATCCGCAAGACCGCCGAGCTGACCGCCGACCGGGGCGGGCTCGGCTGCGCGAAGCTGGTGGTATTCGCCAATGCGGTGGAGGATAACCCCTTCATGGCAGGCGCATTCCACGGCGTGGGAGAGGCGGACACGGTCATCAACGTGGGCGTCTCCGGCCCGGGCGTGGTGTGGCACGCCCTTCAGGCCGTAAAGGGCCGGCCTTTCGACGAGGTGGCCGAGACGATCAAGAAGACGGCCTTCCGCATCACGCGCATGGGCCAGCTGGTGGCGCAGGAGGCGTCCCGGCGGCTGGGCGTGCCGTTCGGCGTGGTCGACCTGAGCCTCGCGCCGACGCCCGCCGTGGGCGACAGCGTGGCCCGCATCCTCGAGGCGATGGGTCTGGAGGTCTGCGGCACGCACGGCACCACCGCCGCGCTCGCACTGCTCAACGACGCGGTCAAAAAAGGCGGCGTGATGGCCTCGAGCTCTGTGGGCGGCCTCTCGGGCGCGTTCATCCCCGTCAGCGAAGACGAGGGCATGATCGCCGCGGCCAAGTCCGGCACGCTCACGCTCGACAAACTCGAGGCGATGACCTGCGTGTGCTCGGTGGGTCTGGACATGATCGCCGTCCCCGGCGATACACCCGCCTCCACACTTTCCGCCATCATCGCCGACGAGGCCGCCATCGGCGTTGTCAACAACAAGACCACCGCCGTGCGTCTGATTCCCGCCCCCGGCAAGCACGTCGGCGACCAGGTGGAATTCGGCGGCCTGCTTGGCTCGGCGCCGGTCATGCCGGTGCACACGGAGTCGGCCGAAGCGTTCGTCGCCCGGGGCGGCCGCATCCCCGCCCCGATGCAGAGCCTGAAAAACTGAGAAACGAAAGCGCCCGGCGGCACTTCCTTGTGCCGCCGGGCATTTTTCACCCCGGGCCCGTGTTTCCCTCGCCGCAGGTTTATCCGCGGCCATATCGGCGCCCCCATGCGATGAAGAAGACATCATACGGCGGATTTCACCGCGTTCCTTCTTAAAAAACCGTCCGTATTCTGCCGCAGCTCTGCGAAGGGAGAACCCATGCGGATCGTCCGAGACAGCGGGCGCGGCCTTTCTGCGGGAATATTGCGGGCCGCCGGCTCACAGGCAGCCCTGCCTGTCCCGGTATTTTTTCGGCGAAACGCCGACCACGCGCTGAAAGACCTTGGTATAATAACTCTGGTCGTGGAAGCAGCACTCTCCGGCGATGGCCGCGATACTCATATCCGTCGAGGCAAGGAGTTTTTTGCTCTGCTCAATGCGGACGCGGTTGATGAACTCCGAGATGCCTACGCCGGTCTCCTGCTTGAAGAGCATACTCAGGTAGGACTTGCTCAGGCAGACCTTTCCGGCGATATCCTCGAGCGACGGGCGCTCGCGCCAGTGGGCGCGGATGTAGCTCATGGTCTTGTAGACGGCATCGGCATGCTTGATGCTGTTGTAGCTGAAGAGCGCGTCCATGAAGTCGTGCAGGATCTCCGACATCCAGGCGCACAGCGAGTCGATGGTGGTGAAGCCGCTGATGCGGCGCAGGAAGGCGGGACTGAAATGGAAGATCTCCCCCATTTCCGCGCCCGCGCCCGCCACCGTGCGCGAGAGCACCACCACGAGCTCCACGCAGCGGGCCTTGACCTCTTCGAGATTATAATAACTCTGGAGATAGACCCGGCCCAGCAGCTCGTTGAGAAGTTTCTGCACGCCGGGCTTGTCCATGTTGCGAACAAGGGCCTTGATCTCCTCCTCCGCCTCGAGAATGTAGCCGTAATTCTCCTGCTCGCTGGGCTGGAGCTGGCTGCGGATGGAATACAGCTCATTGAGGAACTCCGCCTGATCGTAGCCGCTGCGCAGCTCGGTCTGGCGCGCGCCGAGCCCCGACACGGCGAGGCCTGTCACACTGTTGAGACTGCCGATCCGCTCCGGCGGGAAGGCGCACAGCGACTCGACCCCGCGCCGGAATGCCTCGCTCTCGTGCTCGAGCAGAAGGTCCTGCACCTCGCCCAGGATGACCGGGCCAAAGATCAGGCCCTCGCCTGAACCGTCGCGGAAGGCGCTGAACGTCAGGCCGCGGGGGCAGTAGTAAATATAGCTGCCTCCCCAGCGGGACGCCTCCTGAAAGCCGTACTGGTGCGTACGTTGGCGCTCGTCCGACCGGCAGGCGCACGCCGCGCAGGCCGGATGCTCCGAAAAGCCGCACAGCAGTTCCTTCACGTCCGCCTCGCTCACCGCGCGGCAGGGGCACCCGAAAAGCTCGCGCAGATCCTCCGCCAGCTTTTCCATCGTCTTGGCCATACTTCCGCCTCCACTTCAGTTTCCTCCATTATACAACAGCCGCAGATAAAAAAACAGCGGGCCGGCGGAGTTTTCCGCCGGCCCGCGCCGCACTCTCAGTAGGTCTGCACACCCACGCCGATGAGGCCGGGCCCGGTATGCACGGCGAGCGCCGAGCTGACCGAGCCGAAGAAAGCCCGCGCAGCGCCCGGAACCCGGCGCTCCAGCTCCTCGAACACCCGGCGCGCCGGGCCGGAGCTGCCGGAATAAGTCACGGCCAGCCGGAATTTCCGGGGCGCCTTTATGGCCTCCGCGGCGGCCAGAGACACGGCGGTCTCGATCGCCGCCGCCTCGCCGCGCGCTTTTTTCACGGTGTAATAAACGCCCTTTTCATCGCACGCGATGACCGGACGGATGCCCAGCAGCGTGCCGACCGCCGCGTTCACGCGGCCGATGCGCCCGCCGCGCTGCAAAAATTTCAGTGAGGGAATGCAGAAAAACACCTTCGTGGAGACGACCAGCTCGCCGAGGCGGCGCTCCAGCTCGTCCATGGTCATGCCGGTCTCGGCGTACTCGGCCGCGCGCACGGCGATCATTCCCGCGCCGATGCCGATGTTCTTCGTATCGAGCACGCGGATGTCCAGCCCCTCGAACTCCTGCGCGACAACGCGCACAAGATTATACACGCCGCTCAGGCCCGAGGAGATCGTTACCGCCATCACCTGACGGATGCCGCGCTCATAAATCTCGCGCAGCGCCGCGATGACCGAGGCGGGGCTGGGCAGACTGGTGCGCGGGATCTCCATGTCGAGCCGGTCGATCACCTGATCGGTGGTGATATCCACGCCGTCGCGGAAGGACATGGCCTCGTAATTGACCATGAGCGGAAGAACAAAGATCCCGTAGCGCTCGACAAGCTCCTTCGGAACGTCTGTTCCGCTGTCTACCAAAATGGCAATATCCCTCATGGATTTCAGTCTCCTTATTATCTGGTTTCTGATACCATGTTATATATTTTTTATTCCTTTGTCAAGTGATTTCGAATATTGGTTGACGTCGTCCCCGGGTGGGCCTATAATAGGAGAAAAGAAGATGTGCGGCCGCCGCGGAGGCCGCCTGATTCGGAGGGTGACGCAATGACGGATGAATTTCTCAGTTCCGGACTGGCACAGGCAATCGTGGCGCTGCGCCTGCCGAGGCATAACGAGCTTCCGTCTCTGGGACTGTATCTCGATCAGGTGCTCTTCGTAGTAGACGACGCGCTGCGGCCTTTGTTCCCAACTTCGGACAAGACCATCCTCACCGCCACCATGGTGAACAACTACGTCAAGCAGAAAGTTGTCGCACCCCCGATGAAAAAGCGCTATTCACGGGACCACGTGGCCTATTTTCTGGCTGTGGCCCTGCTCAAGCAGGCGTTCTCCCTTGCCGAAATCGCGGCGCTCTTCCAGTGGCAAAAGAGCCAGTGTTCGGTAGAGAAAGCCTACAACCTTCTCTGCATGGAGCTGGAGACGGCACTCCACGCGGCTTTCTCCACGCGCGCCGTGCCCGCCGGCGAGGTCTGCGGCAGCGACGACAGTGAACTGCTTCGCTCGCTGGTGATGTGCCTCGTGAACAAGACGTATGTGGAGAAATATTTTGAGTTTCAGGCGCTCCGTGCCGTCCCGGCCGCGGCCGAGACGGAGAAGGGCGAGAAAACGGAATGCTCTTAGTATCTGCCGATTACGCGAAAGCATGCAAAAAGCCGCCCCACGCGGGGCGGCTTTTTGCGCTCAGAACAGGGCGACGACGGCGCCCTTATAGGTATCCGTGATATACTGGCGGACTTCCTCGGTCTCGAGGCACTTGACAAGAGCCTTGATCCCCGGATCGTTTTCGTGGCCTTCCTTGACGGCGATGATATTGGCGTAGGTCTGCGCGGCCTCGGAATCCGCAGCCTCCATGGCCAGCGCGTCGGAGATGCTGAGGCCGCCCTGGATGGCATAGTTGCCGTTGATGACAGCCAGATCGACGTCGGGCAGATCGTTGCAGAGCTGCGCGGCTTCAACCTCCACGATCTCAATGTTCTTGGGGTTCTCGGCGACGTCCAGCTTGGTTGCCTTCAGGCCGACGCCGTCCTTGAGCTTAATGACGCCGTTCGCTTCGAGCAGCATCAGAGCGCGGGCCTCGTTGGTGGCGTCGTTCGGAACGGCGATGGAACCGCCGTCGGGCAGGTCGGCGAGCGTCTTGGTCTTGCCGGCGAAGATGCCCATGGGTTCGTAGTGGATGGCAGCTACGGAGACAAGGTGCGTGCCGTTATCGGTGTTGAACTGGTCCATGTAGGGCTTGTGCTGAAAGTAGTTCGCGTCCAGGTCGCCGGACTCAAGCGCGGTGTTGGGCATCACATAGTCGGAGAACTCCTGCACCTCGAGGTCGTAGCCCTCCTTGGCCATGGCGTCCTTCACCTGGTTGAGGATCTCGGCGTGCGGCGTGGGGCTCGCGCCGACCTTGACGGTCTGCTTCTTCTTGGCGCAGCCGGACAGCGATGAGGCGACCAGCAGCACGGCGAGAACTGCGGCAATCAGCTTTTTCATTTTCTTCTTCTCCTTTTATTAATTAATTGCAATAAACGGCCGGGCGGAGCGCGGAACGCCGCCCGCCGGAATATCGGCCCGGGTGAGTCAGCGAATTCTTCTGTCGGTGCGGCGGGCGAGGACGTTGCCGAGCTCCTGGATGAGCTGGACGACAAGAATCGTGAGGATCAGGGCGAACCACATGATGTCGCGGCGGCCGCGATAGTAGCCGTAGTTGATGGCGATGGCGCCGAGACCGCCCGCACCGAGGATGCCGGCCATGGCGGAGTAGCTGAGGATCGTGGTGGTGACGATGGTCGCGCCGGTGATGAGCGAGGGCACAGCCTCCGGCACGATGACCTTGAAGACCACCTGCCAGGGTGACGCGCCCATCGAGAGCGAGGCCTCAATCACGCCGCGGTCAACTTCCTTCGCGGAACTCTCCACCATGCGCGCGATATACGGTGCGGAAGCAACCACCAGCGAAACGATCATCGCCGTCGGCCCGATGATCCTGCCCGCGAGGAAGCGCGTCACCGGCACGAGCACGACGACCATAATGAGGAACGGCACCGAGCGGAAAATATTGATGATTCCGCCGAGGATGGAGTTGAACGTGTGGGCGGGACGAATGCCGTCGGCGTTCGTCACCACGAGCAGCAGGCCGAGCGGCAGGCCGATCACATAGGCGATCAGGGTGGAGACCAGCGTCATATAGAGCGTGGCGAGCAGTCCCTCCGCGCCGAAGAGCTGGCCGAGGATCTGTGCGGAAAAAAGCGGTGCGTTCATCTGTCGTTCGCCTCCTCATAGGAAATATGGTGCTCGTCGAGATAGCCGAGCATTCGCCCGGCGGAGATGGGGTCGTTCGGGAGCTGCACAAGCATGTGGCCGTAGGCCTTGCCGTCGATGTCCTTGGTATCCGCAAACCAGATGTTCACCGGCTCGCCGCAGGCAAGCACCATGTCGGCCACGACCGGCCGGTCGGAGGTCGTGCCGTCGAAGGTGATGCGATAGATGCGCTCCTTGCCGCCGAACTCGGCGCGCGGGCCGCTGCGCGGGGAGATGAGCTGCTTTGCGGCCGCCGTGCGCGGATGGCAGAAGACCTCGCCCACCGGGCCGCTCTCGACGATGTGGCTGTCGGCGATGATGGCGACGCGGTTGCAGATGCGCTCGACGACCTTCATCTCGTGCGTGATGACGACGACCGTGACGCCCAGCTCTGCGTTGAGCCGCTTGAGGAGCTCAAGAATGGAGAGCGTGGTGGTGGGGTCGAGGGCGGAGGTCGCCTCGTCGCAGAGGAGCACCTTGGGGTCGGTAGAAAGGGCGCGGGCGATGGCCACGCGCTGTTTCTGGCCGCCGGAGAGCTGCGCGGGATAGGCGCCCGCCCGGTCGGCGAGGCCGACGGTGCCGAGGAGCTTTAGCGCCTTCTCGCGGGCCTCCTTTTTCGGCGTGCCCTCCAGCTCCAGCGGGAAGCAGACGTTGTCGAGCGCGGTACGCTGCATGAGCAGGTTGAATCCCTGAAAGATCATGCCGATTGAGCGCCGAGCTGTGCGCAGCTCCTTCTCGGTGAGAGCGGTCATGTCCGAGCCGTCCACGATCACGCTGCCGTCCGTGGGCCGCTCAAGCAGGTTGATGCAGCGCACCAGCGTGCTCTTGCCCGCGCCGGACAGGCCGATGATGCCAAAGGTCTCGCCGCGCTCCACGCTCAGGTCGATGTGCTCGAGCGCCGTGACGGCGCCCTCCCCCGAGCCGAAGGTCTTGGTGAGATCGTGAATCTGAATGATGGGTTCTCCCATGGAACTCAGTCCTTTCCGCGCTGTAAAATAAATACAAAAAACGCCCCTGATGCACTGCATCAAGGACGATTGAAAGCCAACCGTGTTACCACCTTGGTTCGCCGACGCCTCACGGAACCGGCCTTATAAGGTACCTGCATACCTCTGCGCAATGACGGGCGCTCCCGTCGCAGCCTATGCCGAAGCAGTCGGTGCGCAGCTCCGGAACCATGTTCAACGCGGCACTCCGTACCCCCTCACACCTGCCGGGGCTCTCTTGGACGGATTTCCGGGCTTACTCTTTCCTTCATTGCCTTTGTGGGATTCAGTTTTCGAAGATTGCCGTTACTATACTCCCTTTTTTTTGGCCTGTCAACAGGAAATTTGGCAGTGGAGCAAATTCCGTTTCCCGGCGTCTCTTCACTTGTGTAAATTGACAGGCAGCTTGCGCTTGACGGGGAGGCAACCGCACACCTTTCACAAAAATTGCCGAACTGCCTGAATTTGATTGACATTCGGCCGTAATTCCTCTAGAATACAAGCTAACAACGATCCCTGACAGGATCTCATATTTCAAATGTGTTGACGGAATTATGCGTGATCGACAACGTTCCAGAGAGCCGGCGGTTGGTGCGAGCCGGTGCGGGAGGATCATGCAGTCTCATTCCCGAGCAGAGGGTCTGAAATAACAGTAAGCCCCTCCGGACGCCCCGTTACCATGGCGGAGGGCTTAGCTGAGCCCGGAATTTGAGTGGCTGCGCTTCCGCGCGGCAATCAGGGTGGTACCGCGAATCGCATTCGCCCCTGAGGTCCACAAGGACCTCAGGGCTTTTTTTATAGCCGAACGGCGTTTTTCGGCTTCGTCCGAAAAATGCTTTCAGATTGATTCAATAAAGGAGACAAAAACGATGCGTACCATTGCCATTTCCGACGTCACACTCCGCTGCTCTGCCGGCCGTTCCGACCTCAACCTCAGCTTCCGTGAGAAGATTGAGGCCGCCAAGCTCCTTGACCGGCTGAACGCGGATGTGATCGAGCTGCCATCCATCCAGAATGACAAGGCGGACGCGCTGCTCATCAAGTCCATCGCGTCCTGCGTCCGCGAGAGCATCGTCAGCGTCAGTGCAGCGCTCTCGGAGGAGGGTGTCCGCGCCGCGTGGGACGCGCTGCGCGAAGCTGCCCGTCCGCGCCTCCAGATCGCCGTCCCCACCTCCGCGGTGCAGATGGAATATGTCTGCAACAAAAAACCGCCCATGGTCCTCGCGATGATCTCCGCGCTGGTCGCAGAGGCGAAAAAGCTCTGCGCGGACGTGGAATTCGTCGCCGAGGACGCCACGCGCGCCACGCCCGACTTCCTGCGCCGGGCCCTCGAGGCCGCCTGCGCGGCGGGCGCGACGGTCGTCACCGTGTGCGACGACGCGGGCATAACGCTGCCTGAGGAATTTGCGGCGTTCGTCGCAGGGCTCCGCGAGAACGTGCCCGAATTGCAGAACGTGACGCTGGGCGTCTTCTGCGGCGGCGAGCTCGGCATGGCGGCCGCCTGCGCCGCCTCGGCGGCTATGGCCGGCGCGGGCGAGCTCAAGACCTCCTGCGTGCTCGAGGACGTAACCGGCACCGAAGACGCGGCGCAGTTCCTCCGCCTGCGGGGCGGCAGCTGCGGCCTGAAGACCAACCTGCGCGTGACCGAGCTGCGCCGCGCGGCCGAGCAGCTCCGCTGGATCGCCCACTCCAAGCGCAGCAAGACCACCCCGTTTGAAAACGGCGTGCAGAGCGAAGCCGAGACCGGCGATCTGACGCTCAGCTCCTTCGACGACGCCGCGGCCGTTGCCCGCGCGGTGCGCAAGCTCGGCTACGACCTGAGCGAGGACGACGCGGCCAAGGTCTTTGAAGAGTTCGGCCGCATCGCAGCGAAAAAGGGCTCCGTGGGCGCGAAGGAGCTCGACGCCATCGTGGCAAGCGCCGCGCTCCAGGTGCCCCCCACCTACCGGCTGGTGAGCTACGTCATCAACTGCGGCAACGTCATCTCCGCCACCGCCCACATCCAGCTCGAGAAGGACGGCAAGACCGTCTCCGTCGTGAGCGTGGGCGACGGCCCGATCGACGCGGCCTTCCTCGCCATCGAGCAGATCGTCGGCCACCACTTCGAGCTCGACGATTTTCAGATCCAGACCGTCACCGAAGGCCGCGAGGCCATGGGCTCGGCGCTGGTGAAGCTGCGCAGCGAGGGCAAGCTCTATTCCGGCAAGGGCATTTCCACCGACATCATCGGCGCGTCCATCCGCGCCTACCTCAACGCGCTGAACAAAATCGTCTACGAGGAGGTCTGAGCATGAAACTCTCTTTTTCCATCCGGGGTTGGCAGGGCTACACCTGGGAGGACTTTTGCCGCGCGGCCTGCGAGATGCGCTTTTCCGGCATCGAGCTGCACGACATCCACGGCTCCGCTTTCTCCGGGAAGGACAGCCCGTTCTACAAATACAACGCCGCCGCGACCGTGCGGAACCTCTTTGAGCGCGGGCTCTCTATTCCCTGTCTCGACTCGCTCGCCGACCTCTCCGACGCCTCGCGCTGCGAGGAGAACAGACGTGAGATTCTCGACTGCGTCGAGACCGCGCGCAATCTGCACGTGCCCTACGTCCGCATCCACGCCACCGGCCCGCGCGGCAGTGACGTGACCCCCGTCACGGACTGCATTGCCTCGGTGCTGGACGCGGCCGGGCAGGCAGGCGTGACGCTGCTGCTGGAGACTGTCGCCGTCTTCGCCGACACGGCAAGGCTCCGCGACGTGCTCAACCGCTTCGCCAGTGATTCTCTCGCGGCGCTCTGGGACATGCACCACCCCTGGTGCGACTGCGGCGAAGACCCCGAGACTACCATCACCAACCTCGGCGCCTATATCCGCCACGTCCACATCAAGGACTCCGTGGCCGACGGCGAAAGCCGCCGCTACTGCCTGATCGGCGAAGGCGACCTCCCAATCGCCGACATGATGCGCGCGCTCTCCTCGGTCAACTACGACGGCTTTCTCTCTCTGGAGTGGGACCCGAGATGGATGCTCGAGATCACCGACATGGAGATCATCTTCTCCCACTTCGTCACCTACATGAACCGCTTCGACACGCCCAGCCGCGCGCAGAGCTTCCTCTATGACAACGCGCGGCGCGACGGAGGCAAATACGTCTGGAAAAAGGACGCCCTCATCGATCTCACCTTCCCGCAGGTGCTCGACCGGATGGTGGAGGAGTTCCCCGACCAGTACTGCTTCAAATACACCACGCTGGACTACACCCGCACCTACGCCCAGTTCCGCGACGATGCGGATCGCTGCGCGCGCGCATTCCTCGACATGGGCGTGCACCGGGGCGCAAAGGTCGCCGTCTGGTGCACCAACATCCCGCAGTGGTTCATCGCTTTCTGGGCCGCGACCAAGATCGGCGCGGTGCTTGTGACGGTCAACACCGCCTACAAGATCCACGAGGCGGAATATCTGCTCCGCCAGAGCGACACGCACACGCTCGTCCTGGTGGACGGCTGGCGCGACTCGGACTACGCCGGCATCGTCGCCGAGCTGTGCCCCGAGCTCGCGTCCACCCGGCCCGGCCGCCCGCTCCACGCCAGGCGCCTGCCGTTCCTGCGCAACGTCGTCACCGTCGGCTTCCGTATGGCGGGCTGCCAGACCTGGGACGAGGCGATGGAGCGCGCGGAGAACGTCCCCCTGTCGGAGGTACGCCGCCGTGCCGCCGCCGTCAACCCGAACGACGTGGCCAACATGCAGTACACCTCCGGCACGACCGGCTTCCCCAAGGGCGTCATGCTCACGCACTACAACGTGGTCAACAACGGCAAGTACATCGGCGACCACATGGATCTCTCCACCTCCGACCGCATGATGATCCAGGTGCCGATGTTCCACTGTTTCGGCATGGTGCTCTCGATGACCGCCTCGATGACGCACGGCGCGACGATGTGCCCCCTGCCCTACTTCTCCCCGCGCTCCGCGCTCGCGTGCATCAACCAGGAGCACATCACCTGCTTCAACGGCGTGCCCACCATGTTCATCGCAATGATGCAGCACGAGGATTTCGCAAAGACCGATTTCAGCTGCATCCGAACCGGCATCATGGCCGGATCGAACTGCCCGGCCGACCTGATGCGCAAAGCTGCCGACGTGATGAACATGCGTGAGATCATCAGCGTTTACGGCCAGACCGAGGCGTCCCCCGGCTGCACGATGAGCACCTTTAACGAGTCGCTCGACGTGCGCACTGAAACCGTCGGCAGCGCGTTCGCAAACGTGGAGTGCAAGGTCGTCGATCCCGAGACCGGTGAGGAATGCCCCAACGGCGTGAACGGCGAGTTCATCGCCCGCGGCTACAACATCATGAAGGGCTACTATAAGATGCCCAAGGCCACCGCCGCCACCATCGACAAGGACGGCTGGCTCCATTCCGGCGACCTCGCCGCGCGCGACGAGGGCGGCAATTACCGCATCACCGGCCGCCTCAAGGACATGATTATCCGCGGCGGCGAGAACATCTACCCCAAAGAGATCGAGGAATTCATCTACACCTGCCCCAAGGTGCGCGACGTGCAGGTGATCGGCGTGCCGGACAAGAAGTACGGCGAGGAGATCATGGCCTGCATCATCCTGAAGGACGGCGAGAGCATGACCGCCGAGGAAATGACGGCGTTTATCTCCGGCCAGCTTGCACGCCACAAGGTTCCGCGCTATATTGAATTCGTCTCCAGCTTCCCCATGAACGCGGCGGGCAAGATCCAGAAGTTCAAAATGCGCGAAGAGGCCGTGAGAAATCTCGGCCTCGACGCCTGATAAAATATCCAACAATTTTTTGTTTTTTGAAAGGATGGAATCATCATGACGGAAATCAAAATCACCAGAACCGGGCATCCTCAGCAGAAGCCCAACCAGAACCATCTAGGCTTCGGCAAATATTACTCCGATCATATGTTCATCATGGACTACACCGCCGACGAAGGCTGGCACAACGCGCGTATCGTGCCCTTCGGCAACCTGAGCCTGCATCCGGCCGCCGTCGTGCTGCACTACGCGACGGAGGTCTTCGAGGGCCTCAAGGCCTACCGCCGCCCCGACGGCGGCGTGCAGCTTTTCCGCCCGACGGAGAACGTCAAACGTCTGAACAATTCCGCGCGCCGCATGGGCCTGCCCGCCATTGACGAGGAGCTGAGCCTGAGGGCTCTGACCACGTTCGTGCAGGTTGAGCAGGACTGGGTGCCCTCCGCACCGGGCACGTCGCTGTACCTGCGGCCGTTCATGTACGCCTCCGAGGTCAACCTGGCGCTGCACACCATCAAGGAGGCCACCTACGTCATCATCGCCTCCCCGGTCGCAAGCTACTTCCCCGACGGCATGAAGCCCGTCAAGATCATGATTGAAGACCGTGACGTGCGCGCCGTCCGCGGCGGCACGGGCGAGGCCAAGTGCGGCGGCAACTACGCCGCCTCGAACCGCGCCGGCGAGCACGCGGAGGAGCTGGGCTACTCGCAGGTGCTCTGGCTTGACGGCGTGGAGCGCAAGTACATCGAGGAAGTCGGCGCAATGAACGTCATGTTCAAGATCGACGGGAAGATCGTCACCCCGAAGCTGACCGGCTCCATTCTGCCCGGCATCACCCGCAAGAGCGCCATTGAGCTGCTCGCCTCCCGCGGCATCGCCGTGGAGGAACGCCTCGTCAACGCTGAGGAGCTCTTCGCCGCGGCGCAGTCCGGCAAGCTCGAGGAGGCCTGGGGCATCGGCACCGCAGCTATCATCTCCCCGATCGGCTGGCTGGCCTTTGAGGGCAGGGAATACACCGTCGGCGACGGCCGTATCGGCAAATTCTCGCAGGAGCTTTATGATGCTCTCTCCGGCATCCAGTGGGGCAAGACGCCCGATCCGTTCGGCTGGACCGTGCCCATCCCCACAAAATAAGGCCATGGAACAGAAAAAACTCGTCACAATGGACGGCAACGAGGCCGCTGCGTACATCGCCTACGCTCTGACCGAGGTCGCCGCCATCTACCCGATCACGCCGTCCTCCCCCATGGCGGGCAAGACCGACGCCTGGTCGGCCAAGGGCCGGAAAAATATCTTCGGGCAGACCGTCTCCCTCGTGGAGATGCAGTCCGAGGCAGGAGCGGCCGGCGCCATCCACGGCTCGCTCGAGGCCGGCGCGCTCTCGGCGTCCTTCACCTCCTCGCAGGGGCTGATGCTGATGATCCCCGTGCTCCACCGCATCGCGGGCGAGCGGCTGCCGGGCGTGCTGCACGTCGCGTCCCGCACGGTGGGCACGCACGCGCTCTCCATCTTCGGCGACCACTCGGACGTGATGAACTGCCGCCAGACCGGCTTCGCGATGCTCTCCACCGGCTCGGTGCAGGAGATCATGGATCTCGCGGGCATCGCTCACCTGGCCGCCGTACGCAGCCGCATCCCCTTTCTCCACTTTTTCGACGGGTTCCGCACCTCGCACGAGATCGCGAAGGTTGAGGAGATGCCCTACGAGGAGCTTGCCGCCCTGCTCGACCGCGACGCGCTGAACGAATGGCGCGCCGGGGCGCTCAGCCCCGAGCATCCGACGCTCCGGGCCACCGTGCAGAACCCCGACATCTTCTTCCAGGTGCGCGAGGCCAACAACGGCTTCTACGACGCCCTGCCGGACATCGTGGAGGAATACATGACGAAAATTTCCGCCTTCACCGGGCGGGAATACCACCTGTTCAACTACTACGGCGCCCCGGACGCCGGTCGCGTCGTGATCGCAATGGGCTCCGTCGCGGGCGCGGCGGAAGAGGCCGTGGACTTTCTGCGCGCAAAGGGCGAGAAGGTCGGCTTCCTGCAGGTGCACCTCTACCGGCCCTTCTCGGTGAAGCACCTGCTCGCCGCTCTGCCGGAGACAGTGAAAAAGATTGCCGTGCTCGACCGGTGCAAGGAGATGGGCGCGGCGGGCGAGCCGCTCTTCGAGGACGTCTGCACCGCCCTGCGCGGACGGGACGTTCAGATCGCAGGCGGGCGCTACGGCCTTTCCTCCAAGGACACCGACGCGGCGCAGATCAAAGCGGTCTTCGACCACCTGACGTCCGACGCGCCGACCGGGAATTTCACCATCGGCATCACCGACGATGTGACGCACCTCTCGCTGACCGCGGGAGATCCGCTGCCCCCGGCCGACCCGTCGATCATCTCGTGCAAGTTCTGGGGCCTCGGCTCCGACGGCACGGTAGGCGCGAACAAGAACACCGTCGCCATCATCAACGACCACACGCCGCTCTACGCGCAGGCGTACTTTGAGTACGATGCGAAAAAGTCCTTCGGCATCACCAAGTCGCACCTGCGCTTCGGCAAAAATCCGATCCGCAGCTCCTACTACGTCAGGCACGCCGACTTCGCTGCCTGCCACAACGAGAGCTTCCTCACCCGCTACGACATCGCCGGCGAAGTGAAACCCGGCGGCACACTGCTGCTCAACTGTTCCTGGCGGGCGGACGAGCTGGACAGGAAACTGCCCGCCGCCTTCCGGCGGCAGGTCGCGCAAAAGGGCGTGAGGCTCTATACGATCGACGCCACCGCCATCGCCCGCTCGCTCGGACTGGGCGGGCACATCAACATGGTGCTTCAGGCCGCGTTTTTCCGGCTCGCGAACGTCATCCCGGCGGAGGACGCCGCGCGGTACATGAAGGACGCCGCCGCGAAGACCTACGGCCTCAAGGGAAGAGAAGTCGTGGCGAAAAACCAGGCTGCCGTGGACGCGGGTATGGCGAACGTCGTCTCCGTCCCGGTGCCCGCCGAATGGGCGGACGCGAAAGACCCGGAGCCCCTGCCCGACAGCCGCCCCGCCGTCGTGCGGAACCTGCTTGAACCGATCAACGCCCAGAAGGGTGACGACCTGCCGGTCAGCGCATTCCGGGGCTACGAGGATGGGCGCATCGACATGGGCCTGACCGCGTATGAAAAGCGCGCCATCGCCGTGACGGTGCCGAAATGGGACGCGGAGAAGTGCCTTCAGTGCAACCGCTGTGCGCTCGTGTGCCCGCACGCGGTCATCCGGCCGTACCTGCTGACCGACGCGGAAACCGCCGCCGCGCCGAAGGACTTTGTCACCGTGCCCGCGAAGGGCAGGGCCGCCGAAGGGCTGCGCTTCGCCATGCAGGTCTCGAACGCCGACTGCACCGGCTGCGGCAGCTGCGTTGCCTCCTGCCCCGCAAAGGAAAAAGCGCTCACGATGGTGCCCGCCGCATCCGTCTCTATGGATACGGAGCAGTGGGACTACGCGCTGGGCCTTTCCGACAAGGGCGACGTGTTCGAGCCGTACTCGGTCAAAGGCAGCCAGTTCCGCCGGCCGCTTGTGGAGTTCTCCGCGGCCTGCGCGGGCTGCGGTGAGACGCCCTACGCCAAGCTCCTCACGCAGCTCTTCGGGCCCCGCGCCTACTGGGCCAACGCCACGGGCTGCTCGCAGGCCTGGGGCTCGCCGATGCCCGGCATCCCCTACACCGTCAACCCCCGCGGGCAGGGCCCCGCATGGACGAATTCCCTCTTTGAAAACAACGCCGAGTTCTCGCTCGGCATGTTCCTCTCCGTGCGCCAGCAGCGCGAGGCGGAACGGATGCGTGTGGAGGCGCTGATGGCCGGATCGGGCGACGAGGCCGTGCTCTCCGCGGGCCAGCTCTGGCTCGACACGTTCGATGACTTTGCCCGCTCCGAGGCCGCGTCCGATGCACTCGCGGCGACGCTGGAGAAGACGGAGCAGACCGCCCTCGTGCGCGACATCCTGCGGGCGCGCGACCAGCTCTCCAAAAAGTCGTTCTGGATGTTCGGCGGAGACGGCTGGGCCTATGATATCGGCTTCGGCGGACTCGACCATGTGGTCGCCGCGGGTGAGGACATCAACGTCCTCATCGTGGACACCGAGGTCTACTCCAACACCGGCGGTCAGGCCTCCAAAGCGACGCCGCTCGGCGCGGTGGCGCAGTTCACCTCCTCGGGAAAGAAGAGCCGCAAGAAGGATCTCGGCGCGATCCTGATGACCTACGGCAGCGTCTACGTCGCGCAGGTGGCGATGGGCGCGGATCAGAACCAGCTCCTGCGCGCGATGCGCGAGGCCGCCGCTTATCGCGGCCCCTCGGTCATCATCGCCTACGCGCCGTGCTCCGCACACGGGCTCAAGTGCGGCATGAACAACGTACAGGGCGAGATGAAGCGCGCGGTGGACGCGGGCTACTGGACGCTCTACCGCTACAATCCCGAGGAGGATAAGCCGCTTCACGTGGACTCCAAGGAACCCACGATGGAGTACGCCGACTTCCTCGCGGGCGAGGTGCGCTACGCCTCGCTGCGGCTGAGCTTCCCGGAAAACGCCGAAACGCTCTTCGCCAGGGCCTCCCGCGACGCAAAGGCCCGCTGGGAAAAATACAAGCGCATGGAGGCGCAGCAGTGAAGATCTTTGTGTATGCCATGCGCGAGTTCGACGAGCTGGGCGCGGCGGAAAAATGGAGCCGCGAATACGGCATCGAATTCGGCTGGTCGGCGGAATATCCGACCGCCGGAAACGTGGAACTCGCCCGGGGCTCGGACGCCGTGAGCGTCACGCCCTGCGACATGGGCGCGGCAATGCTCGAGCGGTTCCGCGCGGTCGGCGTCCGGTATATCACGGCCCGCTCGATCGGCTACGAACACATCGATCTCAGGCGCGCAAAGGAGCTCGGGATGCGCGTGAGCAATACGGCCTACGGGCCGGACGGCGTGGCGAACTACGCGATCATGCTGATGATGATGTGCCTGCGGAAAATGCCGCACATCATGAAGCGCGCCGAGGTTCAGGACTACTCCCTCAAAGGGAAGCTGGGCCGCGACATCTCCTCCTGCACGGTCGGCGTGGTCGGCACGGGACGCATCGGCGCGACCGTGGTCAAAAATCTCAGTGCCTTCGGCTGCCGGGTGCTCGCGAACGACCTGTTCCCCAAGGCGGAGCTCCCCTGCCGGTATGTGGGCCTGGACGAGCTGTGGCGGGAATCCGACGTCATCACCATCCACACGCCGGCCACACCCGAGAGCTTCCATCTGGTGGACGCGAAGGCCATCGCCGCGATGAAGGACGGAGTCATTCTCGTCAACTGTGCGCGCGGCGCGATGATCGACACCGACGCGCTGATCGACGCGCTTGAGTCCGGCAGGGTCGGCGGCGCGGCGCTCGACGTGCTCGAGCATGAAAACGGCCTCTACTACTACGACCGCATGGGCGACGTGATCCGGAACCGCCGCATGGCAATCCTCCGCGCGTTCCCCAACGTCCTCCTCTCCCCGCACACGGCGTTCTACACCGACGAAAACGTGGACAACATGATGAAGTACAACTTCGACAGCCTCCGCCGCTTTGAGAACGGTCTGGACGACCCGAGAGAGATCAGACTGTAATGGAGAAGCGCCCCGGCCGGGATTTCCGGCCGGGGCGCTTTTTTCAATAGCCGAGCTCGAGGAGCCTGTCGTGCAGGGCTTTGATATAAGAGGCATTCGTGCCGCAGCAGCCGCCGATGTAGCTTACGCCGCTCTCGAGCGCCTTGACGGAATGGGTGACGAAGTGCTCCACGTCGTACTCCATCTTCACCTGCCCCTTCGAGATGCCGGACTTGCCGGCGTTCGGCTTGAAGAGGAGCGGCAGCTTCGTCGCCTCGCGGTACTGCGTCATCAGCGGCAGCGCCTCGTCCGGGCCCAGCGAGCAGTTGAGGCCGATTGCCGCGAGGGGCTCATCCTTCAGGGCGTTCACAACATCTCCGGGCGAGTTTCCCATGATGGTACGTCCGCCGCCGCCGAAGCTCATGGACGCGAAAAGGGGAATCCCGTGGCGCTTCGCCGCACGAACGGCGATTTTCATCATCTCCGCGTCGATAAACGTCTGAAGGAAAATGATGTCCGGTCGGGCCGCCGCGCCGAGCGAGATCTGTTCGTCGAAGATCTCGAAGGCGTCCTCTTCGGTAAGGTCGCCGTACGGCTCAAGCAGGACGGGCAGCGGGCCGACCGACAGCGCGAGCTTCGCGCGGGCCCGCGAGCGCCTCCCCGGCCAGCTCCATCGCCGCCGGAACGATCTCCGCGACGCGGTAGGGCGTGCCCTTCATACTCATCGCGTTCGCGCCGAAGGTATTTGCCAGGACGATCTCCGCCCCCGCATCCGCATATTCGCGGCACAGCTCCGAGATGATCCTCGGATTTGTGACGTTATACTGCCAGACGGGGGCCTTGTCCTCCGTCTTTTCCCACAGGCTCGTTCCGACCGCGCCGTCCATCAGCGTAATTCCATGCTTCATCGCCGATTCCTCCCTCATGTATGGTTCTATTCCAGCATAGGCCTCCAAGTCTTGGAATAATAGCACTTTTTAACGGTTTTTGAAACCTTTTTGGGGAAAAAGAGGCGCTGCCGGTTCGGCAGCGCCTCTTGCCGCGCCCAGGGCATCTGCCCGGGGCGCGCTTTTCCGATCAGGCCTCGACGACCTCGAGAATTTCCATCGGGCACGCCTTGACGCAAATGCCGCAGGCGATGCACTTGGAGGCAGGCTGACCCTCGGCCTGGACGAGCACATGGAAGGGACAGACCTCGCGGCACTTGCCGCACTGGACGCAAAGCTTTTTGTTAATCATGTAGACGCCCTTCGGATTCTGGGTGATCGCACCGGATTCGCACACGGAGGCGCACTTGCCGCACTGGACGCAGGTCATCGGCCGTGCCGAGCCGCTGCGGTCGATGATCTGGATGCAGGACTTATCCGGATGAAATTCCTTATAAAACGCGTTGGAGCAGGCCCGGACGCACTCCAGGCAGGCCATGCAGGACGAGCCTTTTTTCACAGTCAATTTTTTCATATGTTTCCCCTTTGTTTTTTTCTTTTCATTATACTGAGCGGGCTGCCGGGAATCAATGTGAAATTCACATTTTGACAAATTTCTGTTTCTTTCCTGCTTTTTCAGGGTTTCCCAGCCGCGTGACCGAGTATTTCAGCGATTTCGAACCATACTATCGGTGCAAAGTTTATTTGTGATAACAGGAGGAGTCAATATGAAACGCAAGCTTTCTCTGATCCTGGCGACCGGGCTGCTGGCCTGCACGCTGACCGCCTGCGCCAACACCGTAACCGGCCCGGACAGAGCGCCCGGCTACGACAACACCTACCGCGGCTATGGCTACGGCTACAACTACGTCCCCCGCGGCAACGTCTCCACCACGCCCAACGGGCGCGTGAACGGCACGAACCGCCCGATGACTGAGACCACGACCAGCCGCCCGGCCGCCGGAACGAACCGCGGAACAACCGGCACAAACCGCACCACGACCGGCACGAACCGCACGACCACCGGCACGAGCCGCACCACGACCGGTACCACCGGCCGCACCGCCTCCGCCTACAACGACGCCATGGGCGCCGGCACGAGAGGCTGAACGGCGCGCACAAAACGGACGGGCTTTCGCCCGCCCGTTTTTTCAGGCCAAAACAGGGAATTTTTTCCTGAGTTCCGAGAAGCCGATCGGCATTTCCATCAGCAGAAGGTCACCGTACCGGCCGGGCGCAACGCCGACTCCGGAGAAGCCCGCCGCGAGGTAGAGACGGATGGCCGCCTCGTTTTTCGGCGAGACACACAGGCGCAGACGCTCGCGGCCCCGCGCGCGGTAAAAGCTTACCGCATGACCGATCAGCTGAATGCCCAGGCCCTTGCCGCGGCTTTCGGGCGTAAGGTAAAGGAACGGGAGATATCCGATCTTCTCCGCCGCACCGCGCGAGGGATCGAGCTGTACAAGGCCCGATTTCCGTTCTCCGAGGAGCGCGTAGACGAGGGCACGCGGCTCGCCCGCCGCGCCCTCGGCCGCCTCGGCGTAAAACGCCCCGGCGTCGAAGCTGCCGTCGGGGCCGTACAGATTTTCCCACGCGTCCCGGCGGAAAGCGGCGTAGCGCCAGCCGCCGTCCGTCACGGGACGGAACCAGACGTTGTGATCCTCACCCGCGCCGCGCCACCAGTTCTGCCGCGCGAGGGTTGAGATGTCGTCTGTCAGATGGGAATTGTCGTTCGCATAGATCAGGCGATACGTCCCGTTCCCGAACTCGAGAAGGGAGACGCCGGTATTGTCGCAGTGACCGATCTTCCACACCTCCTCGGGCGGGTAAAAGAGCCTTTGCAGCACGGAGCGGAGCACCGCTCCATGGGAAAAAACCGCAATTGTCCCCCCGTCGTGCGCCGCGGCGGCTTCGCCGAGCGCCTCCAGAAAGCGGCCGGTAAAGCCGGGGTAAGTCTCGCTCCCTTCCACCGACCAGCTCATGGGGTCGGCGTTGAACCGGATCATGCGCTCATGCTGCTCGATCTCGAGCTGGCCGAAGGGCACATCCTCCCAGCAGCCGAGGCCGACCTCGCGGAAGCGGCGGTCGCGGCGGAGCGGCAGCTCTCTCGGCGCGCAGACAGCCTGCGCGGTAACGCTGGTACGGAGAAGATCGCTTGCGTAGCAGGCGTCGATCCGCTCCTCTGCAAACCGGCGCTCCAGCGCGGCAATCTGACGATAGCCGTTGGGCGTGATAAGTGACTCGTAATGGCCGTGGATGCGGCGGTAAAGGTTGCCCTCCGCCTCGGCGTGGCGGATGAGATAGATTTTCGTCATGCTCAGATCACCGTGACGAACGCGGCGAGGTCGGAGCGCATTTTCTCGGCGGCAGCGCGGGCTTCGGCGAGATAGTCCGAGCCGTCGCTTTCGTTCTTCTTCCACGCGCCGAGGATACTCCGCGAGGCGCACACCAGCGCGCCGCGACCGAACCGGTCGAAGGCGGCCTGCGCGTCCCGCGCGGTACCGCCCTGCGCGCCGTAGCCGGGCACAAGGAAAAAGAGTCTGTCGTACTTCTCGCGCATGGCGCGCAGCACAGCGGGATGCGTGCCGCCCACGATCACGCCGATCTCGGAGTAGCCCGAGCGGGAGAAGAGGTCGGCGCTCCAGCGCATGGCGAGATCCGCCATGGCCGTATGCACGACGCGGTCGCCCGAGATGAGATCCTGCACCTCGCGGGAGGACTTGTTGGAGGTCTTTACGGCGAGAAAGATGTTTTTGCCGCCATCCTTGCAGTAGGTCAGGAACGGCTTCACGCCGTCGCTGCCGGGATAGGCGTCAAGCGTCACGGCGTCGGCGCGGAAGGGCGAGGCGGACTCGTTCTCGCCGGAGCCGAAATAGGTCTCGGCGACCAGCTCGGCGGTGTGGCCGACGTCGCCGCGCATCGTGTCAAGGATGACGTAATAGCCCTTTTCCGCAGCCGAGACGCTGAGCTGCTCGAGCGCTTCGATGCCGGCGTGGCCGTAGCGCAGGAAGTTTGCGGTCTGCAGCTTGACGGCGGGCACAACATCCCGCAGGGCATCCAGCAGGCCTTCTCCGTAGTCCCGGAACGCCTCGGCCACAGCGGCGGGCGTCTGCCCGAGGCGGGAATACGCGCCGCGCAGCAGCGCCTCTGGGATCAGGTCGGGAACCGGATCGAGGCCGAACGCGGAAGGATTCTTCATTTTTTTGATTTTGTTCTGCAAAACATCAATGGACAAGCTCTCTCGCCCCTTTCATTTTCTCAATTGTACCACAAATCCGTTCCCCTGAAAAGAGGGCCGCGCAGATTCCGCCCGCCTTTTCCTCCGTTTTCCGCTTTTCTCGGAAGTTTCCTGTCTGGCGCTGCCCTCCGGCGGGCATGCTATGCGCGGGAGGAGGAATGGAGCATGGAAGTCAAGTCCTTTGCCGCGACGCTTGGTCTCGGAATTCTGGCGGGCGCGGCCGCCGTGATGATGCTGCCCAGGCAGTCACCGGTCTACAAGGCCGTGGACGACGCCGCGACCACCATCAAGGACGGCGTTTCTCAGGCCGTCTGTTCCATGAAGCAGTAACTGCTTCCCGAAAAACGGGGCGCTGCAAAATGAATTGCAGCGCCCCTGATTCCGTTTTTCCGGTTCCCGCTCAATCCACGCCGTTCTCGGCGAAGACCTTTGCGATGATGTCCTGCGCCTCGTCGATAAGTTCCTTCGTAAGCGAGGCCATATAACTCGTGCGCAGCAGGCACTCGGTGGCCGGGGTGGCGGGCGGGAGGACGGGATTTACATACACGCCCGCCTCGTACACGAGCATTGCAAGGCGCATGGTGACGGGCTGCTCATAGGTGTAGAGCGGGATGATGGGCGTGGTGGAGATGGTGGACTCGCGGATACGGATGCCGCGCTTTTTGAAGCCTTCGCGCGCGTAGAGGGAGAGGTCGGCGAGATGCGCAGGCAGCTCCGGGTGCGCCTCGAGCCAGCGCAGCGACGCGAGCGTCACGGCGCAGGAGGCCGGCGTCATCGACGCCGAGAAGATGAAGGGACGCGAAGTGTGACGCACGAAGTCGATCACACGGCTGTCCGCCGCCATGTAGCCGCCCAGGCTCGCGAGGGACTTGGAGAAGGTACCCATGAGGATATCGACCTCAGTCTCAAGGCCGAAATAGCTCGCCGTGCCGCGGCCGCCCTCCCCGAGGACGCCGAGGCCGTGGGCATCGTCCACCATGACGCGCGCGCCGTACTTCCTCGCCAGACGCACGATCTCGGGCAGGTTGGCGATGTCGCCGCCCATGCTGAACACGCCGTCCGTCACGATCAGGCGGCCCGCCTTCTCGGGGCACTTCCCGAGCTGACGCTCGAGATCGGCCATGTCGTTGTGTTTGTATCGAACCATTTTGGCATAGCTGAGCTTGCAGCCGTCGTAGATGCTGGCGTGGTTTTCACGGTCGCAGAAGATATAGTCGCCCATTCCGGTGATGGCGCTGATGATGCCGAGGTTGCTCTGGAAGCCGGTGGAGAAGGTAATGCAGGCGTCCTTGTGCAGGAAGGCAGCCAGCTCCGACTCGAGCTCCAGGTGCATTTCCAGCGTGCCGTTGAGAAAACGTGAGCCGGAACAGCCCGTGCCGTACTGCTCGAGTGCATGGATGCCGGCCGAGATGATCTCGGGATTCGTGGTCAGGCCGAGGTAGTTGTTGGAGCCGAGCATGATGCGGCGCCTGCCCTCCATGGTAACCTCGACGTCCTGACGGGACTCCAGCGCGTGAAAGTAGGGGTAGATACCGGCCTCCCTGGCCTCATCCTGCGGGAGCCTGCGGTAGCACTTCTCAAAAAGATCCATGGGTCCTTCCTTTCCTCCGGTACGGACGGCGCGGTACTTTTGTGCCCGCCGCGCAGCATTCAACAGCACATAAAGTTATATTAACATACCCCGGCGGGAAAATAAATCCTTTTCTAACGGAAACGCGGCAGGCTGCGAAAAGCGCAAAGCTCTTCGCAGCCTGTCTTCCCGCCCGGCGGCAGATCGGCCTCAGGCGTGCATGATCTCGGAGATTGCGCGGAGGATCTCGTCGTGGCACCCGCCGCAGCCGGTGGTGCAGTTCGTCACCTTCTGAACCTCTTCAAACGTCTTTTCCACCTCGGGGAAGGTCTTGCTGTCGTGCATGGCCTTTTCCACGTCCAGGAACGTCACATGCTTGCAGTGGCAGATCTCACGGTTCTCCTGATATTCGGTCATAAAAGACACTCTCCTTTGCTGCCGCCGGACAGGGCCGGCGGAATCTGTTACCCGGATTTTATCACGTTTTCCCGCCCGGCGCAAGAGGCCCGGCCGGTTCCACGGCGCAGACGGTCAGCTCGTTCCCGTCCACGCGGAACCGGATCTCCAGCCCGGCGAAGCCGAAGCCGTAGACTCGCGCGGGGTCGTGCTGGTAGGAGGGGCGCGGATCGTGCGCGAGGACGCCGGCGAGCGAAGCGCGGTGCTCCTCCGGCACGAGGGTGAGGAGCTCCGGCGGAAATGTCACGCGCAGCGTTGCCGCCGCCGGGGCGGCGGCGAAGCCCCCCGTCGCATCAGGGTGACTGTCGGCGTAGGGGACATAGGGTTTGATGTCGAAAATCGGCGTGCCGTCCATCAGGTCGGCGCCCGCTACGGTCAGCACGGGGCCGAGCGCCGGGTCGTCGTCCACCGAGACGAGGCGCACGGACGAGAGGCCGATCGGGTTCGGGCGGAACGGCGAGCGCGTGGCAAATACGCCCATCCGCGCGTTGCCGCCGAGGCGAGGCGGGCGGACGGTGGGCGACCAGCCCAGACGGACGGAGGCGGAAAATTCCCAGATCAGCCAGAGGTGGGAAAAGCCCTCCAGCCCGCGCAGCGCGTCGGGGCTGCGGTATTCCGGCTCAAAGACAATCCTGGCGCGCAGCTCCGGCACAAGGCCGCTCTGGCGCGGAACGCCGAACTTCCCGGCGAACTCACTGCGGACGCGGGCGATAATCTTCATCTGCGGGACTTCTTCCAACGGGTTCCCTCCTATTTCAGCTTCTCCTGCAGCGCCTGCATGCGGAAAAACAGCACAAGGATGCAGGCGATATAGAGGAGCGCGGTCACGAACATCTGCTTCTGGCGCACGATGGCGATCACCGCGAGGATGAGGCCCACAGCGACGAGAAAAATGCGGAGCCAGAAAAACAGGCTGATCGGGCCGACCAGCTTCTCCTGCTCGGGCGTGCGGCGGAGGGGCAGCTCGTACGCTCCCTCCGGAAGGGAGGGATCAAACGGCTTCTCCCAGTAGAGCCACTCGGTGGGCGTTGCGCCGGCCAGACGCCAGCCCTGCTCCTCGCAGAGCGATCTGCGGCGCTCGATCTCCTTCTCGCCCAGCAGCGCGGGGCAGTAGTCGAGGCGGTAGCGGTACGGCGTTTCGTCCGGCTCGAACGTAAAACGGGTCAGGCCGGGTTTCGTCAGGCGCCAGCCGGACGCGCTGCGCCGGTCGAGATCCTGTTCGTTTTTGTGGTACGCCCACGCGGTGTAGAACCTTGTCATTCGTTTTGTCATGTTGTCATGTTCTGCTCTTCCTTTTGTCGTTGCTTTTATCATACCACACAGCCTCAAAAAAGAAAATATGTTTCCCGCAGGTTGTCCCAAAAGAGGCAACCTGCATGGGAATCCACCCCAGGGGTGAAGGACAAAGGGAGGGGACGGCATGACGAATGAGGAGCTGCTGGTCAAGCTGACCGAAACTGAGGCGCGCTCACGGCGCAACGAGGGCCGCATCCGCGAGCTGGAGGCGGCACAGGAGGCGCTGCGCCGCCTGGCCACCGCCGTGGAGGTGATGGCCAACGAACAGCGCCATCAGACTGGCAAGCTTTCGTCGCTGCAGAGCGACCTGCAGACGCTCGACGGCAAGGTGGACGCGCTGGAGCAAAAGCCCTCGCGGCGCTGGGAAGCGGCGGCGGAAAAGGCGCTGCTGGTGGTGATTTCGTCGGTCGTCACGTTTCTGCTTGCGCGGCTCGGCCTGGGCGGATGAGGCTTGCGGCGGAGCCCGCCGCGTGGTATGATGGAGAAAACACGGCGGGAGGATTTTATCTTGAACATCGGCATCTACGTCATCAACGCCGCCGCCGCGGTGGCGGTTTATCTGATCGCGCGCGCCCTAATCCGCCACTTCACCGACCGGCGGGGAAAATAACGCGCAAAGGGCGCTGCAAGATTCTTGCAGCGCCCCAAAAGACGCTGTTCCGCGGCTTTTGCCGGGAACGGCGTCTTTTTTTGTCATAGCTCAGAACCCTCGGCCGACGAAGTTCTGGATGCTGACAGGAAGCTCATTGAGCACGCGGACCTCGTGGCCGTACTTGCCGAGCGTTTTCTCGACGAGTACATAATCGAGGCCGGGGATGACGATGTCGTTCCAGTGGTTGCCGAAGCCTCGCACAGCGACATCCAGCATGGTGACGATCTGGCTGCCGAGCGGCTCGTCGGAGTTAAGGGTGATCGCGCCGTAAAACTCCTGGCACTCGGTATAGCCGGCGTTGTGCGTGCCGGTATAGGGCTTGAGCACCGAGAGATCGACGGGCTTACCGATGCGGCGGGACACCTCATCGGAACGGGAGGCGTAATAGTCCACAAGAGCCTGTTCCTGGAGCTTTGCAGGCAGATCGTTCTGCGCGACGTTGAGATAGGCCTCAAGACCGACGCGGTAGGCGTCCTCGGTGAAGGAGATCCAGTATTTCTGGTCGTCGGTCATCTTCGCGGGATCGTCCGTCACCACGATCGTGGCGCGCTCGCAGGCGGTCAGGCCGTCCCACTTGGGCCCGACGCCGAGCATCACATAGTCGCCCGGCTGGATGACGCGGTTCATCGCCTTGCCGATCAGGGTGCGGTTGGCCTCGCCGGAAGTGACCATCACCTGGAAGCCCATCTGCTCCACGCCGAGCTCCTGCGCCGCGGCGTAGGCCCACTGGGAAACCTGCGTCTCATACATGCCGGGACGGATGACGCTGGCCATAGCCTCCATCATCGGGTCGCAGAGCTTCGCGGCGGTGGAAAGCATGTGCATCTCAATGTCGGACTTGATGTACTTGATCTTGTAATAGATCTCCTGTGCGTCCGCGACCTTCGACGCGTCGCCGAAATAGTCTGCCATGTAGCGATAGATGCTCGCCGGAAGAACCTGACTGGGCGTCAGCAGGGCCATGTTGCGCGGGCGGCCGCCGCAGGCCTCCTCAAGCACGTCCTCCACGCGGCAGGCGGCCACGGGGTAATCCTCGTCGGCCAGCTTGAGCATCTCCACCTTGCGCACCTGGCAGCCCGAACGGGGCGCAAGCTGCTCGGCGCAGTAGCCGCCCTCAAGCCCGGCGAGAAGATAGAAGCCGTTCTTGCCGATGACGCCCGCCACCGGTTCGATGGAAATATTCGTATTGCCCGCGAGATAAGGCACGTCGCCCGCATAGTGCTCGTCCGAGTAGACGAGGCCGCAGTCGTAGCCGTTTTTCGCCAGAGCGTCGATGACGGCACGGTGGCGGCGCTGGAATTCGTCCCTGCCGATCCGTTCCTCCTTGTCGAAGGACGGGGCACGGGAGAGAACGTCGCTCACGAGGTTTGCCTGACGGCTCCAGAGCTTTGCATCAAACATGCTGTTTTCCTCCTCTTGGCCGGACGGAGCCTGCGCGGCGCGGCCCAAGCCCGATTTCCTCTTCATTATATAAGACACAAAATGCAAAAACAAGTTTAAGAATTCACAAATATAAATCGATTTAGTCGTCTGTTTTGTCCAATTGCAAGCCACAGCCGGACGAGGGGCGGCACGGGAAGCGGTCGGGCCTGCGGCGGAGCGATGCGGAACGAGGGGCGGCGGCGCCGGGAGGCCGGCGGCACGGACGGGCGCGGGCGATTTGGGGCGACGGATTGACGCGGAGACCGTTTCGGCATATAATGAGGTCGAAATGTGCTGAAATCGGGGTAACTGCCATGATACTGTGCAACTATCACACACACACGACCTTCTGCGACGGCAAAAACACCGCTGAGGAGATGGTGCTTACCGCCATCGAAAAGGGCTTCGCCCGCCTCGGCTTCTCGGGACACGGCTTCGCGGACTTCGACCCGGACTATCCCATGAGCCGGGAGGCGACCCCGCTCTACTGCGCCGAGATCCGGCGGCTGAGAGAAAAATACGCCGGGGAAATTGAAATTTACCTCGGCATGGAGCGCGACTACTACGGCGATGAGCCGCGCGAACCGCTCGACTTTGTGATCGGCTCGGCGCACGGCGTGGCGGCCGGCGGCGACTATGTGCACGTCGACGCGTCGCGCGAGCAGCAGAAACAGGGCGTGGACGAGCTCTTCGGCGGCGACTACTACGCCTTCTGCCGGGCCTATTTCGCCGTCATGGCGGACATTCTGCGCGTGACAAAATGCGATATTGTGGGACATTTCGACCTGGTGACCAAGTTCAATGAGGCGTGCGACCTCTTCGACCCGAACGACCCGCGCTATCTCCGGCCCGCGCTCGAGACGGTCGAGTCGCTCTGCAGAGCGGGCGCGCTCTTTGAGATCAACACCGGAGCGATGACCAAAGGCTACCGCACCGTCCCCTACCCCGCCGAGCCGCTGCTGCGCGCCATCCACGGCTTCGGCGGCGCGATCGTGCTCTCGAGCGACAGCCACACCCGCGAGTCGCTCGGGGCGTTTTTCCCGGAGGCGGCGGCGCTCGCGAAGCGCTGCGGCTTTCGCACGGAGCGGGTGCTGTCGAAACACGGGTGGGAGGACATCCCGCTCTGAGAGAAGGCAAAGCATGCTCGACGTACTCATTCGCGGCGCGCTGGTCTGCGACGGGACCGGCGCGGCTCCCTTCTCCGCCGACGCGGCGCTGAAGGACGGAAAAATTGCCGGACTCGGGCACTTCCCCGGGGCGGAGGCCGCCCTGACGGTGGACGCCGCCGGGCGCTGCCTGACGCCGGGCTTTCTCGACATCCACCGTCACGCGGACGCGGCAGCGTTCCGGCCTGGCTTCGGCGCGGCGGAACTGGCCCAGGGGCTCACGACGATCGTCAACGGCAACTGCGGGCTCTCGGCGGCGCCTCTCTCCGGGCCGGACGCCGGGGCGCTGCGGCAGTATCTGCTGCCCATCACGGGCGAGCTGCCGGACGGGCTGCCGAACGAATCCATGGCGGACTATCTCGGCGCGCTCGCGCGCGCTCCCCTTCCGCTGAACGTCGGGATGCTCGCAGGCGGCGGCACCGTGCGGGCGTCGGTCTGCGGCTTTTCCGACCGCTCGCCGGACGACGGACAGTTCCGGGCAATCAGGGACGCGCTCGCGCGCGCCCTCGCCGACGGGGCGCTGGGCGTCTCGCTTGGGCTCGGCTACGCCCCGGAGTGCTTCTACTCCGCGCGCGAGCTGGTACGGGCGCTCGAGCCGCTGCGCGGCGGGTCTGCTCCCATCACCGTGCACATGCGTCAGGAGGGTGACGGGATGCTCGGGGCGCTGGACGAAATGCTCGCCGCGGCGCGGGAGCTGCGTGCGCCTGTCCACATCAGCCACCTCAAGGCGATGGGTCGGGAAAACTGGAACTGCTACGCGCCCGAGGCGCTGCGGCACATCGCACGCGCCCGGGAGGAGGGGCTGGACGTCTCGTGCGACGTGTACCCCTACACCGCGGGCTCCACGCAGCTCGTCCACATCCTGCCGCCGGAATTTCTGCCGGGCGGCACGGACGCGATCTGCGCCCGCCTGCGCGATCCGGTCTGCCGGACGGCCCTCGCCGCGCGGCTTGAGACAGGGAGCGACTTTGAGAACATCGTGCATCTGGCCGGGTGGGAAGGCATCCTCGTCACCGGGCTGCGGCGGCCGCAGAATGCGGCGTACGAAAACCGCTCACTCGCCGAGATCGCGTCGATGCGCGGCGAGACGCCGCTCGACGCCTGCTGCGGGCTGCTCGCGGAGGAGCGCTGCAGTGCGACCATGATCGACTTTATGGCAAACGAGGGGGATATCTCGACGATTCTTCGCGCGCCGTTCACCAACGTGATCTCCGACGCCACCTACCCCTCCGGGGGACGGCTCCACCCGAGGGTGTACGGCACGTTCCCGCGCGTGCTCGAGCGGTTTGTACGCAAACTTAACGTGCTGACGCTGCCGGAGGCCGTGGCCAAAATGACATCCGTGCCGGCGAATGTTCTGGGGCTGCGAAACAAGGGCCGGGCGGCGGCCGGCTGCGACGCGGACCTGCTGCTCTTCGACCCCGCCGCGGTACGGGAAACGGCGACTTATGCCGAGCCGGAGCGGCTCGCCGCGGGGATGGATTACGTCTTTGTGAACGGGCGAGCCGCCGTGTCAGGCGGGAAACCGACGGGAAGTCTCGCGGGACGCGTGCTTCGCGGCGCATAAAAACAAAGGACGCTGCCGGGTCCGGCAGCGCCCAAAATATTTGTTGTTTTCTCAGCTCAGGGTAATATTCCCGTTGAAGAGCTGCTCGAGCACCAGGCAGACAGACCCGTACAGCGGCGCGTTCTCGCCGAAGCTCGAGCGCAGCAGGCGGAACTGCTTGGAATTCTTCAGCACGCTGATGCGGTTGAGCGTGGACTCCATGGAGGACATGATCTCGTCCGGGAAGTAATAGCCCTGATGACCGAAGATGATGGTGGAGATGTCGATGATATTGATGAAGCTGTTGAGCGCGTAGGTAAGCTGCTTGGAGCAGTTATAGAGGACGGAATACGCCTTGGAGGAAACGCGGCAGTAATCCATGGCCTCGGCAAAGGAATCAAACGTCCGGCCGCACTCGTCGCTGAGCTGGCTGAGCATGTTCGGCGAGCTGACGTAGAGCTCCAGGCAGCCGCGGCTGCCGCAGGAGCACTTCGGGCCGTTGTAGTCGATGGTCATATGGCCGAGTTCCCCGCAGGAATCCACGGAGTTTTTCAGGAGCTGATGGTTCGTCACGATGGCTGAGCCGACGCCGTTGGAGATGCCGACATAGAGAAAGTTATCCTCCTCGTGGCCGTGGCCGAAATAGAGCTCGCACAGACCGGAAGCCTGCATGTCGTTGGCGAGAAAAATGGGGAAATGGAAGCGCTCGGCCAGATAGTCCCGGATGTCGAGCGACTGGACGTTATGAAAATCCGTGACGAAGCGGATGCCGCCGCAGACCATGTCGATGACGCCGATGGACGCGATCCCCAGGCCGAGCAGCGGCCGGTCGATGGCGGCGGTCAGGTCGCTGGTCAGCGCGCCGAGCTTCTCGAGAATGGTATCGGGCGTTTCCTTGGGTGTGAAGAAAACGCGCTTCGTATAGAGGAGGTTCAGCGACATATCGCTGACGGCGCCGTAGAGAAAGTCCTTGGAGATCCAGATCCCGGCGACGACCGGCGAATGGGGCGCGAGCGTAAGAATCTTCGGGCTTCGTCCGACACTCTTGGCGTCCGGGGCGGAGTCGGTCTCAGCAATGACGTTCAGGGACAGCAGATCGGTTGTCACGTTTGTGACCGTCATGGAGGACAGGTGCGCCGTCTTTGCGAGCTTATAGCGCGTCACCTCGCGTCCCGTGCAGATCATCTGCAGGATCAGCGAACGGTTGAATTCTTTGACGCCGACCAGATTAATGCCCGATTTTTTCATAACTACCTCCGACTTTCGCCGCAACGGCTGCACTGCGTTTATCATAATACAGGAATTTACAAAAGTAAACACTGAAATCCCATGTTTTATGCTGGAAAACGTCGGCGCCGGACAGGCAGGCAACAGGTTGCGGCGGCGAAAATAGGCCTTTCTCTGAATTTAAACGGATTTTTTCAACTTTTCCCTTGCATAGACGGGGGACTTATGATATATTTTAGTTTTGTGAGATTATTTTTGGAAATTGCGGCCTGAGGGCCGCTCAGATACGAAGGGAGCAGCTTTTATGGCTCAGCAGGAAAAAATCCGCAACATTGCAATTATCGCGCACGTTGACCACGGCAAAACCACTCTGGTCGATCAAATGCTCCGCCAGAGCGGCGCCTACCGTGCGAATCAGGCCGTTGTCGACCGCGTCATGGACTCGGGCGAGCTCGAGCGCGAGCGCGGCATCACTATTCTCGCGAAAAACACCGCCGTGCACTACAACGGCTACAAGATCAACATCGTCGACACCCCGGGCCACGCCGACTTCTCCGGCGAAGTCGAGCGCATCCTCAAGATGGTGGATGGCGTCCTCCTCCTCGTGGACGCGGCCGAGGGCCCCATGCCCCAGACCCGCTTCGTGCTCGAGAAGGCGCTGTCCCTCGGTCACAAGGTGATTGTGGTCATCAATAAGATCGACCGCCCCGACCAGCGCATCGACGAAGTCTGCGACGAGGTGCTTGAGCTCCTGCTCGACCTCAACGCCACCGAGGAGCAGTTCGACTCCCCGACCATCTTCTGCTCGGCGCGTCTGGGCACGTCGTCCTACTCCCCGCACGTCGCGGGCACCGACATGACGCCGCTCTTCGAGACGATCGTCAACTACATCGACCCGCCCAAGGGCGACGAGACCGGCCCGCTCCAGCTGCTCGTCTCCTCCCTCGACTACAACGACTTCGTCGGGCGCATCGGCATCGGCCGCATCGAGCGCGGCAAGCTGCACCCCAACGAGGAGATCATAGTCTGCGACTACCACGACCACGAAAAGATGGAAAAAGCCAAGGTCGTCGCGCTCTTCGAGTTCACGCCGCAGGGCCGCGCCCCGATCACCGAGGCCTCGGCGGGCGAGATCGTCGCCTTCTCCGGCATCTCCGACATCACAATCGGCCGCACGCTCTGCCAGACCGACACGCCCGAGCCCCTGCCCTTCGTGAAGATCACCGACCCCACGATCGAAATGACCTTCTCGGTCAACGACTCGCCCTTCGCCGGGCACGAGGGCAAATACGTCACCTCCCGCAACCTGCGCGACCGACTCGACCGCGAGCTCCTCAAGGACGTCTCCCTGCGCGTCAAGGAGATGGGCACGGACTCATTTAACGTTGCGGGCCGCGGCGAGATGCACCTGTCCATCCTCATCGAGACAATGCGCCGCGAGGGCTATGAGTTCCAGGTCTCCACACCGCACGTCCTCAACAAAATCATCGACGGCAAGCTCTGCGAGCCGATGGAGAACCTGGTCGCCGACGTGCCCGAGGGCTCGGTCGGCGCGGTGATCGACAAGATCAACCAGCGCAAGGGCGACCTTCTCTCCATGAACCCGATCGGCAGCCGGATGCGGCTGGAGTTCAATGTCCCGTCTCGCGGCCTGTTCGGCTACCGCAACGAGTTCCTCACCGACACCCGCGGCGAGGGGATCATGGCCTCCCAGCTCACGGGTTACGAGCCCGTTCGCGGTGAGATTGCCCGCCGCCTGACCGGTTCCATGGTCGCCTTTGAGACGGGTGAGGCCGTCACCTATGGCCTCTACAACGCCCAGGAGCGCGGCCAGCTCTTCATCGGCGCGGGCGTGGACGTCTACGCCGGCATGGTGGTTGGCGCCTGCTCGCGCAACGAGGACATCACGGTGAACGTCTGCAAGAAAAAGCAGCTCACCAACACCCGCGCCTCCGGCTCCGACGATGCGCTGCGCCTCACCCCGCCGCGCCAGATGAGCCTGGAGCAGTGTCTGGAGTACCTCGCGGACGACGAGCTCCTCGAAGTCACGCCCAAGTCTCTGCGCATCCGCAAGCGCATCCTCGAGCACTCCGACCGCATGAAGGCGCTCAAGGGCAGCAAGTCCTGAACCTGACAAAAGGCCGATGCCGCGCTGGCGGCATCGGCCTTTTCGGCATATTACAGGGGCAGCGGGGACGCGCACCGGTAATCGCGGTACTGAAAACGAACGCCGTTTTCCTCCATGATCTCCGATTCCCGCGCAAGCGTCCAGCCCGGCAGTTCGTCGAGGTTGGGAAAAAAGCGGTCGGCCGGCAGGGCCAGGAAGGTCTTTGTGACGAGCGTCTCATCGCAGTACGGCAGCAGCAGCCCGTACACGCTTGCGCCGCCGATCACGCACAGCTCCTCCCGGGGAATCCGCCGGCAGACGGCGAGCAGCTCCGGCAGGCTGTGGACGATCTGCGCGCCCTCGATGGCGAGCGAGCGGTCGGAGGAGAGGACGAGATTGGCGCGTTTGGGGAGCGGGCGGCCGCCGGGGAAGGTAGCCAGCGTCTTACGGCCCAGGATGACCGTCTTCCCGGCGGTGAGGGCGCGGAAGCGCTTCAGGTCGGCGGAGACGGAAACGAGAAGCTGATTCTCCCGGCCGATACCCCAGTTCTCGGAGACATTGACGATACAGTTCATCCCGGTGCCTCAGACAGCGATGGGGATCTTGTCGGGAAACTCCGCATAGCGATAGTTCTCGAGGCGGAAACTGTCGGTCGTGAAATCGTAAAAATCGGTGACCGACTTGTCCATGACGAACTTCGGAGCATCGTAGGCCTCGTTTTGCAGCATTTTCTCGACGAGCGGCACATGGCGGTCGTAGATATGGCAGTCTGCGACGACGTGCACCAGCTCGCCCGGCTTGAGGCCGGAGACCTGCGCCATCATATGGACGAGGACGGCGTACTGGACAACGTTCCAGTTGTTGGCGGCCAGCATGTCCTGCGAGCGCTGGTTGAGGATGGCATTGAGCGTGCTGCCCGAGACGTTAAAGGTCATCGAATAGGCGCAGGGATAGAGGCCCATGGCGTGCAGATCCTCAAAATTGTAGATGTTTGTAAGGATGCGGCGGCTGGCGGGGTTATGCTTCAGGTCATAGAGCACGCGGTCGACCTGGTCGAACATGCCCTCGGCGTACTGATGCTTCACGCCGAGCTGGTAGCCGTAGGCCTTGCCGATGGTGCCGTTTTCGTCGGCCCAGGCGTCCCAGACGTGGCTGCGGAGCTCGGAGACGCGGTTGGACTTCTTCTGCCAGATCCACAGGAGCTCGTCGATGCAGGATTTATAATAGGTACGGCGGAGGGTCATAACGGGAAATTCCTCCGCGAGGGAATAACGGTTGACCACGCCGAATTTTTTGATGGTATGCGCGGGCGTGCCGTCTTCCCAGCGGGGACGCACCTCCCGATCGGTGTCCCACACGCCGTGATCGAGGATGTCGCGGCAGTTTTGTCTGTAAATTTCGTCGGCTCTGCTCATGCGTCTGCCTCCTGACTTGCATTTTTCCTCAGTATAGCACAGTTTCCGTCCGAAATGAACCGGTATTTTCCCGCCGGATGCGTCTATGCGTTGCAAACGGGCAATAATGTTGGTATAATCAAAGAAAATCGAATCAAAAAAGGACTATAATACACTATGGAAAACACAAACACCACATTCCGCGACCTCGGCCTGTCGGAGGAGATCCTGCGCGCTCTGGAGGAGAAGGGCTACGGCTATCCCACCCGCGTGCAGGAAGAGGCCATCCCGCCGCTTCTGGAGTGGAAAGACGTCATTGCCAAGGCCCCAACCGGCACGGGCAAGACCTTCGCCTTCGGCATCCCCATGATCGAGCACGTGGATGCCGAGTCCGAAGACCTTCAGGGACTGATCCTCGCCCCCACCCGCGAGCTCGCCATCCAGATCTGCACGGAACTGCGCGGGCTGCTGGCCTTCTACAAGAACATCCGCGTCGCCGTGGTCTACGGCGGGCAGAACATCGAGACGCAGATCAACGCGCTCAAGAAAAAGCCGCAGATCGTCGTCGCCACGCCGGGCCGTCTGATGGACCACTACAAGCGCCACACGCTCAAATTCGACAAGATCAAGACTGTCGTCCTCGACGAGGCCGACCGGATGCTGGACATGGGCTTCTTCAAGGACGTCACCCATATCCTCGATAAGATCAAAAACCGCAAAAACCTCGGCATGTTCTCCGCCACGATCTCGCAGGAGGTCATGACCGTCAGCTGGATGTACCAGCGCGACGAGGTGGAGATCACTGTCCGGCCCGACGCGGAGAGCAAGCCCGACATCGACCAGTTCTTCCTGTCCGTCTCCCCGCTCGAGAAGACGGAAACCACCCTCCGTCTGCTGCGCAAGAGCGGCTGGGACCGCGTCATCATCTTCTGCAACACCAAGGTCATGTGCCAGCGGCTGAGCGACGACCTCCGCCGCGCGGGCGTCAGCGCGGACTGCATCCACGGCGATATCCGCCAGCAGCAGCGTGAAAAATCGATGAAAGACTTTCGGGAAGGGAAAATTGCCGTGCTCATCGCGACAGATGTCGCCTCGCGCGGCATTGATGTGGACGACGTGGACTGCGTCATCAACTTCGACATTCCCGAGGAGAACGAATACTATATCCACCGCATCGGCCGCACGGGCCGGGCGAAGAAAAAGGGCGTCGCGTGGAGTATCATAGGCACCTTCCCCGAGCAGGCCAAGCTCGACGAGATCGCCAAATATTCGCACTTCACCGTGCGCCGCATGAAATTCAGCGAGGACGACCGTCTCGTGGAACAGGAGGCCCCCAAGGTGGTCGTGCGCAAGCGCTACCGTTGACGGCGGCCGAGCGGGGCGTCCTGCTGCTCTGCTGCGCGCTGGGCGACCCGGACGCGCGGCCGCTGAGCATGGCGCAGTTCCGCGAGCTGAGCAGGCGCGCCGGGGCCTCCGGCGCGGGAGACGGCGACACGGCCGCCGATGTACGGCCGGAGCACCTGCGGCGTCTCAGCTACGACGAGACGGAGAGCGCGCGCATCGCGGCGCTGCTCTGCCGGGAAGCGCTGCTGGACAAGTACCTCCGCGCGGCGGAGCGGCTGGGCATCGTACCCGTCACGCGGGTGAGCCTTGCGTATCCCGCACCCGTAGTAAAAAAGCGCGGCATGTCGTGTCCCCCGGCACTGTTCTGCGCGGGGAACCGGGCGCTGCTCGCCTCGCCGTGCGTGGGGCTGGCAGGCTCCCGGAAGCTGCACGGGGAAAACGAGCGCTTCGCCAGGCGCGTGGGCGAACTGGCCGCGCGGGAGGCGCTGACCCTTGTGACCGGCGGCGCGGAGGGCGCCGACTCGGCGTCTCTGCACGCTTGCCTCGACGCGGGCGGCAGCGCCGTCCTTTTTATCCCGGACGAGCTGGCGCGCCGCGCCGAGAGCGCGTCGGAGCGCTGCCTCGTCGTCAGCGAGGGCGGCTACGACCTTCCCTTCTCCCCGGCGCGGGCGCTCAGCCGAAACGCGCTCATCCACATGATGGGCGATAAGACGCTCATCGCGCAGACGCGCTTCGGCGCGGGCGGCACCTGGGCGGGCGCAGCGGAAAACCTCCGGCACGGCTGGTCGGAGCTCTACGTCTTCGCGGACGGCTCGGAAGGTGCGCGCGCGCTTTGCGGGCGGGGCGCGGAGGAGGTCGCCGAGCTTGTCTCGCTGCGGGCACTGCGGCCCGCGCAGAGCAGCTTTCCGACGGAGTAAACGGGGACGAACAATCGCCGCAGGTGCGGCGGAAGAGCTTTTAAAAAGGATTTTCATTGCATTTGCCCCGGCGATGCGATAGTATATCGTCAGTAACCCAAACGTAACACAGGAGGGATTTTCCAATATGTGTGGAATTGTAGGATATGTCGGACGGGAACAGGCCGCTCCCATCCTGCTCGACGGGCTCCAGAAGCTGGAGTACCGCGGATACGACTCGGCGGGCGTGTGCGTCTCGGACGGGGAAAATCTCCGGGTCGTCAAGGCCAAGGGCCGCCTGAGAAATCTCAGCGACATGATCGACGGCGGCCGCGCCGTCACCGGCTGCGCAGGCCTGGGCCATACCCGTTGGGCCACCCACGGCGCCCCGTCGGACGAGAACAGCCATCCGCACATGGCCGACTCCGGCAAGATCGCCGTGGTGCACAACGGCATCATTGAGAACTATCAGAAGCTCAAAGACCGTCTGATCGCCATGGGCAAGCACTTCCACTCCGAGACCGACACCGAGGTCGCCGCCAACCTGATCGAGCACTTCTACGACGAGGGCTTCGACTTTAAAATGTCCGTGCGCAAGGCGGTTGAGCGCATCGAGGGCAGCTACGCCCTCGGCATTATGTGCCGTGACTACCCCGACACGATCATTGCCGTCAAGAAAGACAGCCCGCTGATCTTCGGCTTCGGCAACGGCTGCAACTTCATCGCCTCCGACGTGCCTGCCATTCTCAAGTACACGCGCGACGTGTGCTACATGAACGACGGCGACATGGTCATGTTCAACGGCACCTCCGCGCACTTTTTTGACGCGGCAGGCGACCCCGTGGAGAAGACGCCGGAGCACATCACCTGGGATACCTCCGCGGCGGAGAAGGGCGGTTACGCCCACTTTATGCTCAAGGAGATTCACGAGCAACCCAAGGCCGTAAAGGACACCATCTCTCCCCGCATCCACGACGGAAAGATCGTGCTCGACGGGATCGACCTTCCCGAATCGTATCTCGAGCATCTCAGCCGTATCTACATCGTCGCCTGCGGCTCGGCGTATCACGTCGGCGTGCAGGGCAAGTACATTATCGAAAAGCTCTGCCAGGTGCCGGTCGAGCCGGTGCTGGCCTCGGAGTTCCGCTACGCCGACCCCGTACTCAGCGAGAAAACGCTCGTCGTCATCATTTCGCAGTCCGGCGAGACGGCCGACACCATTGCCGCGCTGCGCGAGGCCAAAAACCGCGGAGCGCGGACGCTCGCCATTGTCAACGTGGTCGGCAGTACGATCTCCAAGCTCGCCGACGACGTGATTTACACGATGGCCGGGCCGGAAATCGCCGTCGCGACGACAAAGGCGTACTCCACGCAGCTCTCCGTCATCTACCTGCTCGCGCTCTACCTCGCGCAGAACCTGCACACTCTGCCGCAGGAGCGCTTTGACCTGCTGGTCGCGGAGCTTCGGAAGATTCCCGAAAAAATCGGCCTCGTGCTTGCCGAGGAGAACATCGCCCGGCTGCAGCACTACGCCGCGATGTACTTCAACAATCACGACGTCTTCTATATCGGACGCAACCTTGACAGCGCCACCTGCCTGGAGGCCAGTCTCAAGCTCAAGGAGATTGCCTACATCCACTCTGAGGCCTACGCTGCCGGCGAACTCAAGCACGGTCCCATCTCCCTGATCGAGAACGGTACGCTGGTTGTCGCCATCGCCACAAACCCCGCTCTCTTTGAGAAAACCATGTCTAACGTCAAAGAGGTCAAGGCAAGAGGCGCAAACGTCCTCGCCGTGACGATCGACCGGTTCGGGCCCGAGATTGAAAAGGACGCGGACAGCATCGTGCTCATCCCGGAAACCGACCCGCTCTTCCAGCCGAGCCTCTCCGTGGTGCCGATGCAGGCCTTTGCCTACTACGTTGCGCTGATGCGCGGCTGCGACGTCGACAAGCCGAGAAACCTCGCCAAGTCCGTCACGGTAGAATAAGGAAATGTGTGCGGCGGCGCCGAACGGGGCCGCCGTGCGGACAACGCCGTCCCGGGCTGCGGGGCGGCGTTTTTCGCAGACATTTTTCGCGCCACGCCGGTTTTTTCGTTGCTTTTTGCCGAAATCCGGCTAAAATAAAAAAGAAAATTGTCGCGGATGCGCCGCGGCTCGGGAGGCATACTATGTTCAAAGGATTTTTGCCGGACGCGATCGACTTTCTGTGGGGCATTCGGCTGAACAACCGCCGTGACTGGTTCCTGGAGCACAAGGACATTTACCAGAACGCGCTCTACGCACCGATGAAAGCGCTCGGGGACGACCTGTTCGCACGCTTTTCCGATGAGCCGGGACTCGGCCTGCACGTCTCGCGCATCTACAAGGACGCGCGTTATTCGCACGGCCTGCCCTACAAGGACAGTCTGTGGCTGAGCATCCGGCTGGACACGGACTACTGGGCGCAGCATCCGTGCCTCTATTTCGACCTGCATCCCGATTTCTACGGCTACGGCCTCGCCATCGTCTATCCCGGCTCGGCAGTGATGCAGGCCTTCCGCGACCGGATCTCCGCGCGGCCTGACGAATTTTTGAAGCTGACCGCTGAGGCTGAGAGAGCTACCGGCTTTACTCTCGGCGGCGAGCATTACAGCCGTCCGAAGCCCTGCGCAGATCCGCGGCTTGCGCCGTACTTCGGGCTGAAAAGTCTTTATTGCCTGACGGAGAAGCCGGTCGGGCCCGAACTCTATGAGCCGGAGCTGGCACAGACCGTGGGCGACTCGCTGCGGGCACTGCTGCCGCTTTTTCACGATTGGAATAATTTTGCAGGTTAAATTTTGGGCAAAACGGCAGTCTGCGGCGGGCCGCGGCGGGAAAGTGACCGCTGCGGCCCGCTTTTTCAGATTTTAACAAGGAAATCACACTTGTTTTTACTAGTGCCGTCCGCGTTTCCTTTTTGCCGTCTCAAGCCATATTAGGTACGGCGGATTTTTTGAAACCGGCAGGAAAGGGATGGGGAAATATGAGAAAATATCAGAACAGAGCTCTGCTCGCTCTCTGGCTGGCGGCGGTTCTGACCACGTCGGTCTTTGCGGCGACTCCGAAAACGCTCGTGCCCGTGGGGAAAACAGTCGGCATCCGGGTGGAAGCGTGTGGGCTGATGGTGGTCGGCTTCGACAGCGACGGCCGCTCGGCCGCGCGCGACGCGGGCATGAAAAAAGGAGACGTCATCACGGAGGTGGAGGGAAAAGCCGTAACCGATGCCGCCTGCTTCCGCACGCTGGTTGCCAACTCCGACGGCGGGCCGCTGGAGCTGACCGTTCGGCGCGGGGAGCGCGAGCTCGAACTGGATGTCGCGCCGCAGAAAAATGAGGCGTGCTACCGGCTGGGCATTCTGGTGCGCGATTCTCTCGCGGGGATCGGCACGATTACCTTTTACGACCCGGCCACGGGCGTTTACGGCGCGCTTGGCCACGGTATCAGCGACGCGGACAGCATGACGCTGCTCCCTCTCCGTGACGGGGAGATTCTGTCCTCGAGCGTGACAGAGGTGAAAAAAGGCGTCTGCGGCACGCCGGGCATGCTCAAGGGTGTATTCGACACATCCACGGTACTCGGCAGCGTGGACTCCAACACAGAGCGGGGCATCTTCGGCACGAGCGCCGGGACGCTCTCGCGCGCGGCGGCCGTGCCGGTCGCGGAAAAAGGCCAGATCAGAACGGGCAGGGCCTCGATCCTCGCCAATGTGGACGGCGGTGCGGTGCAGGAGTACGACGTGGAGATCACAAGGCTCTTCCCGCTGAGCGAGACCTCAGGGCGGAACCTGCTGCTGACCATCCGCGACCCCCGCCTGCTGCGCGCGACGGGAGGGATCGTGCAGGGCATGTCCGGCAGCCCGATTCTCCAAAACGGCAGGCTGGTGGGCGCGGTGACGCACGTCCTGGTCGACAATCCGACGTGCGGATATGGAATCTTTATCGAAAACATGCTTGAAAACTGTGCAAATTACCAATAAAAAGTGAAATGCAGAAGAAAACCGTCGATAAAAAATTACCAGAATTTGGGCGTGAGTGCTTGCAAAAAAGGGTTGTTTATGGTAAATTGTTGATGTCGCAGAGATGAGAGAAGACGGAAATTGACGGCGCGTCAATAATCTTGCCAAATAGGAGAGGAAGCAGATGGAGAATCATATCAGGGCCCTTGTTGCCGACGGCAACGAAGAATATTGCGAGCATTTGAAGGGAGCGTTGGAGAAAAACGGAAGCTGCGAGGTGGTGGGCACCGCGCACGACGGCATTCAGGCGGTGCGGGATCTCACCGAGAAGAAGCCGGATGTTCTGATCCTGGACATGACACTGCCGAAGCTGGACGGCATGGCCGTGCTCAAGGCTGCGAGCACAATGGAAAAACGGCCGGTCACGCTGGTGACGTCGAGCTTCATGACGGAATATGTCGCCGTGATGACCACGAACCTCGGCGTGCAGTACTTCATGCTCAAGCCGTGCGACCCCTCATCCGTCGCGGAGCGGGTGCGCGAAATTTTCAGCGCAGACCAGATGCAGAAGGCCGGCAAGCAGCCCGGACGCCGGCCTCCCGAGGTCAACATAGAGGCGATGGTGACCTCGATCATCCATGAGATCGGCGTTCCGGCCCACATCAAGGGCTATCAGTACCTGCGCGAGGCGATCATGATTGCCGTTGACGATATGGAGGTCATCAACGCGATCACGAAGGTGCTCTATCCACAGGTGGCCAAGACATTTTCAACGACGCCCTCACGCGTGGAACGCGCGATCCGGCATGCCATCGAGGTCGCCTGGGACCGCGGCGACCTGGAGACGCTGCAGCGCTTCTTCGGCTACACCGTCAGCAACACGAAGGGCAAGCCGACCAACAGCGAATTCATCGCGCTGATCGCGGATAAGCTCCAGCTTCAAATCAAGAACATGGAGCCTCAGATCATCTGAGCAAACGGCCCGGCGTATTCGCGCCGGGCCGTGTTCTTATCCCGGCATACAATCGCTCGACTTTTTTTCCCTTGTTTCGACGGAATCCGACAATGACTTCCAGGTTTTTTCGCAAGATTTTTGTATGATTTGCAAAAAGCGTCTAAACATGTCGGATTTTGCGATATTTTCTCCTTTCTTTTTGTCCCTCTATGTGCTGTAATACGGTTGGAGGGGAAGTAAATGAGAAAAACGCTTGTCCAAACCTGCCGAAAACTCTGCCAAACCGGAGAACCGCTACTGCTGCGCTACTATCTGCTTGCCGAGGAAGACGGGAGCCTGGAACGGTACGGAACTGAGATCGTGCTCCGGCGGGGCGTCAGCGAAGAGCGCTGCGCCTGCCATGATGTTACTCCGCTCTCTTCCGTCATGCTGGATCTGATCGGCATTCTTGCTCGCAACAGCGTGACGCCCGCCCTGCTGGACGAAATCCTGCCCAGCCTGCTGTAAGCCCGGCGAATTTTGCGGAAGATAGAAAGAACTGGACATAAGCGGCACTCTTTGCTATAATATCATTCAAAGATTGTCCGGCCCGGTTGGACACCATGCAGGGAGGAAGCAGCAATGAAATGTCCCTATTGCGGCTATCAGGAGAGCAAGGTCGTCGATTCCCGCCACTCGGACGACGGCGGCAGCATCCGCAGACGCAGAGAATGTCTCTCCTGCGCGAAACGCTTCACCACCTACGAGACAGTGGAGAGCCTTCCGCTCGTCGTCATCAAAAAGGACGATAGCCGCCAGAGCTTCGACCGCAACAAGATCCTCAACGGCATGGTGCGCGCGTGTGAAAAGCGTCCCGTCTCCATGGCTGCACTCGAGGCTGCCGTGGACGATATCGAGCAGACACTCCAGAATTCGCTTGAGCGCGAGATCAGCACATCCGACATCGGCGAGCTGGTAATGGATCACCTCAAAGCGCTCGACGAGGTGGCGTACGTCCGTTTCGCATCGGTCTACCGGCAGTTCAAGGACATCAATACCTTTATGCAGGAACTCAACAAAATTCTGGCAGAAAAATAAGATCGGCCGAACGGGAGAACACAGCACTTTCTTCCGTGCGGCTTACAGGAAAAGCCCGGCCTTCGGCCGGGCTTTTCCTGTAAGCGTTCCGGTTCCCCCGCCGGTCAGTGGTAGCGGTAAAAGCCCTCGCCGGCATTGACGCCGGTTTTGCCCTTGTCAAGATACTCCTCCTTGAGAAGCCTGGCGAGACGGGCGTGCATGGATGAGGGATCCGCGGCGGTATCGGGAAAGTTCATAAGAATGTTATAGGCCGTTGTGATGCCGACGATGTCCAGGATGCGGAAGGGCCCGGCGGGCGCTCCGGTAGCCAGGACCCAGGTCTTATCGATAGTCTCCACGTCCGCGATGCCGTCCACCAGAAGGCCCTGCGCAGACATGAGGAAAGGCACCAGCATGGAGTTGAGGATGTAGCCGGCCTTTTCTTTTTTCAGGCGCAGCGGGATCATGCCGATGTCGGCGGCGAACTGTGCGACCTCTTCGAACACGGCGGGATCGGTGCGGCTGTGGCCCATGACCTCGGCGGTATTCTGCCTCCAGATGTTATTGGCAAAGTGAAGCGCCAGGAAGCGCTCAGGCCGGCCGGTGGAATCGGCGAGCATGCTGGGAAGAAGCGTGGAGGAATTCGTGACGAGAATGGCCCCGGCGGGGAGGTATTCCTGAAGCCGGGTATAGAACTCGATCTTGTCCTGGGGATTCTCGGCAAGTGCCTCGATCACGAGGTCGGCGCCGCGGACGGCCTCGCCCAGATCCGTTTCATATCGTATGGATTGATAGGCGTTTTCGGCGTCTGCGAGCAGCTTGTCAAAATCCGCAGAGGACGCGTCCTGCCCGGTGGGCAGCAGGCCGCGGCTGACGGGGCCGCCCTTGCTCTTTGCCGCGTTGAGCTCCTCGAGATAGATGGCGTGCAGTCTTTCAAATTTTGGCTTCGCGCGCCCGATGGAAGCCTCGCTGCGCAGATAGACAACAACATGAAAGCCCTTATAGGCACTCTGATAGGCGATCTGGCTGCCCAAAACGCCTCCTCCGACCAAAACAACATGATGGATCATACTCGCACCCCTCCTGTTTGAATCTGTGGCGTCCGCCGCGCGAACGGACGGTATGTGTATGTGGAGCTGCCGATTTGATTATAACATACGTCGGAAAATTGTCAAAAGGAATTAGGAAAATGGCGCCAAAAAGCAGCCCGCGGCGGACGCGGGCCGCGGAACAGACCGCGGCGGACGCGGGCCGCGGAACAGACCGCGCGGGAGAAAGCATCGCTTCCTCCCGCGTTTTTCCGTGTTTTGTGATTATTTCTTGCTGAACGAACGGCAGTCGGTGCACTGATCCATAGTGGGGTCGCTCTCGTGCGTGCCGACCTGAATCTTGTCCAGAGAGCAGTAGTCCTGCGCCGAGCAGTGGTGGGAACAGTTGGTCACGGAGCAGGCGATGGACTTGTTGGCGTTGTCGAAATTCATGGATTTATCCTCCTTTTGCTTTGGATTTCAGCCTTAGTATGCCCGCCGGAACGCCGCGCATGAATGGTGCTTTTTATTCTGTTTTCCATATTTTTCCGCAGTCCCATGCCCGGATCAGGCGGGCCGCGCCGTCGCGGACGGCCTCATCGCTCAGAGCGCCGAAGCCGAGGAGCACCTTGCCCTCGTAGGGGCAGCTGCCCATAAAATAGGGCGAGATTGGGCCGACACGGACACCCGCGGCGAGCGCACGGCGGCAGAGCTCGGCCTCGGTGAGGCCGGTTTCGGATTTGACGGTGAGATGGTGGCCCGCCGCCTCGCCGATCACGCGGAGCTGGCCCTGAAGAGGAGCGAGGCACTCGAGCAGCAGGCGGCGCTTGTTGCGGTAGTAGACGCGCATCCGGTTGAGGTGGGTCTCGAAGTGGCCCCGCCGCAGGAACTCGCGCAGCGCCGCCTGCTCGAGCGTCGAGACACCGGAGGGAAACCCGGCGTACTGCTCGCGGTAGAGCGAAAGGAGACGCGGGGGCAGAACGATGTAGCTCACGCGGAGGGACGGCGCGACGCTGCGCGAGAAGGTGCCAAGGTAGATCACGCGGCCCGCCCGGTCGATGCTCTGCAGCGAGGGCACAGGCCGCGCGTCGTAGCGGAACTCGGAGTCGTAGTCGTCCTCGACGATATATCGGAGCTCCCCCGCACCCGACCAGTTGAGGAGCTTCACGCGGCGGCCCATGGGCATGCTCAGGCCGAGCGGATACTGGTGTGACGGCGTGGTATAGAGGAGGACACGGTCGAGCGGCTCGAGCGGCTCGACCATAACGCCCTGATGATCGATCGCGGCGGGCAGAACGGCATGCCCCATGCGGGCGAAGAGGCGGTAAGCGCGGTTATAGACCGGATTCTCCACGGCTACGGAACAGGCATCGGGCAAAATATAGCTGAGCATGGAGAGCAGGCTGTCGGTGCCCGCGCCGATGACGACCTGCTCAGGCGAGCACTGCACGCCGCGCGCGGCATGGAGATAATCCGCAACCGCCTCGCGCAGGCCCGGGTCACCCTGCGGCTCGCTGCGGCCGAGGGAATCAGGCTGCTCCAGGCACTCGCGCAGCAGACGCTGCCAGACGGAAAAGGGAAATTTTTCCCGGGCGACGCCGCCGGGCGAAAAATCCACCGCGACGTCCCGCGCGTGCGGAGAGCCGCAGGAGACCGGGCGCTCGGCGGCGCTCTGCCAGCGAAGCGCATCGATGTTGCAGACGAAAAACCCGCTCCGGGGGCGGGAATCTATGAAACCCTCCGACTGGAGCTGTCCGTAGGCTCCGTCCACCGTGTTGACGCTCACGCCGAGCTGCGAAGCCATCGCCCGCTTGGAGGGCAGCTTGCTGCCCGCGGCCAGCTCACCGGACTCGATCTGCGCTCGGAGTTGGCGGTAGATGGCAAGGTAGAGTGGGGCGTTCTCTCCCGAGGACGGCAAAAGGATCATCTAAGCTCATTCCTTTTTCAATTATTATCGTTCTGAATGGGGCCAGATAGGGTGAAAAAAGGGCCGCCCGGGCGGCGGGGCAAGTCTCCGCGACCGGCGCGGGAACTGTCCCGGTACGCCCGAAACGGCACGTCAGGGGCGCCGGAGCGCCCCTGAAATCCGACATGATCGGTTGGGTCAGCCACCGAAGCCGCCTCCGCGGCCTCCGCCTCCGAACCCGCCGCCGCCGAAGCCGCCGCCTCCGCCGCCGAAGCCGCCGAAGCCGCCCCCGCGGCCTCCGCCGCCGAAGCCGCCTCCGCCGAAGCCGCCGCCTCCGCCGCCGAAGCCGCCAAACCCGCCGCCGAAGCCACCGAAGGGGCCGTCATGCGGGCCGCGATGGTCTCTGGGCGGGCGCGGGCCGCCGGGATAGCGGTACGGGAAGAAGATCGGACCCCAGAACGGGCCCCAGAATCCGAAGCCGTAACTCCGCCGGCCGACACCCATAGCGGCAAACAGGATAAAGGCAAACACCAGCAGGAGCACAAGCACGGTCATCACACCTGCCGCAGAGGCGGCGGAATCGCCGCTCTTGGAGGGGACGGCGTTGTCGTACCACCTGACCATCTGGGCATACAGGGTGGGAAGAGTCTTGTTGGCGTCGGCCGTCACGCTGCCGGAACCGAACGCATTGGTGAAAATCGCGCGCAGATCCTGATTCGCGTAGGACTGCATGGACGCGCCGGGCTGGAGATACCACTGGTCGCTGCTCTTGTCCAGAAGGAGGAGCATATCCCACTCGGAGAGCTTGGCTGAGACGCCGAGGTCGTAGGCGTACTGGTCGATGCTCTTGCCGTCGAGGCTGTCCACCGTGGCGAGCGCGACGATGCCGCCGTGAGCGCGGTCGAGCTCGGCGTTGGCCGTGGCGACGGCTTTTTTGGTCGTGTCATTCAGGATGCCCGCTTTGTCGGAGATCCAGCCGAGATAGGACGAATAGTTCTTCTGCGCATACTCGGAGACACTCTGCTCCGCCCCGCTCTTGGCGGGCGCGGCGCGGAAACCGAAGAACACGCAGCCGGCGATCACCAGGATCGTCAGAATAAGCGCAAAGGTATGACTTTTTAGAATTTTCATTTTTTCACCTGATTCTATGGCGTTCAGCCGCGGACTTCCAGCAGCTTCTGCTTCAGCTCGCCCTCGATACGGCGGAGCTCCGTCTCGGCCTCGCGGCGCTTCTGCGCGCCCTCGGTCTGGATCTGGAGCACCTCGTCGAGGGTGGAGATGAGGCTCTGGTTGGTGTGCTGGAGCGTCCCGATGTCCACGATGCCGCGCTCGGAAGCCTTGGCCGTCTCGACGGTGGCCATCTTGAGCTTGTCCGCGTTCTTCTGAAGGAGCTCATTGGTCATGTCGGTGACGGCGCGCTCAGCCTCGATGGCCTGCTGGGAGTGCTGAACGCCAAGGGCAAGCACCATCTGACTCTTCCAGAGGGGGATGGTATTGATGATTGTGGTCTGGATCTTCTCGGTCATCAGGGTGTCGTTATTCTGAATCATGCGGATCTGCGGGCCCATCTGGAGCGAGATTACACGGGTCAGCTCAAGGTCATGGAGCTTCTTCTCAAAGCGGGAGCAGAGGTTGGCATAGTCGTTTGCGGCCTGCGCGTCCTCGGCGCTGCCGGACGACTTCGCCTTCTCCTGCATGTCGGGGAGAGTGGCGGCGCGCTCCCTGGCGAGCTTCTGCTGGCCGGCAAGAAGATACATGGTAAGCTGCTTATAGTATTCGAGGTTCTTCGCGTACATCTGGTCGAGCACGGCGATGTCCTTCATCAGGGTGACCTGATGCTTTTCGAGCTGGGAGGCGATCTTGTCGACGTTGACCTCGGTCTTCTCGTACTTGACCTTCATGGCCTCCATGCTGCGGGACGCCTTCTTGAAGAGGCCCATGAGGCCCTTCTTCTCCTCGTCGGCATCGAAGCCCTTCAGCTCGACCATCAGATTGGTCACCATGTCGCCGACCTCGCCCATATCCTTGGTGCGGACGCTGCTGAGGGCGGACTCGGAAAAATCGGTGATGTTCTTCTGGGCGGCCACGCCGTACTGCAAAATCTGGCCGGAGTTGCGCAGGTCGATCTTCTCCGCAAAGTCCAGGACCGCCTTCTGCTCGGACTCCGAGAGCTTGCTCATGTCGGGCCCCGCCTCGGGCTCCTTCTGCGCGGCGAGAGCGGTGTTCTCCTTCACCTCCGGGGTGGGAAGCTCGGTGGGATTGGGATCGAGCGTCAGCTGGGGTATCTTTTCTTCGTCCATCATGATCTCTCCTTAAAATCTTCCTGGCCGGTGAGGCCCTGCGCCGCCATCATCTGCTCCATCACGGCGATGTCCGCGGTAATGTCCACCACGTCGCTGGCGAAAAGGCTGTCGAGCTGCTTGCGGTAGGCCACGGTGACCTTGCCGAGCATCTCCTCGATCTTCTTCATGGCCTCGGCCACGTTGCCGTCCTTCAGGCCCTGACCGCGCAGATCCGCGTACTGCCGCACAAGCTTGACCGTGGTGGGCAGATAGTAGTCCAGGAAGCGGCGGCACTGGGGGAGCTTGTCCTTATGCGCTTCGAGCTGCTCGAAAATTTTGCGTGTGAGCGTCTCGATCTCGGCAAGCTGCGCGGTCACGCGGGCGTCCGGAATTCCGGCGTTGAGGCGGCGGATCTCCCGCAGCGACTCGCGGCCCTGAACAATGGCCTGATCCACCGCGGTGTCGCCCGTATCGGGCGCTTTCTCGGGCACCTCGACCTGCTCGGTCTTCCCGGGGAAGATCGTCTTGAGCAGGAGATACGCCGCCGCGGAGATCGCCGCGCAAAGGATGATCTGCGGCGCGGACGACATGCCGAACAAAAGCGTATAGACGAGCCAGACGGCTGCGATCCCATAGAGCGGAACGGCTGAGGGTCTGCGTACTGATTTCATGGTTTTCATTCCTCCACGGCAGATAAACTGCCCCGATTATGACCATCTTATCGCGTTTGCGCGGCGAAGTCAAGGCGGCGCGGCGTTGACACCGCGCGCGGGACACATTATAATAGCGGCATGGGTTCCGCGCGGTTCCCGGCGGGGCCGTCCTTTCGGACGGCCCCTGTATCTTAAGCGGCGGGCAGGCGCGCGTGGGAACCGGGAGCCGACCGCCTGCCGTTCAGCCGCATACCCATTCTTATGCCGCCGCACGGCAAACGGTGCGGAAAAAGGCAGATTTTAAGACCGGAGGTCAGATTCATGATTAAAGTTGCCCCTTCCATTCTCTCCGCGGACTTCACCAATCTCGGCCGGGACATTCAGGGCCTGAAGGACGACGGCGCCGATTATGTCCACTTTGACGTGATGGACGGGAATTTCGTTCCCAACATCTCGTTCGGGCTGCCCGTTCTCAAGGACGTGCGCCGCATCACCGACATGGTGCTCGACGTCCATCTGATGATCGACCGGCCCGTTCGCTATGTGGAGCGCTTCTGCGACGCGGGCGCGGACATCGTCACGATCCACGTCGAGGCCGACACAGAGGAAAACAACCTCAGAGCCCTCGGCCTGATCCTCGCCAAAGGCAAGCGCGCGGCCGTGTGCGTCAAGCCGAAGACTCCCGCCGAGGCCGTGCTCCCCTATCTGGACAAGTGCTCGATGATCCTCGTGATGACGGTGGAGCCGGGCTTCGGCGGCCAGTGCTTCATGGCCGACATGATGCCCAAGGTGCGCGCCATCCGCGGCTTCCTCAATGAAAAGAACCCCGGCTGCGAGCTGGAGGTGGACGGCGGCGTCGCCATTGCCACCGGCTCCGTCTGCGCCGAGGCGGGAGCGAACGTGTTCGTGGCGGGCAGTGCCTACTTCAAGGCCCCCGACCGCGCAGGATTCGTCCGCGCCGTCCACGCCATGTGACGGGAGGCGCACCATGAACCGCCGCGGCTTAAAACAGGCGTCCCGCCAGTGCCTGCGCGACGCGCAGATCAGCCCCATGCGGATGACGCTCATATTCCTGCTCTGCGCCTATCTGGTGGTCGTCCCGGGCAACATACTCTCCTATGTGCTCCAGTGCTGCCTCGACCGGCTCAAGGGGCTCAGCTCCATCGGCCTGCGAAACCGCTACAATCTGTGGATCACGGTCATCACGGTGATCGTCAACGTCGCGTGGCTGCTCTGGAACGCGGGATATACCGCCTACACCATCCGCCTCAGCCGGGGCGAACGGGCCGCATTCGACGACTTCTACACAGGCTTCCGGATGTTCGGGAAGGTGCTCGCCGTACTCGTTCTTCAGTTTCTCTTTATCTGGCTGTGGTCGTGCCTCTTCCTCGTGCCCGGACTCATTGCCGCATACCGATACAGGATGGCGCTGTTTTTGCAGCTTGATCACCCCGAGTACAGCGCGATGGAGTGCATCAACCGCTCCAAGGAGCTCACACAGGGGCACAAAGGCGAGCTGTTTGTGCTCGATCTGAGCTTTTTGTGGTACTACCTGCTTTCCACCGCGGCCGACGTGCTGATGATCCTGTTCTACCAGAATGCTTTCCCGCTGCGCGGCTGGGCGGGTTTCCTGACGTCCTACCTGATTGGGCTGGCCGTGAGCACGGTGGTATCCGTACTCTGGCAGCCGTACGTGGAGACCACGATGGCGCACGCGTACAACTGGCTGCTCTCGATGCACCCCAGCGCCTCCGGCGGCGCGCAGCTGCCGCACTCCCCCGAGGCCGGGGGCCCGGAATTCTGAAAAAACTCCCGCCGCGGCCGCGGCGGGAGTTTTTTCTTTCCGCGGACGGCGCGAGCTCAGCGCATACCGACGGGAACGTAATCCGGGCATTTTTTGGGCAGGCGCGCGCGGGCGAGGCGGGCAAAACGGAGAATGCCGTCCTCAAATTCCAGTGGCGCGTTGCCGGATCCGATGAGCGGCTTCGCGTAGCGGATGAAATCGTCCGTCACATCGATGCCGCCGGGGGCGATCCACTCCTTTGGCAGGAAGCGGGCGGAATTGGCCACCACACGCAGGGGCACTTCACTGTAATACACCCCGTAATCGGGACCGGGGCTGCGCAGAATGGTCGCCATCAGGCCGGACTTTCCGGCAGCGGCCAGCTCGGCAGCGTGAGCGCCGACCTCGTAGGCCTCGCGCACATCCACCTCGGAGCGGTTGACGGAGCTGCACCGCTGAAGCACACCGGGCACCTGGCAGTTGGCATAGCCGCGGGCGCGGAGCCTGATGCTGTTGAGATAGTTGACGACGCCCTGGCAGGCGCTCATGCGGCTCGCGCCGTACTCGACGTGGCCGAAGCCATCCACGGCCGCGCCGATGTCGCCGACGTCGAAGCCCTCGCCGACGACCACAATGCAGCGGCCGTCTCGCACGAGCTGGCGGTTGACATTCTCGCCGAGCTCCTCGAGGGTCAGGTGCGACTCAGCCAGGTACATCTGAAGCGGCAGCTCGCGGTTCGGGTCGGCCAGGCGCGAGGCCGCGGTGATGAAGCCCGCGTCGCGGCCCATGGCCTGATAGACGGTGACGCACTCGGAAACGCTGATGCCGCGGTTCTCCTCCTCCACATCACGGATGAGGTTGGCCCAGTAGCGCGCGGCGCTGCCGTAGCCGGGGGTGTGGTCGATGATGGTGCAGGCCTCGTCGCCGAGGTCGTTGTCAATCGTCTTGGGCACACCCACGGCAACAAGCTCCAGGCCGCGCTCGGCCGCGAGACGACTGACCTTGTCGGCGGTGTCCATGGAGTCGTTGCCGCCGATGTAGAAGAAGTAGCCGATGTCGTGCGCGCGGAAGACGTCGATGATGCGGTCGAAGTCCTCGGTCCGGTCGCCTCCGAGCTTGTAGCGGCAGGTGCCGATCGCGCCGGAGGCCGGCGTGTTCTTCAGGCGGGCAATCTCCTTCGGGTCCTCCCGGCGCATGTCCATGAGTTCCTCGAGCAGCACGCCCTCGATGCCGTGCAGCGCGCAGTAGACGCCGCCGATGGCCGCGTCGTAGCTCAGGCAGCGTTCCACCACGCCCTGAAGCGAGGCGTTGATGACGGGCGACGGACCGCCCCCAAGGCAGATCAGTGCATTTTTATTTGCCATATTGTTCCTCCGTATTTGGCCGGTTGGCTGATTTTTTCGTCTCTATTATATACGGGCGGCCCGCTCCGGTCAATTCGCAATTCTGCCCCGGTTGACATCGGCGGAGGATTCGGATAGAATCAGGCTGTTAAAACTGCTCGTCGCCGTATAAGCCGAACGAAGAGAAGACCGCCTGCGCGCAGTCCCTGTATTTGTCCCCGAGGCCCTCGCGCACGGAGAAGATCAGGGCGTAATAATAGTCGCCGTCCTCCACAAGTGAGGCGCGTGAGACGTAGCCGCCCTCGTCCGACTCCGACGACCAGGCAAACTGCACCTCCGGCAGGCCGAACCGGGTCGTCTGCACCAGCTCGAGGTCGTCCGGGCTGAAGCCGGAGACCTGACGCACCGCGTCGTCCAGGCTCCCGGCCGTGATGACGTCGCTCACGATCTCATAGTCACCGTTCTCCTGCACATAGACGCTGCGGTCGCGGCTCTCCGTCTGGAACTGCTTTTCCGCGTCGGACGGTACGCCGAACTGGATGACGCAGGGCTCCTGCGCCGTGACCGGCTGCGCGGGCACCTCGTCGCTGACCGTCTCCCACTGTGGCTCGGCCCGGCAGCCGCTCAGAAACAGGGTAAGAATTGTCAGTACAGCCACAACTTTTTTCACGTTGGACACCTCCGAAAGGGTTATTGATGATGTCGGATTCTCTGCGTTTCCTTGGATATGCTCTGCTAGCAATGAATGCGCTTGGCTTTGCGCTTATGTGTCTGGACAAGCTGTTTGCCAAAAATCATCAGCGGCGCATCCCCGAGGCCACACTGCTGCTCCTCGCCGCGCTCGGCGGCAGCGCCGGCAGTCTGCTGGGCATGTACCTCGTGAGGCACAAAACAAAGCATCCCAAATTTTACATCGGCATTCCCCTGATTCTGGCCGCGCAGATTGCGCTGGCCGTATCCCTGTATCTCCGGCTTCGCCGCTGAGACGGGAACGGGGAAAGAGAGACGGCTTGTGTGCCCGTATTTGCCGCCCGCCGCGCCTCCGGGCAATGAGCACAGCGCGGCAAACCAGACGCGCAGTCCGCTCGCCGCGCAGGGCTGCGTGCTGGTGTTCGAGGTGCCTGACTCCGTTGTTTCGGAAGACAAGAGCCTGACGCCGCGCTTTAGTGAGGACAATACCTCCATCGATGCGGCTCTGCGGCAGCCGAAAAAACACCCCCCGAAGCCGTCGGTTTCGGGGGGCTGTCTTACGGAACGGTCTCGCGGGGCCGGCCTTTCGGCCGGCCCCGGTTGGTTTTTTTACCGGCAGCATCTGCGGCCGCAGCAGCGGCCGCACGCGCTGCCCGCGCCGAATAACACCCACAGCCAGGCAAACATCATACACACCTCCTTTGGGTATGTACGGAGCCTTTTGTGGGACAATGCATCTTATGATTTGAAATGCCTTCCGGTTCTCCGGCCTTGCGAAATGCCGCAAAATAAAGTTTCGCGCCGCATTCCGGCGGCGTGTCCCATGCTCTTCCTTTGGGTATACTATCGGCAAATCAGGGAAATGAAGTGTTATCCATGGCAAGGCTGGGAATGGCCCGGCCGGATCGGACGCATACGCGCCCGCGCAGCGGCGAGCCGCCCGTTCCGGAAATCCGGGGCAAGGCCGGACGCCGCGCTCCGAAACAAAAAAGGAAGGCGCCTGCGTTTGCAGGCGCCTTCCTTGCCGCAGCACGAATTTTCGGATTGGACAAAGCCTCGCGCTGCGCGCCCATTCCTCTGTGAATCAGTATGGCAGCCGCTGGCGACGCGCGGGAGGGCGGCGTCCGGGAAGACACGGGGCGTGCGGGCAGGGCCGCCTCTGCCCGGACAAACCGCAAAAGCTCCTCATAGCCCCAAAAAGTCCGGCCAGCCCTTGATAATTACTATTTCAGAGAAAAAGGTCTTGCATTTTTCTGTTTCATACGATAATATGACTCAGGCTCCTTCGAATCGGCACTGTGATACCGACAAGGTGTGATATCTGTTACAACGGCCGAGCTGCGCCGTTGCCTTGTCTGGTTCTGCAGACAAGGTTTTTTTCTGCCCTGACGCCATGCGGAGATGGCCGGGGTCTCGCGTTGTCCGCGGGCACGATACGGGGAAGCGAGAGGGTATCGGCCCACCTGTCCGAGCAAGACGGCTCAGCCAATGTCGCGATCAATGAAATTTAGTTACAGAGGAGAAGAATGATGAAGAAAGAAAAAGAGGTCCTCGGCTATTTACCCGATGAAAGGCCAACCAACTGGAAGCTTTTCCTGTACGCGCTCCAGCAGGTCATCGTGATGTTCCCGGCAACAATCGCGGTCGCTCTCATTACCGGATTTCAGGTCTCAACCACGATTTTCGCGAGCGGCCTTGCCACCCTTTGCTTTGCCTTTATCACAGGACGTAAGCTGCCCCTGTACTACGGCTCCAGTTTTTCCTATCTTTCCGCGATTTCCGGTCTGGTTGCCGCGCAGGGTTTTGCAAAAACCAACGGCATTCTTCCAACGGAGGCCATTCAGATTGCGCAGTTCGGAATCATTATGTCGGGCTTTGTATCGATCGCGGCCGGCCTGCTTGTCAAATACTCGGGGCGCAGCGCCGTTGAAAAGGTCCTCCCCCCCTCCATCACCGGCTCCATCGCGATGATCATCGGCTTGACGCTTGCCGGCAACGCGCTGTCCGACGCCGCACCGGCCGCCGGAACCGCGGGCGTAGTCGGCACAAGCTGGGTCTGGGTCGTTTCGCTGGCAACGCTTCTCTCAACCGTGTTTTTCGCAAAATATCTGAAGGGTATTTGGGGTCAGCTCCCGCTTCTTCTCGGCGCCGCTGTGGGCTGCCTGACCGCCACGCTGATTTATCTCATCGGCGGGCCGGAATACAGCCTGTTCCGGAGTCTTCCCGCTGAAGCGCTTGCCGCTTCCACCTGGAAACTCGGAAACGGCAGCATTTTTGCGCTCCCAGCTTTTTCACTTCCCAAAGCGTCATGGGCTTCGGTGGCCGCCATCATGCCGATCGCGATTGCGACGATTCCCGAATCCACCGCCCATGTCTATCAGCTCGATATCTATGTGAACGATGTTGCCCGCAGCAAGGGCGTTAAGAAAAAGTATGATATGGCGTCCATGCTGGACAAAAACCTCATCGGCGACGGACTCTGCGACATGATTTCCGGCCTCGTCGGCGGCCCTGCCGGCACCAACTACGGCGAAAATATCAGCACAATGGCGATCACGCGCGTGTTCAGCGTCCCGGTCATCATGGCGGCAGCCATCATCGCGATGGTGATCTCCTGCTTCACGCCCCTGATCGGCGTTGTATACGGCATCCCCCTCGCCGTGATCGGCGGACTGGAAATTTACCTGTTCGGCGCGATCGCTGCACAGGGCATCGCCATCATGATTGAGAAGAAGGTGGACATGTTCAGCTCCCGGAACATTGCCGTCATCGCTTCCATTATGGTTCTGGGAATCGGCGGACAATATGCTTTCGGCGGCAACATTCCCTTCTTTGGGCTGAATATCCCCTGCATCGCCGGCGCCGCAATCTTCGGCATCCTGCTGAATCTGATTCTCGGGATCGGCGAAAAGAAAGATTCAAGCGCGGAATAATAATTAAACAAAACGTCCCTCTGCAATCGTTTTGCCGGGGGACGTTTTTTTTGCGGAAATACAGGGGGTGTTTTCTCTGCGCGGCGGATTAAAAACCACCGGGACGGCGCAAATCCTACACCGCTTTTTCGAACGGCAAGGACATTGCCAAACGGATGCGGCGTTAGATCGGCAGCGCACAGCACGCGCAGCCGGTAAGGGAAAACTGAAAAAGTCGGTGTTGCGGCGGCGGTTGCGAAAGCACGTTAAGTATCGGGAAATTTCTGAATGTGAGCGCCCTCCTGCGGTGCAGACTGAAGCCTGATTTTACGTGCCAAATAAATCAGATAAACTTTTCCTTTTTTTACATAAGAAAAGCCGCCACAATTTGTGACGGCGTCTACACTCTTGGAGGCAAGCATGGTATAATGGGCACACAAAACCATTATTGATACGGCCAACAAGATATTCCCGATATCACGGGCAGATAGATGGAGGATAAAGGGAAATTATCATGGAAAACAAAGAAAAGATCATTAAGCTCTGGTTTGATATGTGGCTGCAAAAGAAAGACTTGGGAATTACAGATATTTTTTCGGATGATGCAGTCTATATTGAAAGTTGGGGGCCCCAATATAAAGGCTCTGAAAAAATAAAGCATTGGTTTACCGAATGGAATACCCGCGGAACTGTACTTGTTTGGAATATTAAACAGTACTTTCATAAAGAAAATCAAACTATCGTCGATTGGTATTTCAAGAATACCATGAACGATGGTACAGTTGAGGAATTTGATGGGATTTCGCTTATTGAGTGGACGCAAGAAACCAAAATATGTTTTTTGAAAGAATTCGGCTGCAATATAAATAACTATGACCCATATCGAAACGGCTTAATCCCTCAATTCAGAGAGGAAAAGGCCATGTGGTTTTGAACAAATCCGGTCATGTTGAACTAAATTACTATTGGAATGACCCCGGCGGACGGCAACGAGCTTGGCGTTACCTATGCCGGACGAAGGAAGGGTTTTACCGGTATTTTGCGGGCGCCGAGGCCGTATCAGACAATCCGCCCGAAAGCTGCACGTCCTTGGAATTAGCGGCAGGAGAATATTTCGTCTGTACCTTCGAAGCGGAGGATTTTGAGCATCTTGTTATGGATGAAGTATACAAGGGCGCACAGATACCTGTTTGAAACATGGCTTTCTAATCGCAAACTCCCTGTCAAGCCATTTGCGGCGGAACGCTATGCCAGTCATAGTTCTGATACAGCCAGCATGGAAATATGGGTATCCCCGGAGGTCTTAGAATAAATCAGGTTTCACGTTGGAGGCAAACGCAAATGGAATGGAGTAAACTATACCCCAAATGCGATATGCCTGCATTGGAGGATGTCGGGCAATTTGTGAACAATGATCTGTGGGAAAAGCTGAATTCTTTTTTGCAGGACACTTCCCGCAATCAGCCCAGGCTTTCTTACAGCCAATGTTCCATGCAGCCGGGGTGGAATGTAAAATATCAGAAACGTGGGAAATCCCTGTGCACACTTTACCCGATGGAGGGCTCCTTCATCGCTCTAGTAGTCATCGGCAGCAAAGAGCTTCATGAAGCTGAATTGATTCTGCCTTCGCTCAGCGGCTCCACACAAGACTTATATCAGCGCACTGCTTTTTCCGCCGGAGGCCGTTGGCTGATGATAAATGTTACCGAACCGGCAATTTTGGATGACGTAATGACTTTGGTAAAAATAAGAGCAAAACAGAAATAAAATTCGGTTAAGCATTATAATTTCGAAAAGGAAGCACTTCAACGGTGCTTCCTTTTCCTATTTTCTTTCCTGTTTCAAATTCATTGCAAAAAACAGTTTCCAATATAAAAATTTAGTTCCTGAAATATTACAATCAATGACCAAATAATAGGACGTGTAGCGACTCGGAAACCATTGAAAACACAAGAAAAACCGTGTAACCATTGAGGCTACACGGTTTTCTGTATGGAGCAGGCGACGGGAATCGGACCCGCCTCTAAAGCTTGGGAAGCTTTCATTCTACCAATGAACTACGCCTGCATGCATAGAGATTATATCAGAAGCTCCACCGAAATTCAACCGTTTTTTTGACGAAACCGGCTCGTAAAAGAGCCGGTTCTTTTTTCGGGTTGCATCTCCCGGTGCAACCCCGGGGCGGGAGGCGGCCATGGGTGAATGAGGATGGGAGGGATCTTCTTGAATCTGACACAGGCGCAGCGGCGCAAATTCGCCGCCGCCTACCTCAGAACCATGGACCCGGACCGCGCCGCACGGAGCATCGGCCGCGGCGACGGCGCGGCCCTTCTCGAGCAGGACGAGCTGCGCGGCGAGATCGCGCGGCTGCGCGAACGGCTCGGCGAGCTGCTCCGGCCCGAGGACGTCACCCGCGCCGCCGCCGCGCTGGCCTTCGGGCGAGCCAACGACTGCGTCCGGCTCGTGCTGGAGGACGGCTGCGACGTGGAATCGCTCGACCTCACAATGCTCAGCGAGGTCAAGCGCAGCGACAAGGGGGCGGTGGAGGTCAGGCTGATCGACCGGCTGGCGGCGCTCGAATTTCTTGCCGGGCGCGGCGCCGGGCAAAACGACGCGGCGGCGCAGTTTTTACAGGCCATGGCCGGGGCCTGCGGCCCGAATGAAGACGAGGCGTGATCCACGCCGGAACAAGGAAGGGATGCAATGGCAAAAACGATCGCTTTTTCCGACCGCCAAAAGCTCGCCATGACCTGGTGGATGCCGGAAAGCCGCTTCTCCGGCCGGGACGCCATCGTCTGCGACGGCGCGGTGCGCTCGGGCAAAACTCTCAGCATGGGGCTGGGATTTTTCCTGTGGGCGATGGCCTCCTTCGACGGGATGCGCTTCGGACTGTGCGGCAAAACCGTGCAGTCCCTGCGGCGGAACGTACTCGCGGAGCTGACACCCAAGCTTATCTCGCTCGGCATGGAGATCACCGAACGGCGCTCGGAAAACAGGCTGTGCGTCCGCTTTGGCGGGCACCGGAACGACTTCTACTGCTTCGGCGGGCGCGACGAGAGTTCCGCGGCCCTGATCCAGGGCATCACCTTCGCCGGTATCCTCCTGGACGAGGTGGTGCTGATGCCCCGCTCCTTCGTGGAGCAGGCCTGCGCCCGCTGCTCGGTACCGGGCAGCCGGCTCTGGTTCAACTGCAATCCGGAGGGGCCGGGGCATTGGTTCTACAAGGAATGGGTGCTCGGCGCGGAGGAACGCAACTGCTTGCACCTGCACTTCACGATGGACGACAACCCCTCGCTCTCACCGCGCATCCGGCGGCGGTACGAGCGGCTTTACTCGGGCGTGTTTTACAGGAGGTTCGTGCTGGGCGAGTGGGTGGCGGCGGAGGGACGCGTGTACGATTTCTTCAACGCGGCTTCCGCGCCCCCGCCTCCGGGCGGACCATTCGCAGCGTGGTACATCTCGTGCGACTACGGGACGGTAAATCCCGCGTCCTTCGGGCTGTGGGGGCTTTGCGGCGGAGTTTGGTACCGGGTGAAGGAATTCTACTTCGATTCGCGGCGGGAAAAACGGCAGATGACCGACCTCGAATACGCGGCGGCGCTGCGCGCCCTCGCGGACGGAAGGGAGATCCGGGCGGTGATCGTAGACCCGTCGGCGGCGAGCTTCATGGAGGTGCTGCGGCGCGAGGGATGGCGGGTGGTCAAGGCGGATAACGACGTGCTCGCGGGCATCCGGCGGACATCCGACCTCCTGAAAAGCGGGAAGCTCGTACTCTGCAGCACCTGCCCGGACTGCCTGCGGGAGATGGATCTGTATGTCTGGGACACGGCGGCCGTCGGACGCGACACAGTGAAGAAAGAGCACGACCACGCGATGGACGACATGCGCTACTTCGCGCAGACCGTGCTGCGCGAGCGCGAGGCGCCGGTGGCGCGGGCAGTCGCGCGGAGAGGATGAGCGAAATCAATCATGTGGGGTGAAACAATGAAACGTACGAAAAAAACCGAAAACACGGCTGCGGCCACGCAGCTGCGCAGCGGCGACCGGCACCCGTTTGGCGCGCTTCGCGGCTATGTGCCGCTGGGCGGCGGCGAGAGCGCCGTCTACACGGCAATGCGTGAGGCGCTGCCGGTACTCGACGCGGCGGTGGACAAGCTCGTGCGCCTGACGGGCGGATTCACCGTGGACTGCCCGGACACGGGAACCGCCAGGGAGCTGACGGATTTTCTGAGAACCGTGAACTGCGGACGGGGACAGCGGGGCATAGACAGCTTTCTCGGCGCGTATCTCGACAGCCTGCTGACCTACGGACGCGCCGTCGGCGAGATGGTCGTCTCGCACGGAGAACTCGCCGCCGTCTGCTGGGGCGATGTGACGCGCATCGAGATCCGCGAGGGCACGTCGCCGCTCGACTTTGTGATCTGCGGACCGGGCGAGGGCGGGCTGAGCCGTCCCCTCCCCTACCAGAACCTGCTGCTCTTCACGACGCTCAACCCTGAGCCCGCAAATCCCTACGGCGTCTCGCTGTTCCGGGGGATGCCGTTTCTGGCGGACGTGCTGCTGAAGATCTTCAACACGATCGGCGTCAACTGGGAGAGGGCGGGAAACCTGCGCTACTCGGTGGTCTACCGGCCGGGCGGGGACGCGATGGACCGGGCGTACGCCGCCGACCGCTCGGAGCAGATGGCCAGAGAGTGGGCCGAGGCCATGCAGGACGGCAAAAACGGCGTGGTGCGCGACTTTGTGGCGGTGGGCGACGTAGAGATCAAGGTGATCGGCGCGGACGGGCCGGTGCTTGATTCGGCGGTGCCGGTGCGTCAGCTGCTCGAACAGCTCATCGCCAAGACGGGACTGCCGCCGTTTCTGCTGGGGCTGAGCTGGTCCTCGACCGAGCGAATGAGCGCGCAGCAGGCCGACCTGCTTACCTCGGAGCTGTGGGCACTGCGCCGGGCGGTCACGCCCGCGCTCGAGCGGGTGTGCGAGCTGTGGCTGCGGCTGCACGGGCGCGGCTGCCGGGCGGAGATTCTCTGGGACGACATCAGTCTGCAGGACATCGTGGACGAAAGCCACGCACGGCTCTACCGGGCACAGGCGGAAAAACTGGAAACGGAAAATCAGAAGGGAGCGCAGGACAATGGACATTAAACGATCGGCCGGGATCGCCGGCACAGCGGCGGTCACGGAGGCGCAGCTCGAGAAAATCAACCGGCTTACCCGCCGACCGCTGACGGCCGGGGAAATCTACGTCTTCTCCGTACGGCTGTGCGACGACCAGATCGACCGGGACGGCGAGCGCTTCGACACAGCCGCGCTGCCGAAGCTCGCGGAGCTGTTTGTGGGCAAGACCGGCATCGTCGATCACGCGTGGTCGGCGGAAAACCAGACGGCGCGCATCTTTGAGACGGGGGTCATGCAGGACGGCGCGGCGCGGTACATCAAGGCGTGGGCCTACATGCTGCGCTGTGAAAAGAACGAGACGCTCATCGCCGAGATCGACGGAGGCATCAAGAAGGAAGTCAGCGTGGGGTGCAGCATGGGGCGGCGCGTGTGCTCGGTCTGCGGAGAGGACTACGACGGCTGCCCGCACCAAAAGGGCGAGCGCTACGGCGGCGAGGTCTGCACGGCGGTACTGTGCGAGCCGAAGGACGCGTACGAATTTTCCTTTGTGGCGGTGCCCGCGCAGCCGGCGGCGGGCGTGGTAAAGCGGCTGCGCGGCGCGGGCGCGGCGACTCTCGGCGAGCTGGTGGAAAAACAGAGCAGCCGCGGGGTGAGGGATGAGTACAAGTCGCTCCTGCTCGCGGCCGAGGACGGGCGGAAATGGCGCGCCGAGCTGCTCGGCGAGGTCGTTCGGCTGGTGCTGACGGTCGATCTGGGACTGGACGAGACGACGCTCAGAACCGTGACGGAGCGCATGGAGACGGCGGAGCTTATGCGGATGAAGCAGGGCCTCACCCGGTGTGCGGCGGGGATGTTCCCGCCGGACGCGCAGCTCCCGCAGGCCGGACGGCGCGAGGAGAAATGCGGAGACGAATTTCTGATCTGAGCGCGGCCGGCCGGCAATCGTGTTCAGCGGGGCGGAGCCCCGGGAAAATACACACTTACGATGGAGGGAAACTATGAAAATTGCATTTGATGAAATTGGCGAGCGTTATGTGACCTTCGGCGCCGCGGACGGCGCGGCGGAGGGTGAGGTCTGCAAGCTCGCAGGCAACGGCACCGTGGCGGTCTGCGCGGCAGGCGACGACTTCTGCGGCGTGATCGCGGAGCTGCGCGGAGGCACGGCCGCCGTCCAGCTCGGCGGCTTCTGCACGCTGCCCTACACCGGCGCCGCGCCCGCGGTGGGCTACGGCCACCTGGGCGCAGACGGCGCCGGCGGCGTGTCAGTCAACGCCGCGGCAAAGTCCTACCTGATCGTCGAGATCGACGACGTCAACAAAACCGTCGGATTTTTCCTGTAAAGAAAGGGAGGCTGCCACATGGGATTTGAAAATATGAAACTCGAAAAGGGCATGTACCGCGAGAGCGGCAAGAGCTTCTCGCAGGTGCTCGAGGGCCTCGACCCCTCGGAGAACTACAAGGGCACAAGCATGGAAGGCACCGACGCGTTCCAGCGCCAGCTCAAGCGCTTCGACATCCGCGTGAAGGGCGCGTACTCCGACCCGGTGGAAAAATTTTTCCGCACGATGGACTCCGCCGTGCTCTTCCCCGAGTACATCGCGCGCGCCGTCCGCACGGGCATGGAGGAGACAAACATCCTGCCCAAAATCACCGCTACTACGACCACCATCGACTCCATGGACTACCGCAGCGTCTACTCGGTGCCTGAGGAGGAGGACAAAAAGCTCGCCCGCGTCGCAGAGGGCGCGGCCATTCCCGCCACGCAGGTCAAAACCAAGGAGAACCTCGTGAAGCTCAACAAGCGCGGGCGCATGCTCATCGCCTCCTACGAGGCCATCCGCTTTCAGAAGCTCGATCTTTTCGCCGTCACGCTGCGCCAGATCGGCCAGTACATTCAGACGATGCACCTGAACGATGCTATGGATGTTCTGGTGAACGGCGACGGCAACAACAACGCGGCCGCCGTCCTCACGATCGGCACGAGCCCGATGAGCGGCGCGAAGGGCACGCTGAGCTACGAGCAGCTGGTAGAGTTCTGGGCGCAGTTCGAGCCGTACGAGCTCAACACCTTCCTCTGCCCGAGCGACGTGATGGTAAAGCTGCTCAAGCTCAGCGAGCTGCAGAATCCCGCCACCGGCCTCAATTTCCAGGGCACCGGCACGCTTTCCACCCCAATCGGCGCGGAGCTGCTGCGCACCTCCTGCGCGCCCGCGGGCAAGCTGATCGGCCTCGACCGCCACTATGCCCTCGAGATGGTGCAGGCGGGCGAGATCTCGGTCGAATACGACAAGATCATCGACCGCCAGCTTGAGCGCGCGGCGATCACCTCCATCTCCGGCTTTGGCAAGATCTGCGCCGACGCGGCAAAGGTCCTGGTGATCTGAGATGGCACTCGCGGATGAGATTCTCGCCGCGGCGGTGCCCTTCCTCGGCGAGACGGGCGAGGAGGAGAAGGCCGTACTGGCCGGGCTGTGCGCCGCCGCAGAGACAGGACTCCTTGCCCGGCTCCGCCCCGGCCTCTCCGCCGAAAGCTGCGGCGCGGCCTTCGTGCACGCCGCCGCCTGGATCGCGCTGAGCCAGTATCACACCGGGCTGTGCGCGGACGGCGTGGAGAGCTTCACGGCCGGCGACCTGCGAATCACGAAAAAGGCGGGCGCAGCCGTCGCCGGTCTGCGTGAGCAGGCGGAGCTCCTCATGGCCCCGTATCTCGCGGACTCATTTCAATTCCGGGGGGTGCGGGGATGAGAAAAACCGTGGAGCGCGTGATGGCTTACTATGGCGTACCGGTCACGCTGCTCGCCGGGGACGGCACAGCCATCTCTACCCGGGCGTTCGTACGGCCCGTAACGGCGAAAAGCACGCAGAACCTCCGCCGGGCGGTGGACGAGTTGGGCGAGCTGCCGGCGGGGACGTATCTCTACCTCGGGCCGCCTGAACACGACCTCCCCGCGGCGGCGCGCGTAGCTTGCGGCGGCGTGCGGTATATCCCGCGCCGCTCGGAGCTGCTGATGTGCGGCACGCAGGCAGTATGCCGCTGGGGACTGCTGGAACGGGAGGGCGAGGCGGATGACGAAGGAACTGACTGACCAGCTCATTAGCCTGCTGACCGGAGCAGGCATCCACGCCCGGGCAGCGCATCCGGCCTCACAGGCTCCGCGCCTGAGCGCGCCGGAGACGACCGTCTCGCTGGCGACGGCGGCGGTCGTCCCGGCGGGACTGGGGCAGTATCTCGGCGCGGCGGACGACGCGCCGACCGGGCCGCGCGCGATCTACGGGCGGCGGCTGGAGGCGGCGTTCCGGCTGCGCGTCGCCTCACCCGTGTCGCTCGGCGGCGCGGCCTGCGAGGCCGAGGCCGACCGGGTGATGGACGCACTGCTCGCAGGTGCGGACGGCATGACCATTCTGGAATTCTCGGCGGAACCGTACGCCTATGACCACAAAACCGACTGCTTCCTCCGCGCCGTGACCGTGAAGGCCGCCGCACAGCTCTACACGCTGGGCGGGACTGAGGCGGAGGAGACCGTCGGCGACTTTACACTGGAGGGGAATGTGCATTGAGCATCACATATCATGAACGGCCCGGCGTCTACTCGGACTTCGACGCGTCAAGCGTGACGGCCTCGGGCAGCGGGACAAAGTCCGTTGCGCTGGCGGCGCTCTCGTCCGCGGCGGCAGGGCTCTACACCGTAACCGACTACGCCGCGGGCGCGGCGGTGTTCGGCGCGGACAGCCAGCTGGGCAAAATGCTGAAGCTGGCCTTTGCCAACGGGGCGGCGGCCGTCCTCGCCTGCCCCGTCGCGGCCGACGCGGCAGCAGACTATGGCGCAGCCTTCGACCTGATCTTCGCCGCGCGCACGGCGCGGCTGTGCGCGATCGGCTCGGCAGCGGAGGACGTGCAGAAGCTGCTGCGCGACCGGGTGGACGCAGCAGCACAGCAAAAGGGCGAGTGTGTCGGTCTCGCCGGCATGAGCGAGCCGACGGACAGCGCTCTGATCGCGCGGGCGGCCGTCCTCAACGACGAGCGGATGGTACTCGTGGGGCCGGATGTCTGTCTCCCGGGTGAGGCGGGCTGGGGCGGCGGCTGCATGGCGGCGGCTGCGCTGGCGGGCGCGCTGGCGGCGCAGTCCGATCCGGCGCTGCCGCTGAACGGGCAGACTCTCTCCGGGCTCTCGGGCGTATCGGAGAGCGTGTCCGATGCGGCGCTCGACGGCCTCATCCGGGGCGGTGTGACGATGCTGGAACTGACGGGCGGCAAGGTGTCCGTCATCCGGGGCATCACGACCCGCACCACCACCGGCGGCGCGGCGGACAAGACCTGGCGCGAGCTGAACACGATTCTCATTGTGGACGACGTGATCCCTGCCGTGCGCGACAGTCTGCGCGCCAAATTCGCCCGCTCGAAAAACAACGCCGCCACGCGCGGCGCGATCCGCTCGCAGGTGATTGTGGAGCTGGAAGACCGCGTGACAAAAGAGATCATCGACGGATACGACTCCGTTACGGCGACGGCCGATGCGGAAGACCCGACAGTGTGCCGCGTCAGCTTCGGGATGAGCGTCACGCACGGCCTTAACCGCATCTATCTGACCGCGCACATCAGCGTGTAAGGGGGAACATTCATGGCATATACAGGGAAACTGCCGACCTCCGCCGACATCTGGCTGGAGGCCGACGGCGTCAAGGTCGCGGTGGTGCAGAGCTATCATGTGACGGCCGCGCGGCCCTCCAGGGCCGTGGAGGCGTTCGGGCAGGCGGAGCCCGTCGCGACGATCCGCGGAGCGAGCCAGTACACGCTCGAGCTGACGCGGCTCTACGCGACAGACAGCGCCATCCGCGACGGCATTTCCTTCTACAACCTCTCCGACTTCTCGCTGGTGGTGTGCAAGCCCGACCGGCGCGTGATCTACTCCGGCTGTCAGTGGAGCAGGCTTGAGGAGAGCGCGGAGGTGGGCGGCATGGCGCTCGAGAAGGTGCAGATCACGGCAGCCAGACGCATCGAGGCCGCGTGGTAAATGGACGCGGAGCTGGAACGGCGGATGCGGGAGCTTGCCGCCGACCCGCGCGCCCGGCTGCGCTGGAGGGTGCTGTGGGCGTTCGGGGCACTGCCGACCGAGCGGCGCGCGCGGCGGATGACTGACCGGGACATTGCGCTCTGCGCAATGCACATGGCCCTCGACCGGGGATTTCTCCCGGCCGGGAGGGCGGAAAATCCCGCCTTTGACGAGGCGCGGTTCAAGGAGCTGAAGGGGAATGGCATGGAAAATGGATCGTGAAACGGCGCTTGCGCTGCTCGCCGCGCTGGACGCGGCAGTCGTGACAGGACCGCGGGCCGCGCTTTCCGGCGATCCGGAAGACAAAACAGTCGCAGCCTCTCAGCACGGGCCGGTAACGGCGGCGGCGCAGCGGCGCTCTGCGGCGGGCGGCGAGCCGCCCGCCGCAGAGCCGAACACCGGGCCGGGCGGGGCCGCGGCGGGCAAATCCGCCGTACCGGGGCGGCGGATCATGCTGCCGGGCGATACAACGTTGCCCGACGGGCCGGTCGGACACGGCGCAGAGGAGAAAAGTGCGGGTGGGATTGACATGGAATCCGTCTCGCGGTTCTTTGAGCGCGACGCACGGCGCTACGGATAGACGCGAAATGCAGAAAGATCAACACCAACAGGAAGAGAGGCGGTTTTATGCTCGCGCCAATGCGGTTTAAAACCTTTACGTTTCCTCATAACCCCCGGACATACTCCATTACCTGCGAACGGCTGACCGCCGTGCAGAAAGTGCCGATGGGGGCGTACACCATGCAGGATCTCGGGCGCACCTGCCGCGTGCTGCGCGGCGAGGGAGAATTTTACGGGCCGGACGCGTACGACACGTTCCGCAGGCTCGCGACGCTCTTTTACGAACCCGGACCGGGGCTGCTGTGCCACCCGGTCTGGCAGTCGAGCCGGGCATATTTCACCGGACTGAGCCTGACGCAGGAACCGCGCGAGGACTATGTGGCCTACGCGTTTACGTTCCGGGAGGGCTACTTCGGCTACGCCGGCATGAAAGAGGTCACGGCTTCTGCGGCAAAAATCCCGTCCGGAAGCACGGCGAAGACGGCCGCGGTCTATGTGACCGTAAAGACGGGAGACACGCTCTGGGCGATCGCAAACAGCCGGGGCATGACGCTTCAGGCGCTGCTGAAGCTCAACCCGGGCATCGCCAACCCGAACCTCGTCCGAGTCGGGCAGAAGGTGCGCGTATCATGACAGGCTATCTCACCGAACCGAACGGGCGTGTCTGGCAGCTCCCGCCGCTGCTGGAGTGGCACGTCACGCACACGGACGGCGACCCGTGCGGCGCGTTCACCGTCCGCTTTCCGGCCGACCCGGCACAGCCCGGCACGGCGGGCCGCGCGTTGGGCTTTCAGGCGCGGGAAAACGGCGCAGCCGTATTCACGGGCGTGGTGGACGAGGCGATGACCGTTCTCTCTGCGGACGGGTTCCTCACGGAGCTCACCGGACGCGATCTGGCGGCAAAGCTTCTCGACAACCAGGTGCGCGCGGCGGAATTTCAGACCGCGCAGCTCCAGGACATCCTGGCCGCGTACGTCCGGCCGTACGGCGTGAGTAGAATCAACGCCGACGCGATGGCGGCAGTGCCCGCGTTTGCGGTGGACACGGGCAGCACCTGCTGGCAGGCGCTCGCGGGCTTCTGCCGGCACGCGGCGGACATCCGGCCGCGCTTCCTCGCCGACGGGACGCTCGAGCTGCGGAAACTGCCGGCCGCGGCGACACGGCAGCTCACCGATTTCTCGGGCGCGCTCTCCCTCTCGCTGCGGGAGTGCCGGTACGGCGTGGCCTCGCAGGTGACGGAGGTGGACACGGCGCACGGCAGGGCCGCAACCGCGAAAAACGACGGCTTTCTCGCCGAGGGCGGCTGCGCGGCCCGTGTGGTGGCCGCCTCCGGCAGCACACTCCGGGCCGGATGGCGCACGCCCGCGCAGCGGCTCTGCGACAGCGCCCGGGACAGACGAATTCTGACCGCCGTGCTGCCCGGAGGCTTCGCGGCGTGGCCCCGCGACAGGGTCGCCGTCAGCCTGACGAGGCCGGGGATCAGGGGAAATTATACCGTTCGGGCCGCCGAGACCATCCTTGACGAGGACGGATTGCGGACGGTTGTAACGATGCGGGGGGACTGTGGTAATGTGGCTGTCTGAAATCACGTCGCGGGGACGCGGAACGGAAAACGGGGCCGGGCCGGGCATTGTCTCGGTCGGCGGGGCCAGACCGGCGGTGGTCACCGACGGCGAGCAGCGCGAGGCCCGCGTCTTTTCACCCGGCGGTTACTGCTGGCGGCCGGCGGCGGGCCAGGCGGTGCTGCTCGTGCGGGGTACGGAGACGTGCGTGGCGGGCGCGGCGCAGGAGGACACATCCGACCTGCTGCCGGGTGAGATCCGCATTGCCTCGAACGGCGCGTCCGTCGTGCTGACCAACGACGGAACCATCAAAATCACCGGACGGCTGTTTGTGAACGGCACGGAAGTGAAGGGAGGCACCAATGGAACTGAAACTCTCTGACGGAGACTATATGCCCGACGGGTTCGGCAGCTTTGTCCGCACAGTGGGAACGCAGGAGCTGCTGGGCCGGGCGCTGTTCCGGCTCACCTGCCGCCGGGGCGCATTCCCGTTCCTGCCGGAGCTGGGCAGCCGTCTGTGGCTGCTCGCGCGGGAAAAAGCGTCGGGGCGGGACATGATCGCCCGGCAGTACGCCGCCGAGGCGCTCGACGGGCTGGAGCTCGCCGTACTTGGCGCCGCCGTGACGGACAACGGCGACGACACCGCCTCGGTGAAGCTAACGCTCGCCTGCGGCGGCGAAACGGAAGAACTGGAGGTGACCGTCGGATGACGGCTGAACAAATCTATGCCGAAATGAAGGATACTTTTGCGGATAAGACCGGTTTTGCCATGGCGGACACCGCCGACCTCGCGGTGCGGCTCTACGCGGCGGCGGCGGAACTGGAGACGCTCTACGCCTACTGCGACTGGGCGATGGCGCAGAGCTTTCCGCAGACGGCGACGGGTGAATACCTAGACCTGCACGCGGCGCTGCGCGGCCTGACGCGCACCGGCGGCGCGCAGGCATCGGGCACGCTCCGTTTCTATGTGGAGACGGCCCGGAGCCAGAGCGTGACCGTCCCGGCGGGGACGGTGTGCGTAACGACAGGACTGGTGCGCTACGAAACGGCCGCCGACACAGTCATCACCGCGGGCAGTCTGTACGCCGACGCACCCGCACGCGCCGTAGAAATCGGCGCGGCGGGCAACGCAGCGGCGGGGGCGATCTCGATGATGGCTCTCCCGCCGGTGGGTGTGGCGCTGTGCGCCAACCCGCTGCCCTTCACGGGCGGCGCCGACGAGGAGGACGACGACGCGCTGCGCGTGCGCGTCCTTTCGAGCTATGCGCGGCTGCCGAACGGGGCAAACAGCGCCTTTTACGAGGAACGCGCGCGTTCTCACGCGGGCATCGGCGGCGTGAGCGTGCTGCCGCGCTGGGAGGGGGTCGGCACCGTGGGCGTGGTAATCGCGGGCGAGGCAGGCCTTCCCGACGCGGCCCTGGTCACCGAGGTGCAGGATGACCTGAACGCGGTGCGCGAGATCGCCGTGAACGTGACGGTCATGGCGCCCGAGGTCGTACCGGTCGACCTCTCACTGACGCTCTGGCCCGCGGACAACACGGACTTCGCCTCGGCAAAGGCCGCGGCGGAGACGGCGCTGGGCGGTTATTTTACCGGCGCGCTGCTGGGAAAGCCCATCTATCTGACGCGGCTCGCCAGCCTGCTTTTCACGACGGGCGCGGTGAAAAATCTCCGGTTCCTCACGCCGGCGGAGGATGTGGCAATCACGGCCTCGCAGCTTCCCCGGCTGGGCACGTTGACGATCACGGAGGGGATATAAATGGGCTACGCGTCATACCTGCGCGAGCTGCTCGCGCCGCTGGGCGTATACCGGCTGGAAGAGAAGAGCTTCTCCGGCGCGGAGCTCGAAGCACTCGGCGGTGCGATGGACGCGCTCTGGAGCACGGCGGAAGCCGCGCAGCGCGAGACCATCGCCGCAACCGCCGGGGGCGAGGGTCTGAGCCGGATGGAGGCGATCTTCCCCTTTGTCCCGGCGGCGGCAGACACGGCTGCCCGCCGCGCGGCGATTGGCGCGTTTCTCACGATCAGCGGCGACAGCTTCACACCCGCCGCGCTGAGTCGCTCTCTCGCCGCGTGCGGCGTGACGGGGCGGGTGGAGGAGACGGACATACCGGGCACGGTCGCGGTCTCCTTCCCCGGCGTCATGGGCGAGCCGGACGGCTTTGCACGCGTCCGGAGGATCATCGAAACCATCCTTCCCTGCCACCTGCTGATCCGCTACGACCTGCGCTGGTGTCTGTGGTCGGAGCTGAACGGACTCTCCTGGGCGGACGTATCCGGGTTGAGCTGGGAAAAAGCGAAAACCTATCACGCGTAAAAAAGCGCTGCCATGAAAATGGCAGCGCTTTTTGTGCTGTTTGTGCCGGAAGAGGCCTTTTATTGATCCACCCGGGTACCGGTGGTATCCGCCGCACCCTCGTCGCGCAGAACCTGGCGAACGGTCTTTTTGACTTGCTTTGCCCTGGAGGAGAGGCGGGTCACGGAGATCAGATCCCATACCCCGTCAATCAGGAACGCGATGCCGAGAAAGATGATGAGGGTGTCGGCCGCCTTAAACGGATTAACCAGCGCAACGACGCCGAGCCCGGCGGTGAGCAGCGCGCCGATGAGCTGAATCCACCAGACGGACGCGTGCAGACGCAGGAAATCGATTGCGTATTGCAGCTTCATCACGCCGCCGACAATCAGGATGATGGCCAGCGCGACGGTGAGGAAGGCCGCGAGGAACTCCGGCCTGATGAGGAAATACACGCCGAAGCCGATCAGCGCCGTGCCCTGCACGAGCGCAAAGGAGCTGAACGCCTCCGTCCGGTCGCTCACGAAATACGCGGCGACGCGCGCGGCGCCGAAAACGCAGAGCAGAATGCCCGCCGCACGGCAAATGATGTTCCGTGACGCGCCGGGATAGAGAATCATCACCAGGCCGAGCAGGATCACGGCGACATCCACAAAGATGACTTCCCGCTTGATCGTCCGCACCTCGCTGCGGACGCGCTCTGACAGATTGCCCATATGGATCGCTCCTTTTATTAGATTGCGCGGCTGGGCCGTGCGGGTTCTTTCCTGATTATACCATAATTTCCGGCAAATCCATATGGGAACTGAAAATTTCCGCTCAGGAAGGCGCGGCTGGAACGGGAAAGGCGGCGCCTCCGCCGCCGCAGCGCTGACCGGCGGCCGATTCCGCGCGGAGCCTCGGCTCTTTTTTCCGGGATTCCGGGCGCTCGCGCTCCCGGAATCCCGGGGCCGGAGGCAGACACAATTCATAAAATCGTCACTTTTTTCTCACATTCACGCCACATTTCCAAGGTATTCTAACTTTAACAAACAGCAATCCTCCTGTGAAGAGGTGTTTTTATGGAAAAAGGCTTTTATTCCTTCGGAACTATGAACTTCCTCCGCGTCGAAACGGCGATGCCGGAAGCGGAGAAAAAAGCGATCCTCGCCGAAGCGCAGGCGCTCTGCGCCCGGCTCGACGATATGCTCTCGGCCTTTAAGCCGGACAGTGAGATCAGCCGCGTCAACCGAAGCGCGGGCCGCGCGCCCGTGGCCGTGAGCCCGGACGTCTTCCGCCTGCTCCGCCGCGCGAAGGACATCTCCGAGGCGTCCGGGAACGCGTTCGACATCACCATCCGCCCCGCCGCGGCGCTCTGGGACATCGGCCACGCCGGACAGCGCATTCCCTCCTACGCCGAGCGGCTCGAGACGCGACGGCTTGTGGACTGGCGGCTCCTCGAACTCGACGAGGCGGCGCAGACCGCCTTCCTGCGGCGGCGCGGCCAGTCGATCGACCTCGGCGGCATCGCCAAGGGCTACGCGGGCGACGCCGTGCGCGAGGCCCTCGAGGCGCGGGGCGTGGACAGCGCCCTCCTCAACTTCGGCGGCACCATCCTCACGATCGGCGGCCGGACGGACGGCTCACCCTGGCGCGTGGGCATCCAGAATCCCCTGCTCGGACGCGGCGCAAGCGTCGGCTCCGTGCCGCTCACGGAGGGCGCGCTTGTCACCTCGGGCGTCAACGAGCGTTTCTTCGTCCGCAAGGGCGTACGCTATCACCACCTCCTCGACCCCCGCACCTGCGCTCCCGCCCGCTCGGGCGTGCTGAGCGTCACCGCCGCCGGCGCGAACGCGACGGATCTGGACGGCTACACGACGGCCTTTTTCGTCCTCGGCCCGGAAAAGGGCATCGCCCTGGCCGAACGCACCGGGCTGGACGTCCTCTATCTGACGGACGACGGCCGCATCCTTGCCACAAAAGGTTTTGCCGACGGCAAATACCGGTTCACGCGCAATCCGGCGCGGAGCGCCTGAGAAAGGAGAAGAGTATCATGCAGAACAAAACCGTTTCCCGCAAGAAGGCAGTCCACATTCTGCGCAGAGCAATCCAGGTTGTCTGCTTCTTCCTGCTGCCGTCTCTGTTCCTTCAAATTTTCAACAGCCTGAAGGCCGTTTTTCTCTTCCTCGTACACGGCCAGGGCACCTTTGCCGCCGCCGTTCCGAACCTCATCGTACTCGTCGCCGCCACCGCCGTCACCGCGGTTGCGGGCCGCTTTTTCTGCGGCTGGATGTGCGCCTTCGGCAGCATGGGCGACTTTCTCTATCGCATCCCCCGTCTCGGCAAAAAGAACCCGCGCCGGTATCTGACCGGCGCCGACGCCGCGCTCAAGTGGGTCAAATACGTCCTCCTCGCCGCGATCGTCGTGCTCGTATGGGGCTTCCAGCTCGTCTCGCTCCCGAGCGGCACGAATCCGTGGGACCTCTTTGGGATGCTCGTCTCCTTCGGCAGCCTGCCCTCTCTCGCGACGCTCGCGAGCGGCTGGGTCCCCGCCGCCGTCATCCTCCTCGCGATCATGCTCGCGTCGGTGCTGGTGGAGCGGTTCTTCTGCCGCTACCTCTGCCCGCTCGGCGCGTACTTCAGCCTCATCAGCCGCTTCCGCCCGCTCGCCATCGCCAAGGACCGCAAGAGCTGCGGCCGCTGCTCCCTGTGCACCCGCAAGTGCGCGATGGGCATTGCGCTCGGCGGCATGGACCGCGTCCGCAGCGGCGAGTGCATCGACTGCATGGCCTGCACCGAGTGCTGCCCGACCGCCAACGCGCAGCTCGACCTTTCCGAGGAGAGCAGGAACGTCCTTGTCGCCGGCTCGCTCTCCTGCGCGCTGATCGCCGGCTCCTACTACCTCGGCAACTTCGCCGGGGAAAAGCTGACCGCCGCCGCGGCTCCGGCCGCAGTCTCCGACACCGCGCAGACCGTCTCCGGCATCGCCGCGGGCCTGCCCGACGGCATCTACACCGGCTCCGGCAGCGGCTTCCGCGGCGAGACCACCGTCTCCGTGGACGTCTCCGGCGGCATCATCACGAACATCACCGTCGATTCCACAAATGACAATCAGGAATACATGAACCGCGCGTCCTCATCCGTTATCTCCGAGATTCTCTCCAGCCAGTCCGCCGACGTGGACACCGTCTCCGGCGCGACCTACTCCAGCAATGCCGTCATCACCGCCGTGAAGAACGCCCTCGGCTCCGGCAGCTCCTCCTCCCAGACGACTGCCGCCGCCTCGTCCCAGGCCGAAACGCAGGCCCAGACCGAAAGCGCCTCCTCCGCAGGCGGTACGCTCTCCGCGGCCGACGGCACCTACACCGGCACCGGCACCGGTCTGCGCGGTGAGACGCAGGTGACCGTCACCGTCTCCGGCGGAAAGATCACCGATATCGCCGTCGACTCCTATCAGGACGACCAGGAATTCTTCGAGCGCGCATCCGCAGCGATCATCGACGAGATCCTCAGCGAGCAGAGCGTGGACGTGGACGCCGTCTCCGGCGCGACCTACTCCAGCAACGGCATCCGTCAGGCGGTCGCCGACGCTCTGAACCTCGACTTCACCGCCAGCGCCGTAACCCAGAGCGGTCATGGCGGCGGTCACGGCGGCGGCCGCTGAGTCCCGGACGGCCCGTTCTGCCGGAATTTATCGCGGCCACGGAAATAACCCGTGCAAACGTTGGCGATTCGCGCAGTTTTTTCCTCGCTCCTCCCCGCTTTTTCAGCACGACTCTATTGACAAGCCGGGCTGTTCCCCTTTAGAATATGTACCAGCCGAATGCAGCGTAAGACGACATTCGCAGGCTCGTCCGAAGGCCGCGGCTTCTCCGGCAAACTGAAGCGCATCGGAGGCAAACTCATGAAAAACGAAGTCAAACGCATCGGCGTGCTCACCAGCGGAGGAGACGCGCCGGGCATGAACGCAGCCATCCGCTCCGTCGTCCGCACCTGCGTCTACCGGGGCATCGACTGCGTCGGCATCCGCCGGGGCTACAACGGACTCATCAACGGCGACGTCGTTAAAATGGACGCCGACAGCGTCAACCATATCATCAGCGCCGGCGGCACCATTCTATACACCGCGCGCAGCCAGGAATTCATGACCGAGGAGGGCCAGCAGAAGGCGGTGGACATCTGCCGGCTGCTCGGTCTGGACGGCATCGTCGCCATCGGCGGCGACGGCACGTTCCGCGGCACGCTCGCCCTGTCGGAACACGGCATCTCCGTGGTCGGCGTCCCCGCTACGATCGACAACGACATTGCCTGCACCGACTACGCGCTCGGCTACGACACCGCGGCGAACACGGCCGTGGAGGCGATCGACCGGCTGCGGGACACGATGCAGTCCCACGAGCGCTGCTCGGTGGTGGAGGTTATGGGCCGCAACGCCGGGCATCTGGCGCTCTACGTCGGTCTTGCCGTCGGCGCGACGGCCGTGCTTGTGCCGGAAAAGCCGCTGGACTTTGAGCGTGACGTGGTGGAAAAGATCCGCACGGCGCGGCTCAACGGCAAGACGCACTACATGATCGTGGTCGCCGAGGGCGTCTCGAGCGGCCTTGAGATCGGCAACAAAATCCGGGAGGCCATCGCGCTCGATCCGCGCGTGACGGTGCTCGGCCACATCCAGCGCGGCGGCACGCCGTCCGCGCG
>Ga0183095_10057_pt5 | contig 113097 bp, 102 predicted proteins | sample BioMet4_FD_130346 | JGI IMG/M metagenome (GOLD analysis project Ga0183095, IMG submission 130346) | Microbial communities from bioreactor (seeded with sewage sludge) at LBNL, California, USA - Biofuel metagenome 4 (v2) (version 3) | ecosystem: Engineered > Bioreactor > Anaerobic > Unclassified ...
GTGGACCGGTGATTTGCGGGGATATACTGCGCAAAGACGCCCAGCGTCATCTCGCTGTCCTGGATGACCGGCAATCGGATCAGCTGCAAGCGCTCCATGTTTTTCCTCCCGCAGATTATAAGCTGCGCTCAAACAGATACGGACTGGTTTTTCTGTAGCGTTTAATAAAGCGCTGATATTCCGGAGAATCATAATCAATTCCGGTGCCGCCGGGGGCAGGCTTCTGTGCCGCCGCCGGCTGCGGCGCTGCAGGCTGCGGCGCGCCCGGCGCAGGATGGCCGAACACGGCTGCGCTGAACTGACCTAAGAGGCCATAATCGATGCCGCGATCAAGCTTTTTCCCGTTTGCACCGTTGGCTGTCGTTAGAATCTGTTTTGACGCTTTCAGGCCGAGCTTTGAGCCTTCGCCCGAACCCGCTTTCAGAGTCGCGCCAATGGAAAGGTTTGAGGTTAATCCGCGCAGCATCGTGGAACGCAGAACGAGATTCTCCAGTTCCTCGCGGCCGACGGCGTCTTCGCCCGTTGCATTGGCTCCGAAGTATTCCGGCCGTGCGGTCTGCACCTTTGCAAGAAACTGCTGATTCAGCTTTTTGTAGGATGCGCCGGAGCCGGCGTGCAGCGCGGCGGTCCCGGTCTGCATCGCCCTGGTTGCCATGTCAACGGCAGCGGTATTGTAGTCGGCGTCAGTCTCTCCGGTCGTTTTATCCATCGCTTCCAGACGGCCTTCCTGCTTCTGCGTCAGTGCGGGCATCATTTTGTCTGTAATTTCTCCGCTGGAAATGGTAGACAGAAAGCCCAGCTCCTGCAAATCCGGGCTGTTGCCTGCGCGAAACGCATTGTTGAACAGTCTGTTTCCCGCGCCCTTCATGCCGCCTTCCGAGCCTGTGTTCTTTATGCGATCAGCCATGCTGTCCGTCACGCGCCCGATCAGAAAATCCTGTCCGGCCTGACCGCTGCTGTAAATTGCTTTCATGTTATCCAGGCTCAGCGATCTGCCGGTATCCTTGTAGTCCATGCGGCCCATGCCCTCGTTGAATGCAGTCTGATACCGGGGATCGGCCATGCCCTGCACCGCAAGATTCATCTGGTCGCTGGGAATCGAGGACAGTTTGCGCTGGGCCTCCGCATTCAAAAATGTCGATGCCTTGGACAGCCTGCTGCGTTCCTCTGCAGTCGTTTGCTGCTTGCCTCCCAGCAGCTGTTCTGTCTGCTCCGCCCGTTTGGTCATAGAGGCGCGCGCACTGTCGAGCTTCTTTTGCTCTTTGGGGGAAAGATTTCCCTTGTTTTCATATTTTTGAATTGTGCTCTTGTCTTTATCTTCCTTTGATTTGCACTGAATGGGGGCCTGCGCCGCGCTCATAGGCGCGATGGGCATCATCTCCCCGCCGCCAAGGCTCTCCGCTCCTGTGCCGATCGCCTTGCCGCCGCTGGCAACCGTTCGTCCCTGCACATCCGCCTCATGCTCGAGTACAGGGTCATTCACAACGGGAAAGCCTCCGGCAGGCACGCGTCCGCTTGCCTGCTGCACGACATGCGCCAGCTCATGTCCGAGAACGTCGTTGCCGGCGCTTCTGTCAAGAAGGATATCCGTTCCGCGGGCAACGGCTTTTACACCCGCTTCCGGCGGAATATAGCCCCGGCTGATGCGGATGTTTTCAAAGTTCGCCCCAAAACCCGGCTCAAACTTTTCAAGCAAGGCAGGGGACATGGGCGCGGGCGCAGTGGCATGCGATTCTCTGAGGAATGCAGAGGCGGAGAAATCGGCGGCCGCAGAAGGATCGGTTTTTTGATCATTCCGGGACGCGGCGTTTGACCTTTTTTTGGCATACACATGTTCGGACATGCTGACAACCCTCCCTGATGGAAATCCTGTTGAATGCTGTCTTTATATGGATTGAGCATAAAAACTGAAAGATAACTCCCCAAAAGCCGCAGAATGAACCGGATCAGGCGTGCAATGGCCAACAGTCCCTGCGGCGGCGATGCTTTTCGGATCGGGAGACACTGTATACAAAGCATAGAGCCCCTGCAAAGGGCTCCTGCGTCATAAGCGCTTTTTGCCGCATCGTTCTCATTTCATCTGAAATAGCCGTATTGCATCTCTGTTTCCATCTTTTAATTTAATTATAGCGCCGTTATCGCGGCGATTCAATGGATTACTTGCTTATTTTTGGGAACAACGCATGTCGGGCAATGCCTGTTCGGAGCTTGAATGTGGTTAAATGCCGCAGCTGTCCCGGATGTTTTATGGCTTCCGTCTTCTACGAGGGTGAAGAGGACGCTCGTGCAGGGCGGAGTTCGTATTCGGCAGATTGCTCTTGGAAGCCCCATCAAAAAGAAAAACCCCGAAAGCCGCATGGCTTCGGGGTTTTTCGGGTTTTTAACGCTTGGAGAACTGGGGCGCGCGACGTGCGGCTTTGAGACCGTACTTCTTTCTTTCCTTCATTCTCGGGTCACGGGTCAGGAAGCCGTCGGACTTCAGGACTGCGCGATACTCGGGATTGACGCTCAGAAGCGCGCGGGCAACGCCGTGACGGATGGCGCCGGCCTGACCGGAAACGCCGCCGCCCTCAACGGTGCAGACGAGGTCGACCTTGCCGACCAGCTCGGTGGCGGCGAGGGGCTGGCGGACGACCATCTTCAGGGTGTCCAGGCCAAAATAATCATCAATGTCACGGCCGTTGATCGTGATCGCGCCGGTGCCGCCCTGATACAGGCGAACGCGGGCGATGGAAGACTTGCGTCTGCCGGTGCCGTACTGATACTGTCTCTTGCTCTCGTACATACTCTGTTACCTCCTGATTAGTCCAAAGTCCAGGCTTCGGGCTTCTGTGCGGCGTTCTTATGCTCGGCGCCCTTGTAGAGATTCAGGCGGGTGAGAGCAGTTCTTCCGATGCTGTTCTTGGGCAGCATGCCCTTGACAGCGAGCTCCATGGCGAACTCGGGGCGCTCGTTCATCAGGGTGCGGTACTTGACTTCCTTCAGATTGCCGATCCAGCCGGTGTGGTGGCGGTAATACTTCTCGTCGAGCTTGCGGCCCGTGAGGACGGCCTTGTCGACATTCAGGATGATGACGAAATCGCCGCAGTCGACGTTCGGGGTGAAATCGGGCTTGTGCTTGCCGCGAAGAAGCTTCGCAGCGGTGGCAGCGGTGCGGCCCATGGGCTTGCCGGCTGCGTCGAGAACGTACCATTTTCTCTGGACGGTCTCCTTTTTAGCCATTGTGCTGGTCATTGTTCGTTCCTCCGTTTGAAAGACGTGCTGTCTATCATAAAATTTTTGACAAAAGAATGGGGCGCGGCTACAATAACTCGTAAGCGCGCTTTATCTTTATACCACAGGGATTTTCCGGTGTCAACCAATTTTTCGGATAAATTTAATTCTGCGCCGGACGATCTCTTAAAATCTCACGATATCTTCAAAATGCTCCGTTTTTCTAAAAACGCAATCGCACTTTTGAAGAGCCCGAAAGGAAGAGCAATATGCAGAGAATGATGGGGCTGATGCGCAGCTGCATCGACGACTACTATATGATCGAGGAGGGCGACCGCATTGCGGTCGGCGTCTCCGGAGGAAAGGACTCGCTGACGCTGCTGGCCGTGCTGGCGGCGCTGCGGGCGTATTACCCCAGGCACTTCGAGCTCGAGGCCGTCACGGTGGACATGGGCCTGGAGGGGATGGACTTCTCCGGCGTCGAGGCCTTCTGCCGCGAAAAAGAGATCCCCTATACGCTCGTGCGCACCGAGATCGGGAAGATCATTTTCGATTACCGCGAGGAGAAGAATCCCTGCTCGCTCTGCGCGAAGATGCGGCGGGGCGCGCTGCACGACGTGCTGCTCGCGCACGGCTGCAACAAGATCGCGCTCGGCCACCACTACGACGACGCGGTCGAGACGTTCCTCATGAGCCTGTTTTACGAGGGGCGGATCAGCTGCTTCGAGCCCGTGACGTATCTGACGCGCACGGGCATCACGCAGATCCGGCCGATGCTCTACATCGGCGAAAAGGCCATTGCGCGCTTTGCCGAGCAGGAGGGCCTGCCGGTCGTGCACAACACCTGCCCGGCGGACAAGCACACGAAGCGGCAGGAGGTCAAGGAGCTGATCGCGTCGCTGCAGACGCAGTACCCCGATCTCAAGACGAAGCTCTTCGGCGCCATGCAGCGCCTTCCGCTGAATCAGTGGGGCGTGGAGCGGTAGGCGGGCGCGATCCCTCAGAAAAGCCGGGGCGGATTGGCTGATCCGCCCCGGCTGCGTTTGTCTTACGGTTTGCCCACGATGCTGTAATAGAGATCCCACATCTCGTTCATGCTGACGCCGGAGACGATGTGCTGGCGCGAGATCGCGTCGTTGTAATCCATGAGCATCATCGGCCGGTAGGTGTACCAGCCGGTCATCGCGTTCGGCAGGATGACCGTCATGGTGGGGTAGAGGAAATGGTTCCGGATGAACGTGCCGCTGTCGTCCTTTTCGATCGTCACGCTGGCCATGCCGCCCAGCATGTTGAGGGGATCCTTCTGGTGGCTCAGGAAGTTGCCGAGCGAGTAGTAGACCGGCACTTCGTTTCCGTCGGCGCCGGTGACGGTCTGCATCGGCTGCAGCGCGTGCGGGCCGCTGCCGATCACAAGCCCCACGCCGTGGTCGGCGAAGAACTGCGCCCAGCTGCGCTGGTCGGCGGAGGGGACGGTGCTGTCCTCGGTGCCCCAGTGGACGAAGACGATGACCAGGTCGGACTTCGCCTTCGCCTTTTCAATGTCGGCGGCGATCTTGTCCGGGTCGTCCAGCGTGTCGACCATGTATTTGTTCGCGGGGACGGAGTAGTTGAGCCCGTAGGTGTAGTTGAGCATGGCGAGCCGGATGCCGCTGCGCTCGACGACGCGGATGGTGTCGGCGTCGGCCTGCGAATCGTGGATGCCGAGCACCGTCATGCCGGGGTAGTTCTCCCGCCAGAAGCCGACGGTGTCGAGAATGCCGCGGTCGAGCTTGTCGTAGCAGTGGTTCGTGGCCTGCGTCACGATGTCGAAGCCCATCTCGGCCAGCGCGGTGCCGACGGCGGTGGGGCTGCCGAAATAGGGATAGTTGCTGTACTGCGCGGGGTCGTTTACAAAGATGGTCTCCTGGTTGATGGCCGCGAGGTCATACTGCTGCACGATGGGGCGGATGTCCTGGTACATGGGCGTGAAATCGTAGCTCCCGTCGGCCTGCTCCGCCGACCAGTAGACCGTGTTGTGGATGAGATTGTCGCCGACGGCCATGAGGGAGACGGTGCGCGGCTGAGTCTGCACCGGGACGGCGGCGGCCGCCGCCGTGTTTTTCGGCTGCGCTGCAGGCGCTGCGGAGGCGGAGGAAGAGGCGGGGACGACGTCGGCGGCCGGCACAGCCGGGCGGCTGACGCGCCAGAGCTGCCAGAAGCCGAAGCCGAGCAGCAGAGGCAGGACGAGGACCAGTAGGAGCCCCAGCACAAAGGAATTCCGGGGCGCGCGGCGCTTGGAATGTCTGGCGGACGAGGTTCTTGCTCCCGCGTACATAAAAATCCCCCCTTTCTTCCATTATAGTCGAAGGGGGGATTATTTCAACGGATTTTTTGGAAGTTTTTTCAGCCCGCGAGGATGCCGAACTGATACTTGACGGTCAGGATGCGCAGCACGCTTTCATTGATGCGCGATTCGGTGAGCTTGCCGCTCGACACGGCGTCCTGCACGCCGCTCACGGCGGCGGCGAGGTCCTGCGGCATGAGCACCATGTCGGCGCCCGCCTGCAGAGCGGCCACGGCGGCGTCGCCGGAGGAGTAGACGTCCGTGATCGACTCCATCTGCTGCGAGTCGGTGACGATGACGCCCGTGAAGCCCAGCTCGGTGCGCAGAAGGTCGGTGACGATCTTGGAGGAGAGGTCGGAGGGCGTGTCGTCGCCCGTCACGGACGGAACGGAGAGATGGCTCACGAGGACGAACGGCGCGCCGTCGGAGATGCCCGCCTGGAAGGGCAGGAAGTCGACGGACTCCAGCTCGTCGAGCGTCTTGGTGACGGAGGCGGAGCCCTTGTGATCGTCGCCCGTGGCGCTGCCGTAGCCGGGAAAGTGCTTGAGGCAGGAGACAATCTTGCCGTCCGTGAGGCTCTTGACCATGACGGAGACGAGCGAGGCGCAGAGCTTCGGGTCGGTGCCGAACGAGCGCGAGCCGATGACGGAGCTGCTGTTCTCAGCGACGTCGGCCACGGGCGCGAAGTCCATGTTGAAGCCGAGGCCGGTCAGCTCGTCCGCGATCGCGGTGCCGGCCTGGTAGACGGCGGAGGGATCACCCTTCTTGCCGTAGGAGCCCATGGAGTCGATCTTTGTGCCGCCCATGGCGGCGTTCGAGCCGATGCGCGAGACGGTGCCGCCCTCCTCGTCGACGCCGAGGAAGACGGGGATCTTGCCGTAGGTCTTGGTGTTGGCGAGCATGGCGGCCGTCTGGTCGCGGTCGACCAGGTTTTTGGAGAAGTAGATGAGCCCGCCCACGGGCGTTTTTTCAAGCGCCTGCTTTGTGGCGTCGCCCGCCATCGTGACGGTGTTGTAGCCGGTCAGGGATTCGGGCGTCGTGTAGAAGAGCTGGCAGATCTTCTCCTCGAGCGTCATGCTCTCGAGCAGCGCCTGCGCCTTCTGGGCGTTCGTGTCTCCGGCGGCGGGCTGCTCCGTCTGGGAGGAGGAGGCGGCGGCCGAGGAGGAGGCGGCGGAGGACGAGGAGGCCTCGACGGGCGCGGACTTGTCGCCCTCGTACGCGGGCTCGCGCTCGGGCTCGACCGTGGAGGCGCTTGAAAAGACCGAGCCGGTGTCGAGCGTGGAGACGCTCGTGTCGGGGGCCTTTTTGGGCATCTCCCGCCAGAGCAGATAGCCCGCCCCGCCGACGAGTCCCAGCGAGAGCAGAACCAGAATGGTGGACAGAGCGGCGTTGTGTTTTTTCTTCATGGCAGCTCCTTTCCGGCCGCAGGCGCTCACTTGTGGTAGAGCGAATGGGTCTGGTAGACGGGCTCGAACGTGACGTTCGCGCCGAGCTTCTTAAAGACGTTTTCGTCGACCGGCGAGAGGATGACGGACGAGTGCACCTCGCTGCCGCGCAACTGGCTGAGCTGTTCCATGGCGAGGTCGGCGGTCGGGTTCGTGACGGCGCTCATGGACAGGGCGATGAGCATCTCGTCGGTGTGCAGGCGGGGGTTCGAGTTGCCGAGATGCTCGACCTTCAGGTGCTGGATGGGCGCGAGCACCATCGGTGCGATGAGATCGACCTTGTCGTCGATGCCGGCCAGCAGCTTGAGCGCGTTGAGCAGCGCGGCGCAGGACGCGCCCATGAGCCCGGAGGTCTTGCCCGTGACGATCCGGCCGTCGGGCAGCTCGATGGCGCAGGCGGGCGCGCCGGTCTTTTCGGCCACGGCGCGGGCGGCGGGGACGGTCTTGCGCATCGTGACGTCGAGACCGAGGGAGCTCAGCAGCATCTCCTGCTTGTGCAGCTCGGCGGGCTCGGCGCTGCCGCGGCGGACGGCGCAGGCCGTCGCGTAGTAGCGGCGGATGATCTCCTGCTTCGAGGCCTCGCAGCAGACGGCGTCGTCCACAATGGCGTAGCCCGCCATGTTGACGCCCATGTCCGTGGGGCTCTTGTAGGGGCACTCGCCGTAGATCTTCTTGAACATCGCCTCGAGCACCGGGAAGATCTCGATGTCGCGGTTGTAATTGACGGTCGTGACGCCGTAGGCCTCGAGGTGGAAGGGGTCGATCATGTTGACGTCGGCGAGGTCGGCCGTGGCCGCCTCGTAGGCGAGGTTCACGGGGTGCTTGAGCGGCAGGTTCCAGATGGGGAAGGTCTCGTATTTGGCGTAGCCCGCGCGGATGCCGCGCTTGTGCTCGTGGTAGAGCTGGCTCAGGCAGGTGGCCATCTTGCCGGAGCCGGGGCCGGGGGCCGTCACGACCACGATGGGCCGCGAGGTTTCGATATAGTCGTTTTTGCCGTAGCCCTCGTCGGAGACGATGAGCGGGACATTGGAGGGATAGTCCTCGATCGGGTAATGGCGGTAGACGCGCACGCCCAGCGCCTCGAGCTTGTGCTCGAAGAGGTCGGCCGCATGCTGGCCGTGGTACTGCGTGATGACGACGCTGCCGACGTAGAGGCCGATGGAGCGGAAGGCGTCGATGAGGCGCATGACGTCGAGATCGTAGGTGATGCCGAGATCGCCGCGGCGCTTGTTCATCTCGATGTGCGCGGCGTTGATGGCGATGACGATCTCTGCCTGCTCCCGGAGCTGCAGCAGCATCTTCATCTTGCTGTCGGGCTGGAAGCCGGGCAGCACGCGCGAGGCGTGGTAGTCGTCGAACAGCTTGCCGCCGAACTCGAGGTACAGCTTGCCGCCGAAGGCGTCGACGCGCTCGAGGATGCGCCGGGACTGGAGCTGCAGATACTTTTCGTTGTCAAATCCGATTTTGTTCATTCTCTTCTCCTTGAAGCAGCCGGCCCGCCGCGCGCTTGCACCCCGCGGCGGAAGCCCGATATCCAAAATATTCACACATAGAATATAGCCCCAAATCCGACGGATTGCAACCAGAAAAGCCGCGAAGCGCCGCACGGATTTTCCCCCGCACGCGCCCCCGGGGGCGCGCAGGCTTGACTTTGCAGGGGAAAATCGGTATACTGGAATATACAATATAGTGGGTCATTGGGCCCATCTGCAACACAAAATGTCGTGAGGGAATTATGAAGAAACAGCAGGCGTACGGAAATGACAGCATCTCGTCCCTGAAGGGCGCCGACCGGGTGCGCAAGCGGCCGGCGGTCATCTTCGGCTCGGACGGGCTGGAGGGCTGCGAGCACGCGGTATTTGAAATTTTATCCAACGCGATCGACGAGGCGCGCGAGGGCAACGGCGACGTCATCACCGTGACCCGGTACGAGGACTGCTCCATCGAAGTGGAGGATTTCGGCCGCGGCTGCCCCGTGGACTGGAATGAAAAAGAGGGCCGCTACAACTGGGAGCTCGTCTTCTGCGAGCTCTACGCGGGCGGCAAATACGACAACAACGCGGGCGGCGACTACGAGTTTTCGCTGGGCCTCAACGGCCTCGGCGCCTGCGCGACGCAGTACTCGTCGGAGTACTTCGACGCCGTGGTGCGGCGCGACGGGTTCAAATACACGCTCCACTTTGAAAAGGGCGAGCTCGTGGGCGAAATGAAGAAGGAGCCGGCCGACCGCAAGAAGACGGGCTCCGTCTTTCACTGGAAGCCCGATCTCGAGGTCTTCACCGACATCCGCATCCCGCTCGAGTACTACGAGGACACGCTCAAGCGGCAGGCCGTCGTGAACGCGGGCGTGACCTTCCGCCTGCGCAACGAGGTCAAGGGCAGATTCGAGACGACCGAGTACCGCTACGAAAACGGCATTCTCGACTATGTGCAGGAGCTCGCGGGCGAGGACGCCCTGACGCAGCCCCAGTTCTGGGAGGCCGAGCGCCGCGGCCGCGACCGCGAGGACAAGCCCGAGTACAAGGTCAAGATCTCGGCCGCGCTCTGTTTTTCCAACAAGGTCAACCAGATCGAATACTACCACAACTCGTCCTGGCTCGAATACGGCGGCGCGCCGGAGAAGGCCGTCAAGAACGCCTTCGTCTACGCGATCGACGCCTATCTCAAGTCGAGCGGGAAATACACCAAGAGCGAGTCGAAGATCTCGTTCCAGGACGTGCAGGACTGCCTCGTGCTCGTGACCAACTGCTTCTCGACGCAGACGTCCTACGAAAACCAGACGAAAAAGGCCATCACGAACAAATTCGTCCAGGAGGCCATGACGGAGTTCTTCCGCAGCCGCCTGCACGTCTACTTCATCGAGAACAAGCCCGAGGCCGACCGCATCGCCGACCAGGTGCTCATCAACAAGCGCAGCCGAGAGACTGCGGAAAAGGCCCGGCTCAACATCAAAAAGAAGCTCACGGGCTCGCTCGACATCGCCAACCGCGTGCAGAAGTTCGTCGACTGCCGCACGAAGGACGTCGCCAGGCGCGAGATTTACATCGTGGAGGGCGATTCCGCGCTCGGCTCCGTCAAGCTCTCGCGCGACGCCGAGTTCCAGGGCATCATGCCCGTGCGCGGCAAGATCCTCAACTGCCTCAAGGCCGACTACGAGCGCATCTTCAAATCCGACATCATCACCGACCTCATCCGCGTGCTCGGCTGCGGGGTCGAGGTGCCCATCAAGAAGGCGAAGGATCTGGCCGCGTTCGACGTCGCCAATCTCCGCTGGAACAAGGTCATCATCTGCACCGATGCCGACGTCGACGGCTACCAGATCCGCACGCTCATTCTCACGATGATCTTCCGCCTCTGCCCGACGCTCATCCGCGAGGGCTACGTGTACATTGCGGAGTCGCCGCTCTATGAGATCGGCTGCCGCGACAAGACGTGGTTCGCCTACACGGAGCCGGAGAAAACCGCCATCCTCAAGGAGCTCGAGGGCAAGAAGTACACGATCAGCCGCTCGAAGGGCCTCGGCGAAAACGACCCCGAGATGATGTGGATGACCACCATGAACCCCGCGACGAGGCGGCTCATCAAGGTCATACCCGAGGACGTGGAGCGCACGCAGGCCTCGTTCGACCTGCTGCTGGGCGACAATCTGCAAGGCCGCAAGGACCACATCGCGGAAAACGGCTTCAAATACCTCGACCAGCTCGATGTGTCGTAGAAAAGGATAGAGTCACATGGCAAAGAAGAAAGCAACAGAGGAAAAAAAGCGCATCGACCCGAATGTGGAGGGCCTGCACGCCGAGGTCGTCGAGCAGCCCATCTGCCAGACGCTCGAGACCAACTACATGCCCTACGCGATGTCGGTCATCGTCTCGCGCGCGATCCCGGAGATCGACGGCTTCAAGCCCTCGCACCGCAAGCTCCTGTACACGATGTACAAGATGGGGCTTCTGACAGGACCGAGGACGAAGTCCGCCAACATCGTCGGCCAGACCATGCGCCTCAACCCGCACGGCGACGCCGCCATCTACGAGACGATGGTGCGGCTCGCGCGCGGAAACGAGACGCTGCTGCACCCGTTCGTCGACTCGAAGGGCAACTTCGGCAAGGTCTACTCCCGCGACATGTCCTACGCCGCCTCGCGGTACACCGAGGCCAAGCTCGAGCCCATCTGTCAGGAGCTGTTCCGCGACATCGACGCCGACACCGTCGACTTCGTCGACAACTACGACGGCACCATGAAGGAGCCGTCGCTGCTGCCCACCACGTTCCCCAACGTGCTGGTCGCGGCCAACATGGGCATCGCGGTCGGCATGGCGAGCAACATCTGCAGCTTCAATCTGCGCGAGGTCTGCAGGACAGCCGCCGCGTATCTCAAAAATCCCGACGTCGACCTGCTCGACACGCTGCCCGCGCCGGATTTCCCCACGGGCGGCGAGCTGCTCTACGACCCGGCCGAGATGCTGGAGATCTACAAGACCGGGCGCGGCTCGTTCCGCCTGCGCGCCCGCTGGCGATATATCAAAGAGGGCAATCTCATCGAGATCTACGAGATCCCCTACACGACCGCGACCGAGATCATCCTGGACAAGGTGGCGGAGCTCGTCAAGGCGGGCAAGCTGCGCGAGATCGCCGACATGCGCGACGAGACGGACCTCAGCGGCCTCAAGCTCACGATCGACCTGCGCCGCGGCACCGACCCGGACAAGCTCATGCAGAAGCTCTTTAAGACGACCACGCTGCAGGACTCGTTCGGCTGCAACTTCAACATCCTCATCGCGGGCATGCCGCGCGTCATGGGCGTGCGCGAGATCCTGGACGAGTGGACGGCCTGGCGCGTGGAGTGCGTGCGCCGGCGCGTCTATTTCCAGCTGCAGAAAAAGAAGGACCGGCTGCACCTGCTGCAGGGCCTCGGCAAGATCCTGCTCGACATCGACAAGGCCATCACGATCATCCGCGGCACCGAGTCCGACGCCGAGGTCGTCCCGAACCTCATGATCGGCTTCGGCATCGACGAGATCCAGGCCAATTTCGTGGCCGAGATCAAGCTGCGCAACATCAACAAGGAATTCATCCTGAACAAGCTCTCCGAGACGGACGCGCTGGAAAAGGAGATCGCCGATCTCGAGGACACGCTCAAATCCGAGCGCCGCATCCGCGCCATCATCTCCAGGGAGCTGGACAGCGTCGCGGAGAAGTACGGCCAGCCGCGCAAAACGGAGCTGGTGTTCGACCACGAGCTGCCGGAGGAGACGGAGGAGGAGCCGGAGGACTATCCCGTCACGGTCTTCTTCTCGCGCGAGGGCTATTTCAAAAAGATCACGCCCGCGTCCCTGCGCATGTCGGGCGAGCAGAAATTCAAGGAGGGCGACGGGCTGCTGCTGTCCCGGGAGACGAGCAACAACCAGGAGATCCTCGTCTTCACCGACCGCTGCCAGGTCTACAAGGCCCGCTGCCGCGACTTCGAGGACGGCAAGGCCTCGAATCTGGGCGACTATCTGCCGGGCAAGCTCGGCTTCGACGAGGGCGAGAGCTTCCTCACGGCCTGCCTGCCGGGCAACTACACAGGCAGCATCCTGTTCGTCTTTGAAAACGGCAAGGCCGCGAAGGTGGACGTCTCCGCCTACGACACGAAATCGAACCGCCGCAAGCTGACGGGCGCATACTCCGACAAGTCGCCCCTGAAGGCGCTGATCCACCTGCCGGAGGAGCGCGAGCTCGCGCTCTATTCGACCGACGGCCGCGCGCTCGTCATCTCGTCCGCGCAGCTCGCGTCCAAGACGACCCGCGCCGCCCAGGGCGTCGCGGTGATGACGCTCCGGCGCAAGGCTGCGCTGGACAGGGCCGTGCCGCTGGAGGAGAGCGGTATCCAGAACGCCGCGCGCTACCGCGCGCGCAACCTTCCCGCCGCGGGCGCGAGCCTGCGCGACGAGGATCTCGAGCAGAAACAGATTTCGCTCGATCTGTAAAGAAAGAAGGAGAATTTCCCTTGGAAAGATTCAGAAATCCGCGCAACCGGGTCTGGGCGGGCATCCGCTTTTTCGGACTCATTCTTCTCGGCAGCGCCATCTTTTCCCTGGGCTTCGATCTGTTCCTCGAGCCGAACCGGATCAACACCGGCGGACTCACCGGCGTGGCGCAGCTGCTGACCTCGCTGCTGCACTGGGGCTCGATCGGCCTGATCTCCGCCATTTTGAACGTCCCGCTGTTTCTGCTCGGCTACCGCAAGCTGGGCGGCAAGTTCTTCTTCGGTTCGCTGCTCGGCATGCTGGCCGTGTCGCTCTTTCTGGAGCTCTTCAGCCACATTCCCGCGCCCGAGACCGAGACGCTGCTGGGCGCTCTGTACGGCGGGCTCATGACGGGCGTCGGCCTGGGGCTCGTGTTCCTCTCCGGCGCGTCCACAGGCGGCTCGGACATCGTGACGCGGCTGCTTAAAAAGCGGTTCCGCGGGCTGGGGCTCGGCAAGCTGACGCTCGCCGTCGATCTCACGGTCGTGACCCTGACCGGCATCGTCTTCCGGGACGTCAACAAGGCGCTCTATTCCGCCGTCACGCTCTATGTGTCCTCGCTCGTGCTCGACAGCGTCATCTACGGGCTCGACTACTCCGCCGTGGCGCTCATCATCACCGACCACGAGGCCGAGGTCGCCAAGGCGATCGAGGTCGGACTCGAGCGCGGCGCGACCGTGCTGCAGGGCCGCGGCGCCTATACGGGCCGGGACAAGGCTGTGCTGCTCTCGGCCGTCCGCCGCCGCCAGGTGCCGGAGCTCAAGGACATCGTCCGCGACACCGACCCGAACGCGTTCATGATCCTGCAGGAGGCCCACCAGGTCCTCGGCAACGGCTTCAAGCGCTACAGCGACGAGCTGTAGCGGCAAATTCTCCAAAAAAGGGGGGCGACGGGCCTTGAAACGAATCTGGTTTTGCCTCACGGCGGTGCTGCTTTGCCTCGCGATGACGGCCTGCAGCCGCCTCATTCCGACCGAATACACCCAGCTCAGCGTGCACAGCGACACGCAGAAGGCCCAGGAGGATCCCGACGCGCTCACGGCCGAGAATTTCTCGGGGCTCAAGCGCGCCATCCGCAGCTTCGTGAGCAACCACATCGAGCACGGCGTCATCCGCGTCTACAACTACACGGGCAGCGTCGAGGACGACCTCGGCACCGCGGCCTACGAGGTCTCGCGCGAGGACCCGCTGGGCGCCTACGCGGTCGACTACATGACGCACGACTGCTCGCTCATCGTCTCGTTCTACGAGATCCACATCGACATCACCTTCCGTAAGACGCTCCAGCAGATCGACGAGATCGAGTACGTCGGCAGCGACACCGAGGCCAAGAGCCTCATCAGCGCCGCGATGGACGGCTACGAGCCGTCGCTCACGCTCTACACGACCTACTACAACGATCAGAACTACGAGAAGCTCGCGCAGAATTACTACGAGTCCAACCCCGGCAAGATCATGGCCATGCCCGAGGTGCACACCGCCGTCTATCCCGACAGCGGCGCTTCGCGCGTGGTGGAGCTTACCTTTACCTACCCCGAAACCGCGGCCGAGCTGCGGGAAAAGCAGCAGGCCGTGACCGACAGCCTGCGCGCCGCGTCCGTCTACGTACGCTACCGCGAGAAGGAGACCGACAAGGCCGAGCTGCTGCTGAGCTATCTGACGGAGCGCTTTGCCTACACGCAGAAGCAGACCGACACGCCGGTGTACTCGCTTCTCTGCGAGGGCTACGCCACGAGCCAGAGCATGGCTCAGAGCTGGCAGCTGCTCTGCGACCAGGTGAGCATCGAGTGCGTCACGGTCGCGGGCTCGCGCCAGGGCGCCAACTACTGGTGGAACATCGTGAAGCTCGACGACCGGTATTATCACGTCGACATCCTGAGCGACGTGCTCGCCGGGAGCGTGCTGCACCTGCGCAGCGACGGCGAGATGAAGGACTATTACTGGGACACCGGGAAATATCCCGCCTGCCCGGGCGCGACCGCCGCGGCTCCCGAGACGCAGCCCGACGCGCAGCCGGCGGATGCCGGCGCGGACACCGGGGAGACCGCCGGAACCGCCGGCACGGCCGAGCCCGCCGAGCCCCAGACCCCGACCGAGACCCCGGCCGAGGGGACGGGCGCCGAAGAGGGAACCGCCGCCGGAAACTAGGGCAAACCGAAAAAATGGGGCTTGACAACTGCCGGATTTTTGATATAATCATACCTGCGTTTGACACGCGGGTGTAGCTCATCTGGTAGAGCGCCACCTTGCCAAGGTGGAGGTAGCGGGTCCGAGCCCCGTCACCCGCTCCAAAAAAGCCGCAGACCGTTCCGGTCTGCGGCTTTCGTATATTCAGAACGAAAAAGCCTGTCGTTTTTTGGCCCTGCGGCCGGAAAACGGCAGGCTTTTGTTATTTTCCGGCTTCCGCCTGGTAACTGAGGATGTCGTTGGCGACGGGGGTATAGAACAGGCGGCGGATCTCGGCGGGATCTTTGGTGCGGCCGAGGATCCAGCGGAGCTTGCCCACGATGGCCTCGGTCGTCATGTCGAACGCCTCGAGGATCTGCGGGCAGCTGCGCATGCGCCTGCCGACCTGGTAGACGCCGACGTCGCTGCCCTCGTTCTGCACCTGGGTCGTGAGCACGACGGTCTTGCCCTGGGCGATCCCCTCCTCGAGCACGGGCAGAAAATCGGCCTTGTCGTAGGACGGGATGCCGCCCACGCCGAAGCTCTCGAGGATGACGGCGTCGTTCTGGCTCAGCATGTAACCGGCGAGCGCGGGCGGCGTGCCGGGGATGAGCTTGAGCAGGCCGACCTTCTCGTCGAGCGTGTCGAAGAACAGCGGCTCGTCCCGGTAGGCGTTCTCGATATACTGCAGCAGCCGCCCGTCCTGCAGGACCGCGAGATACGGGTAGTTGATGCTGGAGAACGCCTCGTAGCTCTTCGAGCGCGTCTTGCACGCGCGCGTGCCCTGGATGACCTTGCCGTTGAAGACGATCATGACGCCGTGCAGCGTATCGGACGCGGCGCAGCGGAAGGCGTCCGTGAGATTGACCTTGGAGTCGGTGGAGTCGAAGCTGATGGGCTTCTGCGCGCCCGTGAGGATAATGGGCTTTTTGGAGCCCTGGATGAGATAGGACAGCGCGGCCGCCGTGTAGGCCATGGTGTCGGTGCCGTGCGCGACGACGAAGCCGTCGTAGTAGAGATAGCTGCTGCGGATGGTCTCCGCGAGCTTCAGCCAGTGGGCGGGGGTCAGATTGGTGCTGTCGAGACTGAACAGCTGCAGACAGTCGGCCTCGCAGAGCGCGCTGACGTCGGGGACAAAGGAGAGAAGCTCTCTCGTCGTGAGCTCGGGGATGAGCCCGTCCTTGCCGCGGCCGGACGCGATGGTGCCGCCGGTGCCGATCATGAGGATGTGTTTCATGGCGATTCCTCCACAAAATGGTATCCTCAGTATAGCACAAAACGACCTGCGGACAAGAGGGAAATGCGCAAAATCCGCCTCCGGAAAAAAAGGACACCGCTCATACTTTGGATGGATGACTGGAGGGTAAGAAGAGAATATAATGGTAAAAGAGAAATAACCGGCCGGAGCGGGAAGGACGGACATCGTGGGAAAGAAGAGACACCCCGGCGGCGAAGGGAAGCGGACGGAGGGCCGGCCCGCGCCGAAGAAAACGAAGAGCGGAAGAATCCTCTGTCTCGCCGGCGCCGTCGTCTGGGCGGCGCTGGCGCTGGGCTGCGCCGCGGCGGCGATCCTGCTGACGGCCAGGGGCTGCGCGGCGGCGGACGAGCCGGTGCCGCCGTTCCTCTCGTCCGAGGCCGCTCTGCGCGAGGCGATGGAGGGCAGCCCGCAGGTCTACGGGCTTTACGACATGGTCCTGACCGGCGAGCCGGCCGGGGACGCGCTGGGCGTGCTGGAGGGAGAATACGTCTATGTGGGCGTGGCCGGCGAGGAATACGTCGAGGATCACACCACCGGCGACGGCACGACCGACACGAGCTACTACGCCTGGGAGGCCTCGGAGGAGGGCTCCGGCGAGCGTTTTACCCCCGAGCTTCTGCTCTTCGGCGACATTCCGGTCGGCGGCTGGCCGTGCTCCGTGACGAGAGACGTCTACAACGGCCCGGCGGAGGGCAGCGTGAAGCCCTGGGTGATGGCGAAGGTCGAAAACGGCTACTACTATCCCACGGGCCCGGGCGACGTGCTCGGAAACACGCGCTGCCGCTTCGTGCTCGCCCCGGTGGGCGGGAAGGCCGCGTTCTACGCGCTCGTGGGAGACGGAGCGGTCACGCTGCAGGGCATTGGCGGCGCGGACCCGATCGTGCAGCTGGACGGCGGCGCGGAGTGGCTCGATTACAACTATACCCAGGGCGACACCGGCGGCATGGTGCTGGGCTGGCTTCTGCTGCTGCCGCTGGCGCTGCTGTTCGCCTTCCTGGCCAAAAACCGGGCCTTCGATTACAAATACGGTTCCGATTAGGCGGAGCGTATCGGAAAGCACGCTCTATTACAGAAATCCAAATAAAAAGAGAAGAACAGGAGGCACAGAACAATGGGATTATTCAAGGCGCTTGAGGGGCCGTGCAGCATCTGCGGCACGGCGGAGGGCCCGTTCACGGGGCTGAAGGACGGCTCGATCTGCGAGCGGTGCAGCTATTGCGTGGCGCTCGGCGTGCCCTGCCGGACGCAGAAGCGGGAGAACACCTTCCGGCAGACCTACGATATTATTACGCTGGCAGGCATGAAGGCCGACGAGGTGCGGCCGATCAAGCGCTATATGGACGAAAACGAGGCGCAGACGTCGCCGTTCAAGCCCACCAAACGCCTTTGGAACAATCTGCTGGCGGTCGACGAGGCGCGCGGGCTGCTTTGGATCGACGCCATGGCCGACGAGGCCGAACGCAAAAAGCACCCGAAGTTCGACCACTGTCCCGTGCTGCCGCTCAGCGCGATCGAGTCCTATCAGCTCGATTTTCTCATGGAGGAGGACGGCGTTAATTCCCTGACGTCCCACTGCACGGGCGCCCGCGCGGTGCTGACGATGAAGGACCCGACGGTCCGCTACCTCTATCTGCCGGTCTACGCGAAAAACGGCTTTTTCTCGAACTACAAGGCGAATCTCAAGAAGGCGGCGGAGCCGCTCATGAAGGAGCTCGAGGGCTTCCTGGGCTTCCCGCCCGAAAAGCCCAGCACGACGAACTTCCGGTAAAACGCAGAAAAATCCTGTTCCTCCCCGGCCGCGGCCGGGGAGGAACAGGATTTTTGTTTCAGTCCATCTTGGGCAGGGCGGCGAAGCCGGCCGCGAGATCGGCGTCCGTCGGGATGTAATCCGTCATGGTGCCGTCGTTGAACTGCTCGTAGGCCTTGAGATCGAAATAGCCGGTGCCGGTCAGGCCGAAGAGGATCGTCTTCGCCTCGCCGGTCTCCTTGCAGCGCAGGGCCTCGTCGATGGCGACGCGGATGGCGTGGCTGCTCTCGGGCGCGGGGAGGATGCCCTCGACGCGGGCAAACTGCTCGGCGGCCTCGAACACGTTCGTCTGCTCGACGGAGCGCGCCTCCAGATAGCCGTCGTGGTAGAGCTGCGAGAGGATGCTGCTCATGCCGTGGTAGCGCAGGCCGCCGGCGTGGTTCGGGGCGGGGATGAAGGAGCTGCCCAGCGTGTACATCTTGGCGAGCGGGCAGACCATGCCGGTGTCGCAGAAGTCGTAGGCGAATCTGCCGCGCGTGAGGCTCGGGCAGGACGCGGGCTCGACTGCGATAAAGCGGTAGTCCTCCTCGCCGCGGAGCTTCTGGCCCATGAACGGGGCGATGAGGCCGCCGAGGTTCGAGCCGCCGCCCGCGCAGCCAATGATGATGTCGGGCTTGACGCCGTATTTGTCCATCGCGATCTTCGACTCGAGGCCGATGACGGACTGGTGCAGCAGCACCTGATTGAGCACGCTGCCCAGCACGTAGCGGTAGCCGGGGGTGGAGACGGCCGTCTCGACGGCCTCGGAGATCGCGCAGCCAAGCGAGCCCGTCGTGCCGGGGAATTCGGCCAGCATCTTGCGGCCGACGTTCGTCGTGTCGGACGGGGACGGGGTGACGGACGCGCCGTAGGTGCGCATGACCTCGCGGCGGAACGGCTTCTGCTCGTAGCTGACCTTGACCATGAAGACCTTGCAGTCGAGGCCCAGGTACGCGCAGGCCATGGACAGGGCCGTGCCCCACTGGCCGGCGCCCGTCTCGGTCGTGACGCCCTTGAGGCCCTGCTTCTTGGCGTAGTAGGCCTGGGCAATCGCGGAATTGAGCTTGTGCGAGCCGCTCGTGTTGTTGCCCTCGAATTTATAGTAGATCTTCGCCGGGGTCTGCAGCTTCTCCTCGAGACAGTAGGCGCGCACCAGCGGCGACGGACGGTACATCTTGTAGAACGAGCGGATCTCGTCCGGGATGTCGATAAAGGCGTCGGTGTTGTCGAGCTCCTGCTTCACGAGCTCGTCGCAGAACACGTGGCGCAGCTCGTCGTAGGTCATCGGCTGATGGGTGCCGGGGTTCAGCAGGGGAGCGGGCTTGTTTTTCATGTCCGCGCGCATGTTGTACCACTGCTTCGGCATTTCGTTTTCACTGAGATAGATTTTGTACGGGATCTGAGACATAGGGACGACCACCTTTCCAATTGTGCGTGGGACATAAAAAAACTCCTGTCCCACAGTAAGATTACTGCTGGGACAGGAGGAATAAGCTCCTGCGGTGCCACCCGGCTTGGCGCATCTGCGCGCCCACTTTCTGCATGCTGACACATGCCGGCTTTTTTAACGGAGCGCCTGCTCCGGCTCGCCTACTTCGTTCGGTCTGCCCTCAGAAGCCCATTCGGCCTGACGCTCCGTACCGCACTTCCATCACCGGCGGCTCTCTAAAACGGGATGCGATCCTGCTTACTTACACTTCTTCAACGGTTTACCGGCATTTTAACACTGCAATTCGGCAATGTCAAGCCCCGGGCCAAAACTTTTTTCGGCGGCCGGCCGCCGGATTCCGACTGTTTTCCGCCCCGCGCCTGTGTAAAAATGGGTGCAGAGGAAGAAAAGAGGAGGAAAGACCATGAAAAGATCCCTGATTTTCGCGCTCGTCCTGGCGCTTCTGCTGGCCGCGCCCGCGCTGGCGGCGGAGCCGTTCCACCCGGCCTATCTGGCGGGCTATCCCGACGGCACGGTGCGCCCGCTGGCCCCGGCCACGCGGGCCGAGACGGCCATGATGCTCTGGCGGCTCCTGACGCCCGAGGCGCGGGAATCCCTCGCGGGCGAGCAAACGTGCTTTCGCGACGTGCCGCCTGGCCACTGGGCTTACCGGGCCGTGAGCGCGCTCGCCTCGCTGGGCGTGCTGCTGGGCGGCCGCGGCGGCGCGTTTCGCCCGGACACGGCTATCACGGGGGAGGAGCTCGCCGCCGCGCTCACGCGCGCGGCGGGGCTCGCGCGCGCGAAGGAGGCGCTGCCCGGGGTCTGCGCGCCGCGCGAGGTATCCAAGGGGCCGCTCACGCGGGCGGACGCCGCGCGGCTTCTGAACGCGGCGCTGGGCCGCTCGCCGGGCTCGCCGGACGATCTGGCGGGCGGGATGCGGCTCTGGCCCGACAACCGCGACGAGTCGGCCGCGTACTATCTCGACATCCAGGAGGCAGCGACCGGCCACACCTGCATAAAAAACGAGGCCGGCCAGGAAACCTGGACCGGCCTCGGGTAGCGGAGCGCTTACGGCGCCACTTTTTTGGGCGATTTCATCCCGAGCAGGATGGTCAGCATCCCGGCCACGGTGACGGCCATGCCGACCACGAGCGCGCCGCGCACCGCGATGCGGTCGATCAGCACGCCGCCGACGGCGCTCGAGAAGATGTTGCCGATCATCATGGTCGCGGTGGCGTAGGCCTGGCCCTTGTTGGCGTCGGCGGGGGAGAGCGTCTCGTCGACGTAGCGCACGGTCGCGGGGATGAGCACCGCGAACGAGAGCGCCTGGACGGACTGCGCGGCAAAGAGCGCCGGAATCGAGCGCGCGAAGAACACGAGGATGATCTTCACGAGGAAGAACACCGCCGCGAACTTAGCCATCTGCGTGCAGCTGAAGCGCCGGTGCAGACGGTCGAAGAGCAGCATGGCGGGCAGCTCGAGCAGCGCCGCGACGGAGCAGAGCGTGCCCATCTGGGCGCTGGTGCCGCCGACGTTCTGCACGACCTGGATGATGAAGTTGTTGATGAGCGAGTGGCCGAAGAAGAGCAGCGCCGTGCCCGCGAGCAGGTAGAAAAACCCGCGGTAGCGCGTGACGAGCGAGGAAAAGGAGAGCGCCTCGCCCTTCTGCAACTGCGGGGCTGGTCTTGGCGCGGTGCGGTCGCGCGAGAACAAAAACAGCAGCAGAAAGAGGATCGCGAACGAGCCGAACGCCGCGACGGGCAGCACGCCGACCCCGCGCGAGACGACGAGCCCGCCCAGCAGGGCGGAGAGCACCGCGTAGGTAAACGAGCCGAAGGCGCGCGCGATGCCGTAGGCGATGGGCGTCTCGAGCCGCTCGAGATAGAACGCGAACGCGTTGAGCAGCGGCTGCAGCACGAGCTGCGTCGAGAGAAACAGCACGAAGGAGATGCTCAGCCACACGGAGCGCGTGCGGAAGACGAACACGCCCACGAGGCCGAGCAGCGCGACAAGCGCCGTCAGGGTCAGAAACACGACCGGGCAGACGCGCGTCTGCCGGTCGGCCGCGCCCGCCACAAGCGGCTGGAGGAGGATGCTCAGGATATAGCCCGCCGCCAGAATGACGCCGATCTCGCTGTTCGAGTAGGACCGCGCGAGCAGCAGGACGCCCGCGTAGCTGACCGCTACGCAGTAGATCATCCAGTAGGCCCCGTGCAGACCGGCGTATCCGATGTTGCGCCTTCGCGCCGCTTTCCAGTCCATGGCTGCTCCTTTGGTCGGAAAAAATCGGGCGAAAACAGCCCGTCTGGTCATTATAACGCGGCGCGCTCTTTTCGTAAAGCGGATTTTTTTCTGTTGAAACGGCGCAGAGTATGGTAGAATGGAGAAAAAGCCGGCAGCGGCAGAGGGAGGCGGCGCATGGACGCGTTTGTGGAGTTCCGGGACGTCTGCAAGACCTACGGGTCGGGCGAGGTGAAGGTCGAGGCGCTGAAGGACGCCAGCTTCACGATCGGGCGCGGGGAGATCTGCGTCATCGTGGGCGCCTCCGGCGCGGGCAAGACGACGCTGCTCAACATTCTGGGCGGCATGGACACCTGCACCTCGGGCGGGATTTACCTCGCGGGCAGCGAGGTCTCGGCCTACTCCCGCCGGCGGCTCACGACCTACCGCCGCCGCGACGTCGGCTTCGTGTTCCAGTTCTACAATCTGCTGCCCAACATGACGGCGCTCGAGAACGTCGAGATTGCGGGACAGCTCTGCAGAAATCCCGTGAGCGCGCGGGAGATCCTCACGGCGGTGGGCCTGGGCGAGCGGATGGACAACTTCCCGGCGCAGCTCTCGGGCGGCGAGCAGCAGCGCGTCGCCATCGCGCGGGCGCTGGCCAAGAATCCCCAGCTGCTGCTCTGCGACGAGCCGACCGGCGCGCTCGACGACGAGACGGGCCGCCAGATCCTGAGCCTTCTGCAGGCGCAGAGCCGGGAAAAGGGCATGACGGTCGTCATCATCACGCACAACTCGGCCCTCACCGCGATGGCCGACCGCGTGATCCGCCTGAGAAGCGGGCGCATCCAGTCGGTGAGTCTCAGCGAGCACCCGACGCCCGTCGAGCAGATCGAGTGGTGACGGCATGGGAAAACTGACGCTGCGCGAGATCCGGAAGAGCCTCGGGCGCTATCTCGCCATTTTTGCGATCGTCGCGCTGGGCGTGGGCTTTTTCTGCGGTCTGCGGCTGACCAAGACCGCGATGATCCGCACGCTCGACCGCTACGCGGGCGAGCTCTCGCTCTACGATCTGCGCCTGGTGTCGACGCTCGGGCTTACCGGGGACGATGTCGAGGCCGCCCGGGCGGAGCCCGGCGTCGCGGCGGCCGAGGGCTCCGTGTCCCTCGACGCGCTGGCGAGCGTGGACGCGCAGGGAAACCTCGTGTTCCGCTGCATTTCCATGCCGGAGCAGGTCAACGCGCTGCGCGTGGACGCGGGCAGGCTGCCCGAAAAGGCGGACGAGTGCGCCGCCGACGCGTGGAGCTATTCGGCCGCGGACATCGGAAAAACGGTCACGATCTCCGCGGAGAACGACCAGGACACGCTGGACAAGCTCAAAAACAAGACCTTCACGATCGTGGGGATCGTCCATTCGCCGCTCTACATCAACTACGAGCGCGGCGGCACCTCGCTCGGGAGCGGGAGCGTTGCGGCGTTTCTGTTTCTGCCGAGGGCCGCGATGGACACCTCCGTCTATACGGATCTCTATCTGACGCTTCAGAGCACGGCGGGGCTGGAGGTCTATTCGCAGCCGTACCGCGACGCAGTGGACGCGGAAGAGGGCCGGTGGGAGACGTTTTTGGAGCAGCGCGCCGCGCTGCGGCAGCAGTCCCTGCGGCAGGACGCGCAGCAGGAGGTCCGGGACGCGCAGAACACGCTGAAGGACAGCAGAATTGCGCTCCTGAAGGCCGGGCAGACGCTTTCGGACGGAAAGATCCAATATGCCCGGGGGCGGCTCGACTATGAGGCGGGGCTGACCGCCTGGCGCGAGAGCCGGACGCAGGCCGAGCAGCAGCTGCAGGCCGCGCGGCAGAAGCTGGCGGACGGCGAGGCGGAGCTCAAAACCCGGGAAAAGACGCTTGAGGACGGAAAGACCGCGCTCGCCGCGGCAGAGACGAAGCTGACGAGCGGCGCCGCCGAGCTGCAGAGCGGCTGGGACGAATACAACGCGGGCGTGCAGGCGCTCTCCGAGCAGAGCCGGGAGGCGGAGCAGAAGCTGGCCGAGACCGACCGCGAGCTCACGGCCGCGGCCGATTCGCTCGCGCAGTCGCAGTCGCAGCTGGACGCGCAGAAAGCCGCGCTGGACGCCCAGGCGGCGCAGCTTCCGACCGATACGAGCGGCATGACGCCCGAGCAGCAGGCTGCGCTTTCGCAGCTGCAGGCCGGCTATCAGCAGCTTGCGGCCGCGCAGGCACAGCTGACTGCGGGCGAAAACCAGCTGATCTCCGGCCGCGAGCAGTACCGCCAGGCACAGGCGCAGCTGGCCGAGCAGACGGCTGCCGCGCAGCAGAAGCTGGACGCGGCGAAGGCCCGCCTGGAGGAAAGCCAGCGGCAGTACGACGAGGGCAGGGCCGCGCTGGAGCGGCAGCAGTCCGAGCTTGCGGCGGGGGAGACAGAGCTCCGCGAGGCGGCGTCGCAGCTGCAGACCGGCTGGGCCGACTATGACAAACAGGCGCGCGAAGCCTGCGAAAAGCTGCAGCAGGCGGGCGGCCGGCTCGCCGAGGCAGGCGCAAGCCTGACCGGGAGCATCCCAAGCCTTCGCGCCGGAGACGCGCAGCTGGCGGACGGCCTGCGGCAGCTCAGGGACGGCGAAGAGGCGCTTTCGGACGGTCAGGCCGCGCTCGCCGGACTCTCCAAGCTGGATACCTATGTGCTCACGCGCGATGCGAACGTCGGCTACGTCTGCTTCGAGAGCGACTCCGATATCGTGCGCGGCGTCTCGCGCGTGTTCCCGCTGTTCTTCTTCATGGTCGCGGCGCTCGTGTGCATCACGACCATGACGCGCATGGTCGAGGAGCAGCGCACGCAGATCGGCGTTCTGAAGGCGCTCGGATACGGCAAGGGGGCCGTCTTCTCGGTGTACCTGCTCTACGCGGGCAGCGCCTCGGTGCTGGGCTGCGCGGCAGGCTCGCTCGCGGGGTCGTATTTCCTGCCCAGGATGATCTGGCAGGCCTACAACATCATGTACGGCTTCACGGACATCCTCTGGGCGTTCGACTGGCCGCTCGTGCTCGTCTCCTCGCTGGGCTATCTCGCCTGCGCGCTGCTGGCGACCTGGTACGCCTGCAACCATGAGCTCTCCCGCCCGGCGGCGGAGCTCATGCGCCCCAAGGCGCCCAAGGCTGGCAGGCGCGTTTTGCTCGAGCGCGTCGGCTTTCTCTGGAAGCGCATTCCGTTTTTGCACAAGGTCTCCATCCGCAACATCCTGCGCTATAAAAAGCGCATGGTCGTGATGGCCATCGGCATCGGCGGCTGCACCGCCCTCCTGCTGACCGGCTACGGCATCCGCGACTCCATCCAGGACGTCGTCAACTACCAGTACGAGGAGATCACGAAGTACGACCTCACGGTCACGTTCCGGGACCCCATGGACGCGGAGGCGCAGAAGACCTTTTCCGCCGCGCACGGGCAGAGCCTCGGCTCCATCCTCTATCTCAGCCAGAGCAGCATGGACTGCACGCTGGGCTCCGTCACCAAGTCCGTCGGCGTCACGGCCGCGGAGGGCAGCTCGACCGAGGGCTTTTTCGACCTCCACGCGGGGGAGGAAAAGCTCGCCTATCCGAAGGACGGCGAGTGCCTCATCAACTCCGGCCTGGCCGCGGCGCTCTCGGCGAAGACGGGCAGCACGCTCACGCTGCGGGACTCCGACGGGCGGCAGTTCACCGTGAAGGTCGCGGGCGTCTTCGACAACTATGTCTACAACTATGTCTTCCTCACGCCCGCGACGCTCGCCCGGGGGCTCGGCGCGGAGCCCGAGGTCAAGACCGCGTGGGTCTGCGCGCCCGAGGGCGGCGACGTGCACGCCGCCGCGGCCGCGCTCGCGGGGGACGAGGCCGTCTCCGGCGTGCAGGTCAATCTCGATCTGCGCGAGCGGGTCGGGAACATGATGGACAGCCTCAAATACATCGTCTACGTCGTCATCACCTGCGCGGGCGCGCTCGCGTTCATCGTGCTGTACAACCTCACGAACATCAACATCACCGAGCGCCTGCGCGAGATCGCCACGGTCAAGGTGCTGGGCTTCTATGAGCCGGAGACGCGGGCGTATGTGTTCCGGGAGAACATCGTCCTGACCGCGATGGGCATTCTCGTGGGCTATCCCATGGGCATCTGGCTGCACCGCTACGTCATGTCGCAGATCAAGATCGACATGGTGACGTTCGAGGTGCGCATCCTGCCCGCGAGCTATCTCTATGCCGCGGCCTTCACGGTGGCGTTCAGCCTCATCGTGAATTTCGTCATGAGCTTCCGCATCCGCAGCATCCGCATGGCCGAGGCGCTCAAGTCCATCGAATAATAAACGGTCCCTCCGCGGCATCGCGGAGGGACCGTTTTTATGCCTCCGAGCCCTGGACGAGGGAGTCCTCGTCGAAGCGGCGGCGGATCTCATTCAGGACGCGCTTTTTGTCCGCGCTCCAGAGGGGCGCGAGCAGCGTCTTCTTGTCGCCGTCGCCCGTCAGGCGGTGGACGACGATCTCCGGCGGCAGAACGCGCAGGCAGCGCTCGAGGAGCGTGATGTAGGCCTCCGGTGAGAGCGTCTCCACCCGCCCGGCGGCCCAGTCGGCCGCGAGCGGGGTGCCGCGCAGCACATGCAGCAGCTGCAGCTTGACGCCCCAGGCGCCGCTGCGCGCGAGGCAGCGCGCGGTGGCCTCCATGTCGGCAGCCGTCTCGCCGGGCAGGCCGAGGATCATGTGGACGACGGCGGGGATGCCGCGCGCTTTGAGCTGCCGCATGGCCTCGTCGTAGACGGGCAGCGCGTAGCCGCGGTTAAAGGCGCGGGCGGTGTCCTCCCGCGCGGTCTGGAGCCCCAGCTCGACCCAGACGGGCTTTTCTTCGTTCAGCCGGGAGAGAAGCTCCAGCACGTCCTCGGGCAGGCAGTCGGGCCGCGTGGCGACGGAGAGCACCGCGACCTCGGGGTCGGAAATGGCCGCTCGGAAGAGCGGCTCGAGATAGGAGACGGGGGCGTAGGTGTTCGTGTGATCCTGAAAATAGGCGATATAGCGCCCGCCGGGGTTCTTGGCCGCGACAAGCCGCTTGGCGCGCGCCAGCTGATCTGGCACCGGCAGCACAGCCGGAGCGGCGAATTCGCCGCTGCCGGAGCAGAAGGCGCAGCCGCCCGTGCCGCACGTCCCGTCGCGGTTGGGACAGGTCATGCCGCCCGAGAGGGCCAGCTTGTAGAGCTTGCAGCCGAACTGCCGCCGAAGCTCCCCGTTCAGCGTGTGATACCAGTACATGAAAACCTCACAGAACAGACGGCGGGCCCGCCGCAGCGGGCCCGCCGGATTTTATTCTTCCGCCTTCCGGACCTCGAACGCGGCGGGCTCGTCGGGCTTCGGCAGCTCGCGGCCCTCCATGACGGCGGAAAATTCCGGGCCGGTCATGGTGTCGTGCTCGAGCAGGAATGCGGCCACGGCGTCGAGCTGATCCGCGTTCTCGTTCAGAATGCGCTCGCAGCGGCCGTAGGCCTCGCGCAGGATGCCGCGCACCTCGTCGTCGATGTCGCCCGCGATCTTCTCGGAGTAGGCCTTGGTCTTCTCGTAGTCGCGGCCGATGAACACCTCGCTGTCGGAGGTGTAGCTCACGGGACCCAGCCGCTCGCTCATGCCGTAGCGCGCGACCATGTCGCGGGCGATGGCCGTGGCCCTCTGGATGTCGTTCGCGGCGCCGGTGGAGATGTCCTCCAGCCGCAGCTGCTCGGCCACGCGGCCGCCCAGCAGAGAGACGATGCGCTCGAACATCTCGCCGCGCGAGGCGTAGCTCTCGTCCTCGGACGGCAGGCTGATCGTCATGCCGCCGGTCTGTCCGCGCGGGATGATCGTGATCTTGTGCACAGGGTCCTGCGTCGGCAGGCGGTACATGGCGACGGCGTGGCCTGCCTCGTGGAAGGCGGTGAGCCGGCGCTCGCGCTCGGGCACGACGCGGCTGCGCTTTTCGGGGCCGGCGATGACCTTGATCATCGCGTCCTCGAGGTCCTTCATGGTGATGACCTTGCGGCCGCGGCGCGCGGCCAGCAGCGCGCCCTCGTTGAGAAGGTTCGCGAGATCCGCACCCGTGAAGCCCGCAGTCTGCCCGGCCAGCGCGCCGAGCTCGACGTTGTCGGCCAGGGGCTTGTCCTTGGAATGCACCTTCAAAATCGCCTCGCGGCCCGCGCGGTCGGGGGTGCCGACGTAGATCTGGCGGTCGAAGCGGCCCGGACGCAGCAGCGCCGGGTCGAGAATGTCCTTGCGGTTGGTGGCGGCGAGGACGATGACGCCCTCGTTCTTGCCGAAGCCGTCCATCTCGACGAGCAGCTGGTTGAGCGTCTGCTCGCGCTCGTCGTGTCCGCCGCCGAGGCCCGCGCCGCGCTGGCGGCCGACGGCGTCGATCTCGTCGATGAAGACGATGCAGGGCGAGACCTTCTTGGCCTGCTCGAACAGATCGCGGACGCGGCTCGCGCCGACGCCGACATACAGCTCCACAAAGTCGGAGCCGGAGATCGAGAGGAACGCCACGCCGGCCTCGCCGGCGACGGCCTTGGCCAGAAGCGTCTTGCCGGTGCCCGGAGGGCCGACCAGCAGCACGCCCTTGGGGATGCGCGCGCCCATCTCGCTGAAGCGCTTGGGGTCGCGCAGAAAATCCACGAGCTCCTGCAGCTCGGCCTTCTCCTCGTCCGCGCCGGCCACGTCGTCGAAGCTGACGCGCTCGCGCCCCATGGTGCCGAAGCGCGCGTTGGCGCGGGTAAACTTCGCCATGCCGGCGGGGCCGCCGTTGGCCTTGTTCATGAGGTAGTACCAGAGCAGCAGCAGAGCCGCGCCGATGAGCAGGTAGGGCAGGATCGTCTTGTACCAGGGCGCCGAGGGCGCGGGCTGGTAGTCGTAGGAGCGGAGCACCCCGGCCTTGTACTGCGAGGCGATGAGCGCGTCGAGGTCCGAGTGGAACAGGTCGGTGTCGCCGAGCTCGGCGGAGGCCGTCTTGCTCCCGTCCTGCTCCTTCTTGAGCTGCATCGTGAGCGAGCTGCCCTTGAGCACGAAGGAATCGACCTTCTCCTCCCGGAAGAGCGTGACGACGTCGGAATAACTCAGCTCCTTCGGGGCCTCGTTTTCCGAGAGCACGCCGGAGAAGAGCACGAGCGCCAGCACCATCACGAGGAGCAGGAAGACGAGGTTCCAGGATTTCGGCTGTTGATTCAATGAATTTCTCCTTATTTGCTCAGATAGACCGAGGGCTTCAGCACGCCGACGAAGGGCAGGTTGCGGTAGTAGTCGTCATAGTCGAGGCCGTAGCCCACGACGAACGCGGCCGGGATCGTGAAGCAGGCGTAGTCCGGCTCGAGCGTGACCTTGCGGCCCGACGGCTTGTCGAGCAGCGTGCAGATCTTGACGGAGTTCGGCTTGCGCTCGTGGAAGAGCTCCACGATCATCTTGAGCGTGTGGCCGGAGTCGATGATGTCCTCGAGGATGAGCACGTCGCGGCCCTCGATGTCGTGGTCGATGTCCTTGCGGAAGGTCAGCTTGCCGGTGGACTCGGTGCCGCCCTCAAACGAGGTGACGCACATGAAGTCCTCCTGCACCGGGATGGTGATCGCCTGAGACATCTCCGCGAAGAAGGGGACGACACCCTTGAGAACGCCGACCAGAATGGGGCACTTGCCGCGGTAGTCCTCGGAGATCTGCGCGCCGACCTCGCGGATGCGGGCGTGGATATCCTCCTCGGAGACCAGAACCCGTTCGATGTCCTGCATCATGTCAAATTTGTTCATCATACGTCACGTTTCCTCTTTCTCGTCGATTTGTATTAGGATGGCTGCTTGGCCGGGCTGGGCCCGGCGGCTGAGATTGACGCCGATTCCGTATACGCCCAGAACGCCGGCCTCGTCGGCGATCACGGGCACAAGGCCGCGCCGCGCGGCCGGGATTTTACGGTCGATGAAGAGCTTCTTGAGCGTGCGGCTGCCGCCCGGCAGGCGCATCGCGTCTCCCCCGGCCCGGGGACGGGCGAACAAAGGGGAGGCATGGGCTATCGTATCACATCCGCACAGAAAACGGGAGGGGGTGTTTTCAATTTTTTCTGCCGCCGCGACAAACGCGCAGCGCACCGAGAGCCCCAGCCCGGGCAGGTCGGTCACGCCGGGCACCGCCAGCCGGACGGGGGAGAAGGCGGGCGGCGCGGGGACTTTGGAGAGGGTCAGCAGATCGTATTCCCGGGCGGCGGTCCAGCCGCCGGGCAGCGAGCAGCGGCCCGAGACGGGGCCGGAGACGAGGAGCCGGTCGACGGCGTCGATGTGCGAGGCCGAGAGCTTCGGCGCGCGGATGGCGCCCAGCAGCTGACGCAGCGCGCGTGTGCGCACGGCGCCGGACTCCGCGGCCAGACAGGAGCAGCAGACGCCGCCGGGGCGGCGGGCCTTTTTGAGCGCGGCCGCGGCCAGGCTCTCGAGCTCCTGCTCGTCCTGCCGCAGAAGAGAGCAGGCGCGCAGAAGGCTTTCGGGCAGCGCGGGGTTTTCGCGCAGCAGCAGCGGCAGCACCTCGTGGCGCAGCCGGTTGCGGCGGCAGGCGTCCTCCTGGTTGGAGGAGTCCTCGACGTGCGCAAGCGCGTTTTTTTGCAGATAGTCCTCCACCTCGACCTGCGTCGCGCCGAGCAGCGGACGCACGATGCGGCCGCGCGCGGGCGGAATGCCGCAGAGCCCCCGCAGGGAGGTGCCGCGCAGCAGATTGAGCAGCACCGTCTCCAGGTTGTCGTCCGCCGTGTGGGCGGTCGCGACCTTGCAGCCGAGCGAATCGAAAAAGGCGTAGCGCAGGACGCGCGCGGCCTCCTCCAGACTCTCGCCCGTTTCGCGGGCGCGCTGGGCGACGTCGCCGCCGCCGAGCACCAGGGGGACGCCCCAGCTTTGGCAGAGGGAGCGGACGAAGGCCTCGTCCCGGTCGGACTCGGCCCCGCGCAGATGGTGGTTGAAGTGCGCGGCTGAAACCGCGATGCCGAGCTCCTTTTGCAGAGCCAGCAGGCAGTGCAGCATGGCGACGGAGTCGGACCCGCCGGAGACGGCGCAGGCGACGCGCTCGCCCGGGGAAAACAGCCCGTTTTCGCGGCACCAGGCCAGCACCTTATTCGTCATGCTTCCACTCCAGATCGGAGAAGGTCGTGTACTGCGGCAGCCACTGCAGCTTCACGGTGCCGGTCTCGCCGTGGCGGTTTTTCGCCACGATGCACTCGGCGACGTTCTTCTCCTCGGAATTTTCGTTGTAATAGTCGTCGCGGTACAGGAACATGACCGCGTCGGCGTCCTGCTCGATGGCGCCGGATTCGCGCAGGTCGGACAGAATGGGGCGCTTGTCCGTGCGGCTCTCGTTGGCGCGGGAGAGCTGGCTCAGGCAGATGACCGGGACGTTCAGCTCCTTGGCCATGATCTTGAGCGCGCGGGAGATCTCGCTCACGACGGTGACGCGGTTGTCGCCCGTCTTGCCGGGGGCCGCGGCGGTCATCAGCTGCAGATAGTCGACCAGCACGAGCCCGAGATTGTCGAGCCGGCGGCACTTGGCGTTCATCTCGGCCACCGTGATGGCCGGGTTGTCGTCGACGCGGATGTCGGTCTGGCTGAGGGCCGAGGACGCGATCGAGAGCTTGCCCCAGTCCTCCTCGGAGAGGTGGCCCGTGACGAGCTTCTGGTTGTCCACGAAGCTCTCGTTGGACAGAAGGCGCATGGCCAGCTGCTCGCGCGACATTTCGAGCGAGAAAAACGCGACGGTCTTGGCGCTCGACTTGGCGACGCTCAGGGCGACGTTCAGGGCCATCGAGGTCTTGCCCATGCCGGGACGGGCCGCGATGAGCAGCAGGTCCGTCTTGTTGAGGCCGTTGATCTTGCGGTCGAGATCGTGCAGCCCGGTCGAGAGGCCGGGAATTTCGCTGCCGGAGCGGGCCAGCTCCTCGAGCCGGTCGTAGACGCTCAGAAGGATCTTGCCGATGTGCTGCAGGCTCTCGCCGGAGTTCTCCTTGCGCAGGGAATAGATCTTCTTTTCGGCAGCCTCGAGCATGTCCTGCGCGGTGCCGACGCCCTCGAGGACCATTTCGCTGATGTCGTTGGCGGCGGAGGACAGATCGCGCAGCAGCGCCTTGTCGTGCACGATCGCGCAGTACTGCTTGACGTTCGCGGCGGTCGGCGTGACCTGCATGAGCTGGGCGATGTAGTCGTAGGAGTGCTGCTCGTCGTAGACGCCGCGCTCCTTCATCTTGTCGAGCACGGTGACGGGGTCGACGTGCTCGGAGAAGTTGAACATCGTATAGACGGTCTCGTAGATGTCGCGGTTCTGCTGCAGATAGAAGTCCTCGGGCCGCAGAAGCCCGATGACGTCCGGAACGCAGCGCTCGTCGATGAGCATGGAGCCGAGCACGGACTGCTCCGCCTCCAGAGACTGCGGCACCTGCTTGGTCAGAAGTTCATCCATACGTGTCTCACCACCTGTCTGGGGAAATGTTCGGGAGGCTTACGCCTCGGCAACCTCGACGGAGAGGTCGGCCGTGACCTCGTAGCCCAGCTTGCAGTGGGCCGTGTAGACGCCCGTCGTCTTGATGGGCTCGTCCAGGAAGATCTTGCGCTTGTCGAGCTTAATGCCGGTCTGGCGCTCGAGCGCCTCGGCGATCTCGACGTTCGTGACGGAGCCGAACAGCCGGCCCGCGCCGCCGCCCTTGGCCGTGACCTTGAGCTTCAGCTCGCGCATCTGCTGGGCGAAGGCCAGCGCCTCGGCGCGCTCCTTGGCCTGGCGCTCGAGCGTGGCCTTGTCGTTCATCTTCATGGTGTTGATATTGTCGGCCGTGGCCTCCTGCGCGAGCTTTCTCGGCAGCAGGTAGTTGCGGGCGTAGCCGTCGGAAACCTCGACGAGCTGGCCCCGCTTGCCCTGGCCGCGGACGTCCTGCGTTAAAATGACTTTCATATTGTGTACTCCTTTCGGGAATCGGTTTTAATCTTCATAGAATTTATCAATGGAGGCGACAAGCTCCTCGAGCACCTCGCGCACCGAGCGGCCCTTGACCTGCGCGCCCGCGGTGGCCGCGTTGCCGCCGCCGCCCAGGGGCTCGAGGATGACCTGCACGTTGCCCACGCCGATGGAGCGCGCGGAAATGACGACCTGGTCGCCCGCCGGATAGAGGACGAAGGAGGTCAGAATGCCGGAGATATTGAGAAGCTCGTCGGCCGCCTGCGCCGCGACGGCGCGGGAGACGGGGTGGTCGAGCGCGGAGATCGCGATCTCGTTGCGGTACAGCCGTGCGGCCTGCACGATCTGATAGCGCGCGACCGTGGCGTCGAGGTCGCTCTGGAAGAGCTTTTTGACCTCGACCGGGTCGCCGCCCGCGCGCCGCAGGAAGGCCGCGGCCTCGAAGGTCTGCGAGCCGGTGCGGACGCTGAAGTTCTTGGTGTCGAGCACGATGCCGGCCAGCAGCGCCTGGGCCTCGATGGGCTTTATGTCCTTGGGCTCGACCGCGTACTGCAGCAGCTCGGTCACAAGCTCGGACGCGGAGGAGGCGAACGGCTCGTGCAGGTTCAGAACGACCTGCTCGATATAGTCCGCGGCGCGGCGGTGGTGGTCGATGACGGCCACACGCGGGATGGACTCGAGCAGCGCCTTGGATTCGGCCTGGTCGGGCCGGTTGGTGTCGACGACGATGAGCAGGCTCTTGCTGTCGGCCGCGAGCAGCGCGTCCTCGCCGGAGACGAAGGCGTCCTCGTACTCGGGCTGCGCGCGCAGCTCCGCGATGAGGCTGCCGGCGGAGCTGTTCTCGAGATCGAGCACAATCCGCGCCTTCTTGCCGCGCTTGCGGCAGAGACAGCACAGGCCGACCGCCGCGCCCAGCGCGTCGAGATCGGCCATCTTGTGGCCCATGAGGAAGACCTCGCTCGACTGGGAGATGAGCTCGGACAGCGAGCCCGCCACGACGCGCGAGCGCACCTTGGTGTGGCGCTCGGTCTCCTTCGTGCGGCCGCCGTAGAAGGTGAAGTTGTAGCGGTCCTTGATGACGGCCTGGTCGCCGCCGCGCGAGAGCGCCATCTCGATGGACAGCGCCGCGAAATTGTAGTTTTCCTCGAACGACGAGCCGTCCTTGCCGATGCCGAGCGAGATCGTCGCGGCGATGCCGGTCGGATTCGTCACGGTGCGGATGTCCTCGAGCAGGGAGAACTTGCCCTCCTGCAGCTTGCCGAGACCCTTGTTTTCAAAGATCAGCAGGTAGCGGTTGCGCTCGATCTTGCGGCTGAGCGCGTGCTGGCCCTCAATCCAGCGGCTGATCTTGCCGTTGATCTGCGCGTCGAGGCTCGACACGACGCTGTCGGGCAGGTTGTTCGTGAGCTCGTCGTAGTTGTCGATCAGCACGATGGAGACGATGGGACGCGTGCGCATGAACTCGTCGCGCACGTTGAACATCTCGGTCATGTCCGCGAGGTAGACCGTCGCAAGCAGGACGGTCGTCTCGTTGTCCTCGGAGCGGACGTAGTTGCCGTAGATGCGGTAGCGGCGGCCGTTGATGAGCTGGTCGCCGGGGTATTCGTTGCGGCCCTCGCGCAGGAAATCCGTGGTGAAGCCGGGGATGACGGACTCGAAGGTCTGATAGCGGTTGCGGTCGGACAGGCCGGTCACGGTGAAGAAGGCGGGGTTGCCCCAGACGATCTCGTTTTCCGGCAGGCGCAGCACCGCCATGGGGAACGGCGAGCCCGCGTGCACGGAGATGCCGACCGAGTCGGTCGCGCGCTGGACATAGTCCATGAGGGCGCGTCTGCGGCGGGAGAGGCGGACGCGGCTGATGAAAAAGACGGCGATCGTGACGAACAGCTCGGCCCCCGCGAGATAGTACTGCCCGAGGCCCGCGGCCGCCGCGGTAAAGGCCAGCATGACCACGCAGTACCAGACCACGCCCGGCTGCAGGAGCCGCGAAAGACGCCTGTTCAACACGCACCGCCTCCTTTTTGTGAATTTTTCACCTATAGTTCTTTCCATTATATCAAAACAATTCCCGAATGACAAGGAGGAATGCGCAAAGCGCGCAATTCTCCGTCCCGCCGCTCCGGCCCCGCAAAAAAAGTGCGGTTTACACAAAAATCAAAAAAATATTTGTATACTTTGGGAAAAAACTGTGCTATACTACAAACAGTATGGGGTCTTGGCGGATACCGCGCCCCCGCGCAGCAGCGCGTCCAACCGGGATTTTGTGCCTCGGCACACCGATATACACAACCAATAAAGCGTGCGTTCACAGGCGATAGCGCGAAGGAGAAGGCGAGACGGGGCCGGATCCGGGCGCGAGGCGTGTGCAGTTTTGTGTTGCCTTTTGCGGCATTTGTTGATTCGTGTCGAAATCCATACCCTGCGGCGGCCGAACGCCAAAAACGGCTTCCGCACCTTTAACTTAAACAGAAATGAGTGATTGAATTTGGCAGAAAAACTGAAAATTATCTCTCTTGGCGGTCTCAACGAGATCGGCAAGAACATGACGGTATTTGAGTACGGCAAGGACATCATCATCGTCGACTGCGGCCTGGGCTTCCCCGAGGACGACATGTACGGCGTGGATCTCGTGATCGCCGACTGCACCTATCTCGTCAAAAACCAGCAGAAGATCCGGGGCATGTTCCTGACGCACGGCCACGAGGACCACATCGGCGGCATCCCCTACGCGATGGAGGAGTTCGACTGCCCCATCCACGCCACGCGCCTCACGGCGGGCATCGTCAAGCTCAAGCTCGAGGAGCACCATCTCGAGAACCGCGTGAAGCTCTTCACCCACGAGGCGGGCGAGACGGTCAAGGCCGGCTGCTTCTCCGTGGAGTTCATCCATGTGAACCACTCGATCGCCGACGCCGTCGCGTTCGCGATCAAGACCCCGGTCGGCACCGTCGTCGTGACGGGCGACTTTAAAATCGACCCCACCGCCGAGGACGGCATGATCGACCTGACCCGCTTCGGCGAGCTCGGCAACGAGGGCGTGCTCGCCCTGCTGTGCGACTCCACGAACGTCGAGCGCCAGGGCTATACGCCCTCCGAGCGCGTCGTCATGGAGGGCTTCGACCGCCAGTTCGCCAACTGCAACCAGCGCATCATCGTCACGACCTTCGCCTCCAACGCCTTCCGGCTGCAGAGCCTCATCACGATCGCGCACAAGTACGGGCGCAAGCTCGCCGTCACGGGCCGCAGCATGGAGAACATATTAAAGGTATCCACGGAGCTGGGCTACCTAAAAATTCCGAACGGGACGCTGGTGGACATCAACGCCATCAAGTCCATCCCGAAGAACAAGCTCGTCATCGTCTCCACGGGCTCCCAGGGTGAAAACATGTCCGCCCTGTACCGCATGGCCTTCACGGGCCACCGCCAGGTCGAGATCGGCGCGGGCGACCGCGTCATCATCTCCGCCTCCGCCATCCCGGGCAACGAAAAGGCCATCAGCCGCGTCATCAACGAGCTCTACCGCAAGGGCGCCGAGGTCATCTACGACAAGCTGGCCGACCTGCACGTCTCCGGCCACGCCTGCCAGGAGGAGCTGAAGCTCATCCACGGGCTTGTGAGACCGCGCTTCTTCATCCCGGTCCACGGCGAGCAGCGCCATCTGCAGGCGCATTCGCGCCTCGCGCAGACCATGGGCATGGACCCGAAGAACATCTTCATCAGCGACATCGGCAAGGTGCTCGAGCTCACCAAGACCACCTGCAAGTGGGGCGGCACCGTCCCGTCCGGCAAGGTGCTGGTCGACGGCACCGGCGTGGGCGACGTCGGCAGCGTCGTGCTGCGCGACCGCAAGCATCTGGCGCAGGACGGCATGATCGTCGTGGTCGTGAACCTCTCCGCCGAGGACGGCACCGTCCTGACGGGCCCGGACATCATCACGCGCGGCTTCGTCTACGTCAAGGAGTCCGAGAATCTCATGGAGGAGCTGCGCGTCATCGCCGCGCACTCGATCGACCGCTGCCTTGCGAGCGGCAGCCGCGACTGGAGCGCCCTCAAGGCGAACGTCAAAAACGACATCTCCAGCTACCTCTTCAAGACGACCAAGCGCAACCCGATGATCCTGCCGGTCATCATGGAAATCTGATCGAAATTCGAAACGGAACCCCGGGCGGACGTCCGGGGCCGTTTTTCCTGCATAGCGCGCGCGAAAAACGGAAACGATAAGAGAACGCCGCCGGATTCGGCGCGGCGAACCGCGAAGAAAAAAGAAAAACAGAAATATTGCGGGAATTCTCTTGCCAAAGCACGGGATTTGGATATATAATAACTCAGATGCGCGTTTTTGGACATAAACGCGCGTCAAGATGTCACGAATGAGGATGAGCAACAGCATGGCAAATGCAAAAAACACGAAGACGCCCGAGGAATCCATGGCCGCGGTAACCGCTCTCATCGCCAAGGCGAAGCGGGACGGCACCATTCAGGCCTCCGAACTGACGGCGGAACTGGAAAAGCTGGATCTTTCGGTCGACCGGATCGAACAGATTTACGATACATTTGACGCGATGGGCATTCAGATCGTAGGGGCGGAGCTGGATCTCGACATGGATATCGACTCCGATCTCGGCATGGGTCTGGATGTCGACGAGATCCCCATCAACGAAGACGAGGAGGAGCTCATCGACCCCGTGGAGCTCGCCGCGGAATATAACCTCGACGATCCCGTGCGCATGTATCTCAAGGAGATCGGGCAGGTCAAGCTGCTGTCCGCCGACGAGGAGATCGAGCTGGCCAAGCGCGTGTCCGAGGGCGACAAGGCCGCCAAGGACAAGCTGACCGAGGCCAACCTGCGTCTCGTCGTCTCCATCGCGAAGAAATATTCGGGCCGCGGCCTGCACATCCTGGACCTCATCCAGGAGGGCAACACCGGCCTCATCCGCGCGGTCGACAAGTTCGACTATACAAAGGGAAACAAATTCTCTACATATGCGACCTGGTGGATCCGGCAGGCCATCACCCGCGCCATCGCGGATCAGGCCCGGACGATCCGCGTCCCGGTGCATATGGTGGAGGTCATCAACAAGGCCACCCGCTGCAACCGCAAGCTGGTGCAGGAGCTGGGCCGCGAGCCGACGCTCGAGGAGATCGCAGCGGAGCTCAACCTGCCGATCGAGAAGATCATCGAGGCCAACCGCACCGCGGCCGACACGCTCTCGCTCGACATGCCTGTCGGCGACGAGGAGGACACCACCATCGGCTCCTTCGTCGAGGACGACAACACCCCCGGCCCGGCCGACGCCACCTCCAACACGCTGCTCTCCGAGGCGCTCTCCGAGATTCTCGGCACGCTCACGGAGCGCGAGGCCGACGTGCTGCGCATGCGCTTCGGCATGTACGACGGCCGTACCCACACGCTCGAGGAGGTCGGCCAGATCTTCGGCGTCACGCGCGAGCGCATCCGCCAGATTGAGAACAAGGCCATCCGCAAGCTGCGTCATCCGTCCCGCGCCAAGAAGATCAAGGACTTCTATTGCTGAAGTAAAATCCCGATCCGCACAGCGGATCGGGATTTTTTTGCCCTATTGGAGAAAATATGGGGGAAAATGCCGAAATTCGTCGGCCGAACCATACTTTGGTATGATTACAAAATCCCCGCTGGCTGATAGAATTAATAACCGAGCGGACCGCCGCGTCAGCCGCCGGCGATGTACGACAGGATGCTGAAGCCCTCGGGCAGCGGCAGCGTCGTCATGTAGATCGTCGCGAAGATGAAGCCCACCGCGGCGATGCCCACGACGATGAAGCGGTTCGAGAGTTTCTTGAACATGCTCGCAATACCGAGCAGGAACAGCACGACGGCGTAGATGACGCTGACGAGACCGTAGGCGTCGCCGTAGTCGTTGGCCTTCTTGCCCTGCTCGAGCATGGCGGCCGCCTCGTCGAGCTTGGCCTGCGCGTCCGTGTAATAGCTCTCGATGAAGCCCTCCTTGTCGAAGGGAGAGACATCCTCCTCCTGCTCGTCGGCCCAGGAGATGGCGTCGACCAGCTCGTCGGAGCAGTTGTCCGAGACCAGCTTGTCGATCTTCCAGCCCAGCCGGTCGGCCTCGTCGGTCTCGCCGTTGTCCTGGGCGAAGGTGTAGTCGATGCGGAGCTCGGAGATCGAGTTCCAGAGGATCATGTCCTGCATGAGCGACTGAGAGGCGTCGTTCCACATGGAGTTGCCCTCAGCCGAGAGATTGTTGCTCGTCGTGTAGCTGGTGGCCTGGTTGCCGCCGTGGAGCGCGCCGATCCAGGAGGCCCACGCGGTCAGAACCGCGGTGATGCCGAGGAAGATCGCAATGACGACCTCCAGGATTTCCTCTGTGGACGCTTTCTTCTTCTCCATCTCCCGGCCCCCGCTTACAGATCCATGGCGGCGAGCTCCTTGGCCGTGGCTTCCACGAGCCGCTCGCATTCCTTGGCGTTCTTGCCGGCCATTCTGCCGAGGCCGAAGAAGCCGCCGGTCAGCTGGTCGAGCGCGATGTTGCCGAGCGCCTTGTCCATGCCGGCCTGCTCGCATTTCTGGATGGAGACCTTTTTGGAGGCCTTGCCGAAGCCGGACATCATGATCCAGACCTGGTTCTGGCGGTCGAGCGCGGGGAACGTGATGACGTAGGCCATGCCGTGCTTGGTGAGCGACGGGACGCCGGCCGTGAAGGGCTTGTCCTTGATCGCCTCATAGAGCGATTCCAGGGTGTATTCGTTTTTCAGCTGGACATTTTTAATCTTAACGCCGAGTGCCATATAAATCCTCCCAATTTATGTCTTTCGGAATGTCTGCGCAGCCTGCCGCCGGGGCAGACTGCGCAGGCTGTGAATGGTTCAGTCCTTTTCGCCCCAGACGTTGCCGTCTTTGTCGAGGAACTTGCCGGTGCAGACATGGATGAGGTCGATGAGCCAGCCGATGCCAAAGCAGCCGCCTGTGCAGAGCCACAGAATGCCGGTGCCGATCTTGCCGGTCATGAATCTGTGAACACCCAGATAGCCAAGGAAGAACGTAATCAGAATTGCTCCAGTTTTCGACATAAAATTTCCCTCTTTCTATTAGTTATAAGTTACATAGCTGCGCTGTGTATCACTTACAAGTGCAATTATACGTTCGTCAGAGACACACTTCAACGGTTCCGGGACGAACCGCAGATTTCCGGGACGAATGACAAAAGCCACAAAACAAAGCGGGAACGGGAGGCGGGAAAATGCGGATTGCGATCGCGGACGATGAAAAACGGGAGCTGACGCGGCTGCGGGAGCTGGCGCTCCGCTGCGCGGAGAAGGCCGGGCTGCCGCTGACCTGCGACTGCTTCTCGGGCGGGCTCGAGCTGCTGCAGGCATCGGAGCAGACCTATTACGACGCGGTGCTGCTGGACGTCTACATGGGCACGCCCGACGGGATCCTGACGGCGCAGCTGCTCAGGCGGCACGGAAGAAAATGCGCCGTGGTCTTTCTGACCTCCAGCCGGGAGCACATGCTCGACGCGTTCTCCGTGCACGCGTTCGACTATCTTGTCAAGCCCGTGGACGCGGAGCGGCTCGGCGCGCTGCTGCGCGAGCTGCGCCAGTTCGTGCGGGAGGACGACGCGCAGCTGAGCCTGCCGCTCGGGCGCGAGACCGTGGAGCTGCCCTACGGGCAGATTGCGGCCGTGGTGTCGGACTCCAACTACTGCATGATCGAGGCGGACCGGGAGCTGCGCGTGCGGATGACCTTCCGCGAGCTCACGGACTGCCTGGAGAAGGACGGCCGCTTCCTCACGATCAACCGCGGCGTGATGGTCAACATGGACCAGGTGCTCAGCATGGAGAACGCAGACTGCCGCATGTGCGACGGCCGCGTGTATCCGCTCAATTTCCGGAAGCGCGCCGAGCTGCGGAACCGGCTGACGGCCTATCAGTTCCGGCAGCGCGCCCGGATGGTCTCGGAGGGAGGATGAGACATGGACGGAATATCCGTTTCCTTCGCCGCCGCACTGTATGCGGCGGGCTCGGTGCTGCTTCTGCTGCTCACGGGAGGATTCCTGCTGGCCGTCGGCGGCGCGCACAGGCGCAGGCTCGAGGAGCAGCTGCGGCTGGCGAGGCTGCGCGAGGAACAGTACCGCACGCTCGAGGCCTATCTGGAGCAGACGCGCAAAGCCCGGCACGACTTCCGCCACGCCGTCCGCACGATTGACGAGCTGGCCGGGGAGGGCAAGCTCGAGGAGCTGCGCGGCTTCGTGCGCGAGTATGTGCGCCTGCAGCCGGAGCAGGCGGCGGCCTGCCGCTTCTGCGCGCACCCGGCCGCGAACGCGATCTTCCGCAGCTATGCCGGCGCGGCCGAGGCGCAGGGCATCCGCCTCAGCTGGCAGACCGAGGTGCCGGACGGCATTCCGGTCTCGGACGTCGATCTCACGGCCGTTCTCGGCAACATCCTGGAAAACGCGATCCGGGCCTGCGCCGCGGTGCCGGAGGGGGAGCGGTACATCCGCCTGCGCGTCGACACCGACACGCCGGGCGCGCTGTTCATCACGGCGGCCAACAGCTTCGACGGGAAGCCCGCGCTGCAAAACGGGCGGTTCCTCAGTACCAGAAAGGACGGCGGCGGGCTGGGGCTGGCCTCGGTCGCCGCGGCCGCGAAGAAATACGGCGGCGCCGCGCAGTTCAGCTGCCGCGGGCGGGAGTTCCAGTCGAGCGTGATGCTGCGCCTGGACGGCCGCCTCGCCAGAGGGGCGTAAAACGAGGGCGCGGGGCTCCGTCCCCGCGGGCGGCGCACAAAAAAACGAGGCGGCTGCAATTTGCAGCCGCCTCGTTTTTTGTTGTCCGGTTTATCCGATGTGCAGGATCGCGGTGGCGAAGCTGAAATAGACGAGCAGGGACAGGAAGTCCACGATCGTCGTGATGAGCGGGGAGGCCATGACGGCCGGGTCGAGGCCGATCTTCTTGGCGAACAGCGGCAGCGTGCAGCCGACGATCTTGGACATGAAGACCGTGAACGCCATGGACAGGCACACGACGAGCGCCACGACCCAGGTGACGGAGTCGTTGTGCAGCAGCAGGCGGTCGATCAGCATGACCTTGGCAAAGCAGGCCACGGCGAGCGCCAGACCGCAGAGCACCGCGACGCGGGTTTCCTTCCACATGACGCGGAGAATGTCGCGGAAGTCGATCTCCTGCAGGGAGATGCCGCGGATGACCGTGACGCAGGCCTGCGAGCCCGCGTTGCCGCCGGTGTCCATCAGCATGGGGATGAACGCCGTGAGGCAGGGGAGCACGGCCAGCGCGCTTTCAAAATTCGAGATGACGAGGCCCGTCAGCGTGGCGGAGACCATCAGCAGAAGCAGCCAGGGGATCCGGTTTTTCCAGATCTCGAACGGACTCGACCGCAGATAGGGCCGCTCGGACGGCAGCATGGCCGCCATCTTTTCAAAGTCCTCGGTGGTCTCGTCCTCGAGGACGTCCATGGCGTCGTCGAAGGTCACGATGCCGACGAGGCGGTTTTCCGTATCCACCACGGGCAGGGCCAGGAAATTGTACTTGGAGAACATCTGCGCGACCTGCTCCTGGTCGTCGAGGGTGTTGACGGAGATGACGTGCTCCTGCATGATCGACTCGATCTTGGTCGAGTCGTCCTCGCACAAAAGCAGGTCCTTGACGCTCACGAGGCCGATGAGCTTTCGGCCCTGCGTCACATAGCAGGTGTAGATCGTCTCCTTGTCGATGCCGGTGCGGCGGATGCGGAGGATGGCCTCCTCGACCGTCATGGCCGGGCGCAGGGAGACGTATTCGGTGGTCATGATGCTGCCGGCGGAATCCTCGGGATAGCGCAGGATCTCGTTGATCTGCTTGCGCATGTCGGGGTCCGCCTGAGAAAGGATTCGCTGCACCACGTTGGCCGGCATTTCTTCCACGATGTCGACAGCGTCGTCGACGTAGAGCTCGTCGATGACCTCCTTGAGTTCGGAGTCGGAGAAGCCGCGGATAAGCAGCTCCTGCGCTTCGGGCTCCATCTCGACGAAGGTGTCGGCGGCAAGCTCCTTGGGCAGCAGCCGGAATAAAAGCGGCAGCCGGGCCTCTTCGAGCTCGTCGAAAATCGCGGCGATATCGGCCGGGTTCATGGTGTTGAGAACGTCCCGCAGAGAATAGTACTTCTTCTCGTTGAGAAGCTTGACAAGCGTATCCTCCACGGAGAAATTATGTTCCGCCATGGGTCTTTCCTCCTAAAGAATTTTTAATTAGGAAGTAAAGACACTCGGCAGGCAGATCAGCTGATTCGGGGTCAGGCCCCTGAGCACAAAGGAGGCTCCGCCCCTGGACAACTTCGGCCTGCAGATGTGCCGCTGCTACTTCCTGCGTCCATGGATTTTTCCCCCTTTTTCCAGAATTCAAAAGAATAAGCCCTCGCTGTGATCAACAGGGCGACGGCCTACTGCTATCTTATGACATTTGAAACCGCTTGTCAACAAAAAAACGCCGTTCCGCGCGCGGGAAAGCGGCGACAAAGAATCCGGGAAAAACGGTTTCTTTTGGCGGCGGCCTGTGCTAAAATGGACGAAAACGCAGAAACCGGAGGGACATGGCATGGCGACCGAAAAACTCTATTACGAGGACTCCCATCTGCGCCGTTTTGCGGCGCGGGTGCTCTCCTGCCGCCCTGGCGGGCACGGCTGGGACGTGGAGCTGGACAGGACCGCTTTTTACCCCGAGGGCGGCGGCCAGCCCGGCGACACGGGCACGCTCGGCGGCGTGCGCGTGACAGACACGCACGAGCGGGAGGGCCGGATCGTCCACTGGTGCGAGGCTCCCCTGCCGGAGGGCGCGGAGGTCGCGGGCGAGATCGACTGGGAGCGGCGCTTTGATCTCATGCAGCAGCACAGCGGCGAGCACATCGTGAGCGGGCTCGTGCACGCGGCCTTCGGTTGGGACAACGTGGGCTTCCACATGGGCGCGGACATGGTCACGATCGACTTCTCCGGCCCGATCACGGAGGAACAGCTGCGCGAGATCGAGCGGAAGGCCAACGAAAAGGTCTGGGAGAACCTGCCCTACGTCGTGACCTGGCCCTCGGAGGAGGAGCTCGGGAGCATCCCGTACCGCAGCAAAAAGGAGCTGACGGGCCCCGTGCGCATCGTGACGGTGCCGGGCGTGGACATCTGCGCCTGCTGCGGCACGCACGTCTCCTCGACCGGCGAGGTGGGGCTCATCAAGATCTTCTCCAGCCAGAAATTTCACGAGGGCGTGCGCCTCGAGCTGCTCTGCGGCCGCCGCGCCTATGAGCACGCGAGCGCGCTCATCGAGCAGAACCACGAGAATTCCGGCCTGCTCTCGGCGAGGCCCCTCGAGACGGCGGCCTCCGTCCGCCGCCTTCTGGACGAGCACGCGGCGCTCAAGCAGCGCGCGGCGCAGCTCGAGACGGAGAGCTTCCGCGCAAGGGCGGAAAAGCTCGCGGGCGCGGGCGACTGCCTCGTCTTTGAGCCGGGGCTCGACCCGGACGGCGTGCGCCGTCTCGCGGACGCCGTTCTGAGTGTGTGCGGCGGCGTCGCGGCCGTGTTCTCCGGCGCGGACGGCGAGGGCTACAGATACGCGGTCGGCCGGGCGGGCGGCGACGTGCGCACGCTCGTGAAGGAGCTTAACGCGGCGCTCTCGGGCCGCGGCGGCGGCAAGCCGTTTTTCGCGCAGGGCTCCGTGCAGGCGTCCCGCGCGCAGATCGAAACATTCTGGAAAGGCAGGCGGGCATGATGCTGCAGGATATTGCGCCCCACATCTATCACAACGAGATTATCTTCCCCGAACCGGCGCCGGAGGATGATATTCTGGTATTTTCCGGGAATACTGTGCTGGGAAGGGAGCAGGACGGCCGGTTCGTCCTGCCGCGCGTGCGGGAGCTGGCGCTGCCGCCGGAGCGGCTGCAGTACCTGTTCTCCGTCGACGGCGCGAACTACTGGCTGCTCATGGGCGGCCCGCTGCCGCAGAGGGAGGGCTTCGCCCTCGCCGAGACGGCGGGGCTGCGCGCCATGGGGCCGGACGAGACGCGCTTCGCCTGCGCGGTCGGGGAGAGCCTGGCCCGCTGGTACGGCAACACGCGCTTCTGCGGCCGCTGTGGCACGCCGCTCGAGCGGAGCCGGACCGAGCGCGCGATGGTCTGCCCCTCCTGCGGCCAGGTGATCTATCCCAAGATCTGCCCGGCTGTGATCGCCGCCGTGCACGACGGCGACCGGCTCGTGCTGACGCGCTACAAAAACCGCCCGTTCAAGAAATACGCCCTCGTCGCGGGCTTCGCCGAGATCGGCGAGTCCATCGAGGACACCGTCCGCCGCGAGGTGCTCGAGGAGACGGGGCTGCGCGTCAAAAATCTCCGCTTCTACAAGTCGCAGCCGTGGGTCTACACCGACACGCTGCTTATGGGCTTCTTTGCCGAGCTGGACGGCCCGGATAAGATCACCGTGCAGGAGGACGAGCTGGCCGAGGCCCGCTGGTTCGCGCGCGCGGACATTCCCGCGGACCACTCCGGCATCAGCCTCACGGGCGAGATGATCGACCGCTTCCGCGCGGGAGATTTTCAAGGCAGCGCCGCACAATGCACGGCGAACGCCTGAAGTGCGGCCTTGCTTGCATCTTTCCCGTCCTATGCGCCCAAAATGCTCGTGAATCCACAAAGGATTCGCTGCGCTTTTTGACACATCTGACGAAAAATCTGACTGCGCAATTCCGCACTTTGCATTGTGCGGCGTTGTCTTAAATTTTCTTCAACAACTTTCGCCGGATACTTTTCTTTTCCGGCGAGATGTTGTAAGATAACTGCGGATATAAAAGAAAGCGGGTGCCGTCATGCAGGAAGAAGAGCCGAAAAAGCCGGAGGAAACCGGCGGAACTGCCGCGCCGCAGGGCCCGGAGGAGGAGAATCCCAACTCCGTCAAGGCCTCGCGCGACTTTACGAGGAGAAACGTTTTCCACGTCGTCTGCGCGGGATATCTGCTCTACCTGGCCGTCAAGCTCGGCCGCGATTTCGTGACGAACATCCGGTCGTCCGGCTGGAACGGCGACACGATCGTCTGCCTGGCGGGCGCCGTCGTCTTTTCGGCGGTGGCCGTGGTGCTGCTGGTCGGCTTCTTCCGCCGCCTGTCCGCGCGCTCGCATGAGAACTCCGAACACGACTCCGACGAATAACCGCCTGAAAGGAACAAAACATGGATTCAATGAACTTTCTGCTCGACCTGATCGCCCTCGGCTGCGGCGTCTACTGCCTGTACACCTGGATCAAGCTGCTGATCGACAAAAAGCTTTTTAAAAACGGCCTGCTCGTGCCGAAGGAGAAAAAGGTCTCCGACTGCTCGGACGAGGCCGCGTACATCGCCTACATCGGCCCCAAGCTCGGCGTGCTGGCGATCGTCACCACGCTATACGGCATTCTGTTCACGCTGAACGACAATCTGCCCTCGCAGATCGTGCCGTATCCCTGGAACTTCATTCCGCTCGCCATCGTCATGGCGGCCATCGTGTGGTATGCGATCTGCAACAGCAAGGCGAACAAGCTCTATTTCGGCATGTAAAAGCGAAAAATCCCGGCCTTTGGCCGGGATTTTCCTTGTCAAACAGCAGCCGCTGTGATAGACTAAATCAGTTGTGAAATTGTATGTTATGGAGGGGAAAACCTTGTCCACCCTGAGAGAAGAAATCAGCCGCCGGCGCACGTTCGCCATCATTTCGCACCCGGACGCCGGCAAAACCACCCTGACGGAAAAATTCCTGCTGTACGGCGGGGCGATCGCCCAGGCCGGCGCGGTCAAGGGCAAGAAGAACACGCGCGCGGCGGTCTCCGACTGGATGGAGATCGAAAAGCAGCGCGGCATCTCGGTCACGTCGTCGGTCATGCAGTTCCAGTACGAGGGCTTCTGCATCAACATCCTCGACACGCCGGGCCATCAGGACTTCTCCGAGGACACCTACCGCACGCTGATGGCGGCCGACTCGGCCGTCATGGTCATCGACGGCAGCAAGGGCGTCGAGGCGCAGACGCGCAAGCTCTTCAAGGTCTGCGCGATGCGGCACATCCCCATCTTCACCTTCATCAATAAAATGGACCGCGAGACGAAGGACCCCTTCGACCTGCTCGACGAGCTCGAGAACGAGCTCGGCATCGAGACCTACGCCTGCAACTGGCCCATCGGCTGCGGCAAGGAGTTCCAGGGCGTCTACGACCGCCGCAGCCGCCAGCTGCTGTTCTTCTCCGGCGTTTCGGGCAAAAAGCGCGCCGACAAGCTGGAGATCGAGCTGGACGACCCGCAGGTCTCCGGGCTTCTGGGCGAGCGCCGCAGCAAAAAGCTGCGCGAGGACATCGAGCTGCTCGGCGCGGGCCGTGAGTTCGACATGGACGAGGTGCGAAACGGCCTTCTCTCGCCGGTGTTCTTCGGCTCCGCGCTCACGAATTTCGGCGTCGAGCCGTTCCTCGAGGAGTTTCTGCGCATGACGCCGAGCCCCCTCGCGCGCGAGGCCGACTGCGGCCTTATCGACACCTTCAGCCCCGATTTCTCCGCCTTCGTCTTTAAGATCCAGGCGAACATGAACAAGGCCCACCGCGACCGGCTGGCCTTCATGCGCATCTGCTCCGGCAAGTTCGAGCGCGACGCCGAGTACTACCACGTGCAGGGCAACAAGAAGATGCGCCTCTCGCAGCCGCAGCAGCTCATGGCGCAGGAGCGCGAGATCGTGGACGAGGCCTACGCCGGGGACATCATCGGCGTGTTCGACCCGGGCATCTTCTCCATCGGCGACACGATCTGCACACCGGGCCAGAAATTCAGGTTCGGCGGCATCCCGACCTTCGCGCCGGAGCATTTCTCGCGCGTGAGCCCGATGGACTCCATGAAGCGCAAGCAGTTCATCAAGGGCACCGAGCAGATCGCCCAGGAGGGCGCCATCCAGATCTTCCGCGTGCCGGGCAGCGGCATGGAGGAGGTCATCGTCGGCGTCGTCGGCACGCTGCAGTTCGACGTCTTCCAGTACCGCATGCGCGCGGAGTACGGCGTCGAGCTGCGCATGACGGGCCTGCCGTACGAGCAGCTGCGGTTCATCGTGAAGGCCCCCGCGGCCGATCTCAAGGATCTGAATCTCACGACGGACGCCGAGCTCCTGGAGGATTACCGCGGCCGCAGCCTGCTCGTCTTCGCGAGCCTTTGGTCGATCGACTATATCGTCAAGCGCAACCCCGGTCTGGAGCTGTCCGAGACCGCGACGTGAGGCGGCGCGCCGTCCCCGTGTTTCGCCAAATTTTACAATGTGTTGTACTTACAACATATTTTCCGCATCCCGCGTGGTAAAATGAGCCCAGAAAACAAAAGATACCGCCAGGGAGGACAACAACATGACAAATCTGACAATGGACAACTTTGAAGCCGAGGTTCTGAACGAGAAAAAGCTCACGGTCGTGGACTTCTGGGCGACCTGGTGCGGCCCCTGCATGATGCTCAAGCCGCTCATCGAGGCGCTCAGCGAGGAAATGACGAACGTGAAATTCTGCAAGGTCAACGTGGACGAGGAGCAGGAGCTTTCCATGCAGTTCCGCATCGAGAGCATCCCGACGCTGCTGTTCGTGAAGGACGGCAAGATCGTGCACAAGCTGGTCGGCTTCCGCAGCAAGGACGAGCTCCGCAGGGAGATCGAGGCCCGCGCATAAGTTCATCCCCCGAACCGGGGCGCTTCGGCGCCCCGGTTTTTCCGCGCCCTCGGATACGTCTGTAGGGAACGGTCTTGACCGTTCCGCCGACGCGGCGCATTCCCGCAGGGAACGGTCCTGACCGTTCCGCCGATACGGCGCATACCCGCATGGAACGGGGGATACGGCGGGCGGAAGTTTCTTAAAGAATTCTTAAAGAAAGGCCGGACGATTGCAATTCTTAAATTTTGTGGTAAACTGGAAGCAAGCTTAAAACGCGAAAAGCTCATTCCGTGTTCTTTATTAAATGAAAGAGGTGTATGAACTTATGAAAAAAACTCTGAGCAGATTCCTTTGCGCCCTTCTGGTCGTCGCAATGGTCTGCGCAATGGCCCCGGCCGCGCTGGCGGCGAACACTCCATGTACCGTAACTCCGGCAGGTGCCATTACAATGACCGTCGCTGAAACGGGAAAATCAGCCGCTGCAACATCGAGCGATGCAGATGCGACATATCACGGAATTACTTATTCGGTTACCGCTTCCAATCCAGCTGGCTGTGTCAGCGTAGATTCGGCCACAGGTGCTGTTTCTGCAACCGCGGCAGGTACTGCTACGATTACAGCAACTTGCAAGTGTGGTTCAACTGCGACAACAGCAGTAACAGTAAATAAAGCTATAATTAATACATTAAATCCGACTCCGTCTACTATTACCGTTTATATTCCTAAAAACAGTACAACTTCTCCTACAACTGCTTTAACTGATAAGATTACAGGCTTGACCGGTACTACAGGTACAAGTGCTACAGTTAATCTTGAGAAAAGTCTTATTACGTGGACTGAAGATGCAACAAACAATCCGAAATACAGTTCATCTGTAGCCGGTTCATATAAATATATTGGTACTATTGTTGATACGGTAAATTATACTTTTGCTAGTACTGCGACCATCGCCGCTACCGTGATTGTAAGAGATGTTCCTACGATCACCATTACCACGCCTGCTACAACGACCGAACAGGATTCGTACTATACGGTTGGTCAGACTGGCGCAACTTTGAACGTAGCGGCCACAGCAAAAGATTATTTAAATGCTGATATAACATTGTCTGCTGCAAATTATAAATGGTATTCGGGTACGACTGCCTCGAGCATCACAACTGATACCGGAAAAACGGGGACAACGTTTGCTGTTCCGACATCTGTTTCAACAGAGACTTATTATAAATGTGTAATCACAGCTACAGACACAAATGGGGTATCGGCGACAAAAGACAGCCCCGTTTTCAAGGTAACTGTTCAGCCTGCTTACAAGCTCGTTCTTACTCCCGCGACCAGCGCTTTGAAGCCCGGCCAGTATGCGGCGTTTACAGCACAGCTTCAGGGATATAACACATCAAACGGCAGTTATACGAATATCACTTCTAACGTTGCCGGAAGTGTGACGTGGTCCAGTAACGCGAGCAATGTCGTTTTTACTACGACCACCAGCACCTATGCCTATGGAACCATGAGCGCCAATGGAACAACTACGATGTCGGTTCTGGCAAATTCCTATGCCAGCAGCACCGCCACCATCACTGCAACAGCAACGCTTACTGGCCCGGTGTCGGCAACGGCGACCGGCACGGCCACGGTCACGACCAGTGTCGTTACCAACGCCGATATCACCTACCGCTATTCCACGACGGGAACGAATCTCAAGGGCAGCGACTTCTACAGCGCCCTCGTGACCTCGCTCGGAACCAACTACACCAGTGTGATCGGCAGCGGAACCTACAGCAACTTCTATGTCGTATTCGGCACGCCGGTTGGCGGCCAGCTCTACAAGAGCGCAAGCTACACCGGCACCTCTTACAACACGGTCGGCAGCACGCCTGCATACTATACCAGCTATGGCATCAGCGGCTCCAGCTACCTGTATCTGGACAACATCTACTTCCTTGAAAACAGCACCTATACTTATAACAACAGCCGCTATGTGGACTACACGGTATACAATACCGCGAACGTCGCGGTTGCAACCGGCAGAGTTTATTTCAACAACTCCTATGCCGACATCACCTATACCGTCGCGGCGGGCGGCAGCGTCACGTTCAACACGTCCGACTTCAACACCTTCGTGAGAAAGGCCGCCGGCGCGACCAACTATTCCAGCTCGCAGACCGGCTACAACCTCAACTATGTGACCTTCGACATGAAGAACGCCACATTCGGGAGCTACGCCTATTCTACGAACAACACCTACCGCTACGGCGCGCTCTATACCACGAGCGCTCTCAAGACCGAGATCACCAGCAGCGATTACAACACGAAGTTCTACAACACCACGAGTGCCTACAACTATTCGCTCAGCAACGTGACCTTCGGCGCCAGCAACTACTCCACCAACTATGTGGTCATCATCCCCTTCACCGCAGTCAACAACAATAACAACTCCTATTCCGGCAACGTCTACATCACCGTGAAGAGCGGCCACGCGATCACGATCCTCGGCACCGACTTCGGCTCCGAGAAGATCCCCGCGGAAGTGACCGCCGACTATTCGAGCGCCGCCTACGTGCAGTTCACGCTTCCGTCGTCCTCCGACGGCAAGCTGTATTACAACTACACCTCCATCGCGACCGGCAAGAACACCGCCGTCACCGCGGCCGGCAAGTACTACATCACCGCCTCCGGCACGCAGAACGCGCTCAAGTACGTCTACTTCGTCCCGGCGGCCGACAAGACCGGCACCGTGAACGTGGCCTACACGGCGTACAATACGGCCGGCACGAACATCGGCAGCGGCACCATCAGCTTCACCGTCACCGGCAGAACGAGCTCCAGCTATTACAGCGACGTGACGAGCGCCAGCACGGGCTCCTGGTCCGCGAACGCGGTCGACTTCATGGCCTACAACGACCTGGTCAAGGGCACCGGCACCTATCAGTTCAGCCCGTATATGGCCATGACCCGCGCCATGTTCGTCACCGTCCTCTACCGCGCGGCGGGCGAGCCCAGCGTGAGCAGCATCGCCAATCCGTTCAAGGACGTCAAGTCCGGCGCTTATTACTACAACGCCGTTCTGTGGGCCTACCGCAACAACATCGTCACCGGCACCTCCGGCACGGCCTTCAACCCGGACGGCAAGATCACCCGCGAGCAGATCGCGGCCATCCTGTACCGCTACATGGGCAGCCCCACCGTCCGCAGCAGCCTGACCGGCTACACCGACAGCAATAAGGTCAGCAGCTATGCCGTGAACGCCATGAACTGGGCCGTCTACAACGGCTACATCCAGGGCTCCGGCTACAAGCTCAACCCGACCAGCAACGCCACCCGCGCCGAAGTCGCCGTGATGCTCTACCGGTTCCTCACCAAGTAACAGTCCGGCAGATTTCGAAAACTGACCTGACAACCCCCTCCGCCTGTCAAGGCGGAGGGGGTTTGTTTGTGGTAAAATGGTCGGAAACGCGCAGCCGGGGCGCATGGCCTCGCGCCCGCGGGGAGCGGCCCCGCCCGCCGGGACGGATTCCGCGTCCGCCCGAAACCGCCGCGCGCCGTTTCCGCGCAGGCCGCCGGGAATCGGAAAACGGGGGGATATTTGCTTGACGGACAGTAAAAATTGGATTATAATATAATCTAGCTGCATGTTTTATATCGGCCCGAACGCGGCAGCGCGGACGGGCTTTTGGCGGAATCATCATGGAATCGGAGGACGATCACTCATGGCGAAAGAAACAATCGACGCGATCCGCGCAGCGGAGCTTGCGGCCGAGCAGAATGAGAAAAATGCCCGCGCCGAGGCCGAAAAACGCGTGGCCAGAGCCCAGACCGACGCCGTAACACTGGCAGACCGGAAGCAGGCGGACGCGCGCCGCGCCGCCGACGAGGCGCTTGCCGCCGCTCGGAAAAAGGCGGAGGAGCGCATGGCGCAGAAGCGCGCGGAGGCCGAGCGAGAGATCGCGGCGCTCCGGGACGCGGCGAGCGCGAACAAGCCGCGCGCTGTGGAGGCGCTGCTCAAGGATCTGACTCTCTGAGAAAAGGGGTAAGCGAATGGCCGTATTGCCGATGAAGCGCGTGGATCTCTGCGCGCTCAAAAAAGACCGGAAAGCGGTGCTGGAGCTGCTGCAGCGGCAGGGCGTCGTACAGGTGGAGAACCCCGTGTGCGACGAGCAGGATTCCGTCTTCAAGCGGACGGACAAATCCGCCGAGGCGGCGAGCTTCCGCAAATACGCGCAGAGCGCGGCCGACGCGCTCGCGGTCCTGAACCGCGCGGCCCCGCAGAAGAAGGGGCTGCTCTCCTCGCTCGAGGGGCGAAGGCGCCTGAGCGTCGAGGAATTCGACAGTCTCGTCCTCAAGCGGGACGAGCTGCTCACCAACTGCCGCGCCATTTTGAATCTTGACCGCGAGCGCATCGAGAACGAGGCCGCCGCGCCCAAGATCACGACGCAGATCATCACCCTCGAGCCCTGGCTCGGGTACGACCTGCCGCTCAACTGCAAGGGCACGCGGACGACCGCCGTTCTGGCGGGCACGCTGCCGAACGAGTGGACGCTCGAGACCGTGCTGGAGAAGCTCGGCGAGCTTGCGCCCGAGGCGCAGGACGTGCACGTCGAGATCATCAGCGCGAGCTCCATGCAGACCTGCCTGTTCGCGGTCTGCGCGCGCAGGGACGCCGAGAGCGCGGCCGACGCGCTGCGCAAGATGGGCTTTATCAAGGCGCCCGAGACCGACGTCAACCCCGCCGAGGAGACGAAGCGGCTGCGCGAAAGTCTGGACAAGCTCAAGGCCCGGAACGACGCGCTGGGCGACAAGATCCGCGGCTTCGCGGACCGGCGCGGCGAGATCGAGTTCCTGGTCGACTACTTCACCATGCGCGCGGAAAAGTACGAGGTGCTGGGCACCCTGCCGCAGTCGCAGCGCACGTTCCTGCTCCACGGCTACGTCCCCGCCGAGCGCGCGGACGACCTGCGCGAGCTTCTGGAGGCACGCTTCGACATCAGCGTCGAGCTCACGGACACCGACCCCGGCGAAGACGTGCCGGTGCTGCTGCGCAACAACCCGGTCGCAAGACCCGTCGAGGGCGTCGTGGAGAGCTACTCCATGCCGGCGCCCGGCGAGATCGACCCGTCGAGCCTCGTGGCGCTGTTCTACTACGTGCTCTTCGGCATCATGCTCTCCGACGCGGCCTACGGTCTCATCATGACGATCGTGTGCGGCCTGCTCGTGAGAAAGTACAAGAATATGGAGCCCGGTACCAGGGGCTTGCTGGAGCTGTTCTTCTACTGCGGCATCTCCACGACCGTGTTCGGCCTGCTGTTCGGCTCCTTCTTCGGCGACTCCGTCAACATCATCGCCACCACGTTCTTTAACCGCCCCGACATCGCGCAGCCCGCTCTCTGGATGGCTCCTCTGAACGAGCCGATGAAGATGCTGACCTTCTGCTTCGCCATCGGCATCGTGCACCTGTTCGTGGGCCTCGGCGCCAAGTTCTACATGCTCTGGCGCGATCACAAGTACCTTGACGCCATCTACGACGTGGTGTTCTGGTATATGCTCGTCGGCGGCTGCATCGTGCTGCTGCTGACCGTCCCGATGTTCACCAGCATGCTCACCATCAAAAACACGCTTCCGGCTCCGGTCGGAAAGGTCGCCGGGATCGTGGCGGCGGCCGGCGCGGTGGGCATCATCCTCACGGGCGGCCGTGATTCCCGCAACTGGTTCAAGCGCATCCTCAAGGGCCTCTACGCGGTCTACGGCATCAGCGGATACCTGAGCGACATCCTGTCCTACTCCCGTCTGCTGGCCCTGGGCCTCGCCACCGGCGTCATCGCCACCGTCTTCAACAAGATGGGCAGCATGATCGGCGGCAACTTCTTCGGCGCGGTCGTGTTCCTCGTCGTGTTCCTCATCGGACACGCGCTCAACATGGCCATCAACATCCTGGGCTCCTACGTGCACACCAACCGTCTCACGTTCGTGGAGTTCTTCGGCAAGTTCTACAGCGGCGGCGGTCGGAAGTTCCAGCCCTTCGCCGTTCATACGAAGTACTACAAAATCAAGGAGGAAATGAAATCATGAATCTGGGCATTGTATTCGCACTCGCGGGAGCGACCCTCTCCGCACTCACCTCTGGCATCGGCAGCGCGCGCGGCGTCGGTATCGCCGGTCAGGCTGCCGCCGGCGTCTGCACGGACGATCCGGAAAAGTTCAGCAAGGTTCTGATTCTCCAGCTGCTCCCCGGCACCCAGGGCATTTACGGCCTGCTCATCGGCTTTATCACCATGACCCAGATCGGCGTCATGGGCGGCAGCAGCGACATGAGCCTCATTAAGGGTCTGCTGTATCTCGCGGCCTGCCTGCCGGTTATCTTTGTCGAGCCCCTGTCCGCCATTCAGCAGGCGAAGGCCTCCATCGCGTCCATCAGCCTCGTTGCAAAGCGCCCCGACCAGTTCGGCAAGGCCATGATCTTCCCGGCCATGGTCGAAACCTACGCCATCCTGGCCCTGCTCGTGTCCATCCTTGCCGTCTTCGGCGTTTCCGCGCTGTCCATCTGATCCCGGCGTGACGAAATCGCCGCGCAGCGGCGCGGAAAAAGGAAAAGCGAGGTACCATAAATGACAGGTTTGGAGAAAATTCTTGCGGACATCCGCGCCGAGTCCGACGCCGCCGTCGCCGAGATCAACGCGAAGGCCGACAGCCAGATCGCGGCCATCCTGAAAAAGGCCGACGACGAGGCGGAGGCCGCCTGCGCCGTCATACGCGAGCAGAGCGAGCGTCAGGTGAAGGAGACGGCCGAACGCGCCGAATCCGCCGCCGAGCTCGAGCGCCGGAAAAAGCTGCTCGAGGCCAGGCAGACGCTCATCGCCGACGTGATCGGCGAGGCGCTGGAGAAGGCCCGCGCGCTGCCCGATAAACAGTATTTCGACACCGTTCTCACCATGGCCGCCGCGGCCGCGCATCCGCGCGCGGGCGAGCTGTGCATGAACGAACACGATCTCGGCCGCCTGCCGGCCGACTTCCAGACGCGGCTCTCCGCCGCGCTCCGCGCCCCCGCGAGCCTGACCGTGTCTCAGAAGCCCGCGAAGATCCGCAGCGGCTTCGTGCTCACCTACGAGGGCATCGAGGAAAACTGCTCGTTCGAGGCGGTCTTCGCCGCGCGGCACGAGCAGCTGCAGGACCAGGCGCGTGCGATCCTATTCTAAAAGACAGGAGGGAAGGCTATGGCCGAAGAGGCTTATATCTATGCGGTAGCGCGAATTCGCTCCCAGGAGCAGCGGCTGCTGAACGGCCCCTTTATGGAGCAGCTTCTCGCCGCGCCGGATGAGGCCGGCTGCCTGCGCCTGCTCGCCGAGCGGGGCTGGGAATCCCCCGACGGGACGACCGAGGCCATGCTCGAGGCCGAGAGTCAGAAGACCTGGCAGCTGATGAGCGAGCTCGTGAAGGACCCTTCGGTCTTCGACGTCTTCCGCTACGCGGCCGATTATCACAATCTCAAGGCCGCCGTCAAGCAGCTCGGCCGGGAGGACAAGCTCCCGGGCGTGTTCCGCACGGACGGCACCGTTCCGCCGGAGACGATCGCGCAGGCGGTCGGGGAGATGGATTACTCCATCCTGCCCGAGCGGATGCGCGAGTCCGCCAGGCTGGCGGCCGACACCTTTTTGCAGACGCATGACGGCCAGCTGACCGACTGCATCGTCGACAAGGCCGCGCTGGAGGCCATCCGCGCGGCGGGCGAGGCGACGCACGAGGAGCTTCTGGAGCTCTACGCCGAGCTCACCGTCGTGACCGCCGACATCAAGACCGCCGTGCGCGCCCAGCGCACCGGCAAGGACCGGAATTTCCTGCTGCGCTCGCTCGCAGCCTGCAGAACGCTCGACATCGCGCTTCTGGCCGACGCCGCGCAGGAGGGGTTCGACGCCGTCTGCGCGTATCTGGACAAGACCGAGTACGCCGACGCGGTGCCGGAGCTCAAGAAGTCCCCGGCTGCCTTCGAGCGCTGGTGCGACAACGTCATGATGCGCGCGATCCGTCCGCAGATCCACAATCCGTTCGGGCTGGGCCCGCTCGCGGCGTTCATCCTGGCGCGCGAAAACGAGATCAGGACCGTCCGCATGATCCTGGCCGGAAAGCGGAACAAGCTCTCGGCGGACTCGATCCGGGAAAGGGTGCGGGAAACGTATGTATAAAATCGCGGTCCTGGGCGACTGGGACAGTATTTACGGCTTCGGTGCCCTCGGGCTCGAGACCTTCCGCGTGGAGGGCAACGATCCGGACGAGGCGCGCAAACTCCTCAGGCAACTTTCGGAACAGGATTACGCGGTCGTCTACATCACAGAGGCGCTCGCCGCGGCGATCCCCGAAGAAATCGAGGTTTACAGGACCCGCCTGAAGCCGGCGGTCATCCTGATCCCGGGCATCTCCGGCAACACGGGCGAGGGGCTGGCAGCAGTCCGCCACTCGGTGGAGCAGGCGGTCGGCTCGGATATCCTGTTCGGAAACTGAGTACAGGCAAGACCTGTACGTCGGAATATAAGCGAAAGTGAGGATTCCTGTACGTGAGCAGAGGAACGATCAAAAAAGTCGCCGGCCCGCTGGTCATCGCAGAGGGCATGCGCGATGCAAATATGTCGGACGTGGTCCGCGTCAGCGACCGAAAGCTGATCGGCGAGATCATCGAAATCCACGGCGACGAGGCATCCATTCAGGTATATGAGGAGACGTCCGGTCTGGCCCCCGGGGCCCCCGTCGTCTCCACGGGCGCGCCCATGAGCGTCGAGCTCGGGCCGGGCCTGATCGGCAGCATCTACGACGGCATCCAGAGACCGCTGGACGAGATCATGCGCATTACGGGCAAGAACCTCCTGCAAAGAGGCGTCGAGGCCCCGGCGCTGAAGCGGGACAAGCTCTGGAAGTTCGAGGCCGACCGCAAGAAGGGCGAGCACGTGATCGGCGGCGACATCCTCGGCCACGTGCAGGAGACCCATATCGTCACCCAGCGGATCATGGTTCCCCCGAACGTCTCCGGCACCATCCGCGAGATCGGCTCGAAGGACTGCCATGTGACGGACGTCGTGGCGATTCTCGACACGGACGACGGCAGGGAGTACAAGGTGACGCTCATGCAGAGCTGGCCTGTCCGCCGCGGCCGTCCGTACCGCGAGAAGCTCTCGCCGAAGACCCCGCTCATCACGGGCCAGCGCGTCATCGACACGCTCTTCCCGATCGCCAAGGGCGGCGTCGCGGCCGTTCCGGGCCCGTTCGGCTCCGGCAAGACGGTCGTGCAACACCAGCTCGCCAAGTGGGCCGAGGCCGACATCGTCGTCTACATCGGCTGCGGCGAGCGCGGCAACGAAATGACCGACGTTCTCAACGAGTTCCCCGAGCTGAAGGACCCGAAAACCGGGTACTCCCTCATGGAGCGCACCGTTCTGATCGCCAATACCTCCGATATGCCGGTCGCCGCCCGTGAGGCGAGCATCTACACCGGCATCACCATCGCCGAATACTTCCGCGACATGGGCTACTCCGTCGCGCTGATGGCCGACTCCACCTCCCGCTGGGCCGAGGCCCTGCGCGAGATGTCCGGCCGTCTCGAGGAGATGCCCGGCGAGGAAGGCTACCCCGCCTATCTGGCCTCGCGCCTGGCGCAGTTCTACGAGCGCGCGGGCTGCGTCACGACCATCGGCTCCGACAACCGCCAGGGCGCCCTGTCCGTCATCGGCGCCGTGTCGCCTCCGGGCGGCGATATCTCCGAGCCGGTCTCCCAGGGCACGCTCCGCATCGTGAAGGTGTTCTGGAGCCTCGACGCCCAGCTGGCCTACAAGCGCCATTTCCCGGCCATCAACTGGCTGACGAGCTACTCGCTGTATCTCGATTCGCTCGGCAAGTGGTTCGACGAGAAGACGAACGGCGAGTGGATGAAGCTGCGCGCGCGCATCATGCGCCTGCTGCACGAGGAATCCGAGCTCAACGAAATGGTGCAGCTCGTCGGCATGGACGCCCTGTCCTCGCCGGACCGCCTCAAAATGGAGGAGGCGCGCTCCATCCGTGAGGACTACCTCAACCAGAACGCGTTCCTCGACTCCGATACCTACACCTCGCTGCACAAGCAGCTTCTCATGATGAAGCTGATCCTGGCCTACTACGACGAGGCCGGCAAGGCGCTCGAAAAGGGCGCTTCCATCGAAAAACTCGTCGCGCTGCCGGTGCGCGAGCCGATCGGCCGCTTCAAGTACACCCCGGAGCAGGAGCTCGAGGGCGCCTACCAGAAGATTCTTGCCGATCTCGCAACCCAGACCGCCGAGGCGGTCACGGCTGCGGAATCCGTGTAAGGGGGACAGCCATTATGCCAAAGGAATACAGAACCATACAGGAAGTAGCGGGCCCTCTGATGCTGGTGCGCGGCGTGGAGAACGTCGCCTACGACGAACTGGGCGAGATCGAGCTCGCCAGCGGCGAAAAGCGCCGCTGCAAGGTGCTGGAGATCGACGGCGGCGACGCGCTTGTGCAGCTGTTTGAAAACTCCGCCGGCATCAACCTCGAAAGCAGCAAGGTCCGCTTCCTCGGCCGCAGCATGGAGCTCGGCGTCTCGCAGGATATGCTCTCCCGCGTCTTCGACGGCCTGGGCCGTCCGATCGACGGCGGCCCCGAGATCCTGCCCGACGAGCGCCGCGACATCAACGGCCTGCCCATGAACCCGGCGGCCAGAAGCTACCCGGAGGAGTTCATCCAGACGGGCGTCTCGGCCATCGACGGCCTTAACACCCTGGTCCGCGGCCAGAAGCTGCCGATCTTCTCGGCGGCCGGCCTGCCCCATGCCCAGCTCGCCGCGCAGATTGCGCGCCAGGCCAAGGTCATCGGCACGCAGGAGCCCTTCGCGGTCGTGTTCGCGGCCATGGGCATCACCTTTGAGGAAGCCGACTTCTTCATCCAGAGCTTCAAGGAGACCGGCGCCATCGACCGCACCGTCCTCTTCATCAACCTCGCTAACGACCCCGCGGTCGAGCGCATCGCCACCCCGCGCATGGCCCTGACCGCCGCCGAGTATCTGGCGTTCGAGAAGGACATGCACGTGCTGGTCATCCTGACCGACATCACGAACTACGCCGACGCGCTGCGCGAAATCTCCGCAGCGCGCAAGGAAGTCCCCGGCCGCCGCGGCTACCCCGGCTACATGTACACCGACCTCGCGTCGATTTACGAGCGCGCCGGCCGCCAGCGCGGCAAAAAGGGCTCCATCACCATGATCCCCATCCTGACCATGCCCGAGGACGACAAGACCCACCCGATCCCCGACCTCACGGGCTACATCACCGAGGGCCAGATCATCCTGAGCCGAGACCTGTACCGCAAGGGCGTGGAACCCCCCATCGACGTGCTGCCGTCCCTGTCCCGACTCAAGGACAAGGGCATCGGCAAGGGCAAGACCCGCGAGGATCACGCCAACACGATGAACCAGCTCTTCGCCGCGTATGCGCGCGGCAAGGACGCCAAGGAGCTCATGGTCATCCTGGGCGAGGCGGCCCTGACCGACATTGACAAGCTGTACGCCAAATTTGCCGACGAGTTCGAGCGGCTCTACGTCTCGCAGGGCTACCGCACGAACCGCAGCATCGACGAGACGCTCGATCTCGGCTGGCAGCTGCTGCGCATCCTTCCGAGAACGGAACTCAAACGGATCAAGGACGAATATCTCGACAAGTATTACGAGAAGAAGTAAGGTAGAGTTATGGCGGGAACAACAGTCAATCCAACCAGAATGGAGCTGACGCGCCTCAAGAACAAGCTCGTGATGGCGCGGCGCGGCCACAAGCTCCTCAAGGACAAGCGCGACGAACTCATGCGCCAGTTCCTGATTCTCGTCCGCGAGAACAAGGCGCTGCGCGAGAAGGTCGAGTCCGGCATCGAGGAGGCGAACCGCAGCTTTGCGCTCGCCCGCTCGGCCATGTCCGACGAAGCGGTGCGCGTGGCGTTCCTGGCCCCCAAGCAGGGCGTGAGTCTGGAGCTCTCGACCAGAAACGTCATGAGCGTCGACGTGCCCGTCTACAAGACGACGACCCGCACGGCCGACCCCAACGATATCTATTCCTACGGCTTCGCGTTCACGTCCTCCGACCTCGACGGCGCGGTTAAGGAGCTCTCGGCCCTGCTGCCGGATATGCTCCGGCTGGCCGAGAGCGAGAAGTCCTGCCAGCTGATGGCGGCCGAGATCGAAAAGACCCGCCGCCGCGTCAACGCGCTCGAGCACGTGCTGATTCCCGAGATGGAGACCAGCATTAAGTTCATCACGATGAAGCTCGACGAGAACGAGCGCGCGTCGCAGACGAGGCTCATGAAGGTCAAGGACATGATGCTCGAAGAGGCGCACCACTACAAGGAAAAACAAAGCATGCCGTCCTGAAAAAAACTGCGTCGGTTCCGAATTCGGAACCGACGCAGTTTTTATTTCTTTATCAGCCCTGCACCGTCCAGCTCGTGCCGTCGTAGCTCAGCGCGGCGTCGAACTTCTGGGTGAAGGTGGTCTGGTTCTCCTCCGTCTGCGGCTGGTCGCCGCTGCCGTCGGTCTGGGTGCCGTCGGCGTTGTCCGCCGTGCCGGTACCGTCCGCGTCGGGCTGCGTGCCGTCCGCGGTGCCGTCCTGCGAGGCGCCGGTGTCGGTGTCGCTTCCGGTGTCGGTGCCGTCGGCCGGCTCGGCCGGGGCCGCCGGATCGGCCGGAAGCGTGATGCCCGCGGGCAGCGTGTAGTCGTAGGAGCCGTTCAGGCGGATCTCCACGCCGGTCTGCGTCACGTCCACGCTGTAGACGTCGTGGATCGTGATGTTGGAGATGGCCAGCGCGGCGCTCATGAGGTGCGTCTCGGCGAGCACGCGCTCGAGATCGGCGGAGAGCGAGGTGGGGGGATCGGCTGCGTCGGGGCCGAGACTCGTCAGATAGTCGGAGATGGCCAGCGCGACCTTGTCGCTGCTCTCGTCGCTCAGATTGAGGATGGGATAGATGGAGTCGTAGTCGTACTGCACCGTGTAGTCGTAGGGCTTGAAGATGTCGTAGCCCTCGAGGCTGCAGGTCAGCTTGGTGCCGACCGGCACGGAGTCGATCACGTAGGCGCTCTTGCCCGTGATGGAGCAGTAGGGATCGCCCGCCCAGGCCACGTCCATGTTGACGTCGTAGTCGTTGTAGATCTGCACCTTGCCGACCGCGAAGCGGATCTCGAAGTAGCTGTCGGAGGCGCTGACGCTGCTCGTCATCTTCTCGCCCGCGTCGGTGGTGCACTCGGCCGTGAGCACGGTCTCGGGGTGCAGGGGCGCGAGCTGCAGCGTCATGTTGGAGCCGATCGTCCCGTAGGCGGTCTGCCCGACATTCAGGGTCACGTCCAGATCGGAGGTGTTCCAGATGTAGACGGAGGCGTATTCAAAATTGAGGGCCGTCTCGGTGCTTTCCATGAGGCTCACCTTGGAGGACGCCTGGAATTGCTCGCCGAACGAGGCGGTGTAGCTGGCGGTCACGTCGTACATGCCGGGCAGCAGCCCGGAGAGCTTGGCGCTCGAGCGCACCAGATTCGTGTAGTCGCTCGTGTAGGTCGTGCCGTCGAGCGCGGGCACGACGGCCTCCTGCGCGACGGAATCCGCAGTCTGCGCGCCGGCGGAGACGCTCGCCCCGGCGATGTTCGTGCGCACGGTCAGATCGACGCTGTCGATCATGACGGAGTAGCTCGTGTAGAGGAAACGATGCTCAGGGACCAGATGGAAGGGGGAGGGACCGTCCTCCGCGATCGAGGCCACGTCCCGCCGGAAGGCAGAGCTGGTGTTGTAGAGCAGGAACATCGGCTGCGCCGTCTCGGACGTGAAGGCGATGCTCTCGTCAGACGGGCGGGCGACCTTGCTCAAAAGCGCAAAATCTCCCTGCTCCATGGCCTGCTGCAGCTCGGCCGCGGTCTTGTCCCGGCTGTGCAGGGAGGACTGGACACTGCCGAACACAAACAGCGCCGCGGCGCCGAGCGCCACGACGACAACGGACACCCAAACCGCCTTGGGTACCTTTTTCAAAAAAGAGAGCGGATGGGAGCCGGTCTCGCCCTTTTTCTGGGGCGAAAAAATGACGACGTCGTCGTCCGCACTTTCCGCGGCGGAATCGGTCAGCTTCGCGCCGCACGCAGAACAGAACTGCGCGTTGTTTTTTTGCTCTTTGCCGCACTTCGGGCAAATCCTGGGCATGGTATACACTTCTTTCAAGGCACTTGCCGCGGCCCGCGGCAGTTCTCATTTTTTACAGATTCTATCGCAATCATGCTAAAGTATACGCGCTCGCGGGCAAACTGTCAATCCCTGAAAATAAAAGGAAAATCCGCTTTTTTCCGGTCGTCCCGAAGCCGCTCTTGGCCCTTGACGCATCTGGGAAAGAATGATAAAATAAAGCCGCTTTCATAGGCCGGTGTGGCGGAATTGGCAGACGCCCGGGACTTAAAATCCCGTGCTGGCAACAGCGTACGGGTTCGACCCCCGTCACCGGCACCACGTCGAAAGAACCCCTTACCGCTCCGTTTCCCGCTTTCGCGGTAAACTGCGCAGGACGGGGTTCTTTCTCCTTTTTCGGCCGCGACCCGCTGCGTTGGGCTCGCGGCCGAGGAGAAAACGGATTCGAATTTGGATTGCTCTGGTGCACCACGTCGAAAGGACCCCTTACCGCTCCGTTTCCCGCTTTCGCGGCAAACTGCGCAGGACGGGGTTCTTTCTCCTTTTTCGGCCGCGACCCGCTGCGCTGGGCTCGCGGCCGAGGAGAAATCGGGTTCGGATTATTTTTCCTTTCGCGTCAGGGCTATTCCGGCTGAAAACGGGAAAGACGCATTCTGCCGACAGGACGGCCAAAGATTTTAAGATGAAAATGCGCGGGGCATGCGACTCATAGTGTACGGGAATAAAGGCGTACTTCGTTTATGCGACGGCATATCCCCTGCAATTCTTCTCTCCTGGAAACGGGAGCGTCAAAGACCAGTTCTTCGGGTCCGTAGATCGCACCCATGGCTGCGTGATCCAAGAGCTCGTTGCATTTCTTACCCTCGGCATAGCACCTGATCCGTGTTTGCGAATCTTCCATCTGAAATCCGATGGAATTGTAGAAAGAATTCGCAGCGACATCGTCCTGCGTCCATACTTCACAGTATTGAACGCCCTGGCTTTTCAGCTCCTTTAAGGCGCAGCCCCACAGCTTTTTCGCGATACCGGTTTTACGGTATTCCTGCAGGACCGCCAGATCCCAGATGATCGCGCCGCGCCCTTTGTCTGTGCAATACAGATCGCTTGAGTCGAGTTCGATATCAATCAGGCCGATTATTGTGCCGTTTTCTTCAGCAACGAAAGAAATACCTGGATGCGGATACGCTTCTTTTGCTGTTTTCACATCGTTCCAGTACGAACAGTCAAGAAACGACACCACACGACAGCGGAGCCATTCACGCTCGTCTGATTTTCTGTATTGACGTATGATCATCATCTGTTCTCCCTCTGACAATAATCTATGAGCCGATTATACCACAAAGCTTTAAAAGACAAAAGAACTTGATCTTAATATAGGAAAGAGCCGCAAACTCGTCCCGACAGAATGTTCTGGTCGGCCTGATTTGGGCTTCCGCGGCGGTTCGCGCGGGTGAGGTTCGCCCGCCCGGCCCGCGGAACGGCCCTATGTTCGGCGCCGGCGCGGCTTCGCGCGTGAAAAAAGACAGGCCTTTCGGCTTGCCTTTTTTCTGCGTTATGATAGGATGAAGAAAAGAATGCGGGGTGAGGCGGATGCTGGAGCTCATCAGGCGGCGCCCGGAATACGTGGACGGATACAGGGCATACTGCCGCGAGGCGTATGAAAACCGCGCGGTCTATTTTGTCCCGGCCGACCCCGCCCGGATCGACGACGGCTGGTTTCTGCGCACAAAGGACTGGTACGACAGGCTGGAGGCCGGCCTGGTCCCCGGCCAGCCGGTCAGCCTGCACTTCTGGGCGGTCGACGGCGGCCGGTTTATCGGGGAATTCCAGCTGCGGCCGGAGCTCACCGAGGAGATCCTGACCGGGATCGGCAGCGTGGGCTACGCGGTGCGGGTCTCCGAGCAGGGAAAGGGCCGCGGGACGGCGCTTTTGAGGCTCGGTCTGCAGCTCGCGCGGGAGCGCGGCATAGCCCGGGTGCTGCTGAACATCAGCGATTCCAACGCCGTGTCCGCGCACGTCTGCGAGAAGCTGGGCGGACGGCTGATGGACACCATCCGGGCGGAAAACCCGGCGGAGGGCGTCTATTGGATGCGCAGATACTGGATCGACCTCTGAGGCGGCCGCGCGGGGCGGAGCCCCCCTACAGCGGCTTCGCGAATTTATAGTGGCTGCGCGTCAGGCCCTGGCTCTCGTAGAAGCGGTGAGAGGCCGTGCGCGTCTGATTGCAGGCGACCTCGAGCTGCGTGCAGCCGCGCTCCTTCGCCTGCCGCGCCGCCTCGCGGAGCAGCGCCGCGCCGAGGCCGCGGCCCCGGAAGGGCTCATCCACGACGAACTCCAGGATCTCCGCGACGAGCGCCGCGTGGTGCAGCTGCGGCTCGAGGCGCAGATGGAGAAGCCCCGCGGCGGAGCCCTCCTCCTCAAAGATCAGAAACACATGCCTGGGGTCGGCCAGCTGCGCGCGCAGGATCGCCTGAAACGCGTCCTCGGGCAGCGCGCAGCGCTCCAGCTGGCAGACGAGGCGGTAAATGGCGCCGCTGTCTGCGGCCTCGGCGGCACGAATCATATAAGCCTCCAAAAAATACAGCTTGCGGGCCGGGCCCGCAGGCGGTAGAATGGGGTATCCTATCCAAGAAAAGAGAGGCGAGCAAGATGCCCGAAATGCCTAACGGCGACGGATTGAGCAAGGAACTTGAGCACCAGCGGAAATTCTGGAAGAAAAATCTGCTCTGGACGGGGATCGCGTTTGTGCTGATCGCGGTCTATTTCTTCTTCTCGAGCCCCGCCATCCAGATCGTGTGCGGGGACGAGGCGGTGACCGTCACCGCGCCCGACAAGACCGTGACGCAGCTTTCCTACAGCGAGATCACGGACGTGCAGCTCAAAAACAAGCCGGACTACGGCACGCTCGTCTCCGGCCTCAGCAAAAAAGGCTACGGCTGCGGCACCTGGAAGAACAGCGACTGGGGCACATATAACCGCTGCAGCTACGACAAGACGGGCTGCTGCGTCGTCGTCACGACGACGGACGGCGTCACGGCGATCAACCAGCAGAGCGCCGACGACACGACGGCCCTGTACGAGGCCATCCGCGCGAAGCTGCCCTAGAAGATCAGCGCCAGCGCGCCGAACACCAGAAGCCCCGCGCCGCCTATGATCGCGTAGAGCCGGAAGCGCTTTTCCGGCGGCAGCTGCGGCCGCCCGTGCTTCGGGACGCGCCAGCGGTCGAAATACGGACCGTCGAAGCCGCGGCGCAGCTGCACGAGGCTCGCGGGGAGGAGCATGGCGGCAAAGAGCAGCCACGTCCAGAAGGCCGACTGCGTGACGTTGTCCAGCATTTTGGACACGGCGTACACGCGGCCGTAGGTGAAATAGACGACGACGTCGTGGCTGGCGGCGGCGGCCGTCGCGGCCAGCATCGCCCAGAAGCAGAGCCGGCAGAAGCGGGGCAGCAGAGGCTGGCCCGCCAGCCGTTCATATCGCTGCTCGCGGCGATGCGCCCAGTTCCGCATGGCCGTGTCGTCCTTCACGCGCTGCAGCTCGAGCTTCCTGCGGAGTTTGTCCCGATCCATGGCGGCACCTCGATTCTGAAGATTATCCCCATTCTAGTGTATCCGCCGCCGGTTCGTCAATCCTCTTTCGGCGCTTTTCTTTCTCTTTCCGGTGGAGATGCACAAATGGTTATGCATAAAAACCCGTTTATGTGACATAATACCGAAAAATGGGATTGACGCGGGGTCAAATTTGTGCTATTCTCAATCTATCAAGGAAATAGGGAACACACACAATAGGGTGTCGTGTTGGCAGTAAGGCTAAAGTGGCGGATATATCTTCGCTGCTTTGGCCTTTTATGTTTATATGGCCCCGGAAAATGAGGTGAGCGCATGGGATACCGGATCGTGATATCCGATGATGAACCCATCATCCGACTGGATTTGGCGCAGATGCTGGAGAACCTCGGGATGGAAGTGGTCGGCGAGGCCGCCGACGGGTTCGATGCGGTGGAGTGCTGCCGCGCACTGAAGCCCGACCTCGTGCTGATGGACATCAGCATGCCGTTTTTCGACGGAATGAAGGCCACGCGCACGCTGCTGGAGGAAAAGCTCGCGAAGGCCGTGCTGATCGTCTCCGCCTTCAGCGAGCCCGAGCTGGTGCGCAGGGCGGCGGAGCTCGGGGTGGGCGCGTATCTCGTCAAGCCGATCGAGGAGCGCAACCTGCTCCCCGCCATCGAGGTTTCGCTGGCGCAGTACCGCCGGCAGCAGAAGCTGGAGGAAAAGCTCGCGAAGGCCGACGAGACGCTCCGCGACCGCGCGGTTATCGACCGGGCCAAGCTCGTCATCGCGAAGGAAAACCAGGTCACGGAGGCCGAGGCCTACCGGCTGCTGCAGAAAATGGCCATGGACAAGCGCCGCCCGATGGGCGTGCTGGCCCAGAGCATACTCGAGCAGAACGAGCAGCGCTCGCAGGTCAACCGGGCCAAGCGCGAGCTGATGGAGCGCAGGGGCCTGTCCGAGAAGGCGGCCTTCCGGGCCATCCAGAACGCGGCGGAAAAGCAGAACGTCACGGTCGCCGAGGCGGCGGGGACGATTCTGGAAGGGGGCAAAACCCCATGACCGATCATATTCTCGCCTCCTGGTGCGGGCCGGATGAAAACCCCGCCAGCCGGCGTCTGCACGAGATCGCGGCGCAGCTCGAGCTGATCGCCGATCTCAACGGAGCGGACATGTTCATCGACTGTCTGCGCGAGGACGGCATCGCCATCGTGGTGGCGCAGGCCCGGCCGCGCGGCGTGAGCTCCAACTATCAGAGGAGCGCCGTGAGCCATATCGCCCGACGCGAGGACGAGCCCGCCGTCTATCTGGCCTTTGAAAGCGGCCTGCCGGTCAAGGATCTGAAGGCCGTGACCCAGGAACGCCGGAACGTGATGCAGGACGTGGCGCCCATCCGTCTGGAGGACGGCAGCTGCATCGGCGTTCTGATCGCCGAGCGGGACGTGACGCGGGAGCTCATGCGGGAGCAGAAGCTCCGCACCCTGGAGACGCGCGAGGACGCCGAAAAGCTGGAGCCCGCGGCCGGAAGCGGCGATCTGGTGCTCCGCGAGATGAACCACCGGATGAAAAACCAGCTCCAGATGCTCAGCAGCACGGTCCGCATCCGCGCCCGCAGCGCGGACAACGCGCAGACCAGGGAGGAGCTGCTTTCCATGGCCGCCGAGGTGGACGTGATCGCGTCGGCCTACGACGCCATGACCTCCAGTCCGACCGAGCTGCTGCCCCTGCTGCCGCTTTTGGAGCGGACGGCCGAACTGCTGCGCGGCCTGCTCCCCGGCGTGCCGGTGGAGCTCCGCGTCACGGGCGATTCCACGATGATCACGGGCGACCGGGCGGTGACGCTGGTCACCGCGGTGAGCGAGCTCATGGTCAACGCCATCCGGCACGGCTATCCCGGCGGGCGCAGCGGCATCGTCCAGGTGACGCTCATCGGCGGCAATCTTGTCAACACCATCCAGGTCGAGGACGACGGCGTCGGCTTCCAGCCGGACCGGGTCCGCAAGACCGGCGGGATGCGGCTCATCAGCGGGCTCGTCCATGAAAAGCTCTCGGGCGAGATCCTCTGGTATTCGGACGGCAGCGGCACGCGCGTGACCATCACCATCCCGAGAGAACAGTAGAGGAGACGGCTTTGGAGCAGATTCTGAGTGCGGGCATCGACATCGGCACCTCCACCACGCAGGTGGTGTTCAGCCGGTTCACGCTGGACGACACGGCCGGATTCTTCGCGGCGCCCAGCATCCGCATCCTGGAAAAGCAGGTCGTCTATAAGAGCAAAATCTATTTTACGCCGCTGCTGCGCGAGACGCAGATCGACGGCGCGGCCGTCCGGGCCATCGTCGCGGCGGAATACCGCGCGGCGGGCGTCAGTCCCGGGGACGTGGCCACCGGGGCCGCGATCATCACGGGAGAGGCGGCCCGCAAGGAAAACGCGGCGGCGGTGCTGGCGCAGATCTCCGATTTCGCGGGAAAATTCGTCGTCTCCACGGCGGGGCCCGACCTCGAGTCCGTCATCGCGGGCAAGGGCAGCGGCGCGGCCGCCTGGAGCGCAGAGCATGAGTGCGCGGCCCTGAATCTCGACGTGGGGGGCGGCACGACCAACCTCGCGCGCTTCGACGGCGGCGAGCCGGACGCGGTGGGCTGCCTGGACGTGGGCGGCCGACTCATTCGGACGGACGCCGGCGGCACCGTCACGCACGTCAGCCCCGCGGCGGCCCTTGCGGCCGAGGCGGCGGGCGTCGTATTGAGACCCGGCGAGAGACCCGGCGCCGGGACGCTCAGCCGCGTGACGGACGAGATGGCGCGGCTGCTCGCGCAGCTGACCGGCCTGCTTCCGCGGCGGCCGCTTCTGGAAAAGGTCAGAACCCCCGGCAGCTCCCCGTATCTTGCGGACAAGCTGCCGCAGCGGATTTTCTTCTCCGGCGGCGTGGCCGCCTGCATGGCGGAGAAGCCGGACGACCCCTTCGTCTACGGCGACGTCGGCGTGCTGCTGGCAGGCTCCATCGAGCGCGTCTTTTCCGCGCTGTCCTGCCCGTTCGGCCCCGGCCTTGAGACCGTCCGCGCGACGGTCGTGGGGGCCGGCACCTATACGACGACGCTCTCCGGCAGCACCATTTCCTACACGAGCGATGTGTTTCCGCTCAAGAATCTGCCGGTCCTGAAGCTGACCGCCGCCGAGCAGGCCGACTGCCTCGCGGGCGGCACGGAGGCGCTGGAGCGGAAGGTCCGCTGGTTTCTCGGACAGAACGACGCGCGCTGCCTCGCGCTCGTGCTCGAGGGCCTCCGCGACCCGGACTACGAGGCCCTGCAGCGGCTGGCGCGCAGCCTCTCTTCGGTGCTGGACAGACAGCTCCCGCCCGGCGAGCCCATCGTGATCTCGGTCGAGCGGGACATGGCCAAGGCGCTCGGCAACGCGGTGCGCCGCCTCGTCCCCGGAAGAAAGGCCGCGGTGATCGACCGCATCCGCGCGGGACAGAACGACTATCTCGACCTCGGACAGCCGCTGGCAAACGGCCTGGTCGTCCCGGTCGTCGTGAAAACACTGATATTTGGATGAGGAGAGAACGATGAATCTGACGACCGTATTGTCCGGCAAAACCTTCACGTTTTCCTCCGTCAAGGACGTGCTGGCAAAGGCCAACGAGGAGAAATCGGGCGACATCCTGGCCGGTGTCGCCGCGCGGTCGGATCTCGAGCGCGTGGCCGCCAAGGTGGTGCTGAGCCGCCTCACGGTGCGCGATCTGCGCGAGAATCCCGTCGTGCCCTACGAGGACGACGACGTGACCCGGCTCAACCAGGACTCGCTCGACGACGCCGTCTACCGCGAGATCGCCTCCTGGACGATCGCGGAGCTGCGGGAGTACATCCTGGGCTACGGCTCCGGGGAGCAGGAGCTGCTGCGGCTGGGCCGCGGGCTCACGGCCGAGACGGTCGCGGGCGTCTGCAAGCTCATGAGCAACCTCGATCTTGTCTACGCCGCGAACAAGCTGCGCGTGACGGCCACCTGCAACACGACGATCGGCTGCCGTGGAACGCTCGCGACCCGCCTGCAGCCCAACCACGCGACCGACGATCTCGAGGGCATCACGGCCTCCCTGTTCGAGGGCCTCAGCTACGGCTCGGGCGACGCGCTCATCGGCCTCAACCCCTCGGGCGACACGGTGTCCCGGCTCACCGAGGTGCTCAAGCGCTTCGACGAGATCAAGCACCGCTTCGAGATCCCCACGCAGATCTGCGTGCTGGGCCACATCACGACCCAGATCGAGGCCGTGCGGAACGGCGCCCCCGCCGACATGATCTTTCAGTCGATCGCGGGCAGCCAGAAGGGCAACACCGCCTTCGGCTTTACGACCGACACCGTGCGCGAGGCGCTGGCGCTCCTCAGGGAAAAGGGCACGGCCAGGGGCGAGAACGTCCTCTACTTCGAGACCGGCCAGGGCTCCGAGCTCTCCTCCGACGCGCACTACGGCGCCGACCAGGTGACGATGGAGGCCCGCTGCTACGCCTTCGCCCGGGAGTTCAAGCCCTTCATGGTCAATACCGTCGTGGGCTTCATCGGCCCCGAATATCTCTACGACAGCAGGCAGGTTATCCGCGCGGGGCTCGAGGACCACTTCATGGGAAAGCTCTCCGGCATCCCGATGGGCTGCGACTGCTGCTACACGAACCACATGCTGGCCGATCAGAACGACGTGGAAAACCTGTCGCTGCTTCTGGCCGGGGCCGGCGTCAACTACATCCTCGGCGTGCCGTCGGGCGACGACATCATGCTCAACTACCAGACAAACGCCTACCACGACGCCGCCGCCATCCGCGAGATCCTGAATCTCCGTCCCATCCGCGAATACGAGCAGTGGCTCGAGAAGATGGGGATCATGGAGAACGGCCGTCTGACGGAGCGGGCCGGCGATCCCACGATCTTTACACGAAAGAGGTGAGACGCGGTGCTCGATGAAAAGCTGATCGAATCCATTGTCGAGGAGGTCTGCCGGCGGCTGCTGGCCCAGACCCCGCCGGAGGCGGACGAGGCGGTCTGCCGGGACATCGACGATCCCGCCTGCAAGGCCGTGCCGCTGCTCGAGCACCCGGAGGACCCGGAGGCGCTCAAAAAGATGAAGCGCTCGACCACGGCCCGCATCGGCGTCGGCAAGTGCGGCCCGCGCGAGAACACGCAGACGGTGCTGACGCTCCGCGCCGACCACGCCAAGGCGCGCGACGCGGTGTTCACCTCGGTGGACGAAAAGGTGCTCGAGAGCCTGGGGCTCTTCACGGTGCAGACCTGCTGCGCCGACAAAAACACCTATGTGACGCGGCCCGACCTCGGCAGAAAACTGAGCGAGGAGGCCTGCCAGACGATCCTCTCCCGCTGCGAAAAGCGGCCCGACGTGCAGATCTTCGCCGCCGACGGCCTGAGCAGCACGGCGGTGGAAAAAAATCTCCCCAAGCTCCTGCCCGTCCTGATGGACGCGCTGCACGACCAGGGCCTCGCGGTCGGCACGCCGTTCTTCGTGCGCTACGGCCGCGTCGGCGCGGAGGATCACGTCTCCGAGCTGCTGGGCGCGAAGGCCGTCTGTGTGCTGCTGGGCGAGCGGCCCGGCTTGGCTACAGCCGAGAGCATGAGCGCCTATCTCGCCTACAACGCCCGCGTGGGCATGCCGGAGTCCCGGCGCACCGTGGTGTCGAACATCCATAAGGACGGCATCCCGGCCGCGGAGGCCGGCGCCTACATCGCGGACGTCATCGGAAAAATGCTGGACCAGAAGGCCAGCGGCGTCGATCTGAGAAAGGGGTGAGGCGATGCGCGGCGATCCCATCCGCACGAACGTTCTGAGCGTTCAGGCGCTGCCGAACGCCGACCCCATGCTGCTCGCACAGCTGAACGTCCCGCCGGGGCACCGCAGTCTCGGCCTGTTCACGGCCGACTGCGACGACGCCGCCTACGCCGCCCTGGACGAGGCCACCAAGAAGGCGCGCGTCCAGGTGGCCTACGCCAGGAGCATGTACGCCGGCGCGGCGAACGCCTCCACGGCGCTCGCGGGCGAGTTCATCGGCATCCTCTCCGCCGAGGACCCGGCGGAGATCCGCAGCGGCCTCGACGCCGCGATCGCGTATCTGGCCGGGGACGACTGCTTCTACAGCGCGAACGACGCGGGCACGATCTCCTACTTCGCCCACTGCATCTCGCGCACCGGCAGCTACCTCTCCAAAGAGGCGGGCGTGCCGGAGGGGACGGCGATGGCCTACCTGATCGCCCCGCCCGTCGAGGCCATGATGGGCCTTGACGCCGCCCTGAAGGCGGCAAACGTACAGCTCAGCCGGTTCTACGGCCCGCCGTCGGAGACAAACTTCGCGGGCGGCCTGCTGACCGGAGATCAGGCGGCCTGCAAGGCGGCCTGCGAGGCCTTTGCGGATACGGTCTGCGGCGTGGCCGCGGAACCGGTCCAGACTTGACCGGAGGTGAGATTTTGGAGTTCGACAAGGATTTGTATTCCATCCAGGAGGTGCGCAACCTCATGAAGCGGGCCGTGGAGGCCCAGAAGCAGTTCGCAGAGTTTTCCCAGGAGCAGGTCGACAGGGTCGTCAGGAGCATCGCGGAGGCCTGCGAGGAAAACGCCGCGCGGCTGGCCAAGCTGGCCGTCGAGGAGACGGGCTTCGGCATCTATGAGGACAAGATCCTCAAGAACCTGCTCGGCAGCCGCATCACCTACGAGAGCATCAAGGACATGAAGACGGTCGGCATCCTCAAAAAGACGCCGGAGCTCATGGAGATCGGCGTGCCGATGGGCGTCGTGGCGGCGCTCATTCCCTCGACGAATCCGACCTCCACGGTCATGTACAAGACGCTGATTTCTCTCAAGGCCGGAAACGCCATCGTCATCAGCCCCCACCCGAACGCGAAAAACTGCATCGTGGAGACCTGGCAGGTGGCGTCCCGCGCGGCCAAGGCCGCGGGCGCGCCGGACGGACTCATCGGCTGCATCACGACGCCGACCGTCGAGGCCACGAACGCGCTGCTCAAGCACCGCGACGTCGGCATCATCCTCGCCACGGGCGGCGAGGCGATGGTCCGGGCGGCCTACTCCTCCGGCAATCCGGCGCTGGGCGTCGGGCCGGGCAACGGCCCGTCCTACATTGAAAAATCCGCCGACATCCCGAAGGCGGTCAGCCGCATCCTGGACAGCAAGACCTTCGACAACGGCACGATCTGCGCCTCGGAGCAGAGCATCGTGACCGACCGCTGCATCGCCGACCAGGTCGAATCCGAGCTCAAGCGGCAGGGCGGCTGGTTCATGACGCCGGAGCAGTCCGACAGGGTCAGCCGCTTCATCCTCCGGGCCAACGGCACGATGAATCCCCAGATCGTCGGAAAATCCGCGCTCAGGATCGCGGAGATGGCCGGCATCGAGGTGCCCGCGTCCACGCGGGTGCTGCTCTCCCGGCAGACGACGGTGGGCAGGCAGAACCCCTATTCGCGCGAGAAGCTCTGTCCCATCCTCGCGTTCTACGTCGAGGAGAACTGGGAGGCCGCCTGCAAGCGGTGCATCGAGATCCTCTTCAACGAGGGCGTCGGCCACACGATGACGCTCCACACGCAGGACGAGAGCGTGATCCGCGAATTCGCGCTGCGCAAGCCCGTCTCGCGGCTGCTCGTGAACACCCCCGGCTCGCTGGGCGGCACGGGCGTCACGACGGCCCTGGCCCCGGCTCTGACGCTGGGCTGCGGCGCGGTCGGCGGGAGCGCCACCTCGGACAACATCACGCCCATGAATCTCCTGAACATCCGCCGCGTGGCCTTCGGGCTCAAAGAACTCTCGGACGTGCGGCGCGAGGCCGGACAGCCGGCCGCGCCCGGGGCCTGCGCGGAGAAACCCGCCGTCCCGGCGGCAAGCGCCGTCACCCGGGAGCAGATCGAGGCGATCACCCGCGCCGTCCTCGCGCGGCTCGGCCAATAATTCATCCACCATCTGTACACAATATGAAAAATTGAAGGAGAAATTGAAATGGCTAACTTACAGGCACTCGGAATGATCGAAACCAAAGGCTTGGTCGGTTCCATTGAAGCGGCGGATGCCATGGTCAAGGCCGCGAACGTCAATCTGATCGGCAAGGTGCACGTCGGCGGCGGCCTCGTCACCGTCATGGTGCGCGGCGATGTCGGCGCGGTCAAGGCCGCGACGGACGCCGGCGCCGCAGCCGCCTCCCGCGTCGGCGAGCTGATCTCCGTCCACGTCATCCCTCGTCCGCACAGCGAAGTCGAGATGATCCTCCCCACCCTGGAGACCTCCGACCGCTGAAATACAATTCCCGCCGCCCGGGAGTCCGGGCGGCGGGGCGGAAAACACAAAAGGGGTGAGGCAGATTGAAAACAAAGCTCCTGACCGATCAGGAACTGCGCAGCGTCTGGTCGCGCGAGCGCGGCGGCAGCTACACCGTCGAGCCCGGCACGATACTGACGCCGGCGGCGCGGGATTTTCTGCACGAGCACGCGATCGAGCTTCGTTTTGAGTCCGCCGCCCCCTGGAAGCCCATGCCGAGGGCCGAGGTGCCGCGGCAGGACGGAAAGCCCGTCTTTACAGAGGCCGCCACGGGCCGGACGCTCACGGAAAAGCCCGAGGAGCTGACCCACCTGCACGGAAACGTGCTGGTGCCCAAGACGCACCCGCGCATCGCGCTGCGGGGCAGGCTCGACTCGCTCAGCGCCGAATTCCTCGAGACCGAGGCGCTGGCGGACGAGCGCGGAGAGGGGCGGCTCGCGGAGCAGCTCGAGGAGCTCCGCTCGGCGGTGCTTGCGCTTATCCGCTGCGAGGTGCTGGACGAGCCGGTCCGGCAGACGCCCCTTCTGGGGCTGTCCTCCGGCGAGATCCGCCGGCAGTCCCACGAGGTCAAAGAGACGCTCGGCATCGACCATCCCATGCCGGACTATCACATGGGCCGGCTGACGGTCGCGCTCAACACCCTGCGCACGCAGGTGCGCGAGACGGAGCTCGCTGCCGCGGCGGCGTTCGAGGAAAACGGCGTCTGCACGAGGCCCGACGCGGTCGAGCGGCTCAACCGCCTGTCCAGCTGCGTCTACATCCTCTACTGCAGGCGGGTGGCGGGTCAGAACGGAGGCGGAAAATGAACAACTGGAGCGAACAGGACATTGAAAAAATCGTGGCCGGCGTGCTCGCGGGCTGCGGCAGGGAAAAGGCCGGCGGCGAGCCGATCCTGGTCGAGGTCTCGGCCAGGCACGTCCATCTGACGCAGGCCGCGCTCGAGACGCTGTTCGGCCCGGGCTACGCGCTGCACAACAAGCGCAGCCTCAGCCAGCCGGGCGAATTTCTCTCCGACGAGCGGGTGAAGCTCGTGACGGGCAAGGGCGAGATCGCCAATGTTTCGGTGCTGGGCCCCGTGCGCAAAGCAGTGCAGGTGGAGCTCTCCGCGACCGACTGCCGCCAGCTCGGCATCCAGGCGCCCGTCAATCTCTCGGGCGATCTCACGGGCGCGGGCGACGTGCTGCTGCTCGGCCCGGCCGGATATCTCATGGCGAAGGGCGCGGTCATCATCGCGAAGGCGCACATCCACATGACGCCGGACGACGCCGCGCATTACGGCGTGAAAGACGGCGAGGTCGTCTCGGTGAAGCTCTCTTCTCCGCGGCCCGTCACGCTCGACGACGTGCCGATCCGGGTAAAGCCGAACTTTTTCCTCGCCATGCACATCGATTTCGACGAGGCCAACGCCTCGATGGCGGATAAGAACACCACCGGGCAGATTTTGAGGTGAGAAGATGGACCCGAAGGAACTGGAAGAACTGACCGCGCTCATCACAAAGCAGGTGCTCGCGCGGATGCAGCCCGGCGCGGAACCCGCGTGCGACGAGGGAAAACGGAAGCTGCTCGTCGTCGGCAAGCCGGACCGGGTGCCGAAGGAAGTTAGAAACGGCGCGGTGATTTTCACGATCGAGGACTACACGTCCTGCCAGAATATCCTGCGCTACGATGCGGTTTATATTTCAAAGCTCACGCTGACCCAGCTCGCCGACGCGGCGACCGGCCGCACGGAGTCGCCCGAGGCCTGCGCGCTCGTCCACGCGCTTCTGGAGAACGTCCCCGTCTCGATGGGGGAGGACGCGCTGCCGCACCGCAAATACAAGGGCAAGCAGAACGCCGCCCTCTATCACCTGTATGAGAATTACCTGCAGACATTGCAGATTTTCGGCGTGAAGCTGCTCAAGCCCTCCCCGGTGCACGAGCAGGCGCCCGCAACGCCGCCCAAATTTTCCGCGCCGCCCGCGGTCCTGCCCGAGACGCACGGCGTCTGCAACCGCGAGCGCCTTGTGACCGAGACCATGGCCAGAGAGCTCAGCGCCGGCGGGGAGGTCCACCTCCGAACCGACGCGATCGTGACCCCCGCGGCGAAGGACGTGTTCACGGAGCGCGGCGTCCTGGTGCTCCGGGATCAATAGGAGGAGAGCATGGTTATCTGCAGAGTGGTCGGCCACGTCTGGGCGACCAAAAAGGAAGAGAGCCTGAACGGCCTTAAGATGATGGTCGTGCAGGAGGCCGAGACGAGCGGCGCGAAAAAGCGCAATTACGTCGCGGTGGACGTCGTGGGCGCAGGCATCGGCGAAAAGGTGCTGGTCGTCTCCGGCAGCACGGCGCGCAAGGCGCTGGGCCGCGACGACGTGCCGGCGGACATGGCGATCGTCGGCATCATCGACAGTCTGGAGATCATCCCCGACGCAAAATAGGGAGGCAAACATGGCGATTGCGGATCTGATTCGGGAGGCGGGCGTGGTCGGCTGCGGCGGCGCCGGGTTTCCCACCCACGCGAAGCTGAAGGGCCCCATCGAGTATTACATCGTGAACGGCGCGGAGTGCGAGCCGCTTTTGAGAACCGACCGCTACATCATGACGCATCACGCGCCGGAGCTCGTCGAGGCGCTCACGGCCCTGCAGAAAGAGCTTTCCGTCGGGACCTGCGTGATCGCGCTCAAGAAGCAGTATCGCGAGGAGCGCGCCGCGCTCGAGGCGGCGATTGCGGCCGCGGGGGCGGACATCGGGCTGCACACGCTCGAGAGCTTCTATCCCGCGGGCGACGAGCAGACGCTCGTCTGCGAGGTGACGGGCCGCGTGGTGCCGCCGGCGGCCCTGCCGGGCGCGGTCGGCTGCGTCATCGACAACGTGGCCACGGTGCTGGCCATCCGCGACGCCCTGCACGGCATCCCGCTCACGCAGAAATATCTGACCGTGACGGGCTGTGTGAAAAATCCCACCGTCCTGCGCGTGCCGGTCGGCACGAGCTACCGCCGCTGCCTGGAGCTGGCCGGCGGGCCGACGCTCGAGCGCTATTTCCTCGTGAACGGCGGGCCCATGATGGGCAAGCCGTGCACCATGGAGCAGGCCGAGACCGCCGTCGTCACCAAGACGACCTCGGGCATCCTCGTTCTGCCGGCGGACGGCTACCACGCAAACCACGACAAATTATCGCCCGACACGATGCTGCGCCGCGCGGCCTCCGCCTGCATCCAGTGCCGCAGCTGCACGGAGCTCTGCCCCCGGTATCTTCTGGGCCACCCGCTCGAGCCGCACCGCATCATGCGCAAGATGGCGGCCTGCCGGGATCTGGACGCGCTTATGGACGACCCCGTGATCCGCCGCGCGCAGCTGTGCTGCGAGTGCGGCGTGTGCGAGACGATCGCCTGCCCCATGGGCCTTCAGCCGCGCACGATCAACGCGCTTCTGAAAAAAGAGCTGGCGAAGCGAAAGATCCGCTATCCCGCCTCGCAGGAGCGCTTCGAGCCGAGGCCCGAGCGCGAGGGCCGCAAGATCCCGACCGAGCGGGCCGCCGCCAGGACGGGCGTGCACGAGTTCTACCATCTCGAGATCAAGAACTGCGCGGAGGACAGCCCCGGCCGGGTCGAGATTCCGCTTTCCATGCACATCGGCGCGCCCGCCGTCCCGACCGTGGCGGTCGGGGACACGGTGCGGGTCGGGGACAAGATCGCCGCGATCCCGGACGGCGCCCTCGGCGCCGCCGTCCACGCCAGCATCGCGGGGCGCGTGGAGTCGGTCGGCGAGAGAATCGCCCTCGTAAGGGAATGAGGAGTTTGCCATGATGGAGACAATCGGTTTTCTGGAACTGAGCAGCATCGCCAAGGGCCTGGAGGCGGCGGACGCCATCCTCAAGGCCGCGGAGACCAAGCTGCTCTTCGCCCGGCCGGGCTGCCCCGGAAAATACTACATCCTGTTCTGCGGCGAGGTGGCCGCCGTCCAGTCGTCGCTCGACGCGGGCAAGAAGCTCGCGGGCAGCTGCGTCGTCGACAGCTGCGTCATCCCCCGCGTCCACCCGCAGGTCATCCAGGCCATGAACCTCTCGGCCATGCCGGAGCACATGGCGGCCATCGGCGTCATGGAATTCTTCTCCGTGACGGCGGCCGTGTACGCGGCGGACGCCGCGGTCAAGGCCGCGGACGTCTCGCTCATCGACGTGCGGCTCGGCACCGGCATCGGCGGCAAGTCCTATGTGACCATGACCGGCGAGGTCGCGGCCGTGAACGAATCCGTCCAGTGCGGCGTCGCGACGCCGAACGCGCAGGGCATGGTCGTCTCGTCCGTCGTGATCGCCAATCCGCACCCGGAGCTTTTGGACAATCTGCTGTAATTTACCGAGATATAACCGAAACCGGCCGCCGGATTTAACACGATGCTGTCAGAATCATAAAAAGGAGGGGCACGATGGAAGAAGAGCTGCATTTCGAGAATAAACAGCGGATTATTCAGGAATTCGTGCCCGGCAAGCAGGTCACAATGGCGCACCTGATCGCCAATCCGAACCACGAGCTGTACAAGAAGCTCGGCGTCATCGGCCAGCCGGAGGGCGCGCTCGGCATCCTCACGATCACGCCCAGCGAGGCCGCCATCATCGGCGCGGACGTCGCGGTCAAGGCCGCGAACGTGGAGATCATCTTCGTCGACCGCTTCAACGGCTCGCTCGTCATAAACGGCGACGTCGCGAGCGTCGAGGCCGCGATGCGCGACGTGCTGAACGTGCTCGAGAATCTGCTCCACTTCACGCCGACCGTCATCACCAAGACATGAGGCGCGTGCTCATGGTCGGCAACGTGGCCTGCGGCAAGACGACGCTCTGCCAGCGGCTCAACCACGAGGCGCTCGAGTATCACAAGACCCAGACGCTCGAGGTCGTGCGCGATACGATCGACACGCCGGGCGAATACATGGAGCACCGGGCGCTCATCCGCGCGCTCGTCGTCACGGCGGCGGAGGCCGACCTCGTTTTGTTCCTGCAGGACGCCACGGCCGAGCGGTTTCTCTTTTCCCCCGGCGCGGCGGGCATGTTCCCCATCCCGGCGGCGGGCGTCGTCAGCAAGATCGACGCCGCGACCGAGCGGCAGAGGAAGGACGCGCGCGAGCTGCTGGAGATCGCGGGGGCCAGCCCCATTTTCGAGGTCAGCGCCAAAACGGGCGAGGGCATAGACCGGCTGATCGCTTTCCTGGAAGAAACTTGACCGATAAAAAACGACGGGAAGAGGTATCCTATGATGATGAATCACTATTCCATGACCCAGCTGGCGGCCTCGGTCGCCGGCGCGCTGGGCGCGGAGGCGCCCGAGAAGAGCGGACCCGCGATGCCGGCCGTGCAGCAGCTCGTGCAGGACGCCTTCGGCGGTCCGGCGGACCGCGTGCTCATCTACAACCCCGACTGCATCGGCCTCTGGTTCTGGCAGAAGTACACGGAGCTGTTTCTGCCGGTGCAGCGCTACACGCAGCTGGCCGTGCCGGTCGCGACGGTCATGCCGGCCGTGACGCCCGTCTGCTTCGGCACCATGTACACGGGCGCGATGCCCGCCGTGCACGGCATCCAGAGCTACACGAAGCCCGTCATCCAGATCGACTCGCTCTTCGACTCCCTGGCCCGCAGCGGCAAAAAGGTCGCGCTCATTGCGGTCGAGGACTCCAGCATGGCGAAGATCTTCCTGGGGCGGGACATCGACTACTACCTGCTGCCGGACGACGCCGCGGTCACGGAGAAGGGCCTGGAGCTCGTGAAGGAGGACCGCTACGATCTCATCGTCGTCTACAACCAGGAATATGACGACATGATCCACGACTACACGCCGGAGCACCCGAAGGCGATGGAGGCCGCGAAGCGCCACGTCGAGTCCTTCGACCGGCTCTGCCGCGCGGTAAAGGAGCACTGGCGGAGCCACGACGCGATGGTCGTCTGGGCGGCCGACCACGGCAACCACCTCGACTGGGACGGCCACGGCAACCACGGCGAGTGGCGCGAGGAGGACATCAACACGATCCACTTCTACGGCGTTCTGCCGCACGCGCACTGAAAACGAAGTATTTTCCGCGCCGGGCGCGGGATTACGATAATGCCGGAGCAGGTCCGTACGGCTGAAAACGCAGGATCAAATCAAAAAATGATAAGGAGAGAAAACACATGAAAAAAATGATCGCTCTGCTGCTCGTTGCCGTGATGTTCCTCGGACTCGCGGCCTGCAGCAAGGGGACCGGCTCCACGTCTGCGGCCGGCAGCGGCTCCTCCAACATCCAGGACACCCTGACCATCGGCACGGCCCAGGACATCAACAGCCTGGATCTTCAGTCCCAGAACGACCAGATCAACAACAACTGCCTCGCCCTGACCCACGAGAGCCTCATCAAGCTCACGAACGACGCCGCCGAGACCGGCACCGTCTACGTCGCGCAGCTTGCCAAGAGCTGGGAGTGGGAGGACGACAACACCCTCGTGTTCCATCTCAACGACGGCATCAAGTTCAGCGACGGCAATCCCTGCACCGCCGACGACTGCGTGTTCACCTATGAGATGGCCATCGATCCCAACAGCGCGCTTGCAAGCGAGCTGAGCATCATCAAGAGCGTCGAGGCCAGAGACGACGCCACCTTCGTCATCCATACCGAGAGCTACTCCAACGACCTGCTCGCCTCCATCGCCAGCAAGCCGCTCGGCATCCAGTCCCGCAAGGCCTATGACTCCAAGCAGGACAAGCCGTATCTGATCGGCACCGGCCCGTACAAGCTCGAGGAGTGGAAGGAAGGCCAGTACGTCAAGTTCATCAAGGTCGACAGCTACTGGGGCTCCGAGCCCGGCGTCGCCAAGGAAATCATCTTCAAGCCGATCCTCGAGGCCGCGTCCCGCGTGATCGCCCTGCAGAACGGCGAGATCGACGTCTGCATCGACCCGCCCACCACCGAGCTCGACTTCCTGAAGGACGACAAGAACATCACCGTGCTTGAAAAGGACGGCACCCGCCTGTTCTATCTCGGCTTCAACTGCGCCAAGGCCCCGTTCGACAACAAGACCCTGCGCCAGGCCGTCGCCTGCGCGATCGACAAGCAGGCCATCGTCGACGTCGTGCTGAGCGGCAAGGGCAAGACCCAGAACACCGTCGTCAACCGCGGCGTGTGGTCGTTCTATGACGAGGACGATCTCGGCGCCTACACCTACGACGTCGAAAAGGCCAAGAAGCTGCTGGCCGACGCCGGCTACAAGGAGGGCGAGCTGTCGGTCGAGCTCTACGCCGCCACCGACTCCCCCTACAAGGACATCGCCCCCATCATCCAGGCCGACCTCGCCGCCATCGGCATCACGGTCAAGATCGTCTCCCTCGACCAGGCCACGCTGAAGTCCGAGTGCCAGGCGGGCAGCCAGCAGCTGTTCCTCTGGAGATGGAACGTCATCGACCGCCTGAGCGAAGTCTTCGCCGACCTCTACACCACCGATTCCGCCTCCAACTATCACCACTTCAGCGACTCCTACGTCGATGAGATGGCCGCCAAGATCACCGCTGAAAAGGATCAGGACACCCGTATGAAGGAGTCCGTCGAACTGCAGAAGTATCTGGCCGAGGCCACCCCGCAGGTCCCGCTGTACGTTGCCAACCTCGTCATCGCCTATAAGAAGGGCCTGACCGGCACCTACCTCTTCGGCGGCGGCAACCACGACTGGTCGCACGCCTACGTCGATCTCAGCGCGTCCTGAGAAACCGTTTCCCATCGCATGATCTGAACTGCAAGCGGGGGCCGGACAGCCATCGGGCTGTCCGGCCGCCGGAAATTCCGGCGGAAGCCAATGATAGGAGAGTATGGAATGATTCGATATATTCTCAAGAGACTTCTCTACATGATCCCGACGATCCTGCTGACGTCTCTTTTGATTTTCTGGGCGATGGATCTGACAGGCGGCGACCCCGTTCAGACGATTCTGCCGGAAAACGCCACAGTGGAGCAGCAGGAAGCGCTCCGCGAGTCCATGGGTCTCAACGACCCGTTCTTTGTCCGCTATTTCCGCTACATGGGCGGCATCGTGACCGGCGACATGGGCGAGTCCTACGTGACGAAGCTCGACGTCTTCGGCACCTTCATGAACCGTCTGCCGATGACGCTGGCCCTCGGCGGCACCGCGCTCATCATCTCGGTGATTATTTCGATCCCACTGGGGATCTGGACGGCCATCAACCAAAATACCTGGAAGGACACGCTAGGCATGGTGCTGGCGCTGTTCGGCGTTTCAATGCCGAACTTCTGGCTCGGCCTTATGCTGATGCTGCTGTTTTCCCTGCAGCTGCACTGGCTGCCCTCGGGAGGCTCGGACGGAATCCAGTATCTCGTCTTGCCTGCCCTGACCGTCGGCCTCGGGCTGGCGGCGCTCATTACCAGAACGACCCGTTCCGCCATGCTGGACGTCATCCGGCAGGACTACATCACGACCGCCAAGGCCAAGGGCGCCTCGCGCCACCGCGTGCTCTACACGCACGCGCTGCGCAACGCGATGATCCCCATCGTGACGGCCGTCGGCATGCAGTTCAGCCTCGTCATGACCGGCTCCGCCCTCGCGGAGACCGTCTTCTCCTGGCCGGGCATCGGCCTTTTGATCGTGCAGTCCATCGCCAAGCGCGACACGCCGATGGTCACGGGCTCGATCATCCTCTGCTGCATTTTGATGGCGCTCATCAATCTGCTCGTCGACATCATCTATGCCTACTGTGATCCGCGGATCAAGGCCCAGTACTCGAGAAAGGGGTGAGCGCTGTGGAAAATACGAACAAGACCGGCAATATCAGGCAGTTTAAGGGGCGCTCGCTCGGACAGGAGACCTGGCGCCGCCTGCTCAAGAACCGCGGCGCGGTCGTCGGCATGATCTTTATGGTCCTGCTTGTGATCGTGGCCATTCTCGCGGAGTTTATCTATAATTACGACACCGACATCGTCGCGCAGAACTCGAAGGCGATCTTCGCCTCGCCGAGCGCGGCGCACATCTTCGGCACCGACCAGTTCGGCCGCGACATCTTCGCCCGCATCCTCTACGGCGCGCGGTACTCGCTGCTCATCGGCGTCGGCAGCGTGGCCTTCGGCCTCGTGGTCGGCATGATCCTGGGCGCGCTCGCCGGCTTCTACGGCGGCGTCATCGACAACCTCGTCATGCGCGCGAACGACATCCTCTACGCGATCCCGAACATCATGATCGCGGTCGTCATCGTCTCCCTGCTCGGCACCACGCCGTTCTCGCTGCTATTGGCTTTGTCCATCAGCGCGGCCTCGTCGTTCGCCCGCATCGTGCGTGCGGCCGTCATGCAGATCCGCGGCCAGGAATACATCGAGTCCGCCTACGCGATGGGCCTGCCGACCTGGAAGGTCATCCTCAAGCACATCATCCCGAATTGCCTGTCCCCCATCATCGTGCAGGTGACGCTCGCGATCGGCAGCAACATCATCGCGGCCTCCTCCCTGAGCTTCCTGGGCGTCGGCGTTGCGCCCCCGATGCCGGAATGGGGCGCCATGCTCTCCGACGGCCGGCCGTATATTCGTTCGGCGCCGTGGCTATGCATTTTCCCGGGTCTTGCGATCATGGTGACGGTCCTCGCCCTCAACCTGATGGGCGACGGCCTGCGCGACGCGCTCGACCCGAAGCTGAAGAAATAAGGGGGGACTGAAGATGAGCGAAAATATTCTCGAAGTCAGGGACCTTGTGGTCCACTTTGAAACGGACGACGGCGTCGTCAAAGCCATCAACGGCCTCAACTTCTCGATCGGCCGGGAAAAGACGCTCGGCCTCGTCGGCGAGACCGGCGCGGGCAAGACCACGACGGCGCTCTCCATTCTGAACCTCGTCCCGAACCCGCCCGGAAAGATCAAGAGCGGCTCCATCCTGCTCGACGGCCGCGACGTGCTGCAGATGAGCGACAAGGAGCTCGAGCAGATGCGCGGCAACGACGTCGCCATGATCTTCCAGGACCCCATGACCGCCCTCAACCCCGTCATGACGGTCGGCGACCAGATCGCCGAGAGCATCCAGCTCCACCAGTTCGTCTCGCCCAAGGACGCCTTTGAAAAGGCCAAGGAGATGCTGCAGATGGTCGGTATCGCGGAGAGCCGCGCCTACGACTATCCGCACCAGTTCTCCGGCGGCATGCGCCAGCGCGTGGTCATCGCCATCGCGCTCGCCTGCGAGCCGAAGCTGCTGCTCTCGGACGAGCCCACCACCGCGCTCGACGTGACGATCCAGGCGCAGGTGCTCGAGCTCATGAAGGAGCTCATCCGCAAGCGCCACATGTCCATGCTGCTCATTACCCACGACCTCGGCGTCGTGGCGGAGTCCTGCGACGACGTGGCCGTCATGTACGCCGGCAAGATCGTCGAGATCGGCTCGGCCGACGAGGTCTTCAACCAGACCCGCCATCCCTACACCGAGGGCCTGTTCAACTCGCTGCCGAACCTGCGCGAGCGCGGCGAGGAGCTCATCCCCATCAAGGGCCTGATGCCTGATCCCATGAACCTGCCGGAGGGCTGCTCCTTCGCGCCGCGCTGCCCGTATGCGACCGAGGCCTGCGAGAAGCAGCCGCCGGAGCTGCGCCACATGGGCGGCACGCACTATGTCGCCTGCGACGCGTACAACGACCCTGATTTCTGCCTGAGGAGGAACAGCCATGGCTGAGAATGAAAAGAAAATCCTTCTGGAGGTCGATCACCTGACCAAGTACTTCAACACGCCGAAGGGCCTGCTGCACGCCGTGGACGGCGTCAGCTTCCAGATCGAGCAGGGCAAGACGCTCGGCATCGTCGGCGAGTCGGGCTGCGGCAAGTCCACGACGGGCCGCTCGATCCTCAAGCTTATCGAGCCGACCTCCGGCAAGATCATCTTCGACGGCGAGGACATCACCAAATACAGCAAGACCCGGATGCGCCGCCTGCGCACCGAGATGACCATGATCTTCCAGGACCCGTTCTCCTCGCTCGACCCGCGCCAGAGCGTCATGGAGCTCATCTCCGAGCCCATCCGCGAGCACCGGCTGCTCCGCGGAAACGACGCGATCCAGAAGCGGACGCTCGAGCTCATGGACACGGTCGGCCTGGCCCAGCGGTTCGTGAACTCCTACCCGCACGAGCTCGACGGCGGCCGCCGCCAGAGAATCGGCATCGCCCGCGCGCTCGCGGTCAACCCCAAGCTGATCGTCTGCGACGAGCCCGTCTCCGCGCTCGACGTTTCCATCCAGGCGCAGATCCTGAACCTGCTCAAGCAGCTGCAGAAGGATCACGGACTGACCTATATCTTCATCACGCACGACCTGTCCGTCGTCAAGTACTTCTCGGACGACATCGCGGTCATGTACCTCGGCCAGATGGTCGAAAAGGCCAACTCGGACGAGCTCTTCCGCCAGCCGATGCACCCCTACACGCAGGCGCTGCTCTCGGCCATTCCGCTGCCGATTGTCGGCAAGAACAAGCCGGAGCGCAAGCTCATCCGCGGCGAGATCACCTCGCCCGTGAACCTGCCCGACCAGTGCCGCTTCCTCAAGCGCTGCGACGCCTGCACGAAGGACTGCGAGACCGGCAAAAATCCGGAGCTGCGCGAGGTCGCGCCGGGGCATTTCGTGGCCTGCCACTGCGTATAACTTTACGGAAAAAGGCCTGACGGCCTTTTTCCGCAGCGGGCTGCAGTCTGCCGCGCGCGATTTCCGCCTCTGCTGCCTGCAAAAAGCTTTTTCCGGCGTGCGCGCCGCCGGAAAAAGCAAATTTGCACTTTATCCGCGGGGCACGGCCCCGCAGACCGAAAGAAGGTTTTCCATGAGCAAGGTTTTTGCCCACAGGGGCTTCAGCGGAAAATACCCGGAAAACACGCTCTTGTCGTTTCAGAAGGCAATCGAGCTGGGCGTCGACGGCATTGAGCTGGACGTCCATCTGACGAGGGACGGCGAGCTCGTCGTCATCCACGACGAGACGGTCGACCGCACCTGCGCCGCGCACGGCAAGATCAAGGATCTGACGCTCGCGGAGCTGCGCGAGCTGGACGCCTCCTTTACATACCGCGGCCGGTACGGCGTCAACCGCATCCCCACGCTGCGCGAGTATTTTGAGCTCGTGAAGGACGAGCCGCTCGTGACGAACATCGAGCTCAAGACGAACATCTACGCCTACGAGGGGCTCGAGCAGAAGGTGCTCGCGCTTCTCCGCGAGTACCGCCTGGAGCCCCGGGTCATCATCTCCAGCTTCAACCACTACAGCGTGCTGCGCATGAAGGCCCTCGCGCCGGAGCTCAAATACGGGCTTCTGAGCGAGAGCTGGCTCGTGGACGCGGGCGCCTACTGCCAGAGGCTGGGCGTGCAGTGCTACCATCCGCTGCGTGGCAATCTGATCCCCGAGCTCGTGAAGGATCTGAAGGATCACCACCTGGAGATCAACACCTTCACGGTCAACGAGGAGGAAGAGGTGCGCCGGTTTTCCGCGCTCGGCATCGACGGCCTCATCGGCAACTACCCCGACATGACAAAGCGCGTGCTGGCTGAGTGCGCGTCATTCTGAGAACAGGAGGGCCTCATCATGTGGACAGCGCTGGATAGTCTGCGGAATCTCAGCATCGCGGGAGTGCTGCTGCGCCTGACGCTGGCCATGTTCTTCGGCGGGATGATCGGCCTCGACCGCGAGCGCAAGCGCCGGCCGGCGGGTCTCAGGACCTACATGCTCGTCTGCATCGGCGCGGCGCTGTCCGTCGTGCTGGGGCAGTACGAGGCGACGATGCTCGCGACCGCCTGGGCCGGCGCGGCGGCGAAGGCCGGCGCGAAGGCCGACGTCGCCCGGCTGGGCGCGCAGGTCATCAACGGCATCGGCTTTCTTGGCGCGGGCACGATCATCATCACGAACCGCCAGGAGGTCAAGGGCCTCACGACGGCGGCGGGCCTCTGGGCCTCGGCCTGCATGGGCCTCGCCATCGGCGCGGGCTTCTACGAGTGCGTCGTGGTCGGCTTCGTGCTGATCTTCCTCTGCATCCGCATTCTGCCGTATTTTGAAAACAAGATGGTCGAGCACGCGCGGAACATGAACCTCTATGTGGAGTTCCTCTCGATCGAGGATCTGGGCAAGATCATTCTGCGCATCAAGGAGCTGGACATCCAGATCTACGACGTGGAGCTCAGCCGCGGTTCGGAGGAGAGCGCCCGCCGCCCGAACGCGCTGTTCATGCTGCGGCTCGGCGGCGGCCAGGTGCACGCAAGGGTCATGGCCGACATCTCCGGCCTCAGCTGCGTGTGGTCGGTCGACGAAGTTTGATGGAGGGAAAACAGAATGCTGCCTGTATTTGACAGTCTCCGCGGACTGACGTTCGCCTCCATCACGGTGCGGCTGGTGCTCTGCGTGCTCTGCGGCGGCGTCATCGGCATCGAGCGCGAGTACAAGCGCCGCCCGGCGGGCTTCCGCACGCACATCCTCATCTGCCTCGGCGCCGCCATGACGACGCTCACGAGCCAGTATCTGCTTTTGTATCTCGGCTACAACACCGACGTCTCGCGCATGGGCGCGCAGGTGATCGCCGGCATCGGCTTCATCGGCACCGGCGCCATCATCGTGACGCGCCGCAAGCGCGTCAAGGGCCTTACGACGGCGGCGGGCCTCTGGGCTTCGGCCATCGTCGGCCTCGCGCTCGGCGCGGGCTTTTTCGAGGGCGCGCTCTACGCCACGCTGCTCATCGTGGCGGCGGAGCTGATCTTCTCAAAGGTCGAATACCGCATGATGCGCAATTCGCCGGAGATCAACCTCTACGTGGAATACACGAGCCGGGACAGCCTGGACGGCATCCTGCAGATGCTCCACAACCGCAACATCAAGGTGCTCAACATGGAGATCACCCGTACCGCCGACAGCAGCAAGGCGAACAGCTACTGCGCCATCTTCTCCCTGCAGCTTGCCAAGCGGCACACGGCCAAGGATACGATCGACCGGATCGTGTCCAGCCCCGGCGTCGTGCTGGTCGAAGAATTATAGTCGTTTCCGTGCTTGATTTTTGAAAAAGCACAGCCTATAATGAAACTGCGGAAGGAAAATTCCGAACGCAAAACTTCATATCGAAAGCATATGCCGGATGAAACGGTCAGGAGAGCGCATGGAATCCATGCCACCGAAGGGGATCGCGCAGAAACTCTCAGGTAAAAGAACTGGCCGTCGACGGAGCTCTGGAAAGCCGCTCAAGCGGCACCGAAGAAGCAATCCCGCAAGGGAGAATCTTTCAGGTAATCACAACAGAGTGCGCCTTTTGGGCGCACTCTGTTTTTTTATTCTGAAAATCAGGGAGGAAAGATTATGGGAGAACTCAAGCGCACCATCCTCTATGCCGCGCATCAGGACGCCGGGGCCACGCTGGTTGACTTCGGCGGCTGGGAGATGCCGATCCAGTACCCCAGCGGCATCATCGCGGAGCACCTCTACTGCCGCAGCCGCTGCGCGATCTTCGACGTCAGCCACATGGGCCGCGTCGACGTCGCGGGCCCGGAGCAGGTCGCGTTTCTGCAGCACGTGCTCTCGAGCAACGTGCTCGCGCTCGACGTCGGCCAGGCGCAGTACTGCATCATCCCCGACGAGCGCGGCTGCGCGGTGGACGACGCCTATCTCTACCGCTTCGAGGAGGGCCGCTACTTCCTCGTCATCAACGCCGGCAACATCGACAAGGATCTCGAGCACCTGCAGCGCGAGGCGAAGGCCTTCGACGTGACGCTCACGAACGTCTCCGACCGCTGGGCCGCCATCGCGGTGCAGGGCCCGGAGTCGAAGAAGCTGCTTATGACGCTCTCGGGCGGGCAGGCGCTCACGAAGGAGAATCTCAAGAACTCGCTCGGCACGCTCACCATGGAGGGCCGCCCCGTGCGCGTCGCCAAGACCGGCTACACGGGCGAGCCCATCGGCTTCGAGCTCTACTGCCGCTCCGAGGACGCCCGCTATTTCTGGGATCGCCTGCTGGAGCTGGGCGCGCGGCCCGCGGGCCTCGGCGCGCGCGACACGCTGCGCATGGAGGCGGCGCTGCCGCTCTACGGCCACGAGATGGGCGAGTGCGAGCTGGGCGGCGAGATCGCCATCTACTCGGTGCCGCTCGCAAAATTCGCGGTCTCGTTCGCGGAGGCCAAGGGCGACTTCATCGGCCGCGCCGCGCTCGAGCGCCAGTTCTCGGCCTTCAAGAAGATCCTGAACCGCGACTACTCGGAGATGCAGAACCTGCCGTATCGCATCCAGCCCATCTGCCTCGAGGGCCGGGGCGTGCTGCGCAAGGGCTTCCCGGTCTACAGCCGCGACGCCTGGGCGGAGGGCAAGCCCGTCGGCTACGTGACCTCCGGCACCATGATCCCGTACTACAAGACCGAGGGCGAGGGGCTCTCGACGGTCATCACCGAGCAGACCGGCAAGCGCTCGATCGGACTGGCCTATCTCGACTCCCGCATCTGCGAGGACTTTGACCTCGAGATCGACATCCGCGGCAAGCGCGAGCCCGCCGTCGTGGTGCCCTACCACATCCGGCAGGACGCCGCGCCCTACGCGAGGCCGATCCTCGCCCGCACGGAGACAAAAACGCCCGCGCCCAGCGACAGGCGCTATCCAGAGCGCGCGGCGGAGCTGCTCGTAAAGGCCCGCGAGAACCATCTCTGGCGGCAGGAGCAGTGCGTGAACCTCATCCCGTCCGAGAACACGCCGTCCCGCGCGGTGCGGCTGCTCTGCGAGTGCGACCCGGCCTTCCGCTACGCCGAGCACAAGAAGCAGAAGGCGTTCTACGACGAGGAGATCTTCTACTACCAGGGCACCGGCTTCATCGGCGAGGTCGAGGAGCTGCTGTCGGCGGAAATGGCCAAGTATCTCGGCTGCCGCGAGGCCGAGACGCGCGTGACCTCCGGCCAGATGTCGAACACGGCGGTCTTCTCCGCGCTCATGGACTGGAAAAACCGCGTCGACCGCAAGCGCCCGCCGCAGCGGCTGGGCTGGGTCATGAACAACCACATCGTCCGCGGCGGCCACCTCTCGGCCCAGCCGATGGGCGCGCTGCACGACTACATCGCGACCGACCCCGTGACCGAAAAGCAGATGGTCGTGAACTTCCCGGTCTGCGCGGACGACCCGTACCGCATCGACGTGGAACAGACGAAGAAGCTTCTGGCCGAGTACCGGCCCGAGTTCATCATCTTCGGCAAGTCGATGGTGCTCTACCGCGAGCCGGTCGCGGAGATTCGCCGCTTTGTGGATGAACAGAAGATCCCGACCACGATCATGTACGACATGGCGCACGTGCTGGGCCTCGTGGGCGAACACTTCCAGAAGCCCTTCGAGGAGGGCGCGGAGATCGTCACCGGCTCCACGCACAAGACCTTCTTCGGCCCGCAGCGCGGCGTGATCGGCGTCGACTATAAGCCGGAGGATCTCAAGTGGAGTCTCTGGGAGACCATCCAGACGCGCGCCTTCCCCGGCAGCGTCTCGAACCACCACCTGGGCACGCTGCTGGGCCAGCTCATGGCGGCCTATGAGATGAACGCCTTCAAGGACGAGTACCAGAGGGCTGTCGTGGAGAACGCCAAGTGGTTTGCCCGCTGCCTCGCGGCCGAGGGCATGGACGTCGCGGGCGACCCCGCGATCGGCTACACCGAGACGCACCAGGTCATCGCCCGCGTGGGCTACGCGCGCGGCCCCGAGATCGCGGCGCGGCTCGAGCGGAACAACATCATCTGCAACTACCAGGCGACGCCCGACGAGGAGGGCTTCACGGCCTCCGGTGCGCTGCGCATGGGCGTGAACGAGATGACCCGCTTCGGCTTCGGGAAAGAGGAATTCCAAAAGCTCGCGGGGCTCGTCGCGGCCTGCGCGCTGCGGGGCGAGGACGTGCGCGAGGATGTCATCCGCCTGCGCGAGGGCTTCACGGACATGCAGTACTGCTTCAGGGACGAGGAAGTGGACCGGGCGCTTGAGACGCTGGCGTCCGCGACCGGACTGTAACGGACAGGAAAAGCCTGCGGCCGCAGACGCCGCGGGGCTGTATATTCAAGACAACTGAAACTTAAAGGAGGAACCCCTATGAACATTCCGTCTGACCGCAAGTATTCCCGCGACCACGAGTGGGTCAAAATGGTGGACGACACCACCGCGCTCGTCGGCATCACCGATTTCGCGCAGGAAAAGCTCGGCAACCTCGTCTATGTCACGCTGCCCGTCGTGGGCGACGACGTGATCGCGGGCGAAAATGCCTGCGACGTCGAGTCAATCAAGGCCGTCTCCGACATCGTGAGCCCCGTCTCCGGCGTGATCGCCGAGGTCAACACCCAGCTCGACGACGCCCCGGAGCTTCTGAACGACGATCCCTACGAGGCGTGGATCTTCCGCGCCGAAAACATCACGGACTTCTCCGAGCTGCTGTCCGCCGACGAGTACGAGGCGTTTACGAGAGAGGAAGCGTAAGCATGGGAAGCTATGTCCCGACCACGCCGGCCGAGCGGAAGCAGATGCTGCGCGCCATTGGCGCGTCCTCGGTCGACGACCTGTTTGAAAACGTGCCGCAGGGGCTGAAGCTGGGCGAGCTCGCGGCGCTGCCGCACGAAAAGAGCGAGCTGGAGCTGCGGCAGTCGTTCGAGGCGCTCGCGGGCAAAAACACGATCTACCGCACCTGCCTGCGCGGCGCGGGCTCCTACCGGCACTTTATCCCCGCCGTCGTCGCGAGCCTGTCCTCGCGCGAGGAATTCGTCACGGCCTACACGCCCTACCAGGCTGAGATCAGCCAGGGCATTCTGCAGGCGATCTTCGAGTATCAGACCATGATGTGCGAGCTCACCGGCATGGACGTCTCGAACGCGGGCGTCTACGACGGAGCCGCCGCCGCGGCCGAGTCGATCACGATGTGCCGCGACCGCAGGCGCACGAAGGCGTATGTCTCCGCCTCGGCCGACCCGCAGGTCATCGAGGTCATGAAGACCTACTGCTTCGGCTCCGACGTGGAGCTCACCGTGATCCCCGCCCCGGGCGGACACACCGATCCCGCCGCGCTGCGCGCGGCGCTCGGGCAGGACGCCGCCTGCTTCTATCTCCAGCAGCCGAACTTCTACGGACTGATCGAGGACGCCGAGGCGCTGGGGAACATCGTCCACGAGGCGGGCGCGAAGTTCGTCATGGGCGTCAATCCGATCGCCCTCGCCGTCATGAAGACCCCGGCGGAGTGCGGAGCCGACGTCGCCGTCGGCGAGGCGCAGCCGCTCGGGCTCGACACCGCCTTCGGCGGGCCGTATCTCGGCTTTATGACCGCCACCCACGCGATGATGCGCCACCTGCCGGGCCGCATCGTCGGCCAGACCGTCGACACCGAGGGGCGCACCGGCTACGTGCTGACGCTTTCGGCGCGCGAGCAGCACATCCGCCGGGAGAAGGCGTCCTCCAACATCTGCTCGAACGAGCAGCTCTGCACGCTGCGCGCGGGCATCTATCTCTCCGCCATGGGCGCGGAGGGCCTGCGGCAGGCCGCAACGCTCTCCATGTCCAAGGCGCACTACCTGGCCGCGCAGCTCGAGGAAAAGCTCGGCTGGAAGCGGCTGCACGAGGGCGAGTTCTTCCACGAGTTCGCCAGCGAATGCCCAAACCCGCAAAAAGCGCTGGACGCGCTCGCGGCGCAGGGGATTCTGGGCGGCCTGCCCGTCGAGGGCGGCATCCTCTGGTGCGCGACCGAGCTCGTCTCCAAAGAGGAGCTCGACCGCACGGTCTCGATTCTGGAGGAGGTGGAACGCGCATGAAAACCATCTTTGAATGCGGCGCGCCGGGCCGGGGCATGACGATGCTCCCGCCGTGCGACGTGCCGGAGGTCACCCTGTCCTGCCGGAGAGCCGCCGCGCCGCGCCTGCCGCGCGTCGGCGAGAACGACCTTGTCCGCCACTATTCGGCGCTGAGCCGCCGCGTCCACGGCATGAACGACGGGTTCTATCCGCTCGGCTCCTGCACGATGAAGTATAACCCCAAGATCAACGAGGAGCTGGCCGCGCTGCCGGGCTTCCGCCTGCTGCACCCGCTGCAGCCGCAGGTCTCCGCGCAGGGCGCCATCGAGGCGCTCTATCGCGCGAAGACGGAGCTCTGCGCGCTCACGGGCATGGACGACATGACGCTGCAGCCTGCGGCCGGCGCGCACGGCGAATTCACGGGCCTGCTTCTCATCAAGGCGTATCACCGCGCGCGCGGGGACGACGCCCGGTGCGAGATCGTCGTCCCGGATTCGGCGCACGGCACCAACCCGGCCTCGGCCGTGATGGCGGGCTTCCGCGTTGTGAACATCCCCTCGGCCCCGGACGGCTGCGTCGATCTGGACGCGCTGCGCGCGGCGGTCGGGCCGCAGACGGCGGGCCTCATGCTCACGAACCCCAACACGCTCGGCATCTTCGACAAGAACATCCTGGAGATCACGAAGATCGTCCACGCGGCGGGCGGCCTGTGCTATTACGACGGCGCGAACCTGAACGCCATCCTCGGCATCGTCCGGCCCGGCGACATGGGCTTCGACTGCGTGCATCTGAACCTGCACAAGTCCTTCTCTACGCCGCACGGCGGCGGCGGCCCGGGCGCCGGCCCCGTCGGCTGCAAGCAGTTCCTCGCGGAATTCCTGCCCGGCCCCATCCCCGCGAAGACGGAAACGGGCTTCTCGCTCGTAAAGCCCGCGCGCAGCGTGGGCCGCGTCCGCGGCTTCTACGGAAACTTCCTTGTGGTCGTCCGCGCGCTGGCCTATCTCGAGACGCTGGGCCGCGAGCATCTGCCGGAGGTCGGCCGGAACGCCGTTTTGAACGCCAACTACATGATGGCCGTTTTGAAGGACACCTACGAGATGGCCTGCGGCGGGTACTGCATGCACGAGTTCGTCATGACGCTCGAGCAGCTGCACAAGGACACGGGCGTCGCCGCGATGGACATCGCCAAGGGACTTCTCGACGCGGGCATCCATCCGCCCACCATGTATTTCCCGCTCATCGTGCACGAGGCGCTCATGATCGAGCCGACCGAGACGGAGTCCAAGCAGACGATGGACGAGGCCGCGGCGGAGCTCAAGCGCCTGTACGCGCTGGCGCACACCGATCCGGAGCAGCTCCACTCGGCGCCGCACACGACGCCGGTTACGCGCCTGGACGAGGTGCGCGCGGCGAGAACGCCGATTTTGCGGTACGAGTTTGCGGAATAAAAACATTGCCCGGACGCCTCACGGCGTCCGGGCAATTTCGTCTTAAAACGGCTTTCGCAGCGGGATGGACGGCTGGATCGCAAGATCCAGCTCCTCCACAAACGCGCGGTAGGCCGGCAGCGTGTCGGGCTGGAGGATGTTCTCCACCCGGTGCGCGTCGAGCCCCGCGATCACGGTGCAGCCGCAGTCCCGCGCGATGCGGAAAAACCGCTGCGAGGGGTAGTGCCGCCCGCTTGAAAGGCCGAGGAGGTTGACCTCGAGCGCGATCCCGTTTTCCCGCGCGTAGCGGCACAGCCGCGTCATCTCGCGCGTGTAGACGGCCTCGCTGCCCGTGAAGTGGAACAGATCCGGGTGCGCGAGGATCGAAAACAGCCCGGTGTCCAGCCCCGCGAGGCACTGGTCGACATAGGCCGCCAGCAGGGCGGGGGATTCCGTCTCGTCGTAGCAGCTGACCCCGTCGGTCTCGTTGTTCAAGGAATGCTGGCCGAGGATCAGATAGTCGACGGGCAGATCGCGCAGGCGCCGGGTGAGCTCGCCGAAGAGCGCGGGGTAGTATTCGGCCTCGAAGCCGAGCGGCAGCGCGATGCGCCCGCGGTATTCCGCGCGCAGCGCGAGCAGCGTCTGCACATAGTCCTCCGTATCCTCGGGCTGCAGATGGTACCAGGAGACGTATCCGCCCGGAAAACGGTAGGGCGCGTGCTCGGAAAAGCCCAGCGTCGTGAGCCCGAGCGAAAGCGCTTTTTCAATGTATTCCCGCTCCGTCCCGTCCGCGTGGCGGCAGCGGTATGTGTGCGTGTGATAGTTTTCTGTCAAAATGAGCCTCCCTGCCGCATCCCCCGGATGCAGGCTGCGGATCGTCCGGGCGTCAGCCCTCAAATTCTGTCGTATTATATCACAGTTCCGGGCGTCCGGCAAGTTGGCGGACGCTTGCGGCGGCAGGCAATCTGTGGTATAGTGTCAATAATATTTACCAGAGGGGGAAGAGGCCATGACGCTCGGACAGAAGCTCCGGCAGGCGCGGCTGGCGCGCGGACTCACGCAGAGCCAGGTCGCGGGCACGCGCATCACGCGGAACATGCTCTCGCAGATCGAAAACGACCAGGCCTCGCCCTCCGTGCGCACGCTCGAGTATCTGGCCGCCGCGCTCGGCGTGAACGCGGGCTGGCTCATGACCGAGGAGGAGAGCGACAGCGCCTCGAGCCGCCTTGCGCGGGCGCGGGCCATGCTGCGCGGCGGGGAGTACGAGGCGTGTCTTAAGCTGCTCGCGGGCCAGGAGAAGACGGCGGGCGACGAGGAGCTGCTGATCCTCTCCGCCGCCGCGGCCGGGCTGGCCGAGCGGGCGCTTGGCGACGAGCGGCTGGACGAGGCCGAGCGGCTGGCGTCCCAGGCGCTGGGCTGGAGCCGCCGCTGCCTCTACGAGCAGCCGCTGCTGCAGATCCGCATGTCGGGCATCCTGGCGCGCTGCGCCTCGGAAAAGGGCGCGGGCGAGGACGCCGTGAACGCCTACCGCGAGCTCTTCCTGCGCCGCCAGACCGGGGTCGGCTACCACCTGCTCATGGCGCGCTTCCACCTGGAGCAGGAACACATCCAGGCGGCGGAGCGCGAGATCTGGTCCATCGCCGACCTGCCGGACGCCGACCGCGCGGAATATCTCGTGCTGCGCGGGCGCATCGCGCTGCGCAAGGAGCAGTACGAAAACGCGGCGCTGTATCTGCGCCAGGCGGAGGAACTGCCGGAGCTGCCGAGAATCCTGCGCCGCGAGCTCTATAAAAGTCTCGAGCACTGCTACCGCGAGCTCGAGGACTATAAACAGGCGTACGAATACGCCGCGAAACAACTCAGCTTGTAAAGGAGAATCCCATGGACGAATGGACAAAAAAGGCAGCGGAAACCTTCGCGGGCGACCGCTTTGCCGTGCAGGTGACGGGCGCCCGGCTAGAGCAGGCGGGGGAGAACTACGCGCGCTGCTCGCTCGCGCTGGAGGACCGCCACCGCAACGCCAACCATCAAGTGATGGGCGGCGTGATTTTCACCCTGGCGGACTTTGCGTTCGCCGTGGCCGCCAACGGCCCCGAGCTGCAGACCCCGACCGTGACGCTCGCGAGCCAGATCCAGTACCTCTCGCCCGTGCGCGGAGAAACGCTCACGGCGGAGACGAGCTGCCTTAAAAACGGGCGCGGCACCTGCGTGTTCGAGGTGCTCGTCACGGACGAGCTCGGCACCAAGGTCGCCAAGGCGACGGTCACGGGCTACCGCGTGCGGAAGTGACACCGGGTTGCTTTTTGCGGGCAGGCGTGCTAAGATAGCAATATCCCCCCTGGGGGGATATTGCTATTTGTTTTTCGGGAGGAAACCATGAAACTCATCAGCTGGCTTCGGGACGAGACGCACCGCACGCTCGCGGGCGTGATCGCCTCCGCTGTCGCGCTCGCCTGCTCGCTGGCGGGGCTGCGCGCGGGAAAATTCGATTTCGCCTGGCTCGCGGTCGCGCTCTGCGGCGTGCCGATCGTGCTGGGCGCGGCGAAGGCGCTCTGGCGCGAGCACGACATCAAGGCGGACCTGCTCGTCTCGCTGGCTCTGATTGCGTCCTTGTGCATCGGCGAGGTTTTCGCGGCCGGGGAGGTCGCGCTCATCATGCAGCTCGGCACGCTTCTCGAGGACTTCACCGCCGGGAAGGCGCGCAGCGGCATTGAAAAGCTCGTGCAGCTGACCCCGCGGACGGCGCGCGTGCTCCGGGATGGCCGCGAGAGCGTCGTGCCCGCCGAGGAAGTGAAGCCGGGGGACACGCTGCTCGTGCTCGCGGGCGAGATGGTCCCGGCGGACGGCGTCGTCAGCTCCGGCGAGACGACCGTCGACCAGTCGGCCATCACGGGCGAGTCGATGCCGGCGGACAAAAAGCCCGGCGACGAGGTTTTGAGCGGCGCCGTCAACGGCTACGCCGCCTTTGAGATGACGGCCCTGCGCCCCTGCGGCGACAGCACCATGCAGCGCATGGCGCAGCTCGCGCGCGAGGCCGAGCAGAAGAAGGCCCCCATCGTGCGCCTGGCCGACCGCTGGGCCTCGTGGATGGTCGTCGCGGCCGTCACGATTGCGATCCTGACCACGGTGCTGACCGGGCAGTTCATCCGGGGCGTGACGGTGCTCGTGGTGTTCTGCCCCTGCGCGTTCGTGCTCGCGACGCCGACTGCGATCCTGGCCGGCATCGGCAGCGCGGCCAGGCACGGGGTGCTGATCCGCTCGGGCGAGTCGCTCGAACGGCTGTCGAAGATCCGCTGCGCGGCCTTTGATAAGACCGGCACGCTCACGAGCGGCCGTCCGGCTGTGACGCGGGTGAGGAGCTTTCTAAAGGGCACGGGCGAGGACGAGCTTCTGCGTCTGGCGGCCGCGGCCGAGCAGCGCAGCGAGCATCCGCTGGGCAAGGCCGTCGCGGCGGCGGGCCGCGAAAAGCTGGGAGACCTGCCCGCGGCAGAGAACTTTTCCCTGATCCCCGGCCGGGGCGTAAAAGCCTTAGTGGAGGGAAAAACAATTATAGTCGGGAAACTATCCTATCTGGTGGAGATGAAAGCGAAAATTTCGGCGGAACAGGTCAAAGAAATGGTGAATGCGCAGCGGGACGGCGAGGCCGTCGCGGCCGTGCTGCTGGACGGCTGCGCGGCGGGCTATCTGACGCTCTCCGACACGCTGCGCCCGGAGGCAAAGCCCATGATCGAGGCGCTCGTGAAAAGCGGCGTGACCCCCGTGCTTCTGACGGGCGACCACGCGGCCGCCGCGCGCGCCGCGGCCGCGGCCGCGGGCATAGAGGAGGTGCGCTCCGACCTTCTGCCCGAGGGAAAGATGGAGGCCGTGCGCGAATACGCGCAGAAGCTCGGCCCCGTCTGCATGGTGGGCGACGGCGTCAACGACGCGCTCGCGCTCAGCACGGCCTCGGCCGGCGTCGCGATGGGCGCGACCGGCACGGGCATCGCGGTCGAGTCGGCCGATGCGGTTCTGGTGGGGGACGAGCTGGCGCGCCTGCCGTACCTGTTTTCGCGCGCGCAGCGCGTCATGAAAAAGGTGCGGGAAAACCTCATTTTGTCGCTCGCCATCAACTTTGTCGCCGTGACGCTCTCCATTCTGGGACTTTTGAACCCCGTCACGGGCGCGCTCATGCACAACTGCGGCTCCGTGTTCGTCGTTGTGAACGCGGCCCTGCTGCTGCGCGAAAAATAGAATCAAAAAGACTGTCAATTTCCGGGCGGACGTGCTATAATCGGGTGACTTAAAAGGAGTGTCCGAACCATGAAACAAACCGTTCTGCAGAGGCTTGCTGCCTGGATTTTCGGCGCCTGGTGCTTTGTCCTGGCGGGCATCAGTCTGCTTGAGTTTTTCACAAGAGCCAATGCCACGCTCAGCCTCAGGCTGTGCGCGCTTTTGGCCGCGCTGCTGGCAGCGGGGCTTTGCGTGCTTTTCGCCTGTCTGCTCGGCAGGCTTAAAAACGCCTGGGCGATCTCCGGCGCGGTGTTTGCGCTCGCGCTCGCGGCGCAGCTGATTATTGCGCTCGGCTTCGCGCCCGCGCCGTTTTCCGACTACCGCCTGTTTTATGAGACGGCGGCGAAGCTGTACGCCGGCAACACGGATTTTGTCCGCAGGGATTTCTACTGGGGACTCTGGAGCTACCAGTTCGGTTTTCCCTGGCTGCTCTCGCTGATCTGCCGTGTCTTTCGCTGCGACACCGTGCACTTTTGCTTCGCGGTGAACGCGGTGTTCTCCGCAGGCTGCTCCGCACTTGTGACGGCGCTGGCCCTGCGCCTGGGAAAGCCCACTCGCGCCGCGCTGGCGGGGCTTGTGTTCACAGCCCTGCCCATCACGCTCGACCTCGCCGCCGTGCTCACAAACCAGCAGATCGGTCTGTTCTTTATCCTGGCCGCGCTGCTTGTGCTGAGCAGCGAGAAGATCGGCTGGAAGCAGGGACTTCTGGCGGGCGTGTTTCTTGCCGTGAGCAAGGTGGCCCGCGCCGACATCGTGGTGTTTTTGCTCGCAATTCTGGCGGCGGCCGTGCTGCTGCTCACAAAATCAACCGTTCGCCTGCGCCCGGAGGGGCAGCAGAAAAAGGTGCTCGCGGCGCTTTTGTGCGTCGCGGTCTGCTTTGCCGGCGGCTGGGCCGTGAGCAAGGGGCTGCAAATGAGCGGCCTGCAGCCCTATGGCCTCAAGAATGATTTCCCGCTCTATAAGTTTGCCGTCGGTCTGAACGAGGAATCGGGCGGGCGCTACAGTGAGGAGATCACGAAGCAGCTGATCCTCGACCCCGCACTGCTGGCCGACCGCGTTCAGCGCGACGAGGCCGCGCGGCAGCTCATCCGCGAGGAGCTCGCGGTCGGGCCGGGGCGGCTGCTGCGGCTGATGGCGAAAAAATGCGCCTATCTCTGGACCAGCCACGGCTACAGCTTCAACGTGCTGTACGGGTTAAAGCAGGACGACCGCCTGCGGATCGGGCCGGCTTCCATCTCCGTCTGCGCGGCGGACAAGCTGCTGTGCCTGTACGACGCCTTGTTCCGCGCGGCTCTGTACGCGGCGGCAGGCTGGGCGGCCTTCCGGCTGGCCCGGCGGGAAAAGAGCAGCTTCGTGCTGCTCGTCTGCATGCTGGCGGTGCTGGCGCTGGGCGCGGTTTCGCTGCTCATCGAGGTGCAGTACCGGTACGCCTATCTCGTGATGCCGGTGTTCTGCCTGCTGCTTCCGGCGCTGCCGGAATGGAAGCTCAATCGCAGGAGGGAAGAAAAATGACGAAGCTCTACATGGCGATTCCCTGTTACAACGAGGAGGCCGTCCTGCCGGAGACGGCGCGGCGGCTGCGCGAAAAATTCACGGAGCTGCAAAAGGCCGGAAAAATCACCCCGGACAGCCGCGTCGTGTTCGTGAACGACGGCTCGCGCGACAAGACCTGGCAGATCATCTCCCAGCTGCACGAGCAGGACAGTCTCTTTTCCGGCATCGACCTCAGCCGCAACCGCGGCCACCAGAACGCGCTGCTCGCGGGGCTTCTGACCCTGCGGGACGAGGCCGACGCCGTCATTTCGATGGACGCCGACCTGCAGGACGACGTGAACGCCATCGACCAGATGGTGGACGAATTCGAGAGCGGCTGCGACATCGTCTACGGCGTCCGCTCCCGCCGCGCGACCGACACGTTTTTCAAGCGCTTCACGGCCGAGGGCTTCTACAAGCTCATGCGCTGGCTTGGCGCCGACACCGTCTACAACCACGCGGATTTCCGCCTCATGAGCCGCCGCGCGCTGCAGGCGCTGGCCGAATACGGCGAGGTGAACCTGTTTCTGCGCGGCATCGTGCCCATGATCGGCTACCGCACCGGCGTCGTCTACTACGAGCGCGCGGAGCGCTTCGCGGGCGAGAGCAAGTATCCGCTCAAGAAGATGCTCGCCTTCGCGTTCGAGGGCATCACCTCGCTCACGGACAAGCCGCTGCGGCTCATCTCCTCGCTCGGGGGCTTTTTGATGCTGGCGAGCGCGGCCGCGCTCATCGTGATGCTCTGCACCGGGGCAAAAATCGAGGCGGCCGTGTGGCTGGGGGTCTCTCTGTGGCTGCTCGGCGGGCTCATCCTCGTCTCGCTCGGCGTCGTCGGGCAGTACGTGGGCAAGATCTACCTCGAGACGAAGCACCGCCCGCGCTTCTTTGTGCGCGAATATCTGCACGAATAACCGGTTTGCCAAAAAGGTCCCGCAGAGCTGCGCTCTGCGGGGCCTTTTTATCCGTAGACGCCGTAGGAATTGAGAACGGCGGAGGACGAGAGGAACAGCACGTCGCAGCCGGACTCGAACGAGACGAGCCGCCCCAGGGCTTCGGGCGTCACGTAGCGCAGATCGACCACGATCACCTCCGAGTACGAGGGGACGAGCAGCGGCACGAGGCTCGAGCCGAACGAGTCGCGGAAGACGACAAGCTGCCGCCCGTTCGTCTGCGCGGGATTATCGATCGAGAGCAGCGCCCGCGCCCCGCCGAGATAGACGTCGTAGGGGTCGATGTTCGCGAGATTCTCCGGCGTGTAGATCCCGGCCGTCTTGCCGCTCTCGTAGTCGTACACGGCGGCTCCGGCGAGAATGTCGTTTGTGAGATACACGAGCTCGTCCGGCTGCGCGGGCAGCGCGGAGTGGCCCGCGTAGGCGCCGATGAACTCGCCCGCGGCGACCGGCTGCCAGTCAAGCTGCGAGGCCGGCGCGGCGCCCATCGCGCAGAGCAGCGCGTCCGCCGTCCCGAGCAGCTGCTCCTGCCGCCAGTGCGGGTCTGTTTTATAGTAGTCCGCGAGCGTGAGACCGCCGATGGGCAGCTCGCGGAAGTTCTCCGGCAGACAAGCGCCGAACAGCTCCCGCAGCTCGTCAAAGTCGTAGTGCGGATAGCCGCCCGCGGGCGCGGCGAAGACGTTCTTGTCCGGCACGACGGAATAATACAGGTGCGCGCCGGAATCTTTAAAATACCGCTCGTACACCTGGCGGAAGCGCTCCGCCGCGCGGAGCACGGCCTTCTCGGAGAGCTCGCTGTCGAGCTTGCAGAGGGAGCCGTCCACCGCGTAATACCCGTCGGTGTCGCGCTCGCCGAGCAGATACAGCTTCGCGAGCGCCCGCAGCCGGCGCAGCGCGTCCCGCCCCGGGGCCTGATCCTGCAGCACGGTCTCGAGCCAGGCAAAATAGCCCGAGAGCGAGCGGCTGTAGCCGCCGGTGGAGCCGGAGAGCCACTCGCGGTAGCTCGTCAGCTGCGCGAGCGGCCGCCGCTCGGCCGCGGACACGGCCCGCGCCGGGAGCAGCACAAGCAGCGAGGAGAAGAGCACCAGCGCCGCGAGGAACACGGCGCAGACGGCCCGCTGTTTTGCCTTCATGTCAGACCCTCCTTAAAAGCGGAAATAGAGAAACGGATTGAACGAGCCGCTCACGAGAAACGCCGCCGTGAGCGCCAGCACCGCGAGGCAGAACAGGGGCTCCAGCACGGTTCCCGCGCGTCCGCCCGCAAGTCCGCAGGCCTTTGCCGCGAGCTTTTTGGGCAGCTCGGTCGCGCCCACAGCGGCGATCACGAGCAGAAGACCGAAGCTTGAAAGACTGTAGAGCGCGCTCCCGGTCGCGGCCGGGACGCCCAGGCCGAGCATCCCGCCCAGAAGCCGCCCGGCCTCCGGCAGCGTCTCAGCCCGGAAGAGGACGAAGCTGAAATTCACGGCCAGAAGCAGCAGCGCGCTCTGCACAGGGCCGGGCAGGCGGGCAAGGCCTTTGCCCCAGAGCAGCTTCTCGCCCAGCAGCAGCGCCGCAAAATACAGGCCCCAGAGCAGAAACGTCCAGCTGGCCCCGTGCCAGAAGCCCGTCAGCAGCCACACGGCGAGGATGTTACCGAGCCAGCGCAGGCGCGGGCAGCGGTTGCCGCCCAGCGGGATATAGACGTAGTCGCGGAACCAGCTCCCCAGCGAAATGTGCCAGCGCCGCCAGAATTCCGCGACGCTTTTCGCGCAGTAGGGGTGCTCAAAATTTTCAGGGAAGTGGAAGCCGAACATCCGCCCGAGGCCGATGGCCATGTCGGAATAGCCGGAAAAGTCGAAATAGAGCTGCAGCGTGTAGCCGAACGAGACGAGCCAGCAGCCGAGCACAGAGGTGCCCGCGCCCTCGCGGCTCACGAGCAGCGCGAGCGAGTTGGCGAGCAGCACCTTTTTTCCGAGGCCGACGCACAGGCGCGTGACGCCGGAGGAGAAGTCCGCGAGCGTCGTCCGGCGGCTTCTGAGCTCGCGCTCGACGGTCTCGTAGCGCACGATCGGCCCCGCGACGAGCTGGGGAAAGAGCGTCACATAGGTGAGAAAGTCGAGAAGGTTCTTCTGCACGGCGACCGTGCCCCTGCGCACGTCCAGCACGTAGGAGAGCACCTGGAACGTGTAGAAGCTGATGCCGAGCGGCAGCGCGAGGCCGAGAAGCGGCGCGGCCCGGCCCGTCAGCGCGTTCCAGTTGGAGAGGAAAAAGTCGGTGTATTTGAAAAACAGCAGGGGAGCGAGGCAGAGCGCGGAGAAGAGCCAGCAGAGCGGCCGCTCCGCCCGCGCGCCGCGTGCGCGGCCGAGCGCGAGCCCCGCGAGCCAGCCGAGCGCCGCGGTGCCGAGCATGACGAGCAGATACAGAGGCTCGCCCCAGAAGTAGAACAGCAGGCTGGCGGCCAGCAGCACGGCGTTCCGGCCGCGGGCCGGGACGAGCAGATAGACGAGCAGCACCGCCGGGAGAAAGAAGCACAGAAAGGTGAGACTGGAAAACAGCAGTGTCCTCGCCTCCTTTATTATGAATGGGTTTCAGTCCGAACAGGCTCCGGGAACGCCGCGGCGCCTTACAGCGCCCGGAAGGCCGTCAGCATGGCGGTGCGGGCGCTCTCGGGGCAGGCCTCCGACGAGGCCATTAAAAACAGCACGGTCTGGCCGTTCGCCTCGGCGTCCACAAAGTCGGCCTGCACGCAGACCCACTTGGCGGGGTTGGCGTTCGTGCGCAGATCCTCCGCGAAGGCTGCGGCGTCCTGGTCCTCGCCCAGCCGGAAGAGCACCATGACGAACGCAATCGAGCCGATGGCGGGGCCGTAGGCCAGCGCCTCGTCAAACGTGCCGGAGAAGCCGTCGTAGCCGACGGTAAAGCCCGCGTCGGCGGGGGCGACGGCGTAGGAGGAATAGAAGCTGCCGAATTCCGCGCCGGAGGCGTCCACGAGGCTCGTAAGGATCGAATCGAGCGCGAGCTCGTCAATCGTGCCGCCCTGGCTGCCGGACGAGGAGGCGCTGCCGTCGGGCTTCTGCGGCTCGTCGGGCTTCTGCGGCTCGACGGGCTTGGCGGTGCTGCCGGAATTTGTGTTCCCGGACGGCTTTTCCGTCTGCCCGGCGTCGGACGAGGGCTCGGTCGGGGTCACGTCGCCCGCGGGGCCCAGGCCTTCGGCGGCGGGGGCGTCGATCGGGGGCGTCCCGGTTTCGCCGGACGATTCGGCGTCCTCCTGGGACGCGTCTCCGGACGAGGTGACTTCGGAAGAGATTTCAGAGGAGCTTTCCGTGGAGGAATCGCTTCCCGAGGGGGCCTTCGACGCGCAGGCGGTGAGGGCGAGCAGCAGCGCGCAGGCCAGGAGCAGGGAGATCAGTTTCTTCATGTTGGTTGGTTCCTTTCTTTTTGAGTTCACCTATCCAGACGCCGGATTTTCGCTCCGGTTGCGCAAACTGCAAAAAAATTAGGAGAAATTTTCGGCTGTTTTTTCAGAATGCACCGTTTTGGCGAAAAGCATCCGTTTTTTGAAAAGAAATCGCCGCCGCCGTTTGCTATTTGCCCCGAAGGTATGTTATACTATAAAAAATGCTGCCATTTTGCAGGAGGGATCGCCATGAGCAAAGCCGATACCGTCTATGCCGCGACCTGCCGGGACATTCTCGCAAACGGCGTCTGGGACACCGACCGCGAGGTCCGTCCGCACTGGGAGGACGGGACGCCCGCGCACACGATCAAGAAATTCTGCGTCGTGAACCGCTACAACCTGCAGGAGGAATTTCCCATCATGACGCTCCGCAGGACCTATTACAAGTCCTGCATCCAGGAGCTCCTGTGGATCTGGCAGAAGAAATCCAACCGCGTCTCGGAGCTCGGCAGCCACATCTGGGACAGCTGGGCCGGGCCGGACGGCACGATCGGCAAGGCCTACGGCTACCAGCTGGGCGTCAAGCACCAGTACCCCGAGGGGATGTTCGACCAGGTCGACCGTGTGCTGTACGATCTCAGAAACAACCCGGCCTCCCGCCGCATCCTCACGAACATCTACAACCACCACGATCTGCACGAGATGGGCCTCGCGCCCTGCGCCTATTCCATGACCTTTAACGTGAGCGGCCATACGCTCAACGCGATCCTCAACCAGCGCAGCCAGGACATGCTGACGGCCAACAACTGGAACGTCGTGCAGTACGCGGTGCTCGTGCACATGATGGCCCAGGTCTCGGGACTCGAGGCGGGCGAGCTCGTCCACGTGATTGCCGACTGCCACATCTACGACCGGCATGTGCCGCTCGTGGAGAAGATGCTCGAAAACGAGCCGCTGCCCGCGCCGGCCTTCGTGATGGACAGGTCGGTCACCGACTTTTACAAGTTCACGGTCGACAGCTTCCGCATGGAAAACTACCGTTACTGCGACTTTAACGAGAAGATCCCGGTCGCGATCTGAGGGGGAGCCATGAATCTCATCGTCAACGTCACGCCGGGGTGGGGCATCGGCTGCGGCAATCAGCTGCTGGTCGCCATCCCGTCCGATCTGCGGCGCTTCCGCGGGCTCACGACGGGCAAGGTCGTGATCCTGGGGCGCAAGACGCTCGCGACCTTCCCGGGCGGCCGTCCGCTTAAAAACCGCGTAAACGTGGTGCTCTCGACGAACCCGGATTTCACCTGCGAGGGCGCCGTGGTCGTGCGCTCGCAGGAGGCGCTTCTGGAAAAGCTGCGGGAATACCCGCGCGAGGAGCTCTGCGTCATCGGCGGGGCCAGCATCTACGCCATGCTGCTGGACTACTGCGACGCGGCCCAGGTGACGAAGACCTATGTGAACCTGGACGCCGACCGCTTTTTCCCCAATCTCGACCAGCTGCCGAACTGGGAGATCCGCAGGGTCTCGGAGCTGCACACCGAAAACGGGCTGCAGTTCCAGTATATAGATTATGTAAACTTATCCCCGCGGAAGCTATGAGCCGCGGGAAAGGAAATCTGCACGACAGAAGGAATCAAAATCCATGGAAGAAAACATGACATTCAGCGATCTGGGGCTGTCCCCGGAAATTTTACAGGCGCTCGAGCAGAAGGGCTACGGCTATCCCACGACCGTCCAGGCCGAGGCCATTCCGCCGTTTCTGCAGTGGAAGGACGTCATCGCCAAGGCCCCGACCGGCACCGGCAAGACGTATGCCTTCGGCATCCCGATGATCGAGCACATCGACGCGGAGAGCGAGGACCTGCAGGGGCTCATCCTGGCGCCGACGCGCGAGCTCGCCATCCAGATCTGCGAGGAGCTGCGCTCGCTGCTCGAATTCTACAAGGACATCCGCGTCACCGTCGTCTACGGCGGGGCCAATATCGACACGCAGCTGAAGCAGCTGCAGAAGCATCCGCAGATCGTCGTCGCGACGCCGGGCCGGCTCATGGACTGCTACAAGCGCAAGGCGCTTCAGTTCGACAAGATCCAGACCGTCGTTCTCGACGAGGCCGACCGCATGCTCGACATGGGCTTCTTCGACGACGTGACGAACATCCTCAACAAGATCAAAAACCGCCGCAATCTCGGCCTGTTCTCCGCGACCATCTCGCAGGAGGTCATGACCGTCTCCTGGATGTACCAGCGCGACGAGGTGGAGATCACGGTGCTGCCGCAGGCCGAGGACCGGCCCGACATCACGCAGTATTCGATCTCCGTGCCCGCGCTCGAGAAGATCGGCACGACCATCCGCCTTCTGCACACGATGGGCTTCGAGCGGTCGATCATCTTCTGCAACACGAAGGTCATGTGCCAGCGCCTGTGCGACGATCTCAGGCGCGCGGGCGTGGACGCCGACTGCATCCACGGCGATATCCGCCAGGTCACGCGCGAAAAGACCATGCGCACCTTTAAAGACGGCAAGCTCTCCGTGCTCATCGCGACGGACGTCGCCTCGCGCGGCATCGACGTCGACGACGTGGACTGCGTCATCAACTACGACGTGCCGGAGGAGAACGAATATTACATCCACCGCATCGGCCGCACGGGCCGCGCGGGCAAGAAGGGCATGGCCATCTCGATCCTCGGCACCTTCCCCGAGAAGGCAAAGCTCGACGAGATCGCGAAATATTCCCACTACCAGATCCAGCCCGTCAAGTTCCTGGAGGACGGCACGCTCGTGGCCGAGGAGGTTAAAAAGCCCCAGCCGCGCCGCCGCTTCCGGTGAGCCCGGCGGAGCGGGGGTTCCTGCTGCTGTGCTGCCCGCTCGGGGACGCGCAGGCCAGGCCCCTCTCGGCGCCCGCCTTCCGCGCGCTCAGCCGCCGCGTCCGCGCGGCCGCCCTGCCGCAGGAGCCGGAGCGCGAGCTGACGGCGGAGGATCTGCTTCAGCTTGGATATCAGGAAGAGGAAGCCCGGCGGATCGCCGGGTTTTTGGCGCGCGGGGCGCAGCTGGACGCATACCTGGCCGCCGCCCGGCGGCTCGGCATCGCGGCCGTCACGCGGGCGGGCGGGGAGTATCCCGCGCCGCTGGCCAAAAAGCTGGGCCTTTCGGCCCCGCCGGTGCTCTTCTGCCGCGGGCGGCGGGAGCTCCTGCGGACGCGCTGCGTCGCCCTGGTCGGCTCGCGCGAGCTGCGCGAGCCGGGGCGGCGCTTCGCCCGGGCCGTGGGCGAGCTTGCCGCGCGGGAGGGCTTCACGCTCGTCTCCGGCGGCGCCGCCGGGGCCGACAGCGAGGCGCAGGAGGCCTGCCTTCGGGCGGGCGGCAGCGTGATCGTCTTTGCGCCGGGGCCCCTGGACGAGCTCGCGCCCGCCGAAAACAGCCTGTATCTGGCGGACGGCGGCTTCGACACGCCCTTCAGCGTGCCGCGCGCGCTCGCGCGCAACCGGCTCATCCACGCGATGGGGGAGAAGACGCTCGTGGCGCAGCTGACCTGCGGCCGGGGCGGGACGTGGAGCGGGACGGAGGAGAATCTCCGCCGGGGCTGCAGCCCCGTCTTCGTGTTCGACGACGGCAGCGAGGCCGTGCGCGCAATCGCCGCCCGCGGCGCCGTGCCCATCGGGATGCCGGTGAGCCTCGCGGGCCTGGCGGCTCCGCAGCAGAGCTTTTTTGCCCCGTAGACAATGCCGGAATCCGCAGGGAACGACCTTTGCGTCGTTCCCTTTTTTGCGCGCGGCGGGGCGGATTCGCTGTCCCGCCGGAACTTGCGGAACGGTCCTGACCGTTTTGCCGACGGGGTTGCGCTGCCGGCACAATTATTAGTACATTTTTTTAGTAGCTTTTTATGCCTGCCTCGCTTATAATAGGCGTGTCGCAGAACGGGAAAGGAGGACATGGGACAACCCATCACAAGCGCCATGTGCCCGGCTTGCCGGGATAACGAGGAGAAACGTGATCGAACATTCGGCGGGTGCGTTTCCGCGCCTCTGCGCGCGTCACACAGCTCTAAATATGCGGGCGACCGCAAAACAGAGGGGCTGTGAGCAGAGATCAGGCGAATATCTGCGAGTTTGTCCTGCAATTTCATACAGGAGGAACTTTTATTCTATGTGTGGTATCGTAGGCTATATTGGCAAGGAACAGGCCGCGCCCATTCTGCTGGAGGGCCTGTCCAGGCTCGAGTACCGCGGCTACGACTCCGCCGGCGTCTGCGTTTCGGCGGACGGCGCTCTGAAGGTGGCGAAAGCCAAGGGCCGTCTGCAGAATCTGCGCGAGATGACGGATAACGGCAGGACCCTCGCCGGCACGACCGGCATCGGTCATACCCGCTGGGCGACCCACGGCGAACCAAACGATATCAATTCCCATCCGCATCTGAGCGAGGACGGCAAGATCGCCCTCGTCCACAACGGCATCATTGAGAATTACCTGGAAATCCGCGAATTTCTCGAGGGCAAGGGCGTCCATTTCGCCTCCGAGACCGACAGCGAGGTCGTGGCCCAGCTGCTCGAATACTATCTCAAGCAGACCGGCACCGTGATCGGCGCTCTGTACATGGTGCTCCACCGCATCGAGGGCGCCTACGCGCTCGGCATCCTCTGCGCCGACGCGCCCGACCGCATCTATGCCGCCCGCAAGGACGCGCCGCTGCTGTTGGGCTACGGCGACGGCTGCAACTTCATCGCCTCCGACGTGACGGCGCTCGTGGAGTACACGCGCGACGTCAGCTACATGGAGGACGGCGAGGTCGCCGTCCTGACCTGTGACAGCATCACGGTGCTCAACGCCATGGAGCTGCCCGTCGTCAAGGAGCATCACCGCGTCGATTGGGAGATCTCCGCCGCCGAAAAGGGCGGCTACCCCCACTTCATGTTCAAGGAGATCATGGAGGAGCCCGAGGCTGTGCGCCGCGCCATCAGCCCCCGCATCCGGGACGGCCGCGTCGTGTTCGAGGGGCTCAAGATCACGGACGACGAGCTGCGGCGCTTTCAGAAGATCGCGGTCATCGCCTGCGGCTCGTCCTACCACGTCGGCATGATCGGCAAGTATAACCTCGAAAAGCTCGCGCGCATCCCCGTCGAGGTGACGCTGGCGTCCGAGTTCCGCTACTGCGACCCCATCGTGGACGGCACGACGCTGGCGATCGTCATCAGCCAGTCGGGCGAGACGCTCGACACCATGGCGGCCCTGCGCGAGGCCAAGTCCCGCGGCGCGCGCATCCTCTCAATCGTGAACGTCGTGGGCAGCTCCATCGCGCGCGAATCCGACGACGTGCTCTATACCTGGGCCGGGCCGGAGATCGCCGTCGCCACCACGAAGGCCTACTCGACGCAGCTCATGGTGCTGGACCTCTTCGGCATCTACCTCGCAAACGTCCGCGGCGCGGTTGCGCCCGGAGATTACGACCGTCTCGTGGCGGAGGCGCAGGCCATCCCCGGCAAGATGGACGCGGTGCTGGCCGACCGCGAGAAGATCCAGTACGACGCCTCGCAGTATTTTAACCACGATTCGATCTTCTTCATCGGCCGCAACCTCGACTACGCCCTGGGGCTCGAGGGCTCCTTAAAGCTCAAGGAGATCTCCTACATCCACTCCGAGGCCTACGCCTCGGGCGAACTCAAGCACGGCACCATCTCGCTCATCGAGCCGGGCACGCTCGTCGTGGCGCTCGGCACCTACGGGCCGCTCTTTGAAAAGGCCATGAGCAACGTGGTCGAGGTCAAGTCGCGCGGCGCCAGCGTGCTGGCCCTCGCGGCCGAGAGCCGCGCGGCGGAGATGGAAAAGAACGTCGACGCGCTTCTGACGATCCCCGACACGGAGGACATGTTCCTGCCGTCGCTGGGCGTCATCCCCCTGCAGCTGTTCGCGTATTACGTCGCGCTGCAGCGCGGCTGCGACATCGACAAGCCCCGGAATCTCGCCAAGAGCGTCACTGTGGAATAACCGCGCACGCCCGCCGCAATCCGATTGCGGCGGGCTTTTTTGCATCAGAGCCGCGGACACGGGAATTTGCGCATGATGGGCGGCTAAACGATAAATTTAAGATTTTTTAAGATACGACGATTTTCCCGCAGCATCCGCTTTTTCCGGCTGCCGCTCCGCCTGGCGCGGGTTGACAGACGCCGGCAGGAGGCGTATTCTGTAAAAAGTAGACCCTTTAATATTTAAAGGAGGATGAAAATGAAAAAGACAAGTAAACTTCTGGCGCTTCTGCTGGTCCTGGCTCTCACGGTGAGCCTGCTGCCCGCCGCGCTCGCGGCCGGGAAGAACATCGCCGACATGAAGGACGTCGCCGCCGGTTCGTACTACTACGACAGCGTCGCCTACATGCTCACGAACCGCTACATGAACGGCACCGGCGCCGACACCTTCAGCCCGGACGCCGCGCTGACCCGCGGCATGGTCGTCACCGTGCTGTACAACATGTCCGGCAAGCCCGCCACCACATACAAGGACACCTTCTCCGACGTGCCCGACGGCAAGTATTACAGCAAGGCCGTCGTCTGGGCCGCGGCCAACGGCATCGCCAAGGGCTCCAAGGGCGCCTTCGCGCCCGAGACCGCCGTCACGAGAGAGCAGCTGGCGAGCTTCCTCTATAACTACGCGTCGTTCCTGAAGCTGGGCACCTCGGCAAAGGCCGACCTCGCCACCTATAAGGACGCCGCCGCCGTCTCGTCCTACGCCAAAGACGCGCTCGCCTGGTGCGTGAAGGCCAAGATCGTCAACGGCGTCGGCAGCAGCGCCCTGCAGCCGCAGGGCGGCGCGACCCGCGCGCAGTTTGCCGCGATGGCCTACCGCTTTGTCACGTGGCAGTCCGAGCCCGAGACGCTCGACGTGACCGTCGCCTCCACGACCCGCAAGGACGTGAAGATCCCGGCCTACGTCACACTGCCCAACCGTTTCGACAGCACCAAGAGCTATCCGATGGTCATTCTCTGCCACGGCCACGGCGGCAACCACAACGAGTGGGGTGGCTTTGACAAGATCACGGACGGCCTCGCGAAGCAGGGCATCATCGCCGTGACGCTGGACTACCCCGGCTGCGGCGCGAGCACCGAAAAATTCACCGAGAACACGCTCACCAACATGAAGGCCGACACGCTCGACGTCGTGAACTATGTCGTGAGCCATTACTCGATCGACAAGAGCCGCGTGGGCATCTTCGGCTACTCGATGGGCGGCCGCATCACGCTCGAGCTGCTGGCGGAGAAGTCCTACTCCTTCGCGGCGGTCGAGTTCGTCGCCCCGGCGGCCAGCACCACCGATCTCAAGAACCTGTTCGGCGGCAACGCCAGCTGGGACAAGATGAAGGCCACTGCCGAAAAGGACGGCTACGCCTCCTTCACGACGATCTACGGCCAGAACCAGCAGCTCAGCAAGGCCTGGTTCGCCGATCTCGAGAAGTACACGAACAGCCTCGCGGCGGACGCCGCCAAGAACTACACGGGCCGCAGCCTGGTCATCTACGCCACGAACGACGAGGCGGTCAGCCCCAAGGTGTCCGCGGACGTCGCGGCCGCGTTCGGCTCGGCGGTCGTCAACACCTATGCCGACGGCCACAGCTACAGCTTCTACGGCAAGACCCCGTACACCGTGAACACCGTCAACGAGAGCTCCGTCAACTTCTTTAAAGACGAGCTCGTGACGAAGCTTACCGGCCTGTCCGGCTACGTGGCCGCCATTGAGAAGGACGGCAGCCTGAAGCTCACGCTCACGGCAGCCCAGCTCACTGCGGCCGGTCTCAAGACCGGCGACACCGCGAAGCTCACGGTCGACGGCACGGCCTACACCGCGCTCATCTCCGACAAGGTCGGCGCGAAGGGCCAGAACGTGCTGCTCGTAAGCGGCGACACGCTTACGCTGACGCTTTCCGAGGGCGATTTCGCCACGGCTGGCAAGCTCGCGGAGAAGATCACCCAGAAGGACGGCACGGTGCAGTGGCATTATCTGGACGCCGCCAACATCCCCGCCGTCGTGACGATTGAAAAGTAAAAACCAGCAGAGCACGGGGGCCGGCGCGATGCGCCGGCCCCCGTTTTGTCCGCCCGGCCATAAAAGACCGGGCCGCGCAAAAAGCCCGCCGGAAGGTCTGACCTTCCGGCGGGTTTTTCAAATCTTTACTTCTGGTACTTCGTCCAGTCGGGGTTCTCTTTCAGCTTGGTCCACTTTTCGTACTCGGTCGTCTTGTCGTCGCCCGTGTACTTCTCGTAGTCGTGCGTGTTCGAGGCCTCCTGGATGGCCAGGTAGTACCACTTGGTGGTGTCCAGGTTGTCGGGCCACGTCACCATGTCGGCCAGCAGATCCTCGGTCTTGCCCGGGAC